>Ga0302154_10000174_pt1 | contig 63956 bp, 56 predicted proteins | sample I_Bog_N2_3_FD_193507 | JGI IMG/M metagenome (GOLD analysis project Ga0302154, IMG submission 193507) | Peat permafrost microbial communities from Stordalen Mire near Abisko, Sweden - I_Bog_N2_3 | ecosystem: Environmental > Terrestrial > Soil > Wetlands > Peat | place: Sweden: Abisko, Stordalen... | reverse complement strand
TCCCGCGCCGCCACGAGAACGAACTCGGACGGGCCGGCCAGCAGCTCGTTCACCAGGTCGACGGCGGCATTAACCACCTCAGCGCCGTCCGACGCCCCGTCGACCCGTTCGAGCCGGCGGTCCTCACCGCCGGTGCGCACCGAGACGGTCCGCAGGCCGTGGGCGGCCAGCAGGTGCGACCAGGTGTCGGCATGGACGGGCCGGCCGGGGGCCAGGTCGGCGACCAGCGGTGGGGCGGTGCGCAACCAGGCCTCCGGGGTGGACGAGTGCACCACCAGGACCCCGCCGTCGGCCAGGCGGGCACCGGCCAGCTCGACCACCCGCTGCCGGTCCGCCGGGTGGAGCCACTGGACCGATCCGCTCAGCACGATGCCGCCCAGTGCTCCGTCCTCCACGACCTCCAGGTGACCGAGGACGGGCTCCGCCCGCACGTCGAGCCCGGCGTCGATGGCCGGCTCGAGGGCCAGGTCGTCGGGGTCGACGCCGTAGGCGTCCACCCCCGCCTCCACCAGCAGGGCGACCAGCGACCCCGATCCGCAGTCGGCGTGGACGACACGGCCGTCCGTGCCCCGCAGGGCGTCGACGGCGTCGGCGGCCCACCACCGCGATGCGTCGTCGGCCACGGGGACGGCGCCGTCGGGCAGTTCCGGCGGGCGGAGGGTCGCCACCTCGCGCTCGAGCTCCTCGACATGGTCGACCACCAGGTGGAACATGCGCGACACGGCCCATCCGAACTTGGTGATCTGCGTGACGATGAAGCCCATATACCAGCTGATGGTCTTGCGGATCAGGCGCTTCACGTAGGTGCCGGCCTGCTTCTGGGACTCCACCGGCACGGCGATGTCGATGAACGCCGAACTGTCGACCAGGGTCAGCGTCTCGCGCAGGCGGGCGTGGCCCTGAGATCCCACCGGCGAGAACTCGAGGAACAGCTGGTCGAGGTCCCGCTCGAGGTTCGGCGGGAGGTCCCCCGACGAACGACGGCGACGCACCTCGTCGTCGATCTCGGCCATGACCCCGGCCAGATACCGGGCCCGTCCGACGGCGTCGAGGTCCCCGGGGACCGGACCGTCGGCAACCGCGTCGTCGGACCCGTCGGACCCGTCGGACCCGTCGGACCCGTCCACGGCCTCCTCGTCCGCCGGTAGCGACACCACGCTCGTCCCATCCCTTCCCCGGTGCCGGTCGGCACCGCGACAATCTGCCTCGACCTGTGGGCCGGTGACCGGCGCCGTGAGCAGCCGGTCGTCGACCAACGTCACAGCGGACGGGGTCCCGGCGCACCGTCGACTATAGCCAGCGCCCTGCCGCCCCCCGGGTATCCGCCGGCGACCCGTTCGGTAGGCTGTCGGCCACGCGGACGTGGCGAAACTGGCAGACGCGTCGGGTTTAGGTCCCGGTCCCTTCGGGGGTGGAGGTTCGAGTCCTCTCGTCCGCACGTCTCGCCCGAAGGACGACCGACCGGGACGCGTCCCGCCGGACCGCTGCGATCACGGTCGGCCCGGCTCCGGAGGGTAGTCCCACCGTCCGGCCGGCGGTCGGCCGGTGATTCCTCCTGCCGGATCCTCCTCCGTCGACCGGTCGGTCGGGTCCTCCCGGCGCAGCCGGTCGGCCCGTTCCTGCTCCGGTGCCTGCCGGGCGACCGCCGACTTGGACGGCTCCGGGTGGTCGTACCAGATACGTGCCGTGGCGAACACCGCCACGAGGAACGCCACACCGGAGACAAGTTTCCATTGACCGTTCCCTTCGAAGGGGAACCCGATGACCGATGCCACGAGCAGCGTCCAGAGCGAGAGCAGGACGGCCACGTCGACCACCTTCCACGCCACGGAACGGCGCCGGTCCTCGACGATGTACTCGACGGTGCGGATCAGTCCCATCGTGTGCCCCGCACCACCGGGGTCGGACCCTCCCGATCCACCTCGACGACTAGCCCTCGGCCAGCACCGTCTCGGTCGCGGCAGCGAGCACGTCCAACCCTTCGGTCAGCAGATCCTCTCCGATGACCAGCGGAGGCAGAAGGCGGATGACGTTGCCAAAGCTCCCGCAGGTGAGCACGATCACCCCCTGGCGGTGGCAGGCCTGGGCGATCCGCCTGGTGGCCTCGGCGTCGGGCACGAGGGTCCCGGGACGCACGATCTCCATCCCCACCATGGCCCCCCGCCCCCGCACGTCCCCGATGGCCGGCTGATCGGCCTGCAGCGCCCGCAACCGACCGGTGATCACCTCGCCCAGGTGCCGTGCCGCGGCGGCCAGGTCCGATGTCTGCATGGTCCCGATGGTGGCCAGTGCCGCGGCGCAGGCCACCGGGTTGCCGCCGTAGGTCCCGCCGAGGCCGCCGCTGTGGATCCCGTCCATGAGGTCGGCCCGGCCGGTCACCGCGGAGAGCGGCATGCCCCCGGCCAGCGCCTTGGCCGTGGCCAGCAGGTCGGGGACCACCCCCTCGTCCTCGCAGGCGAACCAGTCCCCCGTGCGGCAGAACCCCGTCTGGACCTCGTCGGCGGCGAACAGCGCCCCGTGCCGGCGGCACCACTCGGCCAGGGCCGGCAGGAAGCCCGGGGCGGGGACGATGAAGCCGCCCTCACCCTGGATCGGCTCGATGAGGACACAGGCCACGTTGGACGCACCGAACAGCCGCTCGATCTGCTCGATGGCCCGCCCGGCCGCCTCGGCCCCCGTCATGCCCTCGGGGTCCCGGAAGGGATAGGACATGGGCACCCGGTGGACCTCGGGGGCGAAGGGACCGAACCGGTGCCGGTAGGGCATGTTCTTGGCCGTGAGGGCCATCGTCAGGTTGGTGCGCCCGTGGTAGGCGTGATCGAAGACCACCACGACCTGGCGTCCGGTGGCATGGCGGGCGATCTTCACCACGTTCTCCACGGCCTCGGCCCCGGAATTGAACAGCGCCGTCCGCAGCGGCCCGTCGATCGGTGCCAGGCCGTTCAACGCCTCGCACACCGCCACGTACTCCTCGTACGGATTGACCATGAAACAGGTGTGGGTGGCGTCACCGGCCTGGCGGCGTACCGCCTCGACCACGGCGGGTGCCGAGTGGCCGACGCCCATGACGGCGATCCCCGCACCGAGGTCGATCAGGGCGTTGCCGTCGACGTCCTCCACGACCGCTCCCGAGGCCCGCCGGACGTAGACCGGCAGCACCGAGCTGACACCTCCAGCCACGGCCCCGGCCCGGCGCCGATCGAGCTCGAGGGACCGGGGCCCCGGAAGCTCGGTGGCCAGGTGACGGGCCTGGGGTAGGTCCCCCTCGATGCGGTCAGGCATTCCCGGTCCACCAGGACGGTCCGACCGGTCCGACCGGTCCTGCCGGTCCGGGGACGGCCAGGTCCGGCCTCACAGCCCTCCGGGGATGGTCTCCGTGGTGGCCCCGGCCGGCGGCTGGAACTGCGACGCCGGAACCGAGGTGGTGTAGCTGACCAGCGTGATGGAACCGGACGACGTCTTGGCCAGCGTCAGGATGCCACTGTCCGTACCCGCGCAGTACGTCGTGTGCTCCGCTTCGACGGAGATATTGGCGCACGTCGACGGCACCCCGGCGATGGTCTGCGTCGATCCGGTGACGGTGATACCGGCGATGTGCTCCTCGGCCTCACCGGCGAAGCCCTTCAGCGAGGTCAGTACCTCCTTGGGGTCGACCAGGCCCGACAGGGATGCCAGGGGGTTGACTCCGGACTCGGAGATGCAGGTGACCGGGGCCGAGGACGTCGACGACGACGAGTCGCCCGATCCGTCCGACCCGTTCGAACAGAACAGGGTGGTCGTACCGTTGCTGATGATCGCCGACCCGTCGCCCGTGCCGAAATAGCTCTTCGGCGGGTCCTTGGCCAAGGTGATCGTCTGGGTCTGGCCGTTGCTGACCGAGGTGTACGTGGCCAGGAAGGTCTTCGACTCGCCGCTCTGCAGCGCGGACGTCAGCTGATTGAGCGACCCACTGCCGGACCCGCCGGACGACGCCGCCGTGGTGGCGGTGCCCCCGGCGGTCGTGGTGGTCGAGCTCGACGAGGAGGAGGAGCAGGCTGCCAGGGCCAGTGCTCCGGTAGCCAGCATGGCGCCGACCAGCACCCTGCGGAGCCGGTGGTACGTGTCGGGGGTGTGGTGCGTGCCGGTCATTGGGATACCCCTTCGCCTCGAGCGGGACAGCCTGCGGCACAGAGACTATGGCCAAAGCAACCAGCCTGCCGGGGACCCCCGGTCCCCGGCCCGGGCTCCCCCCACCACCCCTCTGCCGTCTTGCCGACGCCTGCGGGTTTCGGCAATGATCCCTGGGTCCCGTCGCACCGCCCGGTACGCGGCCGCCCCCGAACCGGGTGCGCCGCAGGACGGTGCCCCCACCGCAGGCCGGGCCCCGGCCGGGTCGGACCGGGGACCGACGGACCACCCGGCTCACGTCACAACGCAACGCAACGCAACGCAACGCAGACCAGACAAACGGACAAGGCACTAGGAGGCCACCATGGGACTACTCGACGGCAAGGTTGCCATCGTCACCGGCGCAGGACGCGGCATCGGCCGTGAAGAGGCGCTGCTGCTGGCCTCCGAGGGCGCCAAGGTCATCGTCAACGACGTCGGCGCGTCGCTCCAGGGCGAGGGTGGCGACAAGCACCCGGCCGAGGAGGTCGTCGAGTTGATCAAGGCCAACGGGAGCGACGGCGCGGTGAACTCCTCCGACGTCAGCTCCTGGGAGGGCGCCAAAGCCCTGGTCGACCAGGCCATCGACACCTTCGGGCAGCTGGACATCCTGGTGAACAACGCCGGGATCCTCCGGGACAAGATGAGCTTCAACATGCTGGAGTCCGACTGGGACGACGTCATCCGGGTCCACCTGAAGGGCCACTTCGCCCCGGCCCACCACGCCGCCGTCTACTGGCGTGGCCGGGCCAAGGCCGGCGAGGAGGTCAGCGGCCGCATCATCAACACCTCGTCCGAGGCCGGCCTCTACGGCAACGCCGGCCAGGCCAACTACTCGGCGGCCAAGGCCGGGATCGCCTCGCTCACCTGGGTACTGGCCCGCGAGCTGCAGCGCTACGGCGTGACGGTGAACTCCATCTCCCCCCGGGCCCGCACCCGGATGACCGAGACCCTGTTCGGCGAGATGGCCGCCAAGGACGACGACGCGTTCGACGAGTGGGACCCCAGCAACATCGCCCAGGTGATCGGCTTCCTGGCCTCCGACGAGGCGGTCGACGTGACCGGGCAGAACTTCATCGTCTTCGGCGGCAACATCTGGGCCACCGGAGGTTTCCACCCGGTCGCCGAGCTGCACCGCGACTCGGCCTGGACGCCGTCCGAGCTGGCCGCGGCCAAGGGCGAACTGTTCAAGGACGTGTCGTCGGGGATCCCGGCGTTCAGCTTCTTCTGAGATCCGGCCGGCCCGCTTCGGGTCGGCACCTCGGGCCGACAGGCCCTCCGGACCGTGACGACCGGGCGACCCCACCGGGGGGTCGCCCGGTGTCGCGTCAGCACTCGGACGGCCTCGGTCGGGTCGGGTCAGGTCGGGTCGGGTCGGGTTGGGACAGGTCAGGACGGCCCGGACTGAGCCGGGACGTTCCGGGACGGGTCGACTCCGACGTCCTCAGAGACTGCCGGCGATCCGCCCGGCCAGCCGTCGGACGGCCACCCGGGGAAGGAAGCGCACGCCGGTGGCCGTGGCCTTGTTGACCGCTCCGGGGACGACCACCGCCTGGTTCCGGCCCAGCCCGTACCAGGCCGCCTCGGCCACCTCGTCGGCCGACTGCCACAGGAAGTCCGGGAGCCCCGAGGCATCCAGGCCCGACGCCGCCTGGAACCCCGTGCGGGTGAACCCCGGGCACAGGCACGAGACGTGCACCCCGGCGGTACGCACCTCCTCGTGGACCGCTTCGGTGAAGCTGAGCACGAAGGCCTTGGTGGCCGAGTAGGTGGCGTTGAACGGCGCCGGCTGGAAACCGCCGAGCGAGGCCACGTTCAGCACGCCGCCGTGCCGGCGGGGGACCATGACCGCCAGGGCGGCGTGGGTCAGCCGGACCAGGGCCGTGACGTTCAGGTCGATCTGGGCCAGCTCGCCTTCGACCGGCAGCTCGGCGAACGGCCCACCGGTCCCCCGCCCGGCGTTGTTCACCACGATCTCCACCGGCCGTTCGCGGTCCCCGAGGCGTGCGGCCACCGAGGCCAGGCCGTCGGCGTCGGCGAGGTCGGCCGGGAGGGTCTCGGCGGAGACCCCGTGGTCCCGGGCCAGGTCGTCGGCCAGCCGGGCCAGGGCGTCGGCGCCCCGGGCCACCAGCACCAGGTCGTGGCCGTCGCGGGCCGCCACCCGGGCGATGGACTCGCCGATCCCGCTCGACGCACCGGTCACCAGTACCACCGGGCGCCCGGTGGACGGCGCCGGCGCCGGCCCCGGGTCGTCGGGCGTGGTCAGCCCCTCGTCGGGAGGACGGCCGTGGCCTGCCCGACCACCTTCTCCTCACCGTCGCCGTTGGCCAGGCGGACGTCCAGGTCGACCAGGTGGTCGTCCCCCTCCTTCCGCTTGGCCGTCACGACGATCTTCGACGTGAGGTTCTCGTCGGGCCAGGTCTGCTTGGCGAAGCGCACCTGGAAGCGCCGGACGTTGCCGATGCCCACGTAGTCGGTGACGGCCGTGCCCAGCAGGCCCATGGAGAACATGCCGTGGCCGAACACGCTGGGCTGCCCGGCGGCCACGGCCTTGACCTCGTCGTGGTGCATGGGGTTGAAGTCGGCCGACGCCCCGGCGTAGGCCACCAGATCGGTCCTCGTGAGGACATGGCTCAGCTCGGGGGCCTCGTCGCCCTCGGTGACGTCCTCGAAGTACAGCGTTGCCTCAGCCATTACCCGTTCCCTCCTCGTCCGGACGGGTCCCGGTCCCGGTGGACCGGCCCCGGCTGCACCGGTCGTCGTCCCGGCCCCGATCCGCCATTGTGGCACTCCTGCCGGCGCCCCGTGTGCGCCGGACCGACCCGGACCCGTTCACCGGCCCGACCGGGAGCCGGTCACCGCCCGGGCTCCGGGTCCCGGGGCAGGCCCAGCAGCCGTTCGCCGATCACGTTCCGTTGGACCTCACTGGTCCCCCCGGCGATGGTCATGCACTTCGACTGGAGCACGCCGTAGGCCGACACGGCGGCGTCGCCCTCGGTCACCGCCCCGTCGGGACCGCAGAGGTCCAGCCCGAACTCGTGCACCCGCTGGTCGAACTCGGCCCCGATCAGCTTGCGGACACTGGACTCGGAACCCGGCTGGAGCCCGCCGACCGACCGCAGGGTGGCCCGCATCCCGAGCTGGGCCAACGACTGGGCCTCGGCCAGCAACTGGCCCAGGCGGTCGAGGGTGACCGGGTCCTGGAGGTCCGGGCGGGCCGACACCCGGCCGAGGACACCCTCGAGGGCACCGCCGAAGGCCGAGTCCGTCGACAGGGACACCCGCTCGTTGGCCAGCGTGGTCCGGGCCAGCTTCCACCCGCCGTCGATCTCCCCCACCACGCACTCGTCGGGCACGAAGCAGTCGTCGAAGAACACCTCGTTGAACAGGGCGTCACCGGTGATCTCCCGCAACGGCCGCACCTCGATGCCCGGCGACTGCATGTCGACGAGGAAGTAGGTGATCCCCCGGTGCTTGGGCACGTCGGGGTTGGTCCGGGCCAGGCAGATGCCCCAGTGGGCCTTGCGGGCCACCGAGGTCCACACCTTCTGTCCCGTGAGCGACCAGCCGCCGTCCACGCGGGTGGCCCGGGTGGACAGGGCGGCCAGGTCCGACCCGGCGCCGGGCTCGCTGAAGAGCTGGCACCAGATGAACTCGCCCCGGAGCGTCGGGCCCACCCAGCGCTCGGTCTGCTCCGGCGTGCCGTGGGCGATGATGGTCGGGAGGGCCCAGGCCGCCACCGACAGGTTCGGCCGGTCGAGCCCGGCGTCGGCGCAGACCTGGTCGATCACCAGCTGCTCCACCGCTCCGGCGTCCCGGCCCCATGGAGCGGGCCAGTGGGGGGCCAGCAGTCCCTCGTCGGCCAGGGCCCGGCGCCGCTCGTCGGGATCGTCCACGGCGGCGATCCGGGCCGCCACGTCCGCCAGGGCCGCCCGCATGGCCTCCGCCTCGGGTGGCAGGTCGACGGCCAGCCGCCGGCGCCATCCGGCCAGGGCCAGCCGGGCCGACTCGGCCCGCAGGGGCGCCGTGCCCCCGACCAGCTGGCGGAGCGTGGTGGACCGGCGCAGATGGACGTGGGCGTCGTGTTCCCAGGTGAACCCCATTCCCCCGAGCACCTGGATGGCCCCCTTGGCCGCCTCGACGTAGCCGTCGAGGGCCAGGGCCGCGGCCAGCTGCACGGCCAGGCTCCCCTGTTCCGTCTCGGCCCCGGCGGTGGCCCCGGACTCGGCCTCCAGTACCAGGGCGGCATCCCAGGTGGCCGCCACCCCCTGCTCGACGGAGGTGAGCATGTTGGCCAGGCGGTGCTTGACCCCCTGGAACTGCCCGATCGGCCGCCCGAATTGCTCACGGGTGCGGGCGTGTTCGGCCGCAGTGTCGAGGCACCACCGGGCACCGCCGACCGCCCCGGCCGCCAGCACCAGCAGGGACAGGTCGCGGACCAGCCCGGTGGTGGCCAGGGCCAACAGGCGCTCCCGGCCCACGGTGGCTTTACCGATGGTCCACGAAGCGCACGGCCGGGTCAGGTCGAAACTCGGCAGGGCGGCGACCTCACCGGCGTCCGCCCGTTCGAGGAGCACCCACCGCACGCCGTCGGCCACGGCCACCGGGGCCAGCACATGCGTGGCCACGGCCCCGTGGACCAGGGGGCGGAGCACGCCGTCGACCACCAGCGATCCGTCGGGCCCGGGCACGCCGGTCAGCCCCGCCGATGCCACCGGGGACCCGTCAGGTGCCGCCGTGGGCACGGCCAGGGTGGCGGTCAGCGAGCCGTCGGCCAGGCCGGGGAGGAACGTCGACGCCAGCTCGGGATCGGCCGCGGCGGACACCACGGCGGCCACCACGGCCCCGGTGTCCCACGGACCGACCGCCGCGGCCCGGCCCAGCTCCTCGGCCACCACGGCCAGTTCGACCAGGCCGGCCCCCTGCCCGCCGACCCCTTCGTCCAGGTGCACGGCCAGCAGCCCCTGCGCGGCCAGGTCCCGCCAGTAGGGCGGGAGCTCGTCACGGTCGGCGTCGAGGGCCACCCGCACGGCGCCCGCCACGTCACGGGCCTCGGCCCAGCCTCGGACGGCCGACCGCAGCTCCTCGTGCTCGTCCTGGATGCCGATGGCCACGGCGTCAGGCCCCGGGGATCAGGGGGAGGTCCACGGCGCCGGGACGGGCGTCGGGGCTCGGGTGGACGGTGGTCCGGGAGGGGTTCAGCACGGTGAACGTTCTAGCATCCCGGGACGCAGAATCAGAACCGGTTCTACCCCGGGACCGGCCCTCGTCGCCCCTCCCCGGCGCGCCGTCCGGCCGCGACGGGCGTTCCACCGACCGGGTGCCGGCCTCGCGACCCCCGGGGGTCTTCCTACCAGCCGCGGAAGACCGGCGGGCGACGTTCGGCGAAGGCGGTCAGGCCCTCGCGGCAGTCCTCGGTGCCCGTGACCAGCTCCTGCCCCACGGCTTCGTCCCACAGGGCGGTGGCCCGGTCGGTGTCGAGGGCCCGGTTGGTGAGGTACTTGGCCACCGAGACGGCCTTGGTGGGGGCGGCGGCCAGGCGGGCCGCCCACGCCGCCGTCTCGTCGGCCAGCTCGGCCCGCGGCACGACCTTGTTGACCAGCCCCAGGCGCTCGGCCTCGCGGGCCGGCACGTCGTCGCCGAAGAAGAAGAGCTCCTTGGCCTTCTGCGGGCCGATGAGCCGGGCCAACAGGTAGGCGCCCCCGGCGTCGGGGGCGATGCCCCGGCGGATGAACACCTCGATGAACTTCGACTCCTCGGCCGCCAGGACCAGGTCGCAGGCCAGGGCCAGGTGCATCCCCCCGCCGGCCGCCGTGGCGTTCACCGAGGCGATCACCGGCTTCTCGCAGTCGAGGACGGCGCTCACCAGACGCTGCCAGCCGGTGCGGATGAGCCGGGCGGCGTCACCCACCGCCCGCTCGGGGGCACCCTCGGGCCGGGCCGGGCCGGAGCCCGAGGACCGCAGGTCGGCCCCCGTGCAGAAGCCCTTCTCCCCGGCACCGGTGAGCACGACCACCCGCACGGCCAGGTCGGCGGACGCCTCCTCGAGCCAGACCACGACCTGGTCGCGCATGGCCGCGGTGATGGCGTTGCCGGCTTCGGGCCGGTTGAGGGTGATCCAGGCCACACCGTCCTCCACGCGCCGCAGGACGGCGTCCTCGGGAACCGCCCCGGCGGAGTCGGCCGGCATCAGATGCGGTGGATGATGTTCATGCGCGACGTGCACACCGGCTCACCGGTGGCCTGGTCGCTCCAGGCCGTCTCCACCACGATGAAGGTCATGGTCTTGCCCTTCGACTCCTTCTGGTAGGCGTCGGCCACCGAGCCCGTCCCCACCAGGACGTCACCGGCGAATACCGGGCGGTGGTAGGTGAACTCCTGCTCGCCGTGGAGGATGAGCCCCCCCTTGGCCATCAGCGGTCCGAGCACGCCGATCAGCGGGTTCCCCTTGGGGGCGTCCTCGGGCTGGAGCTCGGGGTACGCCCCGAAGTTCTCCATCACGAAGGGGTACGTCGGCGGCGCGGGGATCCCGGCCAGGCCGGCGGCGGCGGCGGCCCGGGGGTCCCGGTAGACCGGGCTCTCGTCCTTCACCGCGGAGGCGAACTCGGCCAGCTGGCCCCGCTCCACCGTGACCACCGTGGTACCGGTGGGCTTGCCGATGATGCTGCTCAGGACGTCGTCTGCCACCTGCTGCTCCTCCGCTGTCGCCGGCCGTCGCCGGGGATGGACGCTGCGAAGGTTAGCGCGCCGCCCACGGCACCCCCGAGGGGCGCCACCGGCCCGTCCGGGTCACCGACCCGACCCGACCCGACCCGACCCGACCCGTCACCCCGACGGGAGGGGCGCCACCCGGGTGGGGTCCAGCAGCGCCGGGAGCGACCGGCGGTCCAGCTTGCCCAGCACGGTGACCGGCAGCTCGCCGGTGAACCCGAAGAGCTCGGGCACCTTGTAGGTGGCCAGCCGCGAGGCGCAGTGGGCGGCGAGCTCCCCGGCCGGCACCGGCCGGTCGACCACCACGACCGCCCCCACCCGCTCCCCCAGCTCGGGGTCGGGCACGCCCACCACCCCGGCATCGAGGACCGCCGGGTGGTCCCGCAGCACCTCCTCCACCTCCACGGGGCCCAGCTTCTCGCCGCCCCGGTTGATGACGTCGGACAGACGCCCCGACAGGTAGAGGTAGCCCTCGGTGTCCTGGCAGCCGGTGTCCCCGGTGGCCAGCCAGTCGTCCGTGGTGTTCTGGGCCGCCCGGACGTGGAATTCCCCGGGCTCCCCCGGGGCCACCGGACGACCGGTGGCCGGGTCCACGATGCGGAGCTCGACCCCGGCCAGGGGCCGGCCCACCGACCCGAAGCGGTCGCCCCGCCGGTGGTCGTCGGGGGTGAGGGCGGCGTAGGCCCCGAGCGTCTCGGTCTGGCCGAAGGTGTTGGAGAAGTCGACCCAGGGCAGGGCGGCCATGGCCCGGCGGACCAGCTCCACCGGCGCGGCGGCGGCCCCGTAGCTGAGGGAGCGCAGCGACCGGAGGTCGGTGCTGGCGAACCGGGGGTGCTCGAGGATCCTCAGCAGCATGGTGGGGACCACGAAGGTCTGGGACACCCGGTATCGCTCCACCAGCTCGAGCCACCGGCCGGCGTCGAAACGGGGCAGGAGCACCAGCTCCTTGCCCTGGTGGAGCGAGACGAAGAGGCCCAGGGTGCCACCGATGTGGAAGATGGGAGCCGACAGCATGTCCACGGCTGGTGCCGCCGTCGGGTCGATGGGCTTGGTCCAGAAGGCCAGCCGGTCGGCCACCACACCGTGGCTGATGGCCACGGGCTTGGGCAGCCCGGTGGTGCCGCTGGTGAACAGCACCAGGGCGGTGTCGTCCCCCTCCCCCACGCCCGGTCCGTCGAATTCCTCCGACCCGTCGGCCAGTACCCCGGCACCCAGCACGGGCCCGTCGACGGCCCGGCCCAGCGCCTCGGCGTAGGGGGCGCCGGCCACACCGACCCGGGCACCGACCGAGTCCACCAGCCGCTCCAGCTCCCCGGAGGTCAGGTAGACGTTCATCTGGGCCGTAGCCGCCCCCAGGCGGGCCGCGGCCAGGATGGTGGCCACAGCCAGCTCACCGGCCAGGTCGACCAGGGCCACCCGGTCACCGGAGCCGACCCCGGCACCGGCCAGGGCCGCGGCCGACCGGCGCACCAGGACCTCGAGGTGCCCGTAGGAGCAGGTGCCGTCGGCCGTGGCCAACGCCGTCCGTCCGGGGACGGCCCGGACAGCCGGGTCGATGAGATGCCCGGCGTTCACGCGTCCCCCCGGCGCGTGCCGTCCGGCACCCCTAGGTCTCCCGCAACCGCACGTGCTCGGCCAGCCGTTCGGACCGCGACCGGGTGGAGAGCAGCTCGGCGAACCGGTCGTCCTCCCCCTTCAGCCCCGAGATCAGGGGGGACCGGGCCAGGGAGAAGGCCCCGGCGAACATGATGAGGAGCGAGACGGCCTCCAGCGGGCCGTAGATGCCGGCCGTGCGGAGGTCGTCGCTGAACAGCCCGATGCCGATGGCCAGGCTGGCCAGCGGATCTACCATCACCAGGGCGGTCTGTGAGGCGGCGATGGGCCCGGCGTGGAAGGCGTTCTGGGCCAGGAAGACCGAGGCCAGGCCGCAGGCCGCCAGGGCGTAGGTCTGCCAGTGGGCGTAGATGTGGGTCCAGTCGGCGGCCACCACGTCCCCGACCGACTTGATCAGCGCCGCGGTGAAGGCGAATCCCACCGCCCCGGCCGTCCCGAACATGGCGGCCCGCCACCAGCGGGGTCCCCGCAGGGCGGCCAGCACGGCGAGCACCACCACACCGGCGCACACCGAACCGGTGATCAGCCACCCCAGGTTGGACGGGGCCTCCCCACCGGCCGTGGGATCGGCGGCGATGAGGAACCCGGCCAGGCCGCCGGCCGTGGCGAATGCGCCCACCCACTCCCGGGACGTGATGCGGAACCGGAACCACACGGCCAGGATGACCACCAGGAGCAGGAGCTCCGTGGTCAGGATGGGCTGGACCTGGCTCAGGTCGCCCAGGTGGAGGGCGACGGCCTGGCAGACGAACGAACCGACCATGACGGCGAACCCGGCCAGCCACACCCCCCGCCGCAGGGCGTGGGTGAGCAGGCTCAGACGCATCGTGGTGTCCTCGGGGGCGTCCTCGACGCCCATCCGTTGCAGGATGCTCGTCAGGGCGTTGGCCAGGGCCGCCGTGAGGGCCAGGACGTAGACCACGGGACCGGGGGCCTACCCCGCCGCCGGGCGGCCACCGCCGCCGGCTGCACCATGTGCCTCGATCCACCAGTACCGACCGGTCGACATCTCCGTCAGGTGCTCCTCCGTGCTCCGTAGGGACCCCCGGGGAGGAGTTTACGGGGAGCACCCCCGCAACCGATCGACCCACGGCCGTCGGTGTCAGGCCTGGAGGAAGCGTTCGGCGAAGCGGCCGATGGACTCGAGGGCCTCCGAGGTCCGGCGCCACGGCTTCACGAACACCCGGTCGACACCGGCCGCGGCATAGCGCTCCACGTCGGCCTCGTCGGCGATCGACGCCCCCAACGTGACCTCGGTGCGCCCGGGCCGGCCGGCCCGTTCACGCAGCTCGGCCAACCGGGCCACGGCGGCCGGGACCTCCTCCAGCGAGTGGTTCATGGGGATCCAGCCGTCGCCCACCGTGGCGGCGCGCCGGAGCGCGGCAGGACCGTCGCCGCCGATGTGCAGTGGCGGCCAGGGCCGCTGGGCCGGCTTGGGCTCGAACATGACGGGGTCGAACGAGAAGAACTCGCCCCGGTGCTCGACGACCTCCTCGGACCACAGCCGGCGGCAGACGTCGATCGACTCGTCGACGCGCCGCCCGCGGGTGTCGAAGTCGAGGCCCACGGCCTCCCACTCGGCCCGCAGCCAACTGGCCCCGATACCCAGGTCGAGACGTCCCCCGGACACCACGTCCAGCGTGGCCACGGCCCGGGCCGTGGAGAAGGGGTGACGCAGACCGATGTTGTAGACCTGGGTGCCGAAGCGGATGTTCTCCGTCCGTGCCGACAGGAACGACAGGTACACGAAGGGGTCGAAGACCGGTACCCCGGGCGGGATGGGCGGGTGGTCCTGTCCGTCGTGGGGGCTGCCCCCCATGTCCACCGGCAGGACCAGGTGCTCGGGGAGCCACACCGAGTCGAAGCCCAGCCGGTCGGCCTCCTCGGTGACGGCCAACCAGGCCGTGGGGTTGAGCACCCCGAGTGAGAGGGCGAACTTCACCGGGTGCCGTCCGATCCCCCGGAGACCCGCCGGTCGGAGGGCCTCCCATCGGGGCCGGTGGCTCCGTTCCGGGATGCTGTCGTCATGTCGCTCCTCCCCGCGTCGGGCCGCCACAGGGTCGACGCGGTCCGCAGTCTACGCAGGCACCCCCGGACCGCCCGGTGGCCTGGCTCACAGGCGGGCGGCCACGGGCAGGGAGGCCACCACCGGGTCGTCGGCGAACCGGCGGATCATCCCCTCTTGGGTGAACGAGGCGATGAGCGCCCCCTCCCCGGTGAACACCTGGCCCCGCACGTAGGACATGCCCCCGCCGACCTGGGTGCTCTCATGGTGGTAGAGCAGCCAGTCGTCCCAGGCCACCGGGTCGTGGAAGGCCACGGTGATGGTCATGACGGCGGTGGACAGACCCTCGTGGGCCTGGGCCGTGCCCACGCCGGCATGGGGCCGCAGGGTGGTGGAGATGGACAGGTGGCCGGTGTAGTGGGCGACCAGGGCCCGGGCCAGGTCGTCCCGTCCGGGGATCGGCCGGTACCGCAGCCAGGCGTCGAGCACCGGCGGGCCCACCTCGTCGGGGTCGTTGGGGTCGGAGAGCCCCACCAGGCGGAGCTCCCGGCCCACCATGGGCATGTCGAAGGGGACGGCGTCGTCCGGGGTCCCGACCGGCGGCAGGGCGGCCGCGTGGCGGACCACGTCGCCTCCCGGCACGTCGAGGAGCGTGTCGACGGTGGCGCAGCGACGGTCGCCCTGGGACACCGTCACGGTGGCGGCGGCGAAGGTCCTCCCCCGGTGGGCGACGTCCACGTCGAACCGCAGGGGACGCTCGTCGTCGACGGCCCGGGCGAACACGGCGTGGGCCGAGCGCACGCGGTGGTCGGGAAGTTCCTTCGACGCCGCCACGATGGCCTGGCCCAGCAGCTGGCTGCCGTCGACCACCCGCCGGTTCCCCCCGTCACTGGTCCCGGTGTACACGTGGTCGGTCCCGGGCCGTACGTCGAACACCTCGAGCATGCCCTCGACGCTGGAGCCCACCGCCGGTCCGACCGCCGGTCCGCCCACCGGTCCGCTCACCGACCGGAGACGGCGGGCGTGGCCACGCCCACCCGCAGGTCGACGACGTCCTGGTAGAAGGCCACGAAGCCGGCCAACCGGGCCACCTCGGGGTGCGGCTGCCGGTAGGACCAGATCAGCACCTCGACCCCGTCGGACCTGCCGGTGTCGAGCCGGAGATAGGTGGCGATCCCCTTGTAGGGACAGACGCTGGTGCGGTCGTCGGCCACGAAACGCTCCAGGCGCACGTCGGTCGGCGGGAAGTAGAAGACCAGGCCGTGGTCCTGTTCGTCGACCAGCAGGCAGCGTTCGCTGTCGGCCAGGACCTCGCCGTCGACGCGCACGGTCACCCGGTTGCGCCGGGCCAGGAGGTCGACCCGGTAGTCGGGTCGGTGGTCGAATCCCGACGGTGCCATAGCTGCTCCTCTCGGACATGTTCGGGGGCGGCGGTGTGCATCGTAGTGTTCAGTCCCTGGGGAGTCCGGGGCCTCCGCCCGGCCCGGGGAGCGAAGGAGGACGTCGACGTGATCATCGTGCTCGGGACCATCGAGGTCGACGACGGCGACCAGCAGCGGTTCCTCGACGAGAAGTCCGCCCAGGTGGCGGCCACCCGGGCCGAGGAGGGGTGCATCGACTACGCCTTCACGGCCGACGCTGACGACCCCGGCCGGGTGCGGCTGGTCGAGCGTTGGGAGTCCATGGCCGCGCTCCGTGCCCACGTGGCCGCCTTGCGGGAGGCACCGTCCCCCCGGCCCCCCGTCGTGGCGTCGCGGATGATCGAGGCCGAGGTCTACGAGGCCGTGGCTGTCCAGCCGCCGTGGGCCTGACTCCCGCTCCGGGGGGACCGGGAGCCCAGGGCGGGCCCGACCACCCCGGCGCGGCGCGGTGGTCACTGCGGACGGTCCCGGCCGAGCTCGAGCGGCGGTGGCTGGCCGAGGGCCTGTGGGACGACCGCACCCTGGGTGCACTGCTGGACGAGGCGCTGGCGGCCCGGGCCGACCAGGTCTTCCGGATCCACTCCCTCACCCGGCCCTGGGAGGGCACGTTCGGCGAACTGCGGGAGCGGGGCCTCCGACTGGCCGGTGCCCTGGAGGCGCGCGGCGTAGGTCCGGGCGACCCGGTGGCCTTCCAGCTGCCCAACTGGGTGGAGGCGGCGGTCACGTTCTACGCCGCGGCGTTCCTCGGCGCCGTGGTGGTCCCGATCGTCCACTTCTACGGGCCGAAAGAGGTGGCCTACATCCTGCGTCGTACCGGAGTGCGGGTGCTGGTGACGGCGTCGTCCTTCGGCCATCTCGACTACCTGGCCGGCCTCGAGCGCATGGGTGACGCCCTCGACGGTGTCGCCACCGTCGCCGTGGTCGGGGCCGACGGCCCCCTCCCCGACGGCCTGGTCCCCTTCGACGAGCTCGAGTCCTCCGGCACGTCGCTGGCCGGGCCACGGCTGGTGGACCCGTCCTCGGTGGCTCTCATCGCCTATACCTCGGGCACCACGGCCGACCCCAAGGGGGTCATCCACACCCACCGGACCATCGGTGCCGAGGTCCGCCAGCTGGCGGCCATGGAAGCCTCCGGGGGGCGCCATACGCTCACCGGGGCGCCCGTCGGCCACGCCATGGGGATGCTCGGGGCACTGCTGATCCCCGTGCTGAACGGCCGACCGGTCCACCTGACCGACGTGTGGGACCCCGCCCGCCTCCTGCGCCTCATGTCCGAGCACCGCCTGGCCTGCGGCTCGGGGGCCACCTTCTTCCTCACCAGCCTCCTCGACCACCCCGACCGCACCGACGACCACCTCGAGCTCATGCACTTCGTGGGCCTGGGCGGCTCGACGGTCCCCCTGGCCGTGGCCGAACGGGCCACGGCCCAGGGGCTGTCACTGGTGCGGATGTACGGGTCCACCGAGCACCCGTCGATCACCGGCAGCTACCACACCGACCCCGAGCACCAGCGGCTGGCCACCGACGGGCGGCCCCTCGCGGGGGTGGAGATCCGCCTCCTCGACGACGAGGGCCGACCGGTGCCGGTCGGCCAGCCCGGTGAGATCTGGTCCCGGGGCCCGGACTGCTGCATGGGCTACACCGACCCGGCGCTCACCGACACACTGTTCGATGCCGACGGGTGGTACCGGACCGAGGACGTCGGCGTCCTCGACGGCGCCGGGTTCCTCAGCATCACCGACCGGAAGAAGGACGTCATCATCCGCGGTGGCGAGAACGTCAGCGCCGTCGAGGTCGAGGAGCTCGTGGCCACCATCGACGGGGTGGCCGAGGTGGCCGTGGTGGCCGGGCCCCACCCCCGGCTGGGCGAGCAGGTCTGCGCCTTCATCCGTCTGGCCCCGGGGGCCGGCCCGCTCGACGTGGCAGGGGTGCAGCGGAGCCTGGAGGCGGCCGGCCTGGCCCGCCAGAAGTGGCCCGAACAGTTGGTGGTCATCGACGAGCTCCCCCGGACCCCGTCGGGGAAGGTGAAGAAGGAGGCCCTCCGCCAGCGGCTGCGGGAGGCGGCTGACGGCGGGGGGTAGTGCGGTCGGGGACCGCGGCGGGCGCCAGGACGATCGCAGCCCCTCAGGGACGGGCGGTGGCCATGGCCCGACGCGGGAGGGCCCTGACCGTAGGCCTGCCCGAGGAGCACCTGCATGCGGCCGTCGTGCTTCACCTCCAGGCGCTCGTGATCGGACCGTAGCTGACCCCACTGGATGCGCACCGGTGAGGGGTCGGCCCGGTCGACGATCACCAGGGCTGCACCGCTCGCACGCCCGCCTGCACGTCGAACCCACCGGACTCACCGTTGCGGACGGAGCCGACGTGCCGGCCGTCGATGATCCTGCGGACGCCGGGCCAGCGCCCGACCCGTAGTTCCCGCGGGAAGTCGATGCTGATCACCCCGGGGCCGACCACGGGAGGCACGGTACTGGCAAAGCCAGCCCTGCTCCGATCTCCAGGCATGCGCCTCCTGGTCACATCCTCGCCGAGTGACCGTCACCGGGGATCTCAACCTCAATCCCCACCATTTCGCGGGACGTGCCTCGGACTGATGCAGGGGAAGCTCGCCTACCCCGGGACGTCGAGCTTCGGCACGACCTCACCGATGAACCGCCGCAGCGTCTCGTCGCCCGGGTAGTCCCGCAGCCACAGGATGAGACCGCGACAGCCGGCATCGACGAAGCCCTGGGCCTTCTCGGCCACCTGCTCCACCGTCCCCACCAGGTTGTCGGCCAGGTACGTCTCGGCGTCGTCATGTCCCCACAGGTCCCCGCCGCCCTCGGAGGCGCACCAGGCCCGGGCCTCGGCATCGGTGTCGAAGATGCGGCAGTCCGGGCCGTGGGTACGGGTGATGGCCTCGAAGGGCCGACCAGCCTCCTCGCAGTACCGCTCCAGCAGCCCGGACTTGCGGACGAAGGCCTCCAGGCCCACCTGCCAATTGGTGAGGTCGGCCTGGCGGGCGGCGATGCGCAGGGTCACCTGTTCGCCCCCGCCTCCGATCAGCACGGGCGGCAGGTCCTGGACGGGCTTGGGGTCGGCGTAGGCCCCCTCGAAGTGGAGGTGGTCGCCGTGGAAGGTCACCGTCTCCTCGCTCCACAGGCGGCGGACCACCTGGATGGTCTCGTCGAGCACGGCCAGGCGGGTGCGGTCGGTCGGGTAGGTGTAGCCGTAGGAGGCGTACTCCTCGTGGAACCAGCCGGCCCCGAGGCCGAGGATGAGCCGTCCGGCCGAGTACACGTCGACACAGGCCGCCTCCTTGGCCAGCAGGCCGGCATTGCGGTAGGAGGCACACGTCACCAGCTGCCCCAGCCCCGCCCGGGTGGTGCGCTGGGACAGGGCGGCCAGCATGGTGAACGCCTCGAAGACGTGGGTCGGCCGGCGGCGGGGCACCGTCTCCACGTGGTCGTAGACCCACAGGTGGTCGTAGCCGAGTGCCTCGGCCTGCTCGGCCAGCTCGACCGACCGGGCCCAGGCGTCGGGACCGCTCCACCCCTCGTACTCGAGCTTCCACCCCTGTGGCACGAAGACCCCGACCTCGAGGGCGGTCACTTGACGAACTCCCACCACTGGACCTCGACCATCATGGGCAGAAGGTACCCCACGTAGATCGAGTGCAGCTTCACCACCCCCTGGTCGTCCATGTCGAGGTCGATGAGGTCCACCCGGTCGTCGTGCCCGCGGAAGGCCGCGGCCCGGTCCCGCACGGCCACCAGCTCCTCCCTCGTCCCCACCGAGAAACCGAAGTGGTCCAGACGGGGGGACCGCATGGGGTGGTCGTCGGCGATGAGGAAGATGAACTGTTCCCAGTGGACGCACGACAGCACCAGGCGTTGCCGGTCGACGGTCATGACGTCCAGTTCCTCGAAGCCGAAGACGTCGTTGTAGAACCGGCACAGGTCGGACCGGTGCTCGGCGTCGAGCAGGTCGGCGTCGAGGCTCATGGCCACGTGGTTGAGCCGCGGGTTGCCCGACGGGTAGAAGGGATGGGGCATCAGTGCTCCTCGCTGGAGAGTCGGGGGGCGACCATGACCTTGCCGGCGAACCGGCCTTGGACCAGCCCGGCGAGGGCCTCGGAGATGCCACCGAGTGGCACGTCGTCGTCCTCGATGAGGCGGTCGGTGGGGAAGGCCGGGTCGGCCAGCAGCTCCAGGGCGTGGCCGAAGCCACCCTCGTCGTAGACGAAGGCACCCACCACCGTGAGCTCGTTCAGGATGAAGCGGTTGGGGTCGAAGCTCGGACGTTCCACCCCGGAGCCCACCAGGGCCAGGGTGCCACCGCGGCGCAACTGGTTGAACCCGGCCTCCATGGCCGACCGCCGCCCCGAACACTCGAGCACCACGTCGACGGCCCGCTCGGAACGGCGCTCGGGTTCCCACGCCGGAAAGGTCTCGAGGGCGTCGGGCTCCAGCACCTCGGTGGCCCCGAGGTCGAGGGCCAGCTGCTGGCGCCGGGCCCCCGGCTCCACGGCGACGACCGGTCCGATCCCCCGGGCCACCAGTGCGGCGATGGACAGTGCCCCGATGGGCCCGGCCCCGATCACCATCACCGTGTCTCCCGGGGCCGCCCCCGACCGGGTGATGCCGTGCAGGGCTACGGCCAGTGGTTCGGCCAGGGCGGCCTGGCGCACCGACAGACCGTCGGGCAGCCGGAGCAGCGAGGCGGCCCGCACCACCACGTATCGGGCGAAGGCGCCGTCGAGGTCGTCGACGATCGAGCCCTGGCCCTCGCACTGGGACGGCTTGCCCTCGAGGCATCGCCGGCACCGGCCACAGCGGGGCGACGGCCCGCCGACGATCGCCTCACCGACGTCCCATCCTTCGACACCCTCGCCCAATGCGGCGATGGTCCCCGAGTACTCGTGACCGGCGATCAGACCGGGCCCACCGGCCCAGCCCTCGAAGAGCAGGTGGATGTCCGAACCGCAGATACCGCAGTGGTCGACCTCGACCAGCACCTCGCCGGGCCCGGGCCGCGGGACCGGCCGCTCCTCCACCTCCACCACCCCGGGCCGCTGGTAGACGGCGGCGGGCATCGTCTCGGGCAGTCCGGACAGGACGCCACCTCCCCCTTCGGGCCTGTGCCGGAACGCCGTGCGCCCGGTCAGGCGTGAGTCGGCCGACACTCTACTGCCGGAGCCATCCGCCTGCCGTCGACCACGCCCTCTACAGTGCCCCCATGCCCGACACCGCACCCACCTCCCCCACCGGCACCGGGGACCGCGACGGACCCCGGGTCGTGGTCGGCGACGACACGGCCGACATGGCCCGGGCCGCCGCCGACGAGGCGGCCGACGTGCTGCGCCGGGCCGTCGCCCGCAACGGTGCGGCCAACGCCATGTTCGCCACCGGAAACTCCCAGCTGGCCTTCGTCGAGGCCCTGGTGGACCCGTCCCGGGACGTCCCCTGGGGGGACGTGACCGTCTTCCACATGGACGAGTACGTGGGGATCGGGCCCGACCACCCGGCCAGCTTCGAACGGTGGATCCGCCAACGGATCACCGGGCCCACGCAGCCGCGGGCGGCGTTCTACCTCGACGGTCGGGCCGACCCCGACGAGGAGTGCGCCCGCTACGCCGGTCTGCTGGCCGCCCACCCCTTGGACCTGTGCTGCCTGGGCATCGGGGAGAACGGACACCTGGCCTTCAACGACCCCGGAGTGGCCGACTTCGACGACCCACTCGACGTGAAGGTCATCGAGCTCGACCCGGCCTGCCGGGCCCAGCAGGTGGGCGAGGGGCACTTCGCCACCGACGCCGACGTGCCACCGACAGCCATGACCGTGACCGTCCCGGCCCTGCTGCGGGCGGCCCGGGTGCTTGCGGTGGTGCCCGAAGCGCGCAAGGCCGTGCCGGTGGAGCGGGCATTGCGGGGCCCGGTGACCGAGGACTGCCCGGCGTCGGCCCTCCAGCGGACACCCCATGCCACCGTCTTCCTCGACCCAGACTCGGCCGCCCTGCTCTAGGCCCGGTTTTCCGGTGGTCGGGACGGTGGTCGGGGCGACCGTCGGTCGCCAGCGGCCGACAGGCGACGACCGGGATACGCATGGTCACGCTGACGACGACGCCGTGGTGAAGGTCCCGGTGATCCCGGGTCCCGGACGTGCGCCACGCCGTCCGCACCCGGGCGACGGCCCGTTCAGGGGCCGGTGGGGAAGGCGTTCGGCACCCAGCCCGACGACGTGGCTGAGGCCGTCTGGACGGCAGCCGCGTCGGCAGTGCACGAGGAGCCGGTGAAGGCGAGATAGAAGGTCCCTGCGGACGTGTCCTCGGGCCAGGCGATGGCGTTCCCGGCCATCGTCGGTCCGGTGGTCGCCGACTCGTTGGTCATGACGGCCCAGCAGGTCCCCGGCACCGATTGCGTGGTGAGCAGTAACCCGTTTCCCGTGGCGTCGACGGCCACCGAGATGACGTAGGGAGCCGTCGCCGCCACGGTGTCCGACACGAAGGTCAGGCTCGCTTCGGCATTCGTGAGTGTCGTCACCATCTGTTCGCTCGTCGCGCCGAAGGACTGGTTGTTCCCGTAGATCGCCTTGGCGCCTGTCAGGGCGGTGTTGAGATTGGACTGTGCGGCCTGTGGCTCCGGCTCGGTCGGCGGAGGTGGCAGGTACCATCCGGTCGACGTCGCCGAGGCGGTCTGGGGTGCTGCCAGATCGGCAGCGCACGGAGCACCCGTGTAGGAGAGGTCCCACGTGTCGGCGGCGCCGGTCTCGGGCCAGGCGATGGTCGTCCCGGCAACCGTCGGGCCAGTGGACGGATAGACGTTGAACAGCGTCCCCCAGCACGTGCCGGTCAGCGACCGTGCGACCAGGATCACCCCGTTCCCCGTGGTGTCGACGGCCACCGAGATGGTGTCGGGGCCGCCGGAAACGTCCCCGTCGGTGACGAACGTCTGCGTCGGGTCGAGTCCGGCGAGCGACGCCACCATGTCGGCGCTCGACGTCCCGAAGGTCTGGTCCCTGCCGTAGACGGCCCTGGCGCTCGTCTCCGCCGTCTTCAGGTCGGCCTGGGCATCGAGGTCCTCCTGCTGGACCGTGACCGGCTCGTACCAGCCGAGAATGTCCACGACCACGTCCACGGCTCCGGCGTAGTCGGCGATGCGGATCGTTCCCGTGGCCGACACCGTCGCCACCGCCAGATCGGCCACGACCTGGCCCGGCCCGGCATTCAGGTCCGACACCGTGGGCTGGGCGCCCGACGGGTACACCGTGAGACTGGTCTGACTCGTCGGCATCACCGCGGTGACGTTGGCCACCACAGCCGTTACGCCGCCCGGGATGCCGTCCACGCCGCTCACGGCCACGGTCAGGGGGCTCCCCGCCTCCACGGCCTGGCCAGCGCACGGCGTGCTGTACGCCAGCCCGCTCCTCGTGTCACAGACCCGGGTGGGCGACACCGCCGGTGTGAACACCCCGCCGGTCGCCGGTTGCACCGAGCCGTCCGTGAACCATCCCGAGACGTCGACGAGGACGTCGGGACCCTCGGTGGACGTGGCGATCTCCACCGCTCCGTCAGCGCCCACGGGCACGATCACCCGGTTCGCAACGGTCTGCCCGGGGCCGAAGTTCACGTTGGAGGTCGTGGGGGCCGACGTACCTGAGGCGTAGACGGTGAGATGGCCTGGCAACGACCCACGACCCGACGCCACGGCTGTCAGGTTGAGCACGACCGCGCTGACTCCGGTGGACGGAACCCCGCCCAGGCCGTCGACGGTCACCGACAGAGGGCTGCCCGGCAACGGGAACAGCCCCTGGCATTGCGTGAGGGCGGTGCCCGACAGCCCTGACGGGTTGCCGGTACGGGTGTCGCAGATCCGGGCCGGGGTGGCCAAGGGGTTGTACCGGCCCGAGTAGGTGGAGGTGGTGTCGTAGTAGCCCTCCAGGTCCACGACGACGTCCGTGGATCCGGCGTGGTTCGCCACGTCGAAGATCCCGGCAGACGACAACCCCACGGTGACCAGGTTGGCCACGGCCCTGCCCGGGACGGCGTTGAGACTCGACGTAGCCGGGGCGGCCTGGCCATCCGGGTAGGCGGTGAGGTAGCTCCGGGTCGTGGCATTGACGGCGGTGAGGTTCACCACCGCGGCGGTCACGTCGCTGGACGGGACTCCGTCATTGCCGCCGACGGTGACCGCGAGGACCCCATCCGGTCCGAGCGTCGCAGCTCGGGGACAGGAGGTCTGGACCTGCCCTGGTCGGGTGTCGCAGATCCTGACGGGCGACGACAGCGGGACATAGACCCCGGCCGATGGTGGCGTGACGTAGGTGTACGTGTCGGATGACACCGGGGCCGACGACGACGTCCCGATCCTCGTCGTGACGGTGACGGCAATCTGCCCGGCCGCACCGGCCGGGGCCAGCACGTTGCAGGTGGACGAGGTACACCCGATGATCGTGGCTGGCGCCGACCCGAAGTTCACGGCGGTGGCCCCGGACAGGCCGGAGCCGGCGATGGTGACCGGGTCGCCTCCGGCCGTGGACCCCGTGGACGGCGACAGAGACGAGATGACCGGAGGTGGTGTCGTCGTCCCGACCACGACGTTGCCGGAGTCATCCCCGGCGACGCAGAAGGACGACGAGGGGCACGAGATCGACATCAGGGTGTTCTCTTCCGTGGACACCATGGACCACGTCCCGGCTCCTCCCGTCGGGTCGGCCGACGTCCAGATGGCACCCTGTTCATTTCCCGGTTCGGACTGGAGGCCGACCATGGCGCAGAACGCCTGCGAGGGACAGGAGACGTTCCCCAACGGCCCGCCCAGAGTTGCGGGATTCGTCGAAGACGTCCATGAACCCCAGCCGCCGGTTGGGTCGATCGTCGTCGCCACGGCACCGGTGATCCCAGGCCCCGGTTGGAGATGCGTTTCGCCGGCCGCGGCACACAGGTTGTTCGACGAACAGGAGATGCCGAACAGGCCGACGCCGCCAGACGCCGAGACCACCCACGTTCCGGCTCCGCCTGTGGGATCGGTCGAGGTGACCACGTCTCCCAGGAAGTAATCACCCTGGATCGGCTGCCCGCCGACCGCCACACAGAGCGAGGTGGACGGGCAGGAGATGTCATCGAGCGTCTCCGCACCGACGGTGGCCAGCCTCCACGCCGTCGCCCCTCCGGTGGGGTCGGTGGAGGTCACGATGCCAGTCGGACCTCCGTAGCCTGATGTGGCTGCGCAGAGCGTCACGGATGGGCACGAGACCGATGACAGCCAGGTCGTTCCCGTCACGGTCGTAGCGGTCCATGCGCCGACACCACCGGTCGGGTCGGTCGATGTCACGGTGACACCGCTCGTGCCGATGCTGCCAACGGCTACGCAGAACGATCGCGTCGGGCACGAAATGCCGTACAGATCGACGTCGTTGCCGACCGACACCACCTCCCATGCCCCGGCGCCGCCCGTCGGGTTTGTAGAAGTGAGCACATTGCCCGATCCGTCTACCGCCGCACAGAACGACGCCGTAGGGCAGGACACCCCGGTGATCGAGTCGGAGCCGCCGATGTTGACCGGGGCGCTCCAGACGAGCGCGGCACCCGAAGCCGCGGCTGAAGCCGGGGTGATGGTGGACCCGCTCCACACCAGCGCCCCGACGGTGGCCACCACCGCCAACACTCCCCGGCCGACGACCCCCGCCACCCCGTCCCGGTGATGTCGCACTGCCCACATACAACCCCCTCGTCGGCGACCCCGGTCGGCGACCGGGCCGCCGTCGTGCCTCGTTCGAGCATAGACCCCGGGGTAGGCCCGGGGTACGCCCGGCCCTCCGACGCCGACGGCGTCCCCGCCGGATCCGGCATGCCACCGGAGGGGGCACGGAACCCGATCTGCGACCGGCGGTCGGCGGGTTTCACCCGGGACCGTCGACGTGGTCGGGTCCCCCGTTGCCGGCGGTTCACCCCGCCACGGTTCCGCCCAGGTGCCGGTCCATGAACCCGTAGGCCCCCTGCCCGTACCACTGGTGCTCGCCCTCGCCCACCTCGTGCTCGAGGCGGTCGGACGCCCCCAGGTGGTCGTAGACCCGCCGCAGCCGCCCGACCGTCTCGGTGGCCGAGGCCACCGGGAAGAGCGGGTCCTCCCGGCCGGTCTCCACGAAGAGCGCCCGGGGGGCGACCAGGGCGGCCACGTCGGCGTGCTCCATGGTCCCGGGCATGCCGGCGAGGACCTGGGATCCGCACATGTTCCAGGGCATCTTGTGGGACTCGGCCCACGACGACAGGTACCCACTGACCACGGCGGCGGCCACCCGCCGGTCCCATGCCGCCAGAAACAGGGCGATGGTGCCGCCGTAGGAGAAGCCGACCACGCCGAGACGGGACGGGTCGACCAGCGGGTGGGTCTCCAGGACGTCGAGGGCCCGGGCGCAGTCCCACAGGTTCTGGGTGAGGGGGCTCCAGCCGGCCATGACCTGGTGCACCAGGTTGGTGTCGCAGGCGTAGTGGTCCTCGGGGTTCCAGTCGAGGCGCTCCCCGAAGCACCGCAGGTCGGGGGCCAGTACCACGTGGCCCCGCCGGGCCAGTTCGGCGGCGTAGTCCCCGCCCGGGGGGTCGTCAGGCTCGAGTCCGCAGATGCGGGACTTGCCCGGTCCGTGACCGTGGACGGCCAGGACGGCCGAGCCCGGCGACTCCCGGCCGTCGGGGACCAACAGGTAGGCCGGCACCGACATGGTGTCCTCGGTGTCGAACACCACCCGGTGGCGCCGGTAACCGTCGGCCGCCTCCCCTCCGTCGATCTCCGTCTCGAGGGGCACGGGCGCCGGCCACGGGGCCAGGGCCTCCCCCAGCCGCGCCTCGAACCGGTCCCGCCAGGGCCCGAAGGCCGCCGGATCACCGTCGGGCAGCGGGTCGGCCTCGACGGTGGCGGCCAGGCGGGTCACCACCTGGAACCACGGGGAGAAGTTCCGCGCACGGGGAGCGTCGGGTGTCACGTCGGGTCGTCCTTTCGCCGGTCCTCCACGGGCGGTGCCCACGTTGCCACACCCGCCCGTTGCCCGCCGACCGCCCGCCGACCGCCCACCGACCGCCCGCCGACCGCCCGCCGATCCCCCACCAGGTGCCCACCAGGTGGAACCGGCCCCGGCCGTGGGGCACACTGGGACCATGACGGTGCGGCACGACCTGGACATCCGACCGCTCTCCCCCCTCATCGGGGCGGAGATCCACGGGGTGGACATCACCCGCCCGCTCGACGACCAGACGGTGGCCGCCATCCGGGCCGCCCTCAACACCCACCACGTGGTCTTCTTCCGCGACCAGGATCTCGACGACGACAGCCAGGCCGCCTTCGCCCGCCAGTTCGGCGAGCTGACCGAGGGCCACCCGGTCATCCCGTCCATCGACGGCCACCCTGAGGTACTGGCCATCGACGGCTCGGTGGACCGGGCCAGCTGGTGGCACACCGACGTCACCTTCCTGCAGGAGCCCCCCCTCGGCACCGTGCTGTCCATGCTCACCTGCCCCGAGGTGGGGGGCGATACCTCGTGGGCCAGCCTGCAGGACGCCTACGACCGCCTGGCCCCGGCCGTCCGGACCCTGTGCGACGAGCTCATCGCCATCCACTTCGACCCGTGGTTCGCCGCCGACGTCGACGGGCGGGGCGGCTACGAGTGGAACGGCGTGCACCACGACACGCTGCGTCCCGCCCTCCATCCGGTGGTGCGCACCCATCCGGAGAACGGCCGCAAGGGGCTCTTCGTCAATTCGCAATTCACCCAGTCCATCTTCGGGTTGTCGCCCAACGAGAGCTCGGCCATCCTCGAGATGCTCTACCGCCACTGCCAGCAGCCCGAGCTGACCTGCCGCTTCCGGTGGGCGCCGGGCTCGGTGGCCTTCTGGGACAACCGGGCCACCCTCCACTACGCCCTCGACGACTACGGCGACGCCCTCCGGGTGGCCCACCGGGTCACCATCCGGGGCGACGTCCCCTACGGACCGGCCGTCCCCAAGCGCTGAGCCCGGAGGCCCGGGCTACGTCCCGGGTGGCGGTTCGCCGGTGAACAGGTCGGGAATGGGTCGGGCCGGAGCAGGCACCGGCGGGGCCGTGGGCACCGCTCCGGGTGTCCGGGCCCCGGGCGCCGCGGCCCCGGACACGGCCAGCGCCTCGGCACTCGCCCCGAGGTAGGCGGCCAGGGCCCGGGGGTCCCGGGACACCTGGTCGGGGGTGCCCTGCGACACCACGGCCCCGGTCTCCATCATGACGACCTGGGAGCACAGGGCGAAGACCAGCGGCACGTCGTGTTCGACCAGCACGATGGTGGTGTCGGCCAACCGATGGAGCCGGCGAAGCAGGGGCACGAAGGCCTCGGCCTCGCGCTGGGCGATGCCCGCCGTCGGTTCGTCCAGCAGCAGGAGGCGGGGCCGGGCCAGCACGATCGAGGCCAGGTCCACCACCCGGCGGGTGCCCGTCGACAGCTGGGAGATCTGGTGGCGCCGGAACCGGCCGATGCCGAACGAGCCCACCACCTCGTCCACCGCGGCCCGCTTCTCCCGCTCGCGGCGCCGGGCCCACGGCGCCTGCAGGGACGACGAGACCACGCCGACCGGCCGGGAGGAGTCGAGAGTCAGGAGCAGCACCTCCTCGACGGTGAGCTCGGGGAACAGCCGGCAGTCCTGGAAGGACCGCACCAGCCCGAGCGACGAGCGCTCCTCGGGCAGGTACTCGACCAGGCTCACCCCGTCCAGGAGCACCGACCCCTCGTCCGGGGTGACCAGCCCGGAGATCACGTCGAGCATGGTGGTCTTGCCCGACCCGTTCGGACCGATCAGACCGACGATCGACCCCGGCTCAGCCACCAGTCCGGCCCCGTCGACCGCCCGCACCCCACCGAAGTCCACCACCACTCCGGACAGCTCGAGTCGGGCCGGTCCACGTCCGTCGGGACCTTCGGCGGTGGTGCTCACCCGGCCACCTCCGACACCATCGGTTCGGCCCGGCCCGGGGCCGTGGGCCCGGCCCGACCCGCCGTCAGGCGCTCGATGCCCAGTGTGACCACGTCGGCCAGCCGGTGCAGGAGCTCGGCCAGGCCACCGGGCAGATAGAGGATGAACACCAGCAGTCCGAGCCCGCTGGTCAGGAACTGGATGGTCGATGTGGTGCCGAACATGGCCGGCAGGCCGACCAGGTAGATGGCCCCCAGCACCGCGCCGTCGATGGCCCCCAGACCGCCGATGACCACCATGGACACGACCAGCACCGAGTAGGTCGGGTCGAAGGTCGACGTGGAGATGCGCTGGGTGGCGAAGGCCAGGCACACCCCGGCGTACCCGGCGATGAAGCCGGACAAGGCGAAGGCCAGGAGCTTGGTCCTGGCCAGGGGGATGCCCATGGCCCCCGCCCCGGTCTCGTTGTCCCGCACGGCCATGAGGCGCCGGGCCACGCCCTTGTCCCGCCACAGCCGGATCATGAGGACCGACAGGACCAGGAGGACCAGCGAGAACCAGGCGAAGGCCCGCTCGGACCCGAGGTCGATGCCGAACAGGCTGGGCCGGGTGAGCAGGGTCGACTGGGGGTTCGGCAGTCCGGTGCACATCCGCTTGCCCACCAGCGGCACGTTCCAGCACGTCGTCCCGAGCACCGACTCCATGAACCAAAGGTTGAAGGCCAGCGTGCTCACCGCCAGGTAGAGGCCCCGGACCCGCAGGGCCGGGAGCCCGATGATCACGGCGACCACCGCCGTCACCGCCCCGGCCAGAGGCAGCAGCACCACCAACGGGACGCTCGTGCCCAGATGTGCGGCCAGCAGGGCCCCCACGGCCACCAGTCCGAACTGGCCCAGCGACACCTGCCCGGCCCAGCCGGTGAGGACGGTCATCGACAGGGCGATCATGGCGTAGATGCAGATCTGCGAGAGCAGATAGGTACGCCCGGTGCTGAGCACCAGCGGCGCCAGGGCGGCCAGGAGGATGACCACACCCACACCCGTGCCTCCCACGCGTCGGCGCAGGACCACCTCGTCCCGTAGCCGGACCCGGGTCCCCTCCAGCCAGGTGGAGCGCTCCTCCCGGCGGTTACCGGTCTGCAGTGCGGCCACCCGCACCAGCAGGATGATCAGCACGATGGCGAACAGCACCAGGTCCACCTGGGCCGGGTCCGGGAGGTTCCACACCAGGATCTCCTGGACCACGCCCACCACGATGGCCGACACGAAGGCCGCGGTCAGGCTGGTCATGGCGCCGACGATGGCCGCGGTGAGCGCCAGCAGCAGGAGCTCGGGACTGAGCACCTCGGTCAGTGACGACGTCTGACCGGGGGAGGTGAGGATGGCGGTGAAGGCCGACAGCACGCCGGCCACCGTCCACGCCACCGTGGAGGTCCGCCGGGTCCAGACCCCCGAGAGCCGGGCCGAGTCGCGGTTCTCGGCCATGGCCCGCATGGCCAGCCCCCACGTCGACCACTTGACCAGGGCGGCCAGGCCGATGGCCACGATGGGGGCCACCACCAGGGTCATGACCTCGCCGGGGGTGAACACGTAGGTGCCGATGTGGAACGTCACGTCGAAGGGTACGGGGAACGGCTTGTAGAGGTCGTGGGGCCGGATGAAGGGCAGGGCGGTGAACACGAAGAGCACCTGGCTGAGCCCGATGGTGGCCACCATCACCAGCACCCGCGGGCGGTCGGACAGCCGGCGCAGCAGCAACTCGCTCAGGGCCCCCACGGCGGCCGACAGCCCGAGCGCCAGGGCCAGGGAGAACCAGTAGTTGAAACCGAAGTCGTAGAAGCACTTCACCAGGAACACCGCGGCCACCACGCCGAGCTGCCCCTGGGCGAAGTTGAGGATCCGGTTGGTCTTGTAGATCAGGACCAGCCCCATGGCCAGCAGGCCGTAGCCCAGGCCGGTGATGACCCCCTGGACGAGGACGAAGCTCGGTATCGACACCGGCGCCGCCTAGCCGAGCCCGTCCGCCGCCGCGCCCAGGAACACCGGGCGCAGCAGGTCCGGGCGCTCGAGCAGGTCGGCGGTCCGGCCGTCGAACCGGACCTCGCCGCGCTCGAGGAAGACGGCCCGCTCGGCCAGGCTCATGGCCCGGTTGACGCTCTGCTCCACCAGCACCACCGTGGTCCCCTGGCCGTTGACCTCGCGGACGATGTCCATCAGGCGGTCCACGGCCTTCGGGGCCAGGCCCAGGGCCAGCTCATCGATCATGAGCAACCGCGGGGCGGTCATGAGCACCCGGGCCAGGGCCAGCATCTGCTGCTCGCCGCCCGAGAGCGCCCCGGCCGGCTGGTGCAGGCGGCCGGCCAGTTCGGGGAAGCGGTCGAGGGCCTCGTCGACGGCGGCCCGGGCCCGGGCCCCCTCGCCCCGCAGCGAGTACGCCCCCAGCTGGAGGTTGTCCCGCACGGTGAGGCCCGGGAAGGTCATCTTGCCGCCGACCAGCAGGCCGACCCCCTGGTCGATGATCTGCTCGGGCTCGAGGAAGGTGCAGGTGGTCCCGAAGATGCGCACGACCCCCCGGTGGGGGTGCTCCAGGCCCGCCACGGTGCGGAGCAACGTGGACTTCCCCGCCCCGTTGGTCCCGAGCAGGGCCACGATCTCCCCCTCGGCGATGTCCAGGTTGACGTCGAACAGCACCTGGTTGGCCCCGTAGGAGACGTCGAGGTTGTGGATCTGCAGGGCCGGGACGGCGCCCTCCGACTGGCGCCGCTTACCCTCGGCGTAGCGCTCGAGGACGTCCTCGATGACCAGGGTGATGTCGCGCTTCACGTGACGGGACCCGAACAGCAGCATCAGGCCCCCGACGGCGCACACCGGACCGATGGTCGTGAGGGCGACCGTCGGACCGTGGAGGTAGCCGGCGGCGTCGCTCACCGCGCCCAGCAGGACGCCTCCGGCGAATCCCCCGAAGATCAGCGCGGCCACGCCGAACATGGCGAAGCAGGTGGTGCGCATCTCCGCCGGGGCGGTGGCCGCCAGGGTGAGGAAGATGCAGATGGACAGCGGGGAGACGGCCGCCGTGGCCAGCAGCTGGAAGACCACGACGAGCCAGAGGTGGGGCATGTAGAGCGACGCCACGAACAATCCGCCGTACGCGGTGATACAGATGCCGGCCACCACCAGGGGACGCTCGGGGGAACGCCGGAACATGCGGTCGCCGATCACGTAGGCCACGGGCAGGCCCACGAAGGCGGCCAGCCCGATGACGAAGTAGACCTCGCTCCGCTGGGCCGTGTCGAGGCTCCACCGCCGGGCGAAGTACAGGTTGCCGAAGAGCGGTCCGGCGGTACCGGCGAACCCCAGGATGGCCACGGCCACCAACTCGAAGTAGATCGAGCGGATGCGCAGGAGGCGGGTGATGGCCGGGCCGAGGAGCACCCGGGGGGCCTTCTCCTGCTGGGTGTGGATGTCCATCCCCGACGCCTTCAGGATGAAGCTCGACTCGTTCTGCCCCTTGTCGGGTTCCCGCAGCCGGAACAGCGCGAGGGCGATGGGGATGCCGGCCAGGGCGGTGAGCATGCCCCACCGCCAGCTGTGGCCGACGGTGACCACGAACCCGAAGATCAGGATGCCGAAGGTCAGCGACAGGGGGTCCGACACGTTGTGCCAACTGAAGACCCGGCCCCGGCCCTCCGTCGGATAGGCGTCCGACAGGTAGGAGTTGTGCACGGTGTCGCTCAGGTAGAAGGCCACCGACGCCACCAGGTAGATGAAGGTGAAGGCCCAGATGTTGGGGGCCAGCGCCATGAAGGGAGCCGTCACGGCGAAGACCAGCAGGCCCACCGCGGCCACCGTCTTGCGGCTCCCCCGGTCGGCCCACAGGGCCAGGGGAACGGACCACAGGACCTGGGCCACCGAGGCGACGAAGACCATGGCACCGAGGGCCTCGTCATGGATGTGGAAGGACTTCTCGAGGTTGTTGCCGATCAGCGAGATGCCGTTGCCGAAGGTGTCGGGCACGATGGCCGCCGCCGTGAGCAGCACCAGTGGGAGGTACCCGTACTGACGGAGGATGCCGGTGAACCGCGGTGGCTTCCCCTCCCCCGTCCCGGGCATGAGCTTCCGGTCGGCCACCAGGTCGGGGTTCCCCGTCTTGGCCGCGACCGCCTGGAGCAGCTCGTCGGGGACCGCGAAGTCGAACTGCACCTGGTCGGCCATTGGACGGACACCCTATCCAAGGTCGCCCAACCGGGCACCGATGCCCGGTCCGGTCAACCGTCCCGGTCGGGGCGGGGCAGGGACGGGACGACGAAGGGCCCCCGGGGCAGCACGCACAGCCGTCCCCCGGCGCCCGGCCGGGCCAGTGCCCGGCCCACCGCCGCCGTGACGTCCTCCACCGGGACCATGTGGGCGGCCCGCACCTCGTCGTCGGTGAGCCCCTCGGCGTACACCCACACCTCGGCCCGGGCCAGCAGCCGGCCGAGCACCTGGGCCTGCCAGCCGTCGAGCTCCGCCGGGCCCCGCGGGCGGACCAGGTCGGCCGCCCGGTCGGCCCCGGCGAGGATGCGGGCGAACGCCCCGCCCGCCGGCACCCCGTCGCCGCAGGCCGCGGCCAGCACTACCACCCCGCCGTCGGCCACCACCCGCTCCGCCGCGGCCAGGCCCTTGACCGCCTGGTAGAGGTTGCGGTCCAGCGGATGGCCCCCGTTGGTGGTGACCACCACGTCGAAGGGGCCGTCCACCGTGGCCGTGGCCGTGCGGGCGGCCAGCCCGCAGGCCACCCGGTGACCGTCGGGCAGGGGGCCGGCCACCACCCCGGTGAGCCGGTGGCGGCGGTCGAGGGTCACGTCGAGCGACAGGTCGGGCGGACAGAGTTCCACGGCGGCGGTGACGAACCGGTGGACGGGGTTGTCCGCCGTCTCCAGCCACGTCGACCGGGGGTCGGCGATGCGCGCCGGACTGTGGGCCTCGAGGATGGTCGAGGTGGCGGCCAGGCCCGGGCAGACCCCCTTCGGACCGCCGCTCCAGCCGGCGAAGAAGTGGGGTTCCACGAACCCCGTGGTGATGCGCACGTCGGCGGCCACGTAGCGGGCGTCGAGGAGGACCGGCGTGCCGTCCACCTCCCCCACCCGGACGTGGTCGGGGTCGTCCGAGCCGTGGTCGTGGACCGGGTAGCGGGACACCACGTCCGGGCCCACCAGGGCGGCCATCTCGTCGGCCGTGGCCCGGCGGTGGGTGCCGGTGGCGCACAGCAGCTGCACCCGGTCCGGCCCCGCCCCGAGACGGGCCAGCTCGGCCAGCAGTGGCGGGAGCACCGTGGTCGAGGGCATGGGACGGGTCAGGTCGGGGAAGACCACGGCCACCGACGAGCCCGGTCCCACCAGGTCGCCCAGGGCCGGGCCGGTCACCGGGTGCCGGAGCGCCCCGACCACCGCCCCGGCCTCGTCGGCCAGGGCCGGCGGCTCGGTCGCCCCGACCACCACGGCGTCGTCGGGCACCTCCACGGCCAGGCCGTCGGTGCCGTAGTCGAGGGTCAGTCGCACGCCGGTGGTGACCCGGGGTCGACGAGGTCGGCGGCCAGCCGGTCGGCGGCCGGCCGCAGTGCGGCGTAGCGGTCCACCAGGGCGGGGTCGGGGTGCGTTCCACCGGCCACGGGGTCGAGGAGGTCGAGGTCCCACGGCCCCACGGTGGCCCCGGCGGCCAGCAGCGCCGCCCCGGCCGAGGCGGCCTGACCCGACCGGCGGTGGTGGACGGGCAGGCCGGTGGTGCCGGCCAGCACCTCCTGCCACACGGCCACGGGCGCCCCGCCCCCGGCCAGGCCCAGACCGTCGAACCCGGGCCCCGGGGGGAGGCCGCGGCCCACGGCCTCCAGGCAGCGTTGCACGTCGAGGGCCACGGACTCGACGGCGGCCCGGGCCAGATCGGTGGCGTCGTGGGCGTCGGCCAGTCCGGTGAAGGCGGCCCCGGCCCCGGGACGCCACCAGGGGGCCCGGGCCCCTCCCAGCCACGGGAGGGCGGTGACCCCACGGGCCCCCGGGGGACTGGTGGCGGCCAACGCCACCAGGTCGGCCGACGACCGGCCGCACAACCGGCCCAGCCAGGCCAGGAAGGAGCCCGCCGCCGACAGCCCACCCTCCAGCTGCCACCCGCCGGAGGCCGAGCGGGCGACGGTCAGTCCGGCCGGCGACGGGTCGGGCCGGGCGTCGACGGGCAGCGAGGTGTTGGCCGTCGTCCCCCAGCTCACCATGGGGACGGTGACCCCGGCCCCGGTCCCCAGCACCTCGCACTGACGGTCGCCGGCCCCGAGGACCACGGGGACGCCCGGTCGGAGCCCCAGCACCGCGGCCTCCCCCACGGCGGGAGCCACCCGGTCGGAGGGGACCACGGGGGGCAGGCGTTCGGCCACCGACCCGTCCACCGCGGCGGACACCGTGCCGTCGGAGTCGTAGCACCCGGTGAGCGAGGCCAGGGAGGGGTCGGTGGCCGCCGACCCGGTGAGCCGCCAGGCCACCAGGTCCCGGGGGGCCAGGATCCACGAGCTCCGGGCCAACTGGTCGGCCCGGTGGTCGGCCACCCAGGCCAGGCGGCCGGCCACCGACGGGGCCCGGGCGTCGGACCACAGGATGCCGGGGCCGGTGGGGTCGCCCCCGGCGTCGAAGAGCCCGAAGGTCTGGCGGGCCCCGGTCAGTCCCACGGCTTCCACACCGGCCAGCCCGTCCGGCCGGGACCGACCGAGCTCAGCGCAGGCGGCCACCACCGACGCCCACCATGCCGCCGGATCCTGCTCCATCACCCCGGGCGCCGGGCTGGCCGTGACCAGGCCCACGTCGGCCAGGCCCACCAGCCCGTCCGGTTCCCAGAGGGCGGCCTTGGTGGCACTGGTCCCGAGGTCGAGGGTGAGGATCACCGACCGTGCACGACCGCCGCCAGCAGGGCCGCCACGCCGCCGGGGTCCGGGTCCTCGATCACCGCCCGGCCGATGGCCAGGCCACCGCCGCCGCCGGCCATCACGTCCCGGGCCACGGCGTCCACCGGTTCGTCGCCCGCCCGACGCGGCCCGCCGAGGAAGAGGACCGGCACGCCGACCGAGCGGGCCACCCGGTCGACGGCCCCGATCCGTCGCTCCCCCGGCGGCTCGTCGGGCACGGGCACCTTCAGCAACGGCGCACCCAGGTCGTGGGCCACCACCGCGGCGAGCACCACGTCGTCGGTGTCCCGGGACATCCGCCCGTCCCGCCAGACCACCGGTTCGATCAGGGCCCCGAGGCCGGCGTCCCGGGCCTCCTCCAGGACCTGCCCCAGGAGCTCCAGGGCCGCCGCACCGTCCGGGTCGTCGGGGGCGATCCGGGTCATCAGCTTGACCCCCGTCCAGCCGTCGGCCGCCGCCCGCCCCACGCTGGCCACCAGCCGGTCGTCGAGCTCGAATGCCGTGCCGGCCAGGCCCGTCCGGTTGAGGGAGAGGTAGGTGCGCTGCTCCGGCCGCAGGTCACCGCCGGCGGCCAGGTCGCCCAGCGGCTGGGCCGTGGCCAGAAGCCCGTCGCAGGCCGGCAGGGCGGCCCGCAGGGCGGCCAGGTACCCGTCGTAGCGCTCGATGGTGGCCACGCCCCGGGCCCGGTGGTCGGCCGCCAGCACCAGGAGGGGCCCGTCGGCGGCCGTCCCCCCGGTGGTCACGGCTCCTCCCGCTCCAGCCCCGCCAGGTCGAAGACGACCTTGGCCACCGAGGAGAAGTCCTGGCGGCCGTACCCGGCCACCGTGGCCGCGGTGAGGGCCTGGCGGGCCGTGGCCGTGCTGAGCAACGGCACCCCGGCCCGGGCCCCGTAGGACAGGGCCAGGTCGAGATCCTTGGCCATGAGGTCGGTCATGAAGCCCGGCTTCCACCCGTTGGAGGCCGGGCTCTCGGGCACCACGCCGGCCACGGGCAGCCGGGTGCGCACGGCCACGCAGTCGCCGGTGGCGTGGGTCAGCACCTCGTGGAGCTTGGCCGGGTCCACCCCCGACGTGAGAGCCAGGGCCGTGGCCTCCGACGTGGCCAGCATCTGGGCGGCGTAGATCAGGTTGTTGCACAGCTTGACCACCTGGCCCATGCCCGGGCCACCCACGTGGACGATGCGGGCCGAGAACGGGTCGAGGGCCGGACGGGCCCGTTCCAGGGTCTCCGCGTCACCGCCGACCATCAGGGTCAGGGTGCCGGCCTCGGCCCCGGCCGTCCCGCCCGACAGGGGGGCGTCGAGGTAACCGGCCCCCCGGTCGGTCACCAGGCCGTGCTGCACCCGGGTCACCTCGGGGTCGATGGTCGAGCAGTCCACCACCACCGTGCCCCCGTCCAGCACGGGCAGCATGTCGGCCACCACGGCGGCCACCTCGGGGGAGCTCGGGACGCACAGGATCACCAGCTCCGAGGCCTCGGCCACCCCGGCCGGGGTCCCGCCCCGGGCCGCCCCGAGGGCCACGGCCTGCTCGATGGGCCCCGGGCTGCGGGAGGCCACCGTGACGTGGTGACCGGCCTCGAGCAGGTGGCGGGTCATGGGGAGGCCCATGGCCCCCAGCCCGATGAATCCGAGTCGCATGCTGTTCTCCTGGTCGGTGTGCGGTGGGTGGTGCGCGTGGCGCAGGCGGGAGGCGGGCCACCGTTCGGGACGGCGGGGCCGGCCCCGGTGGTCAGGCGGTGGTCACGAGCCGAACGTCGGCAGCCAGGCCACCGTGCCGTCCAGCAGTTCGTCGACCATGGCCTCGGTGGTGGCCAGGTCGCCCCGGCCGGCCAGCGGGTCGAGGAGGAAGGCCGCGGCGGCGGCGGCGCGGTCCCCCTCCACGGCGGCGGCCACGGTCAGCTCGGTGACCGCGGCGTGCCGGCGGACCAGCTCGGCGAAGGGCGCGGGCAGCGGGGCCACGTCCCGGCCCCGGATGCCGTCGCCGTCCACCACGCAGATCGACTCCACCACCGATCCCTCGGGGGCGTCGGGCACCTGGCCGGCGTTGGGGATGTTGACCGGTAGCTCGCGGGGCGTCCCGGTGACCAGCGAGTCGATGACCGGCGCCGGGAGCTCGCCCGACTGCCAGGTCTGGAGGGTCTTGGTGCCGGCCAGCCAGGCGTCGACGTCGGCGATGTACCCCTCCTGGTGCTCCCGCCGGGTGGCCAGGTCGGTCAGCTCGACGTTGAACGCCCCGCCCCAGTCCGACGCCTCGGTGAGCACCCACGGCACGAACTCGGCCAGGTGGCGGTCGCCGGCGGCGGGCACGGCCCCCCACCGGTCGAGGAAGGTGAGGGCCAGGGTGTGACGGCGGCAGAAGTCGAGCCGGGAGAAGTCCTCGGCCTCGGGCCGGCCCGGGTGCGGGGCCAGCGCCGCCAGACCGCCGGCCTCGGCCACCATGTCCTGGAGGACGGCGAACCCGTCCTCCCCCTCGACCGTGAGGGCCGTCACCACCGGGAAATGGTTGACCCCGGCCACGGTGACCTCCAGGGCCTCGACCGGCTTGCCCAGGGCGATGGCCAGGTCGAGCAGCCAGTTCCCCACCTCGTGGCAGAGGCCCACGGCCCGCACGTCGGTCTGGCGGCAGACGGCCCGGGTGAGGGACGTCATGGGGTTGGTGATGTTGAGGAGCCAGGCGTCGGGGCAGAGCTCGGCCATGTCCTCGGCCACCCCGACCAGCACCGGCACGTTGCGCAGGGACCGGTTGACCCCCCCGGGGCCCACGGAGTCCCCCACCGACTGACGGATGCCGTGGCGGGCCGGCACCTCCAGGTCGACGGCCATGGAGTCGAAGCCGCCGGTGGAGATGGTCACCACCACGAAGTCGGCGCCCTCGAGGGACCGCCGCTGGTCGGTGGTGGTGGACACGGTGGTCCCGGCCCCGAGGGCCCCGTCCAGGGTGCGGGCCAGGGCCTCCATCTTCTCCAGGGGGGCCGGGTCGATGTCCTCCAGCACCAGGTGGGCCCCGTGCAGCGACGGGGTGCCCAGCAGGTCGGCCAGCAGTTCGGGGGTCCACTGGTAGCTGCCGCCGCCGATGATGGTGATCTGCATGGCCCTCAGTCCCCTCGTCGGCCGGCCGTCATGGCGGCCACTCTACCCAGCGACGGAGTCCGGGCTCCGGGCCCGCTCACGCCGTGGGGGGCGGGCCCTCGGCCCCCTGCCGGGCCCAGGTGATGAGCCGGCGGTAGGCACCGGCCGAGTCCCGGCCGTCGGCGTCGGTGTCCAACCAGCGGAACCCCCGGGGTCCCCGGGAGCGGTCGAGACCGAAGATGCCGAACCGGGGCTCGTAGGAGCCCCACTCGTAGTTGTCCATCAGCGACCAGTGCAGGTAGGCGGTCACCGGTACGCCGAGGGCCACGGCGTCGACCACGGCGGCGATGTGCTCGGCCAGGTACCGGGGCCGGTCCCAGCCGTCGCTCCGCGGGTAGTTGCGGCCGTTGTGGACCCGGGTGCACAGGCCGTTCTCCACCACCCACAATGGCAGGTCCGGGAGCAGCTCGTGCTGGTCGACGCACCACCTCGTCATGGCCGCCGGGTCGGCCACCACGTCCCAGATGGCCCGCGACGGCGACCACCGGCGCCCTCCGGCGCTCCCGTGCCCGGGCAGCCGCAGGGTGTGGCCGGCCATCGGGTCGTACCAGTCGAAGCCGGTGGCCTCGAGCGACGGGGCGGCGTCCCCGGCGTAGACGGTGTCGAGGACCCTGCGGGCCGACGGCTTGCGCAGCCTGGTCCGCACGGGCCCGGTCCCCGCGCCGTAGGGCGTCACCGCGGCGAACAGCCGCCGGAGGGCCACCTCGGCCGCCCCCCGGGCCGGGAACCGGCGGTCGTGGAGAGCCCGCCGCCCGTCCACCCAGGTGTCGATGTCCTCCCGGGCCACCCCCAGGCCCGGAGCGCTCAACAGATCGGTCAGCATCCGGTCGTGCTCGTAGATGGAGGACGAGCTGGTGTTGACCGTGACCTGTGCGCCGGGCTGCACGGCATGGACCTCCCGGTGGGCCAGCACGTGGGCGGCCAGCAGGTGGTCGAGCACGGTGAACGCCTCGGCGAAGGCCCCCGTCCGGCCCGGGGGGCAGTCCCCCTGCACCCAGCCCATCAGGGCCACGATGTTGGGCTCGTTGATGGTGATCCAGGTGCGGCAGTGCGGGGCCAGGGCCGGCACCACCCGGGCCACGAAGGCGGCGAACCGCTCGGGCGAGTCCTCCTCCAGCCAGAACTCCTCGCCCAGCCACCCCGGGTGGGTGAAGTGGTGGAGGGACACGACCGGCTCCAGCCCGCGCTCGCGACAGTCCCGGAGGATCGACACGTACCGGTCGAGGGCGGTGTCGTCGAACACCCCCTCCTCCGGCTCGAGACGGGCCCACTCGATCGACAGGCGGAAGGCGTCGCACCCCATCGACGCCGTCCGGTCGAGGGCCTCACCGGGGTGGAGCCAGAAGTCACAGGCGTTGCCCGACGGCTCGATCCGGCCGGAGGCCTCCCACCCGGCCCAGTTGTTGGCCGGCTCGCCCGGGCCGTTGAAGCCGCCCTCGATCTGGAAGCCCGAGGTGGCCACGCCGAAGAGGAAGCCGTCGGGGAGCTCGACCGGTTCCGTGGTCCGGGCCGGGGTCACCGGTGGCCACCGCGGGCAGGGGAGGTTCGCACGCCGACATCATGGCACCGGAGGCCCGGGCGGGGCGGTTGGTAGGATCCGGCCATGTCGGCCCCCACCCTCCTCCACGTCACCCAGGTGGCCCCCTACCGCGACGGGCCCGCCGGGGTCCACGGGGTCCTCGACCAGTCGGCCACGGCCCTGGCCCAGCTGGCCGGGTCGGCCGGACTGGCCGCCCGACGGGTGGCCGACGTCCGCGATCTGTCCCCCGGGGACCTGGCCGAGGCCCGGGTCGTCTCGCTGTTCTCCATCGGCGAGACCCCGTGGTCGGAGGACCAGCGGGCGGCCCTGCTGGACGGTCTGCGGGCGGGGCGCACCGCGGTGGTGGCCGTCCACTCGGCCACCGACGCCTGCTACGGCTGGGACGACTACGGCTCGCTGGTGGGCGCCCGCTTCGACGGCCACCCGTGGACCCAGGACATGACCCTCGACGTCCTCGATCCCGGCCATCCCGCCGTGGCCCACCTGGGTGGGACGTGGACCTGGCACGACGAGGTCTACCGGTTCCGCGACCTGCGGCCCGACGCCCGCGTCCTGCTGGCCGCCCGGCCGTCCGAGCTCGACCACACCGGCGTGCCCGACGCCCCGGCCTTCGGGTACCCCCTCTCGTGGTGCTTCACCGAGGGCGCCGGCCGGGTCTTCTCGACGTCGCTCGGGCACTTCCCCCATGCCTGGGAGAACCAGGGCTACCTGCGTCACCTGGCCGGTGGTCTGGCCTGGGCGCTGGGGGACGACGGGGCCTAGACCTCCGGTCGGACCCCGCGGTCCACCACCACGGCCTCCCAGCCGCCCACCCGCAGGGTGCCGTCGACCCGCTCCCCCCGCCGCGAGCGGTCGGTCGAGGCCACCACCGTCCCGATGACCCCGTCCACCCCGGCCCCCCCGTCGGACAGCGAGGCCAGGACCACGATGCGCTCCCCCCGCGACCAGGCCCACGACCCGGGCGGGGACGGCAACGTCCGGTAGTCGCCGACCTGCAGGTCGCCGACCGACCGGCGGAGGGTGATGAGGTCCCGGACCAGGTGGAGCGTGGAGTCGGGGTCGTCCCGCTGGGCCGCCACGTTGCACGCCGCGAGGTCACCGAAGGGCAGCCAGGGGACGGCGTCGGGCTCCGTGAACCCCCCGCCCGGCCCAGCCCGCCAGGGCATCGGAGTGCGCGCCCCGTCGCGCCCGGCGTAGGCCGGCCAGTAGAGGACGCCGAGGGGATCGCGCATGGCCTCGTGGGGCACCTCGGTGTCGCACAGTCCGATCTCGTCCCCCTGGAGGAGCACCGGCGTCCCCCGCAGCGCGAGCAGTACCACCAGGGCCACCCGGGCCCGCTCGGGCCGACCGTCGGCCCACCGGGTGGCCAGGCGCCCGAGGTCATGGTTGGAGCCCGTCCACACCGGCCAGGCCCCGGCCGGCAGCGCCGCCTCGGCGGCCTCGACCTCCGACCGCAGGGCCCCGGCCTCGAACGGGGCCGAGAGGAACGGGAAGTTGAAGGCCAGGTGCAGCTCGTCGGACCCGTCGCCGTAGTAGGCGGCCAGGCCCTCGGCCGTGGGGAGGGGCGTCTCCCCCAGCAGCACGCTCCCGGGGTGGGCGTCGGCCAGCCGGCGCCAGCGGCGGATCACGTCGTGGACCTCGGGGCGGTCGCCGTTGTAGACCGGGCGCTGCCCGAAGAGCTGCACATCGAGCGGGTCGGTGTCCTCGGACGGCGGGTTGTCGCGCAGCAGGGCGTCCTTCACCATGCCGTGGCAGACGTCGATGCGGAACCCGGCCACCCCGCGCCCCAGCCAGGTGGTGATGATGTCGTCGAAGGCCCGGCGGACGTCCTCCTCCCACCAGTTGAGGTCGGGCTGCTCCACCAGGTGGTTGTGCAGGTAGTACTGGCCGCTCCCCTCGTCGAGGGTCCAGGCCGACCCGCCGAAGCTGGAGACCCAGTTGTTGGGGGGCGAGCCGTCGGGCCCGGGGTCGGCCCACACGTACCAGTTCCGGTGGGCCGAGGTACGCGAGGCGCGGGCGTCGACGAACCACGGGTGCTGCACGCTGGTGTGGCTGGGGACCAGGTCCACCAGCACCCGGATCCCCCGTCGGCCGGCCTCGGCGATCAGGTGGTCGAGGTCACCGTCGGTGCCGAGCTCGGGGTCCACGGCGAGGTAGTCGGCCACGTCGTAGCCCCAGTCGGCGTTGGGCGAGACGGTGACCGGGCCCAGCCAGACCCCGTCCACCCCGAGCCACTCGAGGTGGTCCAGGTGGGCGGTGATGCCGGCCAGGTCGCCCACCCCGTCGCCGTCGGCGTCGGCGAAGGACCGCGGGTAGATCTGGTAGAGCACCCCGGTCCGCCACCACGGGTCGTCCCGGTCCTCCGGCGCGGCGGCCACGTTCGGTTCAGGACCCACCGGCCGCCCGGGCCCACGGTGCCATGTCGAGCGCCGGGTACCGGGCGCCGACGCCGGCCAGCGTCTCGGGGGTCCAGTAGGGGTGACCGGGCTCGGGGAACCCCAGGACGGTGAGCTGGCGGACGCTGGCGTGGCCCACGAAGCGGTGCCAGGCGAACCCCTCCCCGGCGATGGGCCAGGCGTGGTAGCCCACCCACTCGGCCCCGGCCGGGCGGTAGGCCACGTTCAGGAGGATCCGGGCCGGGCCGTCCTCGCTCATGGTCGTGCCCCGGTGGTAGACGTCCGGCCGGTAGGCCAGCACCGACCCGGCCGGGCCCGAGGCCGGCTCCTCGGCCCGGTACAGCTCGGGGTAGTCGAGGTAGTTGAGGTACTGCTGCTCCACCGGGATGTCCCGGGTCAGCCGGCGCGACACGATCCGGGTGGCCGCCCGTTCGGGGGTCACGTCGCTCAGGTAGATGAAGAGGGTGAGGTGCTGGTAGCCCACCTCGTCCCGGGGCACCACCAGCGTGTGGTTCCCGTAGTCGACGTGGAGCAGCTGCTCGTACTCGTCCCGGAGCCCGGGGTACTTGACGGCGATCGAGGCCTGGTACAGGCGGAGCTGGTCGGTGCCCAGCAGGTCCTCCGCCAGGTCGAGCACGGCGTCGTGGACGACCAGGCGGTTGAGGGCCCCGGACTCGAAGGGGAACACCGGCTTGGGTGCCCCCCAGTCGATGGTCGCCTCGTCGACCCGGCCGGCCGCCACCTCCTCGGTGGTCGGGAAGAGCGCCGTGGCCGCGTCGACGGCGGTCGTCACCTCGTGCGGCGTGAACAGACCGTCGATCACGCTCCAGCCGTCGGTGCGCCACCGCTCGGCGTCGGTCAGCTCCTCGTCGGTTCCCATGGGGTCTGTCTACCAGCCCGCCCCGCCCTCGGACACACGGCGGCGGCGGCCCGGACCGTGGTCAGGGCGCGGGCAGCGGCTGGAAGGGCTGGACGGTCACCCAGCACGTCCCCTGGGGGATCTTGTCCGCGGGGAGCTTGCACTGGCTGGTCGGCGGGGTGTTGGTGTGGAGGCGGACCACCTGGTACTGCGTGGGCCCGTAGTGCTTGTCGGGCCCGTAGCTGAGGACCGGGGTCAGCGTGCCCGGGAAGTCGGTGATCCTGGACATGGCCGTCACGAAGGTCCGACGGTCGAGGTCGGGGCCGGCGTTCGTCGCCGCGGTGGCGAAGAGGCGGATGGCCTGGCACCAGGCGGCGATCGGCCCCTGCTCCTCGATGAAGTCGGTGAGGTTGCCCGGCGGCGTCTGGGGGTAGGCCGCGTGCCAGGTCGTCCAGCAGCTGCGCAGGCCGGGGTCGTACCCGCCCTGGCTCTCGGGCCGGGGTTCGTCGATGCCACCGAGCGTTTCGGTGGTGACACCCTCCTGGCCGTTGAGGGCCTGTTCGTAGGGGATGGGGATGAGGCCCAGCGCCACCTGGATGCTGGACTCGTAGTCACTCAGCAGGAGCCGGGGGTAGTAGTTCTGCGACGACTGGGCCTGGAGGAGGGGGAAGAAGACGTTGAAGGGGATGAGGGGGATGACCGAGTCGATGCCGTCGCTCCGGAACTGCTGGATGACCAGGGGGGCCTCGCTGTCGGTGGTGGCCGTCTGCGACGGGTCCGACGCGATGGTGGCGACCACCGGGTCGACCCCGGCCCGGTGCAGGGCGGGGAGCAGCACGTCGTGCAGGGCCGCCTGGTCCGACGCCCGGTCACCGGCGATGACCCCGACCTTGCGCGACCCCCCGAGGAGATGGGAGCTCACCCCCCAGTTGACCACGGCCTGGAGGATGGCCGCCTGGTCGGGACCGGTCCACCAGAGGTAGGGCGAACCCTGGTTGGTCCAGTCGGTCACCGTGGTCCACTGGCCGATGAACGGCGTCTGCCCCTCCTGGGTGATGCACAGCTGGTTGTCACCGGTCCACGCCCCGAGCCCGTCGACCACGGCGAAGGCGGCCGGCGACCCTTCGGTCCACGTCTTGCACAGGGCCCGCATGTCGGACTCGCTGGCCGGGTCGTACGAGGTGATGATGGCGTTGATCTTCCGGCCGTTGATGCCCCCGTCACGGTTGATCTGGTTGACGAAGAGGTTGATGGCCTCGGTCTGCTGGCCGTACTCCACGTCCTCGGCGAACCCCTCCTGGCCGGCCAAGGAGTTGAGCGAGACCACCGGGAACACCACGTTGATGCTGGTCGCCGACACCCCGCGCGAGGACGTGCTGGCCTGGTCGACCGGTACGGCGGTCCCCTGGGACGTCGAGGCCGACGCGTCGGACGACGAGCTCGAGGGCGCCGCGGCCACCCAGGCCACCAGGGCGCCCAGCACCACGACCACCAGCACCACCGTCCGGATCCGGGTGGCCCGTGACCGCCGGACGAAGTGGCCCCACGAGCGGGCCGGTGCGGCCAGCGGGTTCCAATTCCTCCGCCGGGTCACCGGCGCCCTCCCGGGGCGGGGGGCAGGGTGGGCGCCGCCCGTCGGGGGCGACGGCGCACGCTGGTCTCCATCACGTCGTCCTCCCCCGGGGTGCGGGCTCGACCCGTCGGTTGGCCGGAACGTGCCGGCCGGGCCCCCCGTACCGTATCGTCGGCCCCCGACGCCGGCACGTCATGTCGGCACCGGCGGTCGGCGCTGGCGGTCGGCACCGGCGGCCGGCACCGGAGGCAAGGAGCGACTGGGGGATGGGCACGACGAGCGACGGGGCGGGAGGCGGCGCGGCGGCCGTCGAGGTGACCGACCTGGTGAAGCGCTACCCCAAGGCGCCCACCGATTCGCTGGCGGGGGTCAGCTTCCGGGTGGAGCCCGGCGAGGTCTTCGGCTTCCTCGGGCCCAACGGGGCCGGCAAGAGCACGACCATCGGCATCCTCACCACCCGCATCCGCCCGACCGGTGGCCAGGCCCTGGTGGCCGGGGTCGACGTGGTGGCCGACCCCGTCGCCGCCCGCCGGGTGCTCGGGGTGGTGCCCCAGCAGAACAACCTGGACCGCTCCCTCTCCGTCCGCCAGAACCTCCTCTACCACGCCAGTTACCACGGGGTCCCCCGGGCCCGTCGCAACGAGATGGCCGACGCCCTGCTCGACCAGTTCGGCCTGGCCGACCGGCCCGACGGACGGCCCGACGACTTCTCGGGCGGCCAGATCCAGCGGATGATGATCGCCCGGACGCTGATGCACGCACCCTCGGTGCTGTTCCTGGACGAGCCCTCGACCGGGCTCGACCCGGCGGCCCGGCTCTTCCTGTGGGAGAAGGTGGCCGAGCTCAAGGCGGCGGGGACCACCGTCGTCATCACCACCCACGACATGGACGAGGCCGCCACCCTGAGCGACCGGGTGGCCATCATCGACCACGGGACCCTGCTGGCCCTCGACACCCCGGCCCGGCTGGTGCAGGGCATGAGCAGCGAGCGGACACTCGACTGCACGGTGGAGCCCGGGCCCACGGGTGACGCCCTGTCCGTCGGCCTGGCCCTCGGCGACCTGTCCGGGGTGCGGTCGGCCGACCAGTTGGACGACCCCGCCGGGGGTTGGCGTTTCCGGGTGGCCGTCGACGGCGACGCCGCCGGCTACGTGGCCCCGGTGGCCCAACTGGTGCACGACGCCGGGGCCCGCCTCACCGATGTCCGGCTCGGCGAGCCCAACCTGGAGGACGTGTTCATCCACCTGACCGGGAGGGCCCTCCGATGAGCGCCGAACCGTTGCCCCCGTGGGGCCCGTGGCGGACGGGGTTGGCCATCCTCCGGCGGGACCTCTTCGTCACCGGGCGGGAGTTCCCCATCTTCCTGGCCCAGGTGATCCTCCAGCCGCTGTTCCTCCTCTTCGTCTTCGGCAAGGTCCTGACCGAGCTGGGTTACGCCCAGGCCGACTACCAGCAGGTCCTCTTCCCCGGCCTGGTGGCCCTGGCCGCCGTCCTCACCGGACTGCAGAGCGCGGCGCTCCCCCTGGTCATCGAGTTCTCCTACAGCAACGAGATCGAGGACCGCCTGCTGGCCCCGCTGCCCGTGCGGGCGGTGGCCGTGGAGAAGGTGGTCTTCGCCGCCATGCGGGGGTTCGTGGCCGGCGCGGTGATGTTCCCCATCGGCGTGTGGATCCTCGGGGCCATCCCCTGGCGGGCCGGGACCGCGGTGGCCGTGGTGGCGATGATGGTCCTCGGCTCGCTGCTGGGTGCGGCGATGGGGCTGATCCTCGGTACCTTCGTCCCGCCCAACCGCATCAACGTGACCTTCGCCCTGGTGCTGACCCCGCTCATCTTCACCGGCTCGAGCCAGTACCCGTGGCCGTCGCTCAGCCATATCCGGTGGTTCCAGGTGGTCTCGGCCTGCAATCCCATGACCTACGTCAGCGAAGGGCTCCGGGGGCTCATGGCCCCGTCGGTCCCCCACATCGACACCTGGGCCTGCTTCGTGGTGGCCGTGGTGTACCTCGTCCTCCTGGTGATCGTCGGCATGTTCGGTTTCAACCGCCGGGCCCTCAGCTGACGGGTGACCGGCCCGGCCCGGGTCGGTGCATCGTTGGTGTATGGCACGCACCAACATCGACCTCGACGACGACGCCTGTCGGGACGTGATGGCGCGGTACCACCTCGCCACCAAGCGGGAGGCCGTCAACTTCGCCCTCCGTTCCCTGGCGGCCGAACCCCTGGACCTCGAGTGTGCCCGGTCCCTCCGGGGCGCGGGGTGGGAGGGCGACCTCGACGAACTGCGGGCCGCCCGACCGTGATCCTGGTCGACACGTGGGCCTGGATCGAGTTCCTCCGGGACACCGGCAGCCCGGCATGCCTGCGGGTCGACGAGCTCCTCGCCGTCGGGATCTCGACGTGCGGTCCGGTCCGCATGGAGGTCCTGGCCGGGGCCCGGGACGAACGTCACCTGGACGACCTCCGCCGGCTGCTGGCCCGGGCCGCCCTGCTCCCGACCGGCGCCACCGACTACGAGGACGCCGCCGCCCTGTACCGGACCTGCCGGCGACAGGGTGGGACCGTCCGGCGGATGACGGACTGCCGCATCGCCGCCGTCGCCATCCATACCGGCTCCCCGCTGCTCCACGCCGATGCCGGTTTCGACGTCCTGGCCCGCCACACACCCCTGGTGGTCGACCGGCCCTAGCGGTACCCATCCGGTCGCGACCCGGTCGGGACGCACCAGCGTCCGTCACGTCGCCCCCGCCCCCGCCCCCGCCCCCGCCCCGGCACCGCACCGCACCGCACCGCACCGGGCGGTCCGTTACGCTCCCGGCATGGACGCCCGACAGCTCTGGGGACTGGTCGAGGAGCGGGACCTCGAGACCATCGTGGTCATCTCCCCCCACTTCGACGACGCCGCGCTGGGCACGGCCCACCTGCTGGGTTCCAACCCCGGGAGCACGGTGATCACCGTGCTGGCCGGACGCCCGCCCGCCTACCCCGACCCCGTCACCGACTGGGACGCCGCCGGTGGGTTCAAGGTCGGCGACGACGTGGTGGCCGTCCGGCGGGAGGAGGACCTGGCCGCCATGGCCGCCCTGGGGTCGTCCCCGGTGTGGCTGGAGTTCTCCGACCACCAGTACCTGTCCCCCGACCAGCGCCTGCACCCGGCCGACGTGGCCCCGGACCTGGCCCGGGCCGTGGCCGGCGCCCGCCCCACGGCGGTGTTCCTGCCCATGGGCCTGGCCAACCCCGACCACGATCTCACCCACGACGCCGGCCTCCTGGCCCGCGACGCCCTGGCCGCCGAGGGGGTCACCCCGGTGTGGTTCTGCTACGAGGACGGCGGTTACAAGCACCTGCCCGGCCTGCTGGCCTGGCGGGTGTCCAAGCTCTTCCGCAGCGGCCTGTGGCCCACGCCGGCCATCGTCCCGGTGGAGCCCGACATGGCGGCCAAGCGCGCCGCCATCGGGTGCTACACCAGCCAGCTGGCCGCGCTCGACCTCGACCACCTGCTGGAAGAGCGCTTGGCCGCCAACATCCCCGAGCAGTACTGGCGGCTCGACCCCCCGCCCCCGGGATGGGAGGGTCTATCCTCGGCCGATGCGCTCTCCCGTGACTGACCGTCGCCGCCCGGGGGCGGGACGGTGACCACCGTCCTCGTCACCGGTGCCTCGTCGGGGATCGGCGCGGCCACGGCGCGGCGGTTCGCCGCACAGGGCACCACCGTGGCCCTGGTGGCCCGCCGGGCCGAGCGGTTGGAGGAGGTGGCCTCCGACTGCCGGGTCGGGGCCCCGGACTCGCGCTGGTGGTCCGCCGACCTGTCCGACCCCGAGGCCGCCGCGGCCCTGGCCCTCGGGATCTGGGACGAGCTCGGACCCCTCGACGTCGTGGTGAACAACGCGGCCATCCCCCTCCGTCGGGCGGCCCAGCGCCTGACCCTGGCCGAGGTGGAACGGGCCATGACCGTCAACTATCTCTCCCCGGTGGCCATCACCCTGGCGCTCCTCCCCCGGTTCCTCGAGCGGGGATCGGGCACCATCGTCAACGTGTCCAGTATGGGAGGTCGCCTGGGCATCACCCACGAGGCCGCCTACTGCGGCTCCAAATTCGCCCTGGCCGGCTGGAGCGAGGCGCTGGCCACCGACCTGCTGGGCACCGGGGTCGACGTCCGACTGGTCCTCCCCGGGGCCATCGACACCGAGATCTGGGACCAGCCCGACAACGACCCGCCGGACTACGCCGGGCCGCTGGCCCCGCCCGAGGAGGTGGCCGAGGGCATCGTGGCCTGCATCGGCAGCCCGAAATTCGAGCACTACATCCCGGACATGCGTGCCGTGGTGGAGATGAAGACCAAGGATTTCGACGGGTTCATGGCCGCCATGCGGGCCATGGCCGACCAGGGGTCCGCCGACCGGTCGGCCGGCGGGGACGGACACACGGGAGGTACGACATGAAAGCACTGGTGTTCGGGTCACGGCCCGACCGGGACGAGCCCCGGCCGGTCCCCACCGACGAGCTGGAGCAGCACCTGGTCTCGCTCCCCTTCGGCCTCCACGAGCTCGACGACGCCCGGCCCATCCACCCCGACTGGGTGGTGACCCGGCCCATCCTGGCCGGGATCTGCGGGTCGGACTCCAAGCTCATCCTGGGCGAGTTCGACGACGGCGACATCGACAACCCCATGGCCGCCTTCTCGTCACTGCCCCTGGTCCCCGGCCACGAGGTGGTGACCGAGGTCGTCTCGCTCGGGCCCACGGCGCGCGGCCTCGACGTGGGCCAGCGTGTGGTGCTCAACCCGTGGCTCAGCTGTGCCCCCCGGGGTATCGAGCCGCTGTGCCCGCCGTGCCGGGCCGGGGACGTCAACATGTGCTGGTCGTTCACCAAGGGCGACCTCGGCCCCGGCGTCCACATCGGCGTACTGACCGGTGCCCCCGGCGCCTGGGCCAATCTCATGTCGGCGCATGACTCCATGCTCATCCCGGTGCCTGACGAGGTCTCGGACACCGCCGCGGTGATGGCCGACCCCTTCTGCGTGTCCTTCCACGCCGTCCTCCGCCACCCGCCTCCGGCCGGCGGCAAGGCCCTGGTCTACGGGGCCGGTGCCCTGGGACTCACCAGCGTGGCCATCCTCACGGCCCTCTACCCCGACGTCGAGGTGGCGGTGGTGGCCCGCTTCGAGGCCCAGGCCGAGATGGCCCGGAAGTACGGTGCGTCGCTGGTCCTCCCGCACGAGCCCCGTCTGGCCACCCTCGAGGCCCTGGCCGACTGGTCCGGCGGCGTCCTGCACCAGGCCTTCGACGGCCTGCCCATGACCCACCCCGGGGGCATCGACGTCGTCTACGACTCGGTGGCCAAGCCCGAGACCTTCGAGGTGGGGGCGCGGGTGCTGGCCGAACGGGGGACGCTCGTCTACACCGGTGTGGCCATCCCCGGCCGGTGGGAGTGGACGCCGGTCTACTTCAAGGAGCTGACCATCGCCGGCTCCAACGCCTTCGCCATGGAGGACTTCGAGGGCCGGCGGCGCCACGCCATCGAGCACTATCTCGACCTGGTGCGCGACGGGCGCATCGACGTGACCGGCATGGTCACCCACCGCTACCCGCTGGAGGACTGGTGGGGGGCGCTCACCACCCTGGCCCGCCCCGGGGACAGCGGCGTGCTGAAGGCCGCCTTCACCCCCGGTGCCTCCGCGGCCGGAGGTGGGTCCGACGGCTGACGACGGGGCGGGCGCGGCAGGGTTCCGGCTGGGGCACGCGCCGACGGCGCTGGCCATGGTCGACGCCGATGGCGTACTGGTCGAGGCCAACCCCGGGGTCTGTGCGCTCTTCGGCTGGGATACGGCACCTCTCGGGAGCCGGGTGGCCGATGTGCTGGGACTGGCCCCCGGACCGGCCGGTGCGCTCGTGCCCGGCGGCACGATGCAGCCCGTGGAGTGCACCGTGCCCGGCACGTCCACCGCCGTCGAGGTGACACCGGCACCGGTGACGTTGCCCGACGACGTCTCCGGTGTCGTGCTGCACTTCCGACGGATCCCCACCGACCGCCGGTTCGAGCAGATGGTGCTCGAGGCGCACGACCTGCTCGGCGAGGGGGTGATCGTCGGCGACGGGCGACGGGTGCTCCACGTCAACGACGCCGCCTGCCGGATCTTCGGGTACCGCCGCGAGGACCTCCTGGTCATGCCGTCGCTGTTCGATCTGTTCCGTCCGGACGAGCAGGAGCGCATCACCGGGACCATCGCGGCCATGACGGCGTCGGGGCTGACACCGCCCGACCGGTGGGAGACCGTCATCGTGCGCGCCGGAGGTGACGAGCTGGAGGTGGAGGTGTCGATCAAGGCGGTGGTGGCCCACGACGCCACCCGCACGCTCACCATCATCCGGGACAATTCCGAGCGCCGCAGGGCCGAGCAGGAGCTGACCCGCCGGGCCCTGCACGACGACCTCACCGGCCTGCCGCTCCGGGCCCTGTTCAGCGACCGGTTCCGACGGGCCCTGGCCCGGGCCCGGCGTGACGGCACGGTCGGTGCCCTGCTCTTCTGCGACCTCGACGGGTTCAAGTCGGTCAACGACGAACTCGGGCACCTCGTCGGCGACATCGTACTGGTGGCCGTGGCCGAACGGATCCGGCGCACCGTCCGGGACCAGGACACCGTGGCCCGCCTGGGGGGCGACGAGTTCGTCGTGGTGTGTGAGGGCATCGACGACCGGGCCCGGGCCGACGACCTGGCCCACCGCATCGCCGCAGCCGTGTCCGAACCGATCGACACGGGGCTGGCCACGACGTCCATCACCCTCAGCATCGGGGTCCAGCTCTTCGGTGCCGATCAGCTCGAACCCGGGGAGCACCTCCACCAGGCCGACCAGGCCATGTACGCCACCAAACGGTCGCGACGGGTGGTCGAGGGCGTGGTCCCACCCGTCGACCCGGCCGTCTGAAGATCCCGGTCGGCGGGTGTCCGACAGGCGGACCCCGACCCGGATCGGCGTACCTTCCCTGCGGTGGGCGACCTCGGCTCGTGATCGGAAGAACTTGGTAGGGCGACGACAATTCGACGGAATCCGGTCGTACGCTTCCCTTCCTCGCCCGAATGGGCAGGGGACGAGGGGGAATCATGCGAATCCGGAGAATCGTCGGCGTCTGCGTGCTGGCCATCGGGGTCCTCGCCGCCTCGGGCATGGCGGCCACCGACGCGGAGGCCACCTCCTCACCACTGACGGCCACGTTCGCCCTCACCACCACGTGGGCCGGCGGCTACACCGCCACCTTCACCATCGACAACACCGGCGCCGCGACGACCAGCGCCTGGACGCTGGAGTTCACCCTGCCGGCGGGCTCCACGTTGACCGACACGTGGAACGGGGGCACGGTCACCCAGGCCGGCGACACCGTCACCGCCACCAACGCCAGTTGGAACGGCTCGCTCACCCACGGCGCCACCGCCGACTTCGGGCTCCAGGTGGCCTACACCGGGACCTACGCCGCTCCGGGTTCGTGCACCATCGACGGGGCGTCGGCCTGCACCATCCCGGCCGGGGGCGGTGGCGGACCGGGGACGGGATCCTCCGGCTCGGGCTCGGGTAGCGGCTCGGGTAGCGGCTCGGGCTCGGGAACTCCGGGCATCAGCGCGGCCATGGCGGTGACAAGTTCGTGGACGACGGGGTACAACGCAAACTTCACCGTCACCAACGCCGCCGCGGCAACGGCCACGGCCACCACCTGGACCCTGGTCTTCACCCTGGCCCCGGGCACGACGCTCGGCAGCGAGTGGAACGGGACGGCCACCACCTCGGGCAGCACGGTCACCGTGACGCCGGCGAGCTGGAACGCCTCCCTCGCCCCCGGGGCCTCGGCCACCGTGGGGGTCGAGATCGAAGGCAGCACGGCCAACCCGACGTCGTGCACCATCGACGGGACCCCGGCCTGCACCATCCCTCCCACGGGTACCTCCGGCACCCCGGCGTGCACCTCGATCCCCGGCACCTCCGGTACGGTGCCCTTCGCCCCCTACACCGACGTGACGCTCTACCCGGAGATCAGCCTGACCCAGACGGCGTGCGCCACGGGCATCCGTGACTTCACCATCGCCTTCTTCACCGGGTCGGGATGCACCCCGACCCTGGCCGGCTCCTCCTACGAGGACCCCACCCTCCAGGCCGACATCTCCAGCCTGCGGTCCCTGGGAGGGAACGTCATCGGATCCTTCGGCGGGGAGAACGGCCAGGAGCTGGCCCAGACCTGCACCAACCTGGCCTCCCTGGAGGCGGCCTACCAGGAGGTCATCGCCTACTACGGCTTCACCGCCATCGACTTCGACATCGAGGGGGCCGCGGTCGACCAGCCGTCGTCCATCGCCCTGCGCTCGCAGGCCCTCGCCGCCGTCCAGGCCCAATCCCTGGCGGCGGGCCGCCCGCTGTCGATCTCGCTCACCCTGCCCGTCCTGCCCTCGGGACTGACGGCCGACGGGGTCGGTGTCGTCCGGTCGGCGTCGTCCGCCGGCGTGAAGCTGAGCGTGGTGAACGTGATGGCCATGGACTACGGGGACTCGGCGGCACCCGACCCCTCGGGCCGGATGGGGACCTACGCCGTCGACTCGGCCACCAGCACCGAGGCCCAGCTCGCCGCCATCTACCCCACCGACACGTCGGCCCAGCTCTGGTCCATGATCGGCGTGACGCCCATGATCGGCCAGAACGACGCCGAGGACGAGGTCCTGGGCACGGCCGATGCCGGCACGCTCGCCGCCTGGGCCCAGAGCAGGGACATCGGACGCCTGGCCATGTGGTCGACGGCCCGGGATGTCGAGTGCCCGGGTGGTGCCGACTACGCCGCCGACGACTGCTCGGGCATCGTCCAGACGCCGTGGACCTTCTCCAAGATCTTCCAGGCGGCGTGATTCCCCCGTGGGGGGACGGGGGCCCGCGGGGAGCCCGGGGTCGGCGACGGGTGCCGACCACGGGTCTCCCCCGTGGGACGGGCCGCTACTCCTCCTGCACGGCGGACGAGACGGCCGCCTGGACGTCGGGGGTGAGCTCGATGTCGGGGTGGTCGGCACCGGCGTGCACCACCACCTGGGCCAGCAGGCCGTCCTTGGACTCGTCGGCGAACTGGGCCGTGCATCCCGGGATCACGTCCCCGCACTGCAGTGTGAACGGCATGACGACCTCATCTCCTCCGTCGACGACCGGACCCCGGCGCTCCCCCGGAACTCTACCCCCGCCCCCGTCGGCCGAACGTCCGCCCCGGACCCACCACATCACCGGACGGCCCGTCGGACCGCTCCCGGTCAGCTGCCCGGGCCCAGCTCCTCGAACCGGCTGAACCGGCCGGCCGCGGCGGCCGCCCACACCGGGTCGGGCTCGACCACCCGGCCCGACCGGGCCCACGCCACCGAGGCCTCGAACACCGTCTCGAGCCCGGCGGCCATGCGGGCCAGGAAGGCCGCCCCGAGCGCCGCCCCCTCGGGCACGGCCACCGTCTCGACGGGCAGGCCCGTGGCGTCGGCGACACCCTGCATCCAGCGGAGCGATCGCGATCCCCCACCGGTGGCCACGATCCGGCGGGCCGGTACGCCGGAGCGCTCGATGATCCGCCGGATGACGAACCCGCTGGCCTCGTGGGCGGCCCGGACCACGGTGTCGGGACCGTGCGCGATGTCGAGACCGTGGAGGCTGGCCTGGAGACGGGGGTCGTGGAACGGGGTGCGTTCGCCCCGCAGGTAGGGAAGCCACACGGGGACCCGGTACGGGTCGCCGGCCCGGTCCTCGGGCTCCGCCGGACCCGTCCCCGGCGCGGTGCGGGCCGCCGGGCGGTGGCCGGTGACCGACCGGACCCAGTCGACGAACAGGCCGCCGGCGTTGGACGGACCGCCGATCATCACCTGGCCCGGCACGGTGGACGGAAAGGTGGTGAGCCCGGGCTTCTCCACCCACTCCTCGGTGACCACCCACAGCACCAGGGTGGCCCCGAAGATGGCCAGGACGTCGCCCGGACGCACGGCACCCGAGACGATCTGCTCACAGAAGGCATCGATGGAGCCGCCACCGACCACCGTCGACGTCCCCGTCACCGTCCCGGCCGGCGCGCCCATGTTGACGATCGCGGCCACCTGCGAACGGTCGACCCCCAGTGCGGACAGTGCATCGCGGTCCCATCGTCCGTAGCGCAGGAGGCTCCCGAACGAGGTGGACGTGGCCGAGTCCACCGCCGGTACCCCGCACAGGGCGTGGGTGGACACGGCCTGGCACGGCCAGTAACCCGACGCCCCGGGCAGCTCGCCGGCCGCCCAGGCCAGCATGCGCGCCCCCTCCTCGCGCTCGCCGCCGTGGTCCTCGGGCCGGGCCCGGGGCCCGTCGGGACCGTCGTCCCGGGCCCGCACGTCGCCGTAGAGGAGGCCGGGCAGGCGGGGGACCCCCCGCCGGTCGACCGCGGTGATGGAGGGCACCATGGAGGTGGTGACGACGCCGGCGGCCGGGCCGTCGAGTGCCTCGGCCAGTCGGGCCGCGGCCCGGCGCGGACCATGGCGCCAGGCCCGGAGGGCGTCGTGCTCCAGCACGTCCGGGGTGGGCGAGATCACCCGGTGGGGCACCCGGACGCGCGCCACCACGGCACCCGAGGGATCGACGGCCACGGCCTTCACCGAGGTGGTCCCCACGTCGATCCCCACGGTGCACTCGTCACCCCTGGGCCGGCTCACGCTGCTGCTAGCCTTCGCATCCTGGCCATTATGGACGAGTTGCCCACCACGGGTCGGCACTCGGGACCCGGCCGAACGGAACGCTATCCAGGGGAGAGGGCGAACGAATGCCGGAAGCACGACCGAAGGCCTTGGTGACGGCCGCCGTACGGGGACCGGGTCTGGACCTCCTCGGGGAGCTGGCCGACCTCACGCTCGACTCGTGGCTCGACCAGCCCAACCTGCGCATCTACAACGCCGAGCAGCTGGCCGAGCGGGCCGGTGAGGTGGGCGCCGACATCGTCATCGTGGAGAGCGACAAGTGCGCCGCCCCACTGTTCGCCCGCGACCTCATCGCCGTGTGCAGCTGCCGGGGCGACCCCAACAACGTCGACGTCGAGGCGGCCACCGAGGCCGGCGTGCCGGTGCTCTTCGCCCCCGGGCGCAACGCCGACGCCGTGGCCGAGATCACCGTCGGCCTGCTCTTCGCCGCCACCCGGCAGATCGTGGCGGCCGACGCCGACGTGCGCACGGGCGACATCTACAAGGACGGGACCATCCCCTACCAGCGATTCCGAGCCTGGGAACTGGCCGGTCGGACCGTCGGCCTGGTGGGACTGGGCGCCGTCGGCCGGGCCACGCGCTGGCGGTTGCGGGGCCTGGGCCTCGAAGTCATCGCCTACGACCCCTACGCCGCCGAGCCCACGGTGGGCCTCGACGAGCTGCTCGAGCGTTCGGACATCGTGTCGCTGCACGCGCCGGTCACCCCCGAGACCACCGGGATGATCGGAGCCGAGCAGTTCGCCGCCATGCGCCCGGGCGTGGTGTTCCTCAACTCGGCCCGGGCCGCCCTCCACGACACCGACGCCCTGGTGGCCGCCCTGCGCTCCGGACAGGTCTCGGCCGCCGGCATCGACCACTTCGAGGGCGAGTACCTGGCCCCGGACCACCCGTTGACGGAGTTCCCCACCGTGGTCCTGACCCCCCACATCGGTGGTGCCACCTACGACACCGAGTCCAACCACACCCGCATCATCGCCGAGGACCTGCTCCGGCTGCGGGCCGGGGTCCGACCCCGCCACATCGTCAACCCCTCGGTACTGGGCGGTCGGTGACCCCCGACCAGGCCGGCGCCGCCGGCGCCCCCCTGCCGGCCCGTGGGCCGGTGCTGCGCCTGCTCCCCCGCGTGGAGCCGGAGAACGAATTCTTCTGGACCTCGGGGGAGGACGGGCACCTGCGGTTCCTCCGGTGCCAGGCGTGCCGCACCTACGTCCACCCCCCGGCACCCCGGTGCCCGGCGTGCCTGTCGGTCGAGCTGGCCCCCGAGGTGGTGAGCGGCCGGGGCACCCTCGTGGCCTTCACGCTCAACGTCCAGGCCTGGATCCCCGGAAGCGACCCCTACCTGGTCGGCCTGGTGGCCATCGACGAGCAGGAGGACGTCCGGCTGATGACCAACCTGGTCGAGGTGGCCTCCGACGACGTGGCCACCGGCATGGCCGTGGAGGTGGTCTTCGACCACCACGACGACGTCTGGCTGCCGCTCTTCCGGCCCGTGCCCGACGGGACACCGTCGTGAGCCCGGTGGAGGAGCCCCTCGAACGCCGGGCCGTCATCTCGGGCATCGGACAGTCGGACGTGGGCCGCCGGCTCGGTCGGACCGGTCTCGATCTGACCCTCGACGCCTGCCTGGCCGCGGTGGCCGACGCCGGCCTGACCCGCGACGACATCGACGGGCTGGCCACCTACCCGGGCATGGGCACCGGCACCCCGGGCTTCGCCGGACCGACCACCCCCGAGGTCCAGGACGCCCTGCGGCTCCGCCTCAATTGGCACGACGGCGGCGGGGAGGGACCTGGACAGATGCGGGCCCTGATCGCCGCCTGCCTGGCCGTGGGGGCCGGGCTGGCCCGCCACGTGCTGGTCTACCGGACGGTGACCGAGTCCACGGCCCAGGGGTCCGGCGGCCGCCAGGGCATCGGCGGCGACGGGGGCGGGGGCGGGGGGATCCCCCGGTTCTCGGGTTTCCTCCAGTGGTCACTCCCCTTCGGGGCGGTGTCCGCCGTCAATTGGATCGCCCTGGTGGCCCAACGCCGGATGCACGAGTTCGGCCTCACCCGGGAGCAATTGGGCCAGGTGGCCGTCAACGCCCGACGCAACGCCGGGCTCAACCCCAAGGCCATCTACCGCGACCCCATGACCCTCGCCGACTACCTGGCGGCCCGCATGATCTCCACGCCGCTCTGCCTGTTCGACTGCGACGCGCCGAGCGACGGTTCGACGGCCTTCGTCGTCTCCCACCGGGACGTGGCCCCCGACACGCCGCACCCGGTATGCGGGGTGAACGCCGTGGGGACGGCGCTGCGGGGCCGGCCCAGCTGGGACCAGTACGACGACTTCACCACCATGGCCGCCCGGGACGCCGGGGCGTCGATGTGGGAACGGACCGAGCTGCGGCCCGCCGACGTCGACGTGGCCCAGCTCTACGACGGGTTCTCCATCCTCTCCCTGGTGTGGCTGGAGGCGCTGGGTTTCTGCGGGCGGGGGGAGAGCGGGGCCTTCGTGGAGGACGGGGTCGCCATCGGCCGCCAGGGTTCGCTACCCCTCAACACGGCCGGGGGCCAGCTCTCGGGAGGGCGGCTCCACGGCTTCGGGCTCATCCACGAGGCCTGCGTCCAGTTGCGGGGCGAGGGCGGCGAACGACAGGTCACCCCGGCCCGGGGCGGGACGCCCGAGGTGGCGGCGGTCTCCAACGGCGGTGGTCCCATCGCCGGCTCGCTGCTGCTCACCCGCGGCGTGGGCTGACGATCCGTCCGGACGACGACACCGGACCCGTGCTCCTCGTCGATGCCGCCAACGTGATCGGGTCCCGGCCGACCGGCTGGTGGCGGGACCGTCCGGGGGCGGCCCGGAGCTTCGTCGACCGTATCCGCGCCGCGGTGACGTCCGGCCGCCTCACCGACCCCGTCGTGGTCGTCCTGGAGGGCGCAGCCCGGAACGGCGCCCGACCGGAAGAGGCCCACGGAGTCACCGTCCTCCACGCACCGGGCAGCGGTGACGATGCACTGGTGGACGTCGTCGCCGCCGCCGACGGCCCGGTGACCCTGGTGACGGCGGACCGGGCGCTGCGCCGCCGGGCCCAGGCCCACGGTGCTGACGTGGCCGGGCCCGGCTGGTTCCTCGACCTCCTCGACGGCTGATTCCGGCCACCGTCCCCCGCTCGACATCTTCGGCTCCCTGCCGGTTCGATCCGACGGGCCCACCGCTCCGAAGCACGGGTATGACCTTCGATCGAGCACGCGCCGGCCCGGGCTCCGTGGCGACACCGGGCGGTGCCGTGGCCACCGTGGCGTTCGTGGCCGGCGGGGCGCTGCTGGTGTGGTCGGGGGCCATCCACTTCCACCTGTGGCAGGCGGTGGGCTACCGGCACATCCCCACCATCGGACCGTTGTTCCTCCTCCAGGCGTCCGTCGGCGTGGTCCTCGGCCTGGTGGTCGTGGTGACCCGCCGGGTGTGGGCCGCAGCCCTGGGCGTCGGCTTCACCCTGGGGACCCTGATCGGCTTCGTCGTCACCGTCGAGCACGGACTGTTCGGCTTCCGGGACGGGTGGTCGGCACCGTTCGCCCACCAGGCCCTGGTCGTCGAACTGCTCGCCGTCGTGCTCCTGGGGTTGGCCGCGGGGCTGTGCCTCAGGACGTCCGGGCACCCGGACCCGTCCACCGGGACACCGGTGGACGTCCCTCCAGCCCGCGCTGGTCCGGTGGGCCGGTGACCCCAGCCGGAGTGGCGCTGCCGGCACCCTGGAGTCGGAACGGCCGGGCCGACGGCTAACCCATCGCCACCTCCCACGGTCCGGACCGGCTGGTGAGCGCGGCCAGGGCCTCACCCGCTCCGGCTGTCGACGCGATGGCCATGAGCCCCCGGTAGAGGTGGACGATGGTGGCGCGGTCCGTGGTGCCTGACCGGAGTCGGTCACAGTGCGCCGACTGGATCGCCGCCTCGATCGGGAAGCGTCCGAGAGGTGCGCCGAGTGCGTGGGCCCGTCGGAGGAGCGCCTCGCCGTCGGCGATGAGCGAGCGGTCCCAGCGCCCGGTGTCCTGATCGTCGAGGGAGGGCCACGGCGTGCCCGTGCGGTTCTCCCGGCCGCGTCCCGGAACGTTGACCAGGGCGACCGGACGACGGGGAACACCCCACGGGGACCGCGGTTCCCATGGACACCTCCTTCGCACGCCCGGACGGTGGGCAGCCGGCCACCGAACAACGGGCGTCCACGCCTCCGACGTAGAGGGATCCTCGCGACGCCCGGTCAACGGAGGAGCCGATCAGCCGCGAGCCCGACGAGGCCTCGTCCGCCGGACCGTCACCAGGCGACCGTCCGGCCCTGATAGTCGAGAAATTGCAGGCCGGTGCGGCCCCGCTGAGCCTCGACGGTGGCGACCAATCGGGGGATGCTCTCGTCGACGGCGAGGAGGGCATCGGGGCCACCGAGATCGGTCCTGACCCAACCGGGAGCCATCAGCAGCAAGGTCCGGCCGTCGTCGCGGTGGCGGGCTGCATGGCTACGCATGAGCTGGTTGAGGGCGGACTTACTGGCCCGGTAGATCTCGAAACCGCCGCGTTCGTTGTTGGCGATGCTGCCCTGGCCAGAGGACATGATGACGATGGTCCCGTCCGGGACGACGAGTTCCCCGAGGTCTTCGACGACCCGCATCGGGCTCAGGGCGTTGGTGACCATCAGGCGGGTGAACTCCTCGGTCGTGACGTCCGCGGCGGTCGTTCCGGTGCGGTTGGCGACCCCGGCGTTGACGAAGAGGAGGTCGAAGCGCCGTCCAGCGAGTCGCTCGCCCAGGGCCCTGACCTGCTCGGGCCAATTGATGTCGACCTGCTCGACCTCCAGGCGCCCACCCGCGACCTCCTGCAGGTCGTGCAAGGCGGTGCGGGCCGGACCGCGGACCGTCGCCACGACGAGGGCACCCCGGTCGATGTACTCCGAGGCGATGGCGTAGCCCAGACCACGGGAGGCGCCGATGATGAGAACGGCTAGGTACTTCGGTGCGAAGCTCACCACCACCTCGCCGGGAAGGCAGGCACGACGTCGATCGCCGGCATGCGCCCATTCTGTCCGGATCCGGACGGCCCGGCCCGATGCCACCTTCGTCGGCGTGCCTCGGGGCCGACCACCGGAGGCCGACCCGGGTGCCGCTCCGGTATCGATCGCTGCCACTTCCCCGATCCATGGGGGTCCCTGATGGCTGGCCACGCACCTGGGATCGGTCCCCGGGGGCATCCGTCCGTGGAATCTCTCGACGCCCTAGTCTCAGCAGCCACCCGTGGCACCGGAAAGTGAGGATCCGGATGGATGAAAGCCAGTGGATCGGCGTGCGATCACCCGAGTTCCGCGCCATCTCCGAGCGGATCAAGGTGGCTACGCGTCTCTCGTCCACGTTGAGCGGCTACTGCTGGGACGAACCGGAGCCGATCCGGGAGGTCTTCGAGGAATTGATCGGCAAGCCCGTCGGAGACCCGTTCCATCTCATCCCACCCTTCTATGCGGACTACGGGCTGAACATCACGATCGGCCGGTCCGCGTTCATCGGTTACGGGTGCATGTTCACCGGACACGGAGCCATCGACATCGCCGACGAGGTAATGATCGCCAACAAGGTGAACCTGGTCACGGCCGGCCACCCGGTCGAGCCGGACAAGCGCCGGGCCTTCATCACGGTGGAGCCGATCACGATCGAACGGAACGTCTGGATCGGTACCGCGGCCACGGTCCTGCCCGGCGTGACCATCGGTGCCGAATGGGTCATCGCAGCCGGGGCCGTCGTGACGCACGACGTCCCCCCGGCGACACTGGTGGCGGGGGTGCCGGCGTCGGTCATCCGCCAGCTGTAGGCACCACCCCGATCGTGTCGCACCACTTCGGCCCGGGCCAGGTCCCCGCGCGTGCGACCGCACAGCCGCTCGGGGCGGTGCACCGTATCGGGGTCCCGTATCGGGAGACCGATCGGACGAGTCGGTCCCCGGGCAACCCGCGTACACTGGCTCGCCGGTACCGTCACACCGGCCACCGAGGAGCCGCATGGCCCAGCTGATCTACATCGCCAACATGTCCCTGGACGGCTACATCGAGGATGGGCAGGGCAAATTCGACTGGACCGCGCCGTCCGACGAGGTCTTCGCCTTCATTACCGACAGGGTGCGCCCCATCGGAACCCATCTCTACGGACGGCGCATGTACGAGACGATGGCCGTCTGGGAGACCGACCCCACCCTGGCCGCACAGTCCCACGGCATGGCTGAATTCTCGAGTGTCTGGAAGGCGGCCGACAAGGTCGTCTACTCCACGACCCTCGACGACGTCGCGACCGCCTCGACGCGTCTCGAGCGTGACTTCGACCCGGACTCGGTCCGCCAGATCAAAGCTTCTGCAGCGGGCGATCTGATCGTCGGTGGGTCCACCCTTGCGGCGCACGCGTTCGACGCCGGGCTGGTCGATGCGTGCCAGCTCTTCGTCTACCCGGTGCTCGTCGGCAGGGGGAAGTCGGCGTTCGCCAGTGACAACCAGGTCCAACTGGACCTGCTGGAGGAACGCCGGTTCGACAACGGTGTCGTGTACCTCCACTACCGCACCCGGTAGTGGAGAGACGGTCCGAGCGAGGAGCTGATCCGCTCATGCCGCGATAGGCAGGCACCTCCGACCCGGCGCCGTCGAGGGCCCAGGCCGGTCGACGATCCCGGTGCACGCATGGGGCCGGGACGGGGCAGTCAACCCGACCCGGGACGCAGTCGAACACACGCGACTGACGTGTGGCACGCACCGGTAGCCTGGGTAACGCCCGCTCGAGGCAGTCACACAGTGAGGCCTCCTGGCCCTGTGTGCGCACCGTGGAGCAGTCGGCAGGCCGACGGCAGGGAGGCACGTCGCCCCCCGAAGAGGCCCTGAGCCCGTGCCAAGAGGATCATGTGACAAGACGGCACAACGTGTCGACTGGGCCTCAATGACGGACACATCGAGGATACGGTGGACGCCGTGGATCTCCCGGAGCTGCTGGTTGGGGACGCCGCCGAATGGCGAAGATGGCTGAGCGACCATCACGCCGATTCACGGGGTGTCTGGCTGGTACTGGCCAAGAAGGGAACGGTCGATCCGACAACCGTCTCGTACGACGAGGCGCTTGAGGAGGCGATCTGTTTCGGCTGGGTTGACGGTCAATTGGGGCGACGTGATGCCGTTACGTTCCGTCGACGGTTCACACCTCGAACAGCTCGCAGCCCATGGTCCCAACGGAACACAGCCATCGCCGAACGGCTCATTGCCACCGGTCGAATGCATCGATCCGGTGAGGACGAGGTGCGAACGGCGAAGGAGGATGGCCGATGGGAGGCGGCCTACGCCGGGCAAGCCGCCAGTGAGGTGCCGGAGGATCTCGTCGCAGCTCTGAGTTCCGATCCTCGCGCAGCGGCGATGTTCGAGACGCTCACCAGTGCGAACCGATACGCCATCCTTTACAGGATCGGAAACGCCAAAAGACCCGAAACCCGCTCCAGACGCATCAGTCAGTTCGTCGAGATGTTGGCCCGAGGTGAGACCATCCACCCCCAGGCTCCACGATCATCTGCGTAGACGATGCAACCCGGATGACACTCGACAGTTGCGGGGATGCCGAATCGCCCGCAACCACCGGATAGGCGTCATCACGGCGGTTCTTCGCCCCACAGGGGAGCCTCTGGGAACGACCTTGACGGACACGCGGACGGTCGGGCGTTCGACGTCGCCTCGCGGCACGAATGGGGTATCCGACGGGCCGGGCCACGTCCTCGACGGAGACCAACCGTCAGTGATCCGGCTCCCCCGGATGAGGCACCCTGGCCGGGCGTCGAACCCGGTGCTCCCGTGTAGTCAGTACGGGGCAGCCGTCCAGGCCCAGGGCGCACCAAGAAACCTGGCTCTACTGACTGATCCGTGGGCGCCCTGACGTCCCCCTGACGCGAGCAACGCCAGCCCCCGCCTACGTTTTCGGACTGTTCAACGGTTCGAAGACGCAACAAGGAGGATGGCGTGCTCGGTGC
>Ga0302154_10000173_pt1 | contig 64103 bp, 56 predicted proteins | sample I_Bog_N2_3_FD_193507 | JGI IMG/M metagenome (GOLD analysis project Ga0302154, IMG submission 193507) | Peat permafrost microbial communities from Stordalen Mire near Abisko, Sweden - I_Bog_N2_3 | ecosystem: Environmental > Terrestrial > Soil > Wetlands > Peat | place: Sweden: Abisko, Stordalen... | reverse complement strand
CCGGCGGCCAGTCCCCTGGGCAACCAGCCGGTGCAGTTGAACTTCGTCGACGCCGATATCCAGGCGGTGGTGCGCGCATTGTCGCGTTCCACCGGCCAGCAGTTCCTGGTGGACCCACGGGTCAAGGGCACCCTGACCCTGGTCTCCGAAGGCGAGGTGCCGGCCCATCGCGCCTATGACATGCTGCTGGCGGCCCTGCGCATGCAAGGCTTCAGCGTGGTGGATGTGGGCGGGGTCAGCCAGGTGGTGCCGGAAGCCGATGCCAAGCTGCTCGGCGGGCCGATCTACAGCGCCGATCGTCCGGCCCAGGGCGGTATGCTGACCCGCACCTTCCGCCTGCAATACGAAAACGCGGTGAACCTGATCCCGGTGCTGCGGCCGATCGTCTCGCCGAACAACCCGATCAATGCCTACCCGGGCAACAACACCGTGGTGATCACCGATTACGCGCAGAACCTGGACCGGGTCGCCACGCTGATCGCCAGTATCGACACCCCCAGCGCCATCGACACCGATTTGGTGACGATCCAGAACGGCATTGCCAGCGATATCGCCAGCATGGTTTCCGAACTGCTGGACAGCCCCGGCAATGACCCGACCCAGAAGATCGTCGTGCTCGGCGACCCGCGTTCCAATTCGATCATCATTCGCTCTGGCAGCCCGGAGCGCACGCAGCTGGCGCGGGAACTGATCTACAAGCTGGACAATGCCCAGAGCAACCCGAGCAACCTGCACGTGGTGTACCTGCGCAATGCCCAGGCCGGCAAGCTGGCCCAGGCCCTGCGTGGGCTGCTCACGGGGGAAAGCGACAGTGGCGACGGCAAGGGCGATCCGACCCGGGCCATGCTCAGCAACGGCGGGATGAACAGCAATAGCAGCCAGAATGGCCAGGCCAGCACCCAGAGCGGCGGCGGCACCTCGAGCAGTGGCACGGGCAGTGCCACCAGCGGGTCTTCAAGCGCCCAGGGCGCGCGGACGGGTACCGCCAGCCAGGGCTCGGACCAGAGTGTGGCGTTTTCCGCGGGTGGGGTGACCATCCAGGCCGATGCCACCACCAATACCTTGCTGATCAGCGCGCCGGACCCGTTGTACCGCAACCTGCGGGAAGTCATCGACCAACTGGACCAGCGTCGCGCCCAGGTGGTGATCGAAAGCCTGATCGTCGAAGTCAGCGAAGACGATGCCAATGAATTCGGCGTGCAATGGCAAGCCGGCAACCTGGCCGGCAATAGCGTGATCGGCGGGGTCAACCTGGGTGGGACCAATCTGGTCAGTACTGCCAAGAACAGCATCGACGTGTTGCCCCAGGGGTTGAGTCTTGGGTTGGTCAAGGGCGCGGTGAATATCCCCGGTGTCGGTCAGGTCATGGACCTCAAGGTCCTGGCCCGGGCCTTGAAAACCAAGGGTGGTTCCAATGTACTGTCGACGCCGAACCTGCTGACCCTGGACAACGAAGTGGCGAGCATCTTCGTCGGCCAGACCATCCCCTTTGTCAGCGGCCAGTATGTCACCAGCGGCAGCAGCTCGAGCAACAACCCGTTCCAGACCATCCAGCGCGAGGAGGTCGGCCTCAAGCTCAATGTGCGGCCGCAGATTTCCGAAGGCGGCACGGTCAAGCTGGATATCTACCAGGAAGTCAGCACGGTGGATGATCGCGCCTCGGCGGCGGCGGCCGGTACGGTGACCAATAAACGCGCCATCGATACCAGCATCCTGCTGGATGACGGGCAGATCATGGTCCTCGGCGGCCTGTTGCAGGACGGTTATACCCAGACCAATGATGGCGTGCCCTTTCTGTCGAGTATTCCCGGGATCGGTGCGCTGTTTCGTCATGAGCGGCGCGAGACCAACAAGACCAACCTGATGGTGTTCCTGCGGCCCTATATCATTCGCGACGGGGCGGCGGGACGGAGCATCACCCTGAACCGTTATGACTTTATCCGCCGGGCCCAGGGCAGCCTGCAACCGGAGCGCAGCTGGGCCATGCCGGATATGCAGGCGCCGCAGTTGCCGAACGCGGCCCAGGCCATCCCGGGTTCCGCGCCGTCGACCCCGCAAACGCCGCGGGCGGCGATTCGCGCGGTGCCGCTGTCGGTCAATGAGCGTACCCAGCCATGAGTGCACTGCCGTACGCCTGGGCCAAGGCGCAGCGGGTCCTGCTGCGCGACGGCGAGGACGGGGCGGTATTGACCGCCTGTCCATCGACCCCCGGCTGGGCCATCAGCGAAGTCCGCCGACAGTTCGGTCCGGCCCGCCTGGAACAGGTCCGCGACGAGGAACTCGACGGCCTGCTCGCCAGCGCCTATGCCGACACCGGCAGCGCGGCGGCGGTGGTCGGGGCGGCGGAAAACGAAGTGGATCTCGACCGGCTGATGCAGGACATCCCGGAAATCACCGACCTGCTTGACACCCAGGACGGCGCTCCGGTGATCCGCATGATCAACGCCTTGCTGACCCAGGCCGCGCGGGACGAGGCCAGCGATATCCATATCGAACCCTTCGAGACCCATTCGGTGGTGCGCTACCGGGTCGACGGCACCCTGCGCGACGTGGTCTCGCCCCGCAAGGCCCTGCACGGCGCGTTGGTGTCGCGGATCAAGATCATGGCGCAGTTGGATATCGCCGAGAAACGCCTGCCCCAGGACGGCCGCATTGCCTTGCGCGTGGCCGGCCGGCCCATCGATATCCGTGTCTCCACCGTGCCCACCGGCCATGGCGAACGGGTGGTGATGCGCTTGCTGGACAAACAGGCCGGACGCCTGCAACTGGAAACCCTGGGCATGGACCCCGATGTGCTGTCCCGGCTCGACCATCTGATCCGCCAGCCCCACGGTATCGTGCTGGTCACCGGCCCCACCGGCAGCGGCAAGACCACCAGCCTCTACGCCGCCCTGGCCCGGCTCGACGCCAGTACCAGCAATATCCTCACCGTCGAGGACCCGGTGGAATACGACCTGCCGGGGATCAGCCAGATCCAGGTGAATGCCAAGATCGACATGACCTTTGCCCTGGCGTTGCGGGCGATCCTGCGCCAGGACCCGGACATCATCATGATCGGCGAGATCCGCGACCTGGAAACCGCGCAGATTGCCGTGCAGGCCTCGCTCACCGGGCACCTGGTGCTGGCAACCCTGCACACCAACGACGCGGTGTCGGCGGTCAACCGCCTGATCGACATGGGCGTGGAACCGTTCCTGCTGGCCTCGTCGATGCTCGGCGTGCTCGCCCAGCGCCTGGTCCGGCGCCTGTGCCAGCACTGTCGCCAGGAAGACCCGGCCGCGCCCGGCACCTGGCGGCCGCTGGGCTGCAGTGTGTGCAATCACACCGGCTACAGCGGTCGTACCGGTATCCACGAGCTGTTCTGCATTGACGACGATATCCGCAGCCTGATCCACCAGGGTGCCGGCGAGCAGGCCCTGCGCCTGGCCGCGCGGGCGGCGGGCATGTTGAGCATGCGCGAGGACGGCGAGCGCTGGGTACGCAGCGGCGCCACAGCGCCGGAAGAAATCCTTCGTGTGACACGGGACGCCTGATGAATCGCTATCGCTTCGAAGCCGCCGATGCCCTGGGCAAGATCGAAACCGGGCATCTGGAAGCCGACAGCCAGGGCGCGGCCATGGGCCTGCTGCGCAGTCGGGGACTGACCGCCTTGCTGGTCCAGGCCGATGGCGTTCAGGGCGGGGGCGGCGCCAGCGGGATGTTCAGCGCCAAACTGTCGGACAACGACCTGGCCTGGGCCACCCGGCAACTGGCAAGCCTGCTGGGCGCCAGCTTGCCGCTGGAAGCCGCGTTGAGCGCGACGGTGGAGCAGGCCGAGCGCAAGCATATCGCCCAGACCCTGAGTGCGGTGCGTGCCGATGTGCGCGGCGGCATGCGTCTGGCCGAAGCCCTGGCCAAGCGGCCACGGGACTTTCCCGATATCTACCGGGCGCTGATCGAGGCGGGGGAAGAGTCTGGCGACCTGGCCCAGGTGATGGAGCGGCTGGCCGACTATATCGAGGAGCGCAACAACCTGCGGGGCAAGATTCTCACCGCGTTTATCTACCCGGGAGTGGTGGGGTTGGTGTCGGTGGCCATTGTGATTTTCCTCCTCAGCTATGTGGTGCCCCAGGTGGTCAGCGCTTTTTCCCAGGCTCGCCAGGATCTGCCGGGGCTGACGGTGGCGATGCTCAACACCAGTGACTTTATCCGCGCCTGGGGCTGGTTGTGTTTTGGCGTGCTGGTGGGCGGTTTGTGGGGCTGGCGCTTGTATTTGCGCAATCCGGCGGCGCGGTTGGCTTGGCATAGTCGGATTTTGCGCTTGCCGCTGATCGGGCGATTTGTGCTGGGGCTGAATACTGCGCGGTTTGCCTCGACCCTGGCGATTCTCGGCGGTGCCGGGGTGCCGTTGTTGCGGGCCCTGGAGGCGGCGCGGCAGACGGTGTCCAACGACCGTCTGAGCCTGAGTGTGACCGAGGCCACGGCGCGGGTCCGCGAAGGGGTGAACCTGGCGGCGGCGTTGAAGGTGGAGAAGGTGTTTCCACCGGTGTTGATCCATCTGATCGCCAGTGGCGAGAAGACCGGTTCGTTGCCGCCGATGCTGGAGCGGGCGGCGCAGACCTTGTCGCGGGATATCGAGCGGCGGGCCATGGCCATGACCGCGCTGCTCGAACCCTTGATGATCGTGGTGATGGGGGCGGTGGTGCTGTTGATCGTGATGGCGGTGTTGCTGCCGATCATCGAGATCAATCAGTTGGTGCAATAGCCCCTGGTACCTGTTTCGCCGTTGATGAGCTTTGACGCCTGCCTCTGGCCAACCGCATCACCACCACAAAAAACACCGGCACGAACACCACCGCCAGCGTCGCCGTGATCATCCCGCCGATCACCCCGGTACCAATGGCCTGCTGGCTCGCCGAACTGGCGCCAGTGGCAATCGCCAGCGGTACCACCCCGAGGATAAACGCCAGGGACGTCATGATGATCGGACGCAAGCGCAGCCGAGCCGCCTGCACCGTCGCATCCAGCAGATCATGCCCCTCGTCGTACAGACTCTTGGCGAACTCGATGATCAAAATCGCGTTCTTCGCCGAAAGACCGATGATGGTGATCAACCCGACCTTGAAGAACACATCGTTGGGCATCCCGCGCAAGGTCACCGCCAGTACCGCGCCAAGCACCCCGAGTGGCACCACCAGCAGCACCGAGGTCGGGATCGACCAGCTTTCATACAAGGCCGCCAGACACAGGAATACCACCAGCAGCGACAGCCCCAGCAGCGTCGTCGCCTGGGAACCGGACAACCGCTCCTGCAAGGACAAACCGGTCCATTCCAGGCCCAGTCCCGCCGGCAACTGCGTCACCAGCCGCTCCATCTCCGCCATGGCCTGCCCGGTGCTGTGTCCGGCCTTGGGCTCGCCGGAAATGGCAATTGCCGGGTAGCCGTTGTAACGGGTCAGTTGCGCCGGACCCTGGGTCCAGTGCGCCCGGACAAAGGCCGACAACGGCACCATTTTCCCGCCGCTGTTGCGCACATTGATCTTCAGCAGATCGGCCACCTGGCTACGCTGGTCGCCTTCGGCCTGGATCACCACCCGCTGCATGCGCCCCTGGTTCGGGAAGTCGTTGACATAGCTCGAGCCCAGGGCGGTGGAGAGCAGGGCGCCGATATCGGCAAAGGACACCCCCAGGGCATTGGCCTGCTGACGGTCGACCTCCAGCTGCACCTGTGGCGCTTCGGCCAGGGCGCTTTCGCGGACATTGGCCAGCACCGGGCTCTTTTCCGCCGCCGCCAGCAACTGGGTACGGGCTTTCATCAGCGCCTCATGCCCCACGCCGCCACGGTCCTGCAAACGGAACTCGAAACCACTGGAAGTGCCGAGGCCGTCCACCGGCGGTGGCAGGATGGCGTAGGCCACGGCGTCCTTGATCTCGCCCAACGCCAGGTTGGCGCGGTCGGCAATGGCTTGCGCCGAGTCCTTGGCACCCCGCGCCGACCAGTCCTTCAGGGTGGTGAAGGCCAGGGCGGCGTTCTGCCCGCTGCCGGAGAAACTGAAGCCGAGGATCATGGTGGTGTCACCGACGCCCGGTTCCGTGGCGTTATGGGCTTCGATCTGTTCCACCACCTTGATCGTGCGGTTCTGGCTCGCTCCCGGCGGCAGCTGGATATCAGTGATGGTGTAGCCCTGGTCTTCCACCGGCAGGAACGAGGCGGGCAGGCGCATGAAGCACAGCCCCAGCACGACCAGCAACAGACCGTAGACCACCAGGTAACGGCCGCTGCGTTTCAGCGCATAGACCACCCAGCCTTCATATTTATTGCTCAACTGCTCGAAACGCCGGTTGAACGCGCCGAAGAAACCGCCCTTGGCGTGATGCTCGCCCGGGGCAATCGGCTTGAGCAGGGTGGCGCACAAGGCCGGGGTCAGGGTCAGGGCAAGGAAGGCCGAGAACAGGATCGAGGTGGCCATGGACAGCGAGAACTGCTGGTAGATCACTCCAACCGAGCCCTGCATGAAGGCCATGGGAATAAACACCGCCACCAGCACCAGGGTGATGCCGATGATGGCGCCGCTGATCTGGCCCATGGCCTTGCGCGTGGCGTCTCGCGGTGAGAGCCCCTCGTTGGCCATGATCCGTTCGACGTTCTCCACCACCACGATGGCGTCGTCCACCAGGATGCCGATGGCCAGGACCATGCCGAACATGGTCAGTACGTTGATCGAGAAACCCAGGGCCAGCATGGTGGCAAACGTCCCCATCAGCGCCACCGGCACCACCAGGGTCGGGATCAGGGTGTAGCGGATGTTCTGCAGGAACAGGAACATCACCGCGAACACCAGCAACATGGCTTCGCCCAGGGTGTAGATCACCTTGGTGATCGAGACCTTGACGAAGGGCGAGGTGTCATAGGGGATCTTGTATTCAACCCCGGCCGGGAAGTAGCGCGACAGCTCGTCGAGCTTGGCGCGCACCAGGGTGGCGGTGTGCAGGGCATTGGCGCCGGGGCTCAACTGGACGCTGAAGGCGGTGGACGGCTTGCCGTTCAGGCGGGTGCCGTACTGGTAGTCCTGGCTGCCGATTTCCACCCGGGCGACATCGCCGATACGCACGCTGGAACCGTCGGGGTTGGCCCGCAGGACGATATCGGCGAATTCCTTCGGCGTGCTCAACTGGCCCTTGACCAGCACCGCGGCGTTGATTTCCTGAGTCGGACGGGCCGGCAGGTCGCCGATGCTACCCGCCGAGACCTGGGCGTTCTGCCCGGCCACGGCGGCGCTGACGTCCGCCGGGGTCAGGTTGAAACCCACCAGTTTCTGCGGGTCGATCCAGATCCGCATGGCCCGCTCGGCGCCATACAGCTGGGCCTTGCCGACACCGTCGAGACGCTTGATCTCGTTCATCACATTACGCGCCAGGTAGTCGCTGAGGGCGCTTTCGTCGTACTTGCCGTCACTGGAGGTGAGGGTGGCGAGCAGCAGGAAGCCGGCGGAAACCTTTTCCACCTGCAAGCCTTGCTGGGTCACGGCGGCAGGCAGGCGCGGCTCAACCGCTTTCAGGCGGTTCTGCACATCGACCTGGGCCATCGCCGGATCGGTGCCGGGTTGGAAGGTCGCGGTGATGGTGGCGCTGCCCAGGCTGCTCTGGGATTCGAAATACAGCAGGTGATCGGCACCGTTGAGCTCTTGCTCGATCAGGCTGACCACGCCTTCATCCACGGTTTGCGCCGAAGCGCCGGGGTAGACGGCGTAGATTTCCACCTTCGGTGGGGCGACGTTGGGGTACTGCGCCACCGGCAACTGCGGGATGGCCAGGGCGCCGGCCAGCAGGATGAACAAGGCGACCACCCAGGCGAACACCGGTCGGTCGATAAAGAAATGCGGCATGCTCACTGTCCTTTGGACTGGGCGAGGGGAAGAGGGCTGTCATCGACCTGCACCAACTCGCCGGGCCGGGCGTGTTGCAGGCCCTCGACGACGATGCGATCGCCGGCCTTGAGGCCGTCGGTGACGATCCAGCGATCGTTCTGCACCGCGCCCAATTGCACCGGTTGCTGGCTGATCCGCTGTTCGGCATCCACCAGCAGCACCTGGGCGATCCCGGCGCTGTCGCGCTGGATAGCCCGTTGCGGCACGGTGATGGCTTCGCGGTTGACCGCCTGTTCGACGCGCACCCGGACGAAGCTGCCGGGCAGCAGGTCGAGGTCCGGATTGGGGAATTCGCTGCGCAGGATCACCTGGCCGGTGCCGGGGTCGACGCTGATATCGGTGAACAGCAACTTGCCCGGCAGCGGGTAGGCACTGCCGTCATCCTGGATCAGCGTGGCCTTGGCCTGGTTTTGCCCGACCTGCTGCAACTGCCCGGCACGCAGGGCGCGGCGCAGGTCATTCAGCTCGCGGGTCGACTGGGTCAGGTCGGCGTGGATCGGGTTCAACTGCTGGATCAGCGCCAGGGCGGTGGTTTCGTTCTGGCCAACCAGGGCGCCTTCGGTCACCAGCGCGCGGCCGATACGTCCGGAAATCGGCGCGGTGACGGTGGCATAGCCAAGGTTGAGTCGGGCCCGCTGCACGGCGGCCTTGTTCGCGGCGACATCGGCGGCACTCTGGCGCGCGGCGGCTTCGGCGTTGTCGTAGTCCTGGCGGCTGACCGCGTGGCTCTCCACGAGGTCGCGGTAGCGCTGGTGTTGCAGGCGGGTCTGGAAGGCATTGGCCTCGGCCTTTTGCAGGCTGGCGACGGCGCTGTCGAGATCGGCCTTGAACGGCGCCGGGTCGATGCGGAACAGCACATCGCCCTGTTTCACGTCGCTGCCCTCACGAAAGACCTGCTGCAGCACCACGCCGGCCACCCGCGCACGGACTTCGGCGATACGCGGCGCGGCGATGCGTCCGCTCAGTTCGCTGTTGATCGACAGGCTCTGGCTCTTGAGGATCTCCACCCGAACCTTGGGCGGGGGCGGTGTGTCCGGGGCTTTCGGGGATTTGTCACAGGCGCTCAGGGTCAGCACCAGGGCTGACAGGCAAAGCGGGGCAAACAGCTTCTTCAACATAACAGAGTCCCAATAATGGCCCCCGCATGCTAAGGGCCGTGGTCAAGCGGTGCTGTGAAGCTATGTAGGGCGTTGGTGAAAAAGTGTGAAGCTTATGCTCTCGGGGACGCGCAGGCGTATATCCTTCACGGTTTTCCGCTTCGTAAATTTACCTATGCCTAACATTCTGCTGGTCGAAGACGACAGCGCCCTCAGTGAATTGATCGCCAGCTACCTGGAGCGCAACGGCTACCAGGTCAATGTGCTGGCCCGTGGCGACCAGGTGCGCGAGCGGGCGAAACAGACTCCGCCGGACCTGGTGATCCTCGACCTGATGCTGCCGGGCCTCGACGGCCTGCAGGTGTGCCGCCTGCTGCGCGCCGACTCGGCGACGCTGCCGATCCTGATGCTCACCGCCCGCGACGACAGCCACGACCAGGTACTGGGCCTGGAGATGGGCGCCGACGACTATGTGACCAAACCCTGCGAACCCCGGGTGTTGCTGGCCCGGGTGCGGACCCTGTTGCGCCGTAGCAGCCTGGCCGATCCGCAGGTGGCCAGCGACCGGATCCTGATGGGCAACCTGTGCATCGACCTCTCGGAACGCACCGTGACCTGGCGCGAACAGCCGGTGGAGCTGTCCAGCGGCGAATACAACCTGCTGGTGGTGCTGGCCCGGCATGCCGGCGAGGTGCTCAGTCGCGACCAGATTCTCCAGCGCCTGCGCGGCATCGAGTTCAACGGCACCGACCGTTCGGTGGATGTGGCGATTTCCAAGTTGCGCCGCAAGTTCGACGACAATGCCGGCGAGGCACGCAAGATCAAGACCGTATGGGGCAAGGGTTACCTGTTCAGTCGCTCCGAGTGGGAATACTGAAACCATGCTGAAGATCCTGGTGCGGCTGTACCTGGTCACCATCGTCACCTTCAGCGCGGCGATCTATCTGGTGCCTGAGCTGGTGATCGGGGTCTTCCACGAGCGTTTCATGCGCTACAACATGGACCAGTCGCGGGGCTTGCAGAGCCTGCTGATCGAACAGTTCCGCCAGGTACCGAAAGAGCAATGGCCGGCAATGGCCACGCGCCTGGACCAACGCTTCGGACCCTTGCAGGTCCGCTTGACCCGTGTCGATGACCCGAGCTTCAGCGCGCCGGAGCAACAACGCCTGCGCGGCGGCGAGGATGTGCTGCGCCTTGGCGAGTGGGGCACGCGGACCCTGGCGGTGTCGCCGCTGGATGAGCAATGGGCGGTGGCCCTGCAAGTCCCGCCCGATCCGCTGGACGTCAACCTGTTGTACTGGAGCATGAACGTACTGATCGGGGCGGCGTTGCTGGCCTGCCTGTTGTTCTGGCTGCGCCCGCACTGGCGTGATCTGGAACGCCTCAAGCAGACCGCCCGGCGCCTCGGCCAGGGGCAGCTCAGCGAACGCACGAATATCTCGCCACGCTCCAATATCGGCGAACTGGCGGCGGTGTTCGACACCATGGCCGGCGATGTCGAAGACTTGCTCAACCAGCAGCGAGACCTGCTCAACGCGGTGTCCCACGAACTGCGTACACCCTTGACCCGCCTGGACTTCGGCCTGGCCCTGGCCTTGTCCGAGGATCTGCCGCCGGCATCCCGCGACCGTCTGCAAGGGCTGGTGGCGCATATCCGCGAGCTGGACGAGCTGGTGCTGGAGTTGTTGTCCTATAGCCGTTTGCAGAACCCGGCCCGGTTGCCGGAACGGGTCATGGTCTCGCTGGACGAGTTCGTCGACAGCATCCTCGGCAGTTTCGATGAGGAACTGGAAGCTCCGGACACCGTGCTGGACGTATTGATGCACGGTTCGCTGGACCGCTTTGTGCTGGATCCGCGCCTGACCGCGCGGGCGGTGCAGAACCTCTTGCGCAACGCCATGCGTTATTGCGAGCGACGGATCCAGATTGGCGTCAGGGTCAATCCGGAAGGTTGCGAGCTGTGGGTCGATGACGACGGCATCGGCATTCCCGAGCTGGATCGGGAGCGGATTTTCGAGCCGTTCTACCGCCTGGACCGCAGTCGCGATCGTGCCACCGGTGGTTTTGGCCTGGGCCTGGCTATCAGCCGGCGGGCGCTGGAAGCCCAGGGCGGCACATTGACCGCCGAGCAATCGCCTCTGGGCGGGGCGCGCTTCCGTTTGTGGCTACCCACCGTGGCCTGTTAGAGACGCTTCGGTGCTGCTGGATTACTTGCGCCGCTGCTTGAGCAAGCGCTTTACCCCTTCCAGCACCAATACCACCACCGCCAGCCAGATCGGCAGGTAGGTCAGCCATTCTCCCGGTCCTATGCTTTCCCCCAGCAACAGGGCGACGATCACCAGCAGCACGGGTTCCACATACCCCAGCAGCCCGAACAGTCCGAAGGCCAGCATCCGGCTCGCCAACAAGTAGCAGATCAGTGCGGCGGTACTGATCACCCCCAGCAGGGGAATCAGGGCATACAGCGCCGGCCGTTGGCTGACCACGGCAAAGCCCTGTTCGCCGTGTTGCACGAACCACCACGCCACCGGCAGCAGCAACATCATCTCAAGCCAGAGTCCGCCCAGGTTGTGGGTGGCGTTGCGCCGACGCAACACGAAGTAGATCGGATAGCCGATGGCTACCAGCAGGGTGGTCCAGGAAAAGCTGCCGACCCGGTACAACTCGTTGAGCACGCCACAGAGGGCGAGCAGGGCGGCCACGGTTTGCAGCCGCGACAAGCGTTCGCCGTAGACGATGCGTCCGGTGAGCACCATGGTCAGCGGCAAGAGGAAGTAGCCCAGGGATACATCCAGGCTATGCCCGTTGAGCGGTGCCCAGAGGAACACCCACAGCTGTAAACCGAGCAGTGCCGAAGACAACAGCAATTTGAGCAGCAACAGTGGCTGCTGCCGCACTCGGACGAGGATCGCGGGGACCAGCTTCCAGTCTCCGGACACCAGCATGAACACCGTCATGCAAGGCGCGGTCAGGAGCATTCGCCAACCGAAGATATCCTCGCCGTTGAGGGGCGCGAGCAGAGACGTATAGAAATACATGATGGCGAACAGGCAGGACGCCAACACCGATAAAACAATACCTCTGGACACAACAGCCTCACGCAACGGTGGATTCGGTTTTTTCCGGCAGGATAGCACCCTGCTTGAACAACAAGGCCTTCAACCCGCTTTCGGTGTCGATATCGGGGAACTCCGGCGGATTGTCCAGGCGGCGTTCGAACAGCATGCCCGGCGCTTCGCGGGTCACGCCGTCGATCAGGAAGTCCGAACCCACGGCCGGATCGTTCATGCAGGCGAGGACCAGGCCGTCGGCGCTGAGCAGTTCCGGCAGACGGCGCAAGACCCGTTGGTAATCCTTGCTCAGCAGGAAACTGCCTTTCTGGAAGGACGGCGGGTCGATGATCACCAGGTCGAAAGGCCCGCTGCCGATGACCTTGCCCCAGGACTTGAACAGGTCGTGGCCGAGAAAGCCGACCTTGCCCAGGTCGTGGCCGTTCAGGCGATGATTGTCGCGCCCACGGCTCAGGGCCGCGCGGGACATATCCAGGTTGAGCACATGGGAGGCCCCGCCGGCGAGCGCCGCCACGGAAAAACCGCAGGTATAGGCGAACAGGTTCAGTACGCGCTTGCCTTGGGCGTTGGCCCGCACCCAGTCGCGGCCGTAGCGCATGTCGAGAAACAGGCCGTTGTTCTGTTTCTTGCCCAGGTCGACCTGATAGCGCAGGCCGCCTTCGGTGATCACCCACTCATCGATGGCCTGGCCCACCAGCCATTCGGCGGGGCTCAGGGGCAGGTAACGATGGTGCAGCAATAAAGTGTGCGCGCCGCTGGTCTGCCAGGCGGGTGCCTGGCAGATCTCCATCAGCAGGTCCTTGAGGGCTTGCAACTGTTCAGGCTCCGGCTCCTTGAACAGCGACACCAGCACCACGCCCTGCAGCCAGTCGACGGTCAGTTGCTCCAGACCCGGCCAGCACCGGCCGCGGCCATGTAACAGCCGCCGGGTTTCCGCAGGGGCGGCCGCCAGGGCTGTGAGCAGGTGAGTGTGGAGGAGGGACAGGGCGTCGGGGTTCATCAGGCAGTGCCGGCAAGGAAAAGGGCCGGCATTCTAACCCTATCCGTTTACTTCGCTGTGGGTTGTACCGCCACGCATTTGATTTCCACCAGCAGCCCCGGGTGGGCCAGTTCCGTCACGCCGACACAGGTCCAGGCGCACAGGCCCTTGGGGAACACCCGGTTCTTGACCTCGCGGAACACCGCCATGTGCTGGGACATGTGCACGTGATAGGTGGTCATCTCGACCACATCTTCGAAGCTACAACCGCCGGCCGCCAGCACCAGGCGCAGGTTTTCCCAGGCTGCCGCGAACTGTTGCGCGGGGTCCTCGATGACTTCCAATTGCGCTGTGCGGCCCACCTGGCCGGCACAGTAAAGCGTGGCGCCGACCTTCACCGCGGGCGCATAACCCGCCCGTTCGGCCAGCAGGGCCATGGACGCTGGAAGGATGATTTCACGGTCTTGCATGTTGTGCTCCGCAGCCAAGAGAAGATCGGCCGAGAGTAGCAGCCTCGCTGGGCCGCCGTGCGCCACAGCGACCTTGTGTCGCATCAGCCGATGCCCCGCAGAACCCTTCCACCTGCCATCGCCATCCGCGATGGCAGGCTCGTCAATGCTTGATATACGCCTCGATTTGCCCCTACTAACATCGGTTTCACATGAACAGTCGTTCGGCGATCAGCACCGTTGGCGGACGATTTTCTAAAAACAATAAGTTGAGTTCCTGAGGTTCCTCCATGAAAAACCTGACTTCCACGGTCACGGCCGATGCTGTTCCGGCAGACGCTAGCGGTGAGCTCAGCAGTTCCCAGCGGTATGCCACCCTGGGCGGCTCCTGGGCCGCCTGGTTGTTTGATGCGCTGGACGCAACCGTTTTCGGCTTCGTGCTGCTGGCGATTGCCAAGACCTTTTCCGTCGGCCTGAACGATGTGGTGTCCACGGTTGCCTGGTTTTTGCTGGCGACCGGGATCGGCGGTTTTTTCCTCGGCAATATTTCCGACAAGATCGGCCGCAAGAAAACCATGATGCTGTCGGTGTTCGTCTATGGCAGCGGCACCTTGCTCTGCGGTTTTGCCGAGAGTCTCTGGCAACTCAATCTGTTTCGCTTCTGCGTCGGCATCGCCGTCGGCGGCCTGTGGTCCGCGGCCGCGGCCCTGGTCTCGGAAATCTGGCCGCCGGCCGGGCGCGCCAAGGCCTTTGCGGTGATGCAGACCGGCTGGTCGGGTGGCGGCCTGCTGGCGGCGATTTTTGCCTGGAGCTTTCTCGATGCCAGCAACCCCGAGTCCTGGCGCAAACTGTTTATCTACGCCTCGATCCCGGCCTATTTCACCCTGGTGTTCATCTGGTTGTTCGTCAAGGAGTCGCCGGTCTGGCTGGCCAACCGCGAGTTCATGCGGCGTAACGCCGACAAGGGCCGGTTGATGGAGATCTTCCGGGCGCAGTACCTGAAAGTGACTCTGCTGGGCTTGAGCATTTCGGTGCTGGGCATGTACGGCTACTGGATCATCACCACCTTCATGCCGGCTTATCTGCAGAACATCCTCAACGTGCGCATCGATCAGGCGCCGGTGTTCGTGATCTGGATCGGTATCGGCGCGACCCTCGGTTACCTGGCCTACGGCTATCTGGCGGAAAGCATCGGTCGCCGCCTTTCATTCGCGGTCTTCTTTGCCGGCATGGCGATCATGGTGCCGGTGTTCGCCTACTCGGCGACCTTGATGCCATTGACCGACGGCAAGCTGCTGTTCACCACTGGGAACGTGATCACCCTGGGTTCGCTGGCGGCGCTGCTGGGCTTTTTCACCGGTTATTTCAGTGGCTTCGGCGCCTGGTACTCGGAGCTGTTCCCGACCAGCATCCGCTCCACCGCCTCGGGCTTCTGCTTCAACTTCGGGCGGGTTGGCGCCATTGCCGGGATCAAGCTGGTGCCGGTGCTGATTCCGCTGATCGGCTTCACCGCGACCATTTCTCTCGCCTCTGTTTCCTACGCCATCGCCGCGGTCATGGTGTTCACGCTGCAGGAAACCAAAGGCGTTCAACTCACCAGCGGCAACTGATCCGCACCCTTGAAGAGCATCGACCCATGAAAAACTTCCGAATCGGCCAGATTGTGCCCAGCTCCAATACCACCATGGAGACCGAGATCCCGGCGATGTTGACCTCGCGTTACTCGCTGTTTCCCGAGGAGCACTTCACGTTCCACTCCTCGCGGATGCGCATGATGCACGTCAGCCCCGAGGAGCTGAAAAAGATGGATATCGACAGTGATCGCTGCGCACTGGAGCTCAGCGATGCGCGGGTCGATGTCATGGCCTATGCCTGCCTGGTGGCGATCATGTGCCAGGGCGCCGGTTATCACAAAGTCTCCCAGGCCCGGCTGGGCAAGACCGTTGCCGGCAACCAGTCGAACGCCCCGGTGCTCAGTTCCGCCGGTGCACTGATCGACAGCCTGAACCTGCTCGAATACAAGAAAATCTCGATTATCACGCCATATATGAAGCCCCTGACCCAGCAGGTCATCGACTATATCGAGGCGGCCGGGATCGAAGTGGTCGACTCCATCAGCCTGGAAGTCTCGGATAACCTGGCGGTCGGTCGCCTCGACCCGATGAACCTGGTGGCCCACGCCGACAAGCTGAATATCGGCCAGGCCGACGGCGTGGTGCTCTCGTGCTGTGTGCAGATGCCCTCGCTGCCGGCGATCCAGATCGTCCAGGATCGCCTCGACAAGCCGGTGCTGTCGGCGTCGGTGGCGACGGTCTACCAGATGCTGAAAAGCCTCGGCCTCAAGGCCCAGGTGCCGAATGCTGGCCATCTGTTGTCCGGAGCGTTCTGAGTCGGGAGCGGGCGGGGTATTATGTCCGCCACTCAGGCCCGCATGCCCCGGTACCGCCCATGAAGCTCGACCCCGTCTCCTTGCGACTCTTTGTCAGTGTCATCGAAGAGGGCACCATTGCTGCCGCCGCCAAGCGCGAACATATCGCCGCGGCGGCGGTGAGCAAGCGCCTCAGTGAACTGGAAGAGTTGCTGGAGTCGAAGCTGCTCAACCGCACCAACAAGGGCATCACCCCCACCGACGCCGGGCTGTCGCTGCTGTTCATGGCCCGCAGCGCGCTGAACAATCTCAATGAAATCGTCGTGCAGATGCGCGATTACTCCCATGGTCGGCGTGGTTCGGTGCACGTCCTTGCCAATATCTCGGCCATCACCCAGTTCATGCCGGGGCTGGTCAAGTCGTTCATGACCGCCTACCCGCTGATCAACATCAGCCTGGAAGAACAGCAGAGCCTGGCGATTACCAAGGCGGTGGCGGAAAACCGTGCCGAGATCGGCATTTTCACCCGTCTGCCCCACGGCGCGGATATCGAGGTGTTTCCGTTTCGCAGCGATCGGTTGGTGTTGCTGGTGCCCGACGATCACCCGTTGGCGGTACGGGAATCGGTCAGCTTCGGTGAGACCCTGGATTACGAATGCGTCGCCTTGCGCAGTGGCACTCACCTGAATTTCCAGTTGATCAAGGCGGCCAACGACCTGGGCCGTTCGCTGAAAATCCGCATGGAAGTGTCCAGCTACGATGCGCTGTGCCTGATGGTGCAGGCCGGGGTGGGCATCGGCATCATGCCCCAGGGCAGCGTGGGGATTTACAACCTGAGCAGGACACGGATGGTCGGGCTCGATGAAACCTGGGCCTGCCGTGAACTCAGTGTCTGTGTGAGGTCGCGCGAGGCGTTGTCGGTCGCGGCGGGACTGTTTCTCGAGCACCTGATCGCGGGACGCTGACCGTCAGCGCCCCGCGTAGGGGCTTATTGGTGCGCGCCGGCGCGCTTGAGCAGGCGCTTGCAACGTTCGGACAAGTGAAACACGTGCAACTGCTTGCCGGCCTTCTCGTAACGCTCGCGCAGGGTCTTCAAGGCGGCAATGGCCGAGTAGTCGACGAAGTTCAGGTGACGGCAGTCGAGGGTCACCTGGGCCGGGTCGTTGGCCGGGTCGAATTGATTGAGAAAGGGCGCCGTCGAAGCAAAGAACAGAGTGCCATGCAGCCGATAGAGCTTGCTGCCGTCGGCCTCCAGGTGGCTGTCGGCGTAGAGTTCCCGGGCTTGCTGCCAGGCGAAGTTGAGTGCGGCGACGACGATCCCGCAGAGCACGGCGGTGGCCAGGTCGGTGAACACGGTGATGACGGTTACCGCGACGATCACCAGTACGTCATTCAGCGGCACTTTGTTCACGACCCGCAGCGAGGCCCAGGCGAAGGTCTGCTGCGCGACCACGAACATGACCCCGACCAGCGCGGCCAGCGGGATACGTTCGATAAAGGGCGAGAGAAACAGGATGAACAGCAGGATCATCACCCCGGCGACGACACCGGACAGCCGACCGCGGCCGCCGGAGCTGAGGTTGATCACGGTCTGGCCGATCATGGCGCAGCCGCCCATGCCGCCGAACAGGCCGGAAACCATATTGGCCACGCCCAGGGCCGTGCATTCGCGGTCCGGGTAGCCGCGGCTTTCGGTGATTTCGTCGGTCAGGTTCAGGGTCAGCAAGGTTTCCAGCAGGCCGACCATGGCCATCAGGAATGCATAGGGGGCGACGATCCGCAGGGTTTCCAGGTTCCATGGCAGTTGCGGCAGGGCCAGCACCGGTAGGCCACCGGCAATATGCGCCATATCGCCGAGGGTGCGGGTCGGCAGGTCGAGCAGGTACACCGCCAGGCCCACGCCGAGGATCGCCACCAGCGCCGGGGGGACGGTTCGGGTCAGGCGCGGCAATAGATAGACAATGGCCATGGTCAGCAGCACCAGCCCGGTCATCAGGTACAGCGGCGTGCCGCTCAGCCAGGTTTCGCCGCTCTTGAAATGTTCCAGCTGGGCCAGGGCGATGATGATTGCCAGGCCATTGACGAAGCCGAGCATCACCGGGTGCGGCACCATGCGCACCAGCTTGCCCAGGCGCAGCAGGCCGAAGGCGAGCATGATCAACCCGCCCAGCAGCACGGTGGCGAGCAGGTACTGCACACCGTGTTGCACCACCAGTGCGACGATCACCACGGCCATCGAGCCGGCCGCACCGGAGATCATGCCCGGGCGTCCGCCCAACAAGGCGGTCAGGGTGCAGATGATAAAGGCGCCGTACAGGCCCATCAGCGGATTGAGGTGGGCCACCAGGGCGAAGGCGATGCATTCGGGCAGCAAGGCAAAGGCGGTGGTCAGTCCGGCCAGGGCATCGGCGCGCAGGCGTTGGGGTTTCATGGCGTACCTGAAAGACGAGCCGGCAGGGCCGGCGGCGAAAAGAAGGGGGCGGATGGTACGCAATTGAATGCGTGGCGGCCAGTTAGCGCAGTTCGGCGAGGCTCGCCTGGATCAACTCGGACAGTTGCCGCACCGCCGCTGTCGGCGCCGCAACGGCCTGGTGCAGCACATAGCCGAGCATCGGCAGCGGCGGCAGGCTTTCAATCACCGCAAGCTGAGGGGGCAGGCCGATACGGGTGCGCAAGGTGACGCCGAGCCCCGCCGACACGGCAGCCCAGATGCCACTGACGCTTGGGCTGGTCAGCGCCACTCGCCAGGGGATATGCGCCTGGTCCAGGGCGTTGGTTGCCGCACTGCGCAAAATGCACGGCGCGTCAAATACCACCAGGGGCAAAGGCAGGTTGTCGGCTGGGGAGGGCGCCGGCAACTCGCGCGAGCCGATCCAGTGCATCCGGGTTTCACCGAGACGCGTGGCGTGAGGTGTGCTGGAGGCGGTTTCCCAGGCCAGCGCCAGGTCCAGGCGGTCATTCTCGATCATCGCCAGCAGTTCGGCGTTGCGGGCGATACTGACCTCCAGGCTGACCCGTGGGTGGACCCTGGAAAAGCGCCGCAGCACGTCACTGAGCAGGTGCTCGGCGAAATCGTCCTGCAAGCCGATGCATACCGTGCCTTCGATGCGGGCACCTTGCAGGCTGCTGAAAATCTCGTCGTTCAGTTCCAGCAGGCGTCGGGCGTGACTGAGCAGGGATTCGCCCGCTGCCGAGAGGATCAGACCGCGACCCGACTTGACCAGCACGGCGCTGCCGACCTGGCTTTCGAGTTTCTTCAGTTGGGCACTGACCGCCGAGGTCGAGCGGCCAAGACGGTCCGCCGCCTTGGCAAAGCTGCCGAGCTCGACACCGGCGACAAAGGTGCGCAGTACATCAAGGTCGAAGGTGGGGTGGCGCATGGAAGATCATCCACTTATTTGGGATTGTGGGTTCTGTCTAATCTGATATTCGGAACTATCGTGGCTGGTTAACCTGCCTCCGTCAAATCAACAGTTTGTTGGAGGTTGTATGCCTTTCGCCCGTATTTCCCTGCATCGGGGCAAGTCCTCCGAGTACCTTCTCCGGTTGTCCGAGGAACTGCATGAGGCCCTGGTGGAGAGCTTCGAGGTGCCGGCTACCGATCGCTTCCAGGTGATTCATCAGCATGAGGTGGGTGAGCTGATCTTCGATCGCGACTACCTGGGCGGGCCGCGCAGTGAGGACTTTGTGCTGATTGCGATCACTGCGGGGCGCATCCGGGATACCGCGACGAAACAGCGCTTTTATCGGCGACTGGTGGAGCGGCTAAGGGTGGCGCCTGGGATTGATCCGGAAGATGTGATGGTGGTGATCAGCACTACCCAGGCGGATGAGTGGTCGTTTGGGGGAGGGCGGGGTAACTGACTGTCCGACCGGCGCCAACGCTGTCTTGTGGGCGCTGTGGCGCTAAAAGCTTCGCGGGCAAGCACCGCTCCCACAGGTCTTCCGTCGTATGCGGATTCTCGACTCGACACGGACCTCGTGACTGTTATGCCCGAATCGTTGCCGGCTGTTCCTGCTGCGCAGTGTTCAACCACGCTAAGGTGGGGGCCTTCCTTGCCGAGTGTGGTGATCATGATCGACCTTTCTTCCCTGGCGGTATTCGCGGCCGCCGTGACGATGTTGCTGGTGATTCCCGGGCCCAACATGGCCTTTGTCACAACCCATGCCCTGTCCCATGGCTGGAAAGGCGGGTTCGCGGCAGCGTTGGGGATCAGCCTGGCGGATCTGTTGATGACCGCAGCGGTCGGTGCCGGGGTTGGCGCGCTGGTCATGAGCTGGGCGCCGGCGTTCGAGTTGATTCGCTGGGCCGGCGCGGCCTATCTGCTGTGGCTGGCCTGGGTGGCGTTGAAGTCGACGGCGCCTGCAGCGCAAGGTCAGGCGCCGCTGGGTTCGATGCGCTCGATCTTTATCCGGGCTACGCTGAACAGCCTGCTCAATCCCAAGGCCCTGCTGTTTTTCATGGTCTTCCTGCCCCAGTTCGTCAATCTCGAGCACGGTGGTATCACTTTGCAGCTGGTCGGGCTGGGCATCCTGCTGGCGCTGATCGCCCTGGTTTTTCACTCGTTGCTGGCGCTCTTTGCCAACCTGGTGCGTAACCGCTTACCGAGTGGCGGTGTGTCCCGGCGCCTGGGCAGCTACGGTTTTGCCGCCGTGATGGCGGGGCTGGCGGCACGCCTGGTGCTGCTCAACCGCCCGACCTAGGCAAGACCGGTTATCATGGGCGGCCCTTGGCTGCTGACTGCCGAGGGTGCGCCTCAACCCTCGGAGCCCGATGTTCGATGTCCACGATCACCTTGTTTGAAACCCCGCCCCCGGAGTCGATCCACAGCCAGATCCAGCAGATGGTCGTCGATTACGTCACCGACGTCAGCCAGGTGGCCATTGCGCCGAGCAATCCACTCTACAACCTCTATCAGTATGGCGTCGGTTATGAGGTGCATCTCTATCTGCAGGCGATGGATGGCTCCAAGGGCCTGGCCGTCGAATTGATCGTGGCAACCGATGCGCAGGACTCCGAGAAGGTTGTCGGTTTCCTGCTGTATCTGCCGGTCAAGGATGATCCCCAAGCCTGCTCGATCGCTTATATGGCGGTACGTGAAGGCCATCGGCGCCAGGGCGTGGCGCGGGGAATGCTGGGGCAGGTGCTCGAACGTTATCCCCATGCGGAACTGGCCTGCGTCGTCGGCAAGGTGCCGGTGTTCGAGGCCCTGGGTTTCCAGGTGCTGGCCGCGCGCGGGCCGCAGGTGTTGATGAATACCCGCGACCACGGCACCGACGGGCTGGTGGCGGTGCTGGATATCGCGCCGATCTATCGTTCGCTGGAGGTGCGACAGATTCATGCCTATCTGCTGCAACAGCACGGCAAGCGCGCGATGGTCGACGCCGAGAAGCAGCGTGACCGCCAACTCGACCAGATGACCCGCCACGCCAGGGCTTTTGTCCTGGAGCGGCTGGGGGACCATCAATAGTTACGGGGTGCCGAACATCGCGGTCCAGTAGATCCCCGAATCGCTCTTCGGGTCCACCACATAGGCGGCGCCCAGCTCGCGGAATTGGGGATTCATCAGGTTGGCGCAGTGCCCCGGACTGGCCAGCCAGCCGTCGACCACCTTGCGCGTGGTGTCCTGCCCGGCGGCGATATTCTCGCCGATCAACTGGCCGTTGTAGCCCGCCAGTTCAGCCCGATCCCCCGGCATGCGCCCATCACGGTCCTTGTGGTCGAAGAAGTTGTTGTTGGCCATATTCCGGCTATGGCCTTCAGCGGCGCTCGCCAATACCGCGTTCCAGGCCAGGGGCGTGGTGGCGGCAAACGCCTGGCCGCCACATTGGCGCGCTTGCGTACGGGCGCTGTTGATCTGTTCGAGCAGCTTCTGGCCTTCGGCCTGCCAGTCCCCCAGGCGCGCGCTCAGCAGCGGTCGCGCCAGCACGATGCGCCATTCACGCCCCTCGCGGTTGACACCGATGTCGACGAACTGCGGGTTCAGCACCACCTGGCAGAAACTTTCCTGCACGGCTTTCATCGCCGCCGCCGCATCGCGGGGCCCCGAGAGGCTGATGGCCTGCACGCTGACCATCGGATAGGCCTTGGCGCTCAGCGCCTGCTGCAAGTCGCCCGGGCTATTGATGGGCAACACCAGGCGGGGGTCACGGGTCAGGGGCGGCAACTCCAGTGATACCTGGCTCGCGCAACGCTGCGCCTGGCTGCGGTAGTGGTTGATCGAATCAACCAGTTGCGCCTGATCGGCAGGATCGGCGCTGGCCGCGAATACCGGGCCCAGCGTCAGTGTGGCCAGACCGATAAGTGATGATATGAAGCGCATGGACATCTCCCGGGGGCGGACTGCGCCCATGATGCCGGATTTCCCACGGCAGGCGCACTTGAACCTTGGTCAGCTTATCCTACAATTCCGGTAGGTTTTTTCTGTGTAAAGGCGAGGCGTTTTCATCAAGTCACGTAGCTGAGGTATTATGTCGCAGCACGGAAGCGTCTAGCGTGCCTATCCGAGGTGACCGGACGTCGAAGGAATCGAGAAAAAAGCCTCACGGGCTGAGTCGCATGAGCTGACAGATTGCGCTCATCGGCCAGGTCCGGGCAGGGGCAAACAAAATGAGTGTCACCCAACGTAGCTGAAGCCAATGACTAATAAAAAGTCAGCGCAGGAGGGACATGAACGTGAGGCCGGTGCTTTTTCATGGGCCTTGTATGTCTACCTATCCTAGGTATTACTGAATGTTGAAGAAACTGAACACAGCGCTGCTGGGGCTGGCGGTGTCGATGGGCGCGATGTCCGTACACGCGGCCGAGACAAAAAAAGTCGATGTGCTGCTCATCGGCGGGGGCATCATGAGTTCGACCCTGGGGATCTGGCTCAATGAGCTGCAGCCGGATTGGTCGATGGAAATGGTCGAGCGCCTCGATGGCGTCGCCGAAGAAAGCTCCAATGGCTGGAACAACGCCGGTACCGGTCACTCGGCCCTGGCCGAATCGAACTACACGCCTTACGACAAGAACGGCAAGATCGATATCTCCAAGGCGATCGAGATCAACGAATCGTTCCAGATCACCCGTCAGTTCCTCTCCTGGCAGGTTCGTCAGGGCGTGCTGAAGAACCCGCATTCGTTCATCAACTCGACGCCGCACATGAGCTTCATGTGGGGGGACGACAACGTCAAGTTCCTCAAGGATCGCTACGCGGCCCTGCAGACCAGCCCGCTGTTCAGCGGCATGCAGTACACCGAAGATCAGGAACAGATCAAGAAGTGGGTCCCGCTGATGATGGAAGGGCGTGATCCGAAGCAGAAGATCGCGGCGACCTGGACACCTATCGGCACCGACGTGAACTTTGGCGAAATCACCCGCCAGTACGTCGCTTACCTGCAGGCCCAGCCTAACTTCAAGCTGAAGCTGTCCAGCGAAGTGCAGGACATCAAGCGCAATGACGACGGCACCTGGCGCGTCACCTACAAGAACCTGAAGGACGGCAGCGAAACCGCGGCCGACGCCAAGTTCGTCTTCATCGGTGCCGGTGGCGGTGCGCTGCACCTGCTGCAGAAATCCGGTATCCCTGAAGCCAATGACTACGCGGCCTTCCCGGTCGGCGGTTCGTTCCTGGTGACCGATAACCAGGACATCGCCCTCAAGCATATGGCCAAGGCCTATGGTATTGCTTCGACCGGCGCGCCACCCATGTCGGTTCCGCACCTGGACACCCGTGTGCTGGACGGCAAGCGCGTGATCCTGTTCGGGCCATTCGCGACCTTCTCCACCAAGTTCCTGAAGAACGGTTCGTACTTCGACCTGTTGACCAGCACCACCACCCACAACGTCTGGCCGATGACCCGCGTGGGCATCGAGCAGTACCCGCTGGTGGAGTACCTGGCCGGTCAGTTGATGATGTCGGATGACGACCGCTTCAACGCCCTGAAAGAATACTTCCCTGAAGCGAAGAAAGAAGACTGGCGCCTGTGGCAAGCCGGTCAGCGCGTGCAGATCATCAAGCGTGACGAAGAGAAGGGCGGCGTCCTGAAACTCGGCACCGAGGTGGTCACCGCCAAGGACAACAGCATCGCCGGCCTGCTGGGCGCGTCGCCTGGTGCTTCCACCGCCGCGCCGATCATGCTGACCATTCTGGAACGGGTCTTCAAGGACCAGGTCGCGACGCCTGCCTGGCAGGAAAAACTGCACCAGATCGTGCCAAGCTACGGCACCAAGCTGAACGGCAACCCGGCAGCAGTCCAGAAGGAATGGGACTACACGGCTGAAATACTGCAACTGACCAAGCCTCCGGTGATCGGTCAGACCGCCGCTGCGCCAGCCGCACCGGCCGCCACTGACAAGCCAAAGGCCGACACCCCAGCGGCTGACATGGCGCTGTAAGACCCGGCCTCGCTTCGGCGAGGTGCTGTAAACCGAAGAACACCCATTGCCCGCTCTTGCGACCGGCCAGTGGGTGTTTTTTTATGTCCGCGAAAAAGGCTTTCGGCGAGTGACGCAGGTCACTCAAGGTCAAGGGCGGGCTTCGGCCCTCCATCCTGCCCATGGAGCTTGTCCATGAAGGTGTCTATAAACGTCGACACCGCCAGGGGCAACTGGCGTCGACTCGGGTAGAGCACGTTCATCCCCCGGCTCTTGCGTTGGTAACCGGGCAGTACCGGCACCAGCAAACCGGCCTGTACATCGAGTCGGGCCATGGTGGGCGGCAACAGGACGATCCCCAGGCCCGCCAGGGCAGCCTTGCGTAGCGCCTGGGCGGTATTGGCGCTGAAACGGCCGCTGACCTGCACTTCCTCCTCGACACCGGCCGGGTTGTTCAGGCGCCAGGTGGTGAGGCCGCTGGGGTGCGGGGCGCTGATACAGTCGTGGTGGACCAGGTCCTGCAAGGTCTGCGGCGCGCCATGTGCCGCAAGATAGGCCGGACTGGCTACCAGGCCGTCACTACGTGGCCCCAGCAATTGGCGCCCGACAAAAGCTGAATCCTGCAGGGGACCGGCGCGAAAGGCGACGTCGATCTGTTCGGCGATCAGGTCGGCCTTGGCGTCGCTGAGAACGAAGTCGAGCTTGACCTGCGGGTAACGGGCCAGAAATTCGGCGACCCAGTCCATCGGAAAAAACTCGAAGAAGTCGGCTGTCGCCGCCACCCGCACCAGGCCGCTGGGAACCTGGCTGCCGCCTTGCAGGTCATGGCCGGCGTCGAGCAAACCGTCGACGGCCCCGGCACACCGCGTATGGAAGGCCTGGCCGGCGCCGGTCAGCCTCAGCTTGCGGGTGGAGCGTTGCATCAGGCGTGTGCCGAGCCGGGTTTCGAGCTGCTGGATACGTCGGCTCAGGGTATTGGCCGGCACGCCCAGGTGCCGGGCCGCCTCGGCAAAGCTGCCGTGGCGCACCACCTGGACGAACATGGCGATTTCATTCAGGTCGAGCATGGCGAAATTACTGTCATAAATGGAGGAGTGAAATCCAATTATGCCATCTAGTCCGGTAATAGGGGGGCGATCCATACTGCGCCGTAACTGACCCTCGACCGCGCTCGTGTTGATTGCCGTCCAGGGGGCTATCCGATCATTTTTCAGGAGCATTCCCATGACAGCAAACACTGCCAGTGCCCGCGCCCCGAAGCGTCGCGCGATTATTCACCGGACCTACGGTAGCACCCACGGCTCGATTACCCGCCTGGTGAGCCCCGGCGACCTGGGCGAGTGGCTCAAGCCGTTCGTCTTTCTCGACCGTTTCCAGGCCCGGGCCGGTCAGTCGGGGTTCGGCATGCACCCGCACTCCGGCATCGCCACCTTGAGCTATCTGAGCGAAGGCGCATTTTTCTATGAAGACAGCACCGGTAAACAAGGCAGTCTGCTGGCCGGCGGGGTTGAGTGGATGCAGGCGGGTAACGGCGTCTGGCACACCGGCTCGATTGCACCCGAGGTCAAGCACGTGCGCGGTTTTCAGCTTTGGGTGGCGTTACCGGCGGCCGATGAGAACGCACCGGCCCGCAGCCAATATCTGAGCCCGGCACAAGTACCTCAGGAGGGCCCGGCGCGTGTACTGCTGGGTCACTATGGCGCGGCGCAGAGCCTGATCGCGGCCCCCGTACCGATGAACTACCTGGCCGTGCATTTGAAAGACGGCGAGCGCTGGACCTACACACCACCGGCCGGTCACAAGGTCGGTTGGCTGGCGGTGGATATCGGCCAGCTTGACGCCGGCGACGCTGGCGGCCCTCTTGGCGAGGGCGAATTGGCGATCTTCGAGGAGCGCGAGGAGGTCATTGATCTCGTGGCCCGGGGTGAGACCACCTTCGTGCTAGGCTCAGCGTACAAGCATCCCCATGAACTGGTGCTGGGCAACTACTCGGTGCATACCAGCGCCGCGGCACTGGTACGGGGCGAGGCCGAGATCCTGCGGATCGGTCGACGTCTGCGCGAGGAGGGCCGCCTGTAACCAAACGGGTACAAGGCTTTCCGCGCTTTGTCAGACATTGGTCGCATTTATCTGGATATTATTCGGTGCCCGCGCAATGATTGGCGGCAAAAGGCCATCCTTCCTGGCCGACTGAACGACTCAGATTGACGACAACAGGTGCTGATGAAAAAACTCACGACAGTTGAGCTGATGTTGTTGCGTGATCGCGAAGAAGAAGAGCGGCTGGCCGCCCTGCATGCCTTCGACCTGATGGATGTTGCCCGCGAAGAGTGTTTCGAGCGGATCTGCCGATTGGTTGCTTCACGCTTTCAAGCGCCGGTGGCGATCGTCAGCCTGATCGACAAGGACCGCCAGTGGTTCCTCGCCAGCACCGGCTTTTCCGCTCAGCAGGCACCGGAGCTGGAGCTGTCGTTCTGTGCCCACACGATCCGCCAGAGCGGCGTATTCGTGGTCGACAACGCCTGTCTCGACCCGCGCTTTGCCGACTTCCCCGTGGTCCAGGGCGACGACGCCCTGACCTTTTATGCCGGCGCGCCCTTGCGCACCGAGGGCGGCTACGCCATCGGCAGCGTCTGCATCCTCGATACGGTTTCACACGACCTGACGCCGGACGACCAGGCAGCCCTGGAAGATTTCGCCGCGCTGATCATGCAGTTGATCGAGCGCCAGCACCTGCTCAAGCGCGTGGATGCGGTCAGTGGCTTGTCCAATCGCACGCAATTTCTCTCCGACCTGCAGGGTTTGATCCTGGCGGGCGAGACCCGCAAGAGAGTCCTGGTGACGGTCGATGCCCTGGATACCGACTGGGCGCACCGTTTGACGGTGGCGGAGGGCATGGTGCCCTTTGAGGCGGTCCTGCGGGATATGGCTTCGCGGATCCAGGCGTTTATCGGCACCGGGATCAAGATCTATCATGTGATGGTCAAGGGCTTTGCCTTCACCATGCAGATGGACGCCGTTGAAGCCCGCGGTTTTTTACCGCGGCTGGTGGATTGGCTGCGGCGGGCACCGATCAGTGAGAATCTGCCGATGGTGCCCACGGTCTGTGCGGGGTTGCTGGAGTTCGAGAGTGGCTCGCAGACAGCTCGGGAATTGCTGCGCAAGGGCTTGTTCGCCCTGGAAACCGCGCGGCAGAAAGGCCAGCCATACGCCTATTACAACCACCAGGAGGATACGGCCTTCCGCCGTCTGTTCAGCCTGCTGCCGGATATCACGCCGGCCTTGAAGTCCGACGATGTATTCCTGGTCTATCAACCGCGGTTCTCCTTGCGCGATGGCGCGCATCTCAGTGCCGAGGCGCTGATTCGCTGGAATCATCGGTTGCACGGGTTTATCTCGCCGGCGGAGTTCATTCCGATTGTCGAGAAAAGCTCGCTGATCCATTCGGTGACGGATTGGGTGATCGAACGGGTCGTGATGCTGATCGCCAGTACGGGTTATGCCCGGGATAAGAAGATCTCCCTCAACCTGTCATCGCGGGATTTTTATGGGCGCAATGTGGCCGATGTGATTGCCCAGCGCTGTGCGGCCCATGGGGTCGATCCGGCGATGCTTGAGGCTGAAATTACCGAAGGCGAGTGGCTGCGCTCCAGCGCCGGGGTGATCGAACAGCTTCAGCAACTGAGAAACATGGGCGTCGATGTGGCCATCGACGACTTCGGTACCGGCTACAGCAACTTCTCCTACCTGCACAAGATCCCGGCCAATATCCTCAAGCTCGACCAGTCGATGATTTTCGAACTGGAATACAGCGCCCAGCATCAGCGGGTGGCCAAGTCGATTATCGGCGTGGCCCGCGACCTGGGCTACCGAACGGTAGCCGAGGGCGTGGAAAGTTTCGGCTGCCTGGAAATACTCAAGCACTTCGGCTGTGACGAAGCGCAAGGCTACTTTCTTTCCAGGCCGGTTGAAGAGGCGCTTTATTTCCAGCAGGCGGCACTGGATCGTTTCCCGCTGAAGACGGGCTGAGGCCTCTGTAGGAGCCGGCTTGCTGGCGATAGGCGCGACACGGTGTATCAGGTCGTTCATCGCCAGCAGGCAGGGATCGCGTTGATCCGGAGTCAGAGGCCCCGTGGCACGCGCCCCGAAACAAAGTGGCTGACATCGTTGAAGCCCGGGGTGGAAGCGTGCCCCGGGGTCACCAGCGAATCGACAAAGGCTTCGTCCTCGGCGCTGATCTTCACCGTCAGTGCCTTGGTATAGCTGTCCCATTGCTCCTCGGTGCGCGGGCCGACAATTGCCGAACTGACGGCGGTATTGTTCAGCACCCAGGCAATCGCAAACTCCACCAGGCCGACGCCCCGTTGTTGGGTATACGCCTGCAATTGCTGGGCAATGCGCAGCGACTCCACCCGCCATTCGGTTTCGAGGATGCGCTTGTCCTGGCGTCCGGCCCGGCTGTTGGCATCTGGCGCGACATCCGGGGCGTATTTGCCGCTGAGCACGCCACGGGCCAGCGGGCTGTAGGGCACCACGCCGAGGCCGTAGGCGGCAGCGGCGGTAATCTGCTCGGTCTCGGCCTGGCGGTTGACGATGTTGTACAGCGGTTGGCTGATCACCGGCTTGTCCACCCCCAGGCGCTCGGCCACGCGGATCACTTCGGCAATCCGCCAGCCGCGGTAGTTGGACAGGCCCCAATGGCGGATCTTGCCCTGGCGCAGCAGGTCGCCGATGGCCGATATGGTGACCTCCAGCGGGGTGCCGTGGTCTTCGCGGTGCAGGTAGTAGATGTCCAGGTAATCGGTGCCCAGGCGGCCGAGACTGGCTTCGATGGCATTGAACAGATGTTTGCGGCTCAGGCCGCTGCGGTTCGGTTTGCCGTCCACCGGGCCGAAGCCGGCCTTGGTCGCGAGGATCCACTCATGGCGATGACGGGCAATGGCTTCGCCGACGATTTCCTCGGAGCGCCCGCCGGTGTAGACGTCGGCGGTGTCGATGAAGTTGATGCCCTGGTCCCAGGCCTTGTCGATGATGCGCAGGGAGGTTTCGGTATCGGTCTGTTCACCGAACATCATGCTGCCCAGTGTCAATGTGCTGACTTGCAATCCGGAATGGCCGAGGGTGCGGTAACTCATGAACAACATCCTTTTGCACGAAAGAGAAGGTGCTCATCAGATACCAGAATGTCGCTGTTGAGCAATCCCTCAATCAACTCGCCGATATCCGACAGCCTTGTTATGGCGAACTGCGCAAAAGTTTCATGTATTCCGACTCCCGCCAGGGATATGGCACAACAGTGTCAGCTCTTTGACCATTCGTCGGAACTGTCAATTCTGACAGGTTGTTACAGTAGCCCGGACTAGAGTCATATATAGCCAGGAGACCCGCTTGTCCGGCGGGTACAGTCGTAAGGCCATCAGGACATAACCCCGCTCAATATGGAGAGAGATAATGCTTAATTCGAAACGTCTTAAGGCGCTGGCCATGGCGATCGTTGTTGCCCAGTTGGGCGTGGTCCCGATGGTGATGGCGCAGGCGCAAGTTGCGCCGATAACGCAGACCCAGAAGGTCACTTCCGAGAAGGCCGGTATGCAACTTGCCAAAAAGCACAAGAAGCATAAACACCACAAGAAAACCATGAGCTCCGTGACTCAAAGCGTAAGTGCAAGCGCCACTGCCTGACTTTAGTCATTGGGGGAGATATGCCCGAGGGACGACAGCGATGTCGAGCCTCGGGCTTTTTTATTCCCGCCGTTTTACACCGCCCGCAAGGTACGGGTCATGCGCAGGGCAAGCAGGCTGCCGGCGACGATCACCGCGGCCAGCACATACAGGGCCGCATCGGTGGAGCCGCTGGCATCCTTGACCCAACCCACCAGGTACGGGCTGAGGAACCCGGCCATCTGGCCCATGGAGTTGATCAGTGCCAGGCCACCGGCGGCCGCGCCGGCGCTGAGCAAGGCCGTGGGCACCGGCCAGAACATCGGCAGGCCGGTGAGGGCGCCCATGGTCGCAATCGTCAGGCCGAGAATCGCGATGGCCGGCGAGGTGGCGAAGTTGACCGCGATCAACAGGCCAATGGCCCCCATCAGCATCGGCACCACCAGGTGCCAGCGACGCTCCTTGCGCAGGTCGGCGGAGCGGCCCACCAGCAACATGAACACCGCCGCCAGCAGGTAGGGAATCGCACTGAGCCAGCCGATCACCAGGTTGTCGCTGAAACCCAGGTTCTTGATGATCGACGGCAGCCAGAAGTTGATGGCGTAGACGCCGCTCTGGATGCAGAAGTAGATCAGGCCAAAGGCCCAGATCGCCGGGTTCTTGAACACTTCACCCAGGGAGTCGCTGACAGCCTTGGGTTTGTTCGCGGCATCCTCGGCCTGGTCGGCCTCGAGCACCGCGCGTTCCTCGGAGGTCAACCACTTGGCGTTGGCGAATTTGTCCGCCAACAGGAAAAACGCCGCAATGCCCAGGGCAATGGTCGGGATCCCTTGCAACAGGAACATCCACTGCCAGCCGGCAAGGCCGCCTTGGCCTGCGGCAAAGTGGTTGAGGATCCAGCCGGAGAAAGGACTGCCGAGCAGGCCCGAAACCGGGATCGCCGACATGAACAGGGCCATGATCCGACCGCGGCGGAAGCTCGGGAACCACTGCGAGAGGTACAGCACCACGCCGGGGAAGAAGCCGGCTTCGGCGGCACCGGTGAACAGGCGCAGGGTATAGAACTGGGTCGGCGTGCTGACGAACAGCAGGCAGGTCGACAGCACTCCCCAGGTGATCATCATCAGGGCGATCCAGCGCCGTGGACCGAAGCGGGTCAGTGCCAGGTTGCTCGGCACGCCGCAGAGCACGTAGCCGATAAAGAAAATCCCGGCCCCGAGGCCGTAGATGGTTTCGCTGAACTTCAACGCGTCGAGCATCTGCAGCTTGGCAAATCCAACATTGACCCGGTCGAGGTAGTTGAACAGGTAGCAGATGAAGATGAAGGGGATCAGGCGCAGGGTGATGCGCTTGTATACGGCGTTTTTCAAGTCAGCGGTGGCCTGGGATAACGCGGCGCTCTGTGACATGGCGGTCTCTCTTTATTATGATTTTTTGCGAGGCAAGGGTAACTTGATCGCCCTGTGAGTCTCGGTCACCCCAGCCTTGCTGTCTTTGTGCCAGTGCACAGGGTTTGCCGGTGTACCCTGTGCTGCTGAACAAACGTTGATCCACCTGAACCAAGGACCTTACCGCTATGTTCGAACTGGACCATGACCTGGCACAGGATATCGTCGATCGTACGATGGCCATTCTGCCGTACAACGTCAATGTCATGGACAGCCAGGGCCTGATCCTGGGCAGTGGCGAGCCGGAGCGGATCAATACCCGCCACGAGGGCGCGCAACTGGTATTGGCCAACGGCCGGGTGGTGGTGATCGATGCGCAGGCGGCCAAGTGCCTGAAGGGCGTGCAGCCGGGGATCAACCTGCCGCTGATGCACGACGAACGGCTGATCGGTGTGCTGGGCATTACCGGTGAGCCGGAGCAGTTGCGCACCTATGCCGAACTGGTGCGCATGACTGCCGAAATGCTTGTCGGCCAGCGTCACCAGCAGGCCGAACAGCAATGGCGGCGCCAGCGTTGCGACGATCTGCTGGCCTTGTTGCTCAGCGACGAGGGCGACTCCCCACGCTTGATCGACGAGGCCCGGCAGATGGGTCTCAAGCCGCAGTTGTCGCGGATTCCCTATCTGTTCGAGCTGGACCCGGGGCAGAGCGCCGAAGCGCTGATGGCCTGGTTGCAGTCGCGTTATCCCGACAGCTGGTGCGTGAGTGGGTCGACCGCCTCGCTGTTGTGGTGTCGGCCGGCAACGGTGATCCTCGACGATCAGCGCCTGCTGGAGAAGCTCGACAGCCTGGGCTGGAAGATCGCCCGGGTTGCGGCGGGCGGGCAGGCTGACGGTTTGCAGGGCTTGCGCCGTTGCTATCGGCGGGTCAGTGATCTGCTGGCCTATGGTCGGGAGGTCCTGCCCCATAGTCGCCTGTTGCACCTCAATCGCTATCGCCTGCCGGTGATGCTCTGGCGGCATCGCAGCGACGATGCGCTGGAGGAGTTGCTCAAGCCGCTGCGCAAGGTGATCGCCAAGGACAGCAACGGCCAGTTGCTCGCCACCTTGCGCAGTTGGTGCGAGCATGACGGGCAGAGCCAGGGCTGTGCCGAGGCACTGGGGATTCACCGCAACAGCCTGCGCTATCGAATGGAGCGGATTGCCGAGATCAGTGGTGTCGACCCGCTGCGCCTGGACGGCATGCTGGCGTTGTACCTGGGGGTTCAGTTGTTGCCCCACAGCGAATCGCCGGTGCCGGCCGCTGGGGGCGCTTTGTAGGAATGAACAATAAAGCCTGCCCCGACTTGTGCAGCAGACCGGCGTCATTCCCTGTTCCAACTGGCAGCATGAACGTCACAAGAACTGGAGATCGTCCCCATGAAAATCATCATCGCCCCCGATTCGTTCAAGGACAGCCTCAGCGCCGAAGGTGTGGCCCGGGCGATTGCCCAAGGCCTGGCCCAGGTACTGCCCGAGGCGCAGCTGATTGAATGTCCGATGGCCGATGGGGGCGAGGGGACGGTGGCGTCGGTGTTGGCGGCATGCAACGGCGAACTGCGCAACCAGCGCGTACGGGGCCCTTTGGGCGAGCCGGTGGACGCGCATTGGGGCTGGTTGCCGGCAAGCGCCACGGCGATTATCGAAATGGCCGAGGCCAGCGGTTTGCAACGGGTCCCGAGCGAGCAGCGCAATGCCTGCATCACCAGCACCTTCGGCACCGGAGAGCTGATCCGCGCCGCCCTGGATGCCGGTGCGCAACGGATCATCCTCGCGATTGGCGGCAGCGCCACCAACGACGCCGGTGCCGGTGCCTTGCAGGCCCTGGGCGTGGGGCTGTTCGATGCCCGCGGGCAGGTGGTGCAAGCGGGCGGCCTGGCCTTGGCCGGTGTCGTGCGGGTGACCCTTGAGGGTTTGGACCCGCGTCTCGACCAGGTGCGTTTCGAGATCGCCGCCGATGTGAACAATCCCCTGTGCGGTGAGCAGGGCGCTTCGGCGATCTTCGGCCCGCAGAAAGGCGCGACGCCGGACCAGGTACGAGCACTGGACGCGGCCCTCGGGCATTTTGCCGACTTGTGCGCGCAGGTGCAGGGCCAGGATGTGCGTGACGAGCCGGGCAGCGGTGCGGCGGGCGGCCTGGGCTTTGCCGCCAAGGCCTTCTTCGGGGCGTGCTTTCGTCCTGGTGTGGAGGTGGTGGCGGAGCTGGTGGGCCTGGCCGATGCGGTGCGCGGCGCTGACCTGGTGATTACCGGCGAAGGCCGCTTCGATGCCCAGACCCTGCGCGGCAAGACCCCGTTCGGCGTGGCGCGGATCGCCCGGGAACAAGGCGTGCCGGTGATCGTGCTGGCCGGAACCCTCGGTGAAGGTTATGAGCAGATGTATGCCCATGGGGTCGACGCGGCCTTTGCCCTGGCGTCCGGTCCGATGAGCCTGGAGCAGGCCTGTCGTGATGCATCACGGCTGTTGAGCGCACGGGCCGGGGACATTGCCCGGGTCTGGAAGCTGGCGGCTGCTTCACGGCGCTGATACGTTCCTTTGAACACAGCATGACCTTGTAGGAGCCGGCTTGCTGGCGATGCGATCTGATGACCGACATCGTCGTCGCCTGATACGTCGCCATCGCCAGCAAGCCGGCTCCTACAAGTTTTGCGACGTTGTCAGGGGGATTGGTTTGTCCATGAAGAATGACAATGCGTGGTGTCTCCCCGGGCCATTCAGGGCTAAGCTTGCGATCAGTCCAAGGTTCGGACTGGTCTGCCCGGAGATGTTCAATGGCTCGTGCCCGCCCGCAACTGATCAGCGCAAAGCTTGCAAAACTGCACCCCACCCAAGTCACCGTCGGCCTGCAAGAGGTAGCCCTCAAGCGGGCCCAGTGGCAGACCCTCAAACGCAAGGAACGCGAAGCCGCCCTCGATAATCACTGGTTTCCCTGTGTCCTCGGGCCTGAAGGCCAGCACTTCATTGTCGATCACCATCACTTCGGCCTGGCGTTGATGCAGGAAGAGGTGAAGAAGGTCTCGTTGCTGGTGCTCAAGGACCTCTCGTTCGTCGAGTCGGCGAGCTTCTGGACCATCATGGACTTCCACCAGTGGGTCCATCCCTACGATGCCAAGGGCATTCGTCGCGGCTACGACAAGGTGCCCGGATGCATCAGCGAGCTGCAGGACGACCCCTATCGCAGTCTCGCCGGCGCCTTGCGTCGGGCAGGCGGGTTTGCCAAGGACGTTACGCCCTTCAGCGAATTTCTCTGGGCTGATTTCTTCCGCACACGCATCACCGCCGCCGAACTGGCTGGGTCGAGCGAGCAGGTGCAGGCGACCGCCCTCAAGCTGGCCCGCGGTCAGGCCGCGCGTTATCTGCCGGGTTGGAGTGGTCCGATCGATGCCTGAGCCGTCCGCACTGCCTACCCCGATGCCCGCCGAACAACCGAAACGCGGCTGGGCGGATCTGATTGCCGGGCTGTCGATTGCCGGCCTGCTGTTACCCGAGGCGGTCGCCTATTCGAGCATCGCCAACGTGCCGCCCCAGGCCGGGGTTATCGCGCTGTTTGCCGGGTTGTTCTGCTACGGTCTGTTCGGCACCAGCCGTTACGCCATTGTCTCCGCCACCTCGTCGTCGGCTGCGGTGCTGGCGGCGGCCACGGTCTCGGTGGCCGGTCCCGACATGGCGCTGCGCCTGACCATGGCCATCGGCCTGGTGATGATCACCGGCCTGATGTTCATGCTCGCCGGCTTGTTCAAGTTGGGCAGCGTCACGTCCTTTATTGCCAAGCCGGTGCTGCGTGGTTTTGCCTTCGGCCTGGCGGTGACCATCATCCTCAAGCAGGTCGCCAGCATCGTTCATGTGAACCCCGCCCACAGCGACCTGATCCGCTTCGTGCCCGAATTGCTCAGTCAGTTGCCGCGCTGGAACTGGGCCGGAGTCGCGGTGGCGGTTGTCGCCCTGGTGCTGCTCTCGGTACTCAGCCGCTACCGGCGCTTGCCGGGTGGCTTGCTGGTGGTGATGCTCGGCGTCGCCGCCGGCAAGTGGCTGGACCTGCCCGGCTACGGCGTCAACCTGATCGGGGTGATCGACCTGCAACTGGCGGTGCCGTCGCTGCCGCGCCTGGCCTTCTCCGAGTGGTTGAAGCTGGTGGAACTGGGCTTTGCCATGGTGATGATTCTCTACGCCGAGTCCTACGGTTCCATCAGCGCCTTTGCCCTCAAGCACGGTGACCGGGTGAACTCCAACCGCGACCTGCTGGTACTGGGCGGCGCCAACCTGTTGTCCGGGCTGTTCCATGGCATGCCCGCCGGTGCCGGCTACTCGGCGACCTCGGCGAATGACGCGGCCGGAGCCACTTCACGTCTGGCCGGGGTGGTGGCGGCGCTGGTGGTGCTGCTGATCGTGCTGACCTTGTTGCCGCTGATCGCCCTGACGCCGGAGCCGGTGCTGGCGGCCATCGTCATTCATGCCTTGACCCGGGCCCTGAGCCTGGAGCCCTTGCAGCGTTACTTCGTCTGGCGCCGCGACCGCGTCCTGGCGATCTGTGCGGTGGCCGCGGTGCTGCTGCTCGGGGTGCTGGACGGTTTGCTGGCGGCGGTGGCGATCAGCCTGATGCTGATGTTGCGGCAAATGTCCTCGGCCTCGGTCCAGGTGCTCGGGCATATTGCCGACGGCCATGATTTCGTCGACTGTCAGCTGCATCCGCAAGCACGGGAAGTGCCCGGGTTGCTGATCGTGCGTCCGGGTGAGCCGTTGTTCTTCGCCAACGCCGAACGGATCCTGGGCAGTGTCTCGCGGCGGGTTCGCGAGCAGGGCGATGCCGTGCATTCGGTGATTCTCAGCCTGGAGGAGTCGCCGGACCTGGACGGCACCAGCCTGGAAGCCCTGCAGGACTTTATCGTGCGGTTTCCGACTGAGGGCAAACGGCTGTTGTTGGCGCGCTTGAAGCACGAGGCGCATCAGGCCCTGTTGGCGCTACCGGCCGAGACGCTGGCGCAGGTGACGCTCAGCGACTTGAGCGTGTATGCGGTGGTGCAGCAGGTCAATCAGCCACCGGGCACTGGCGTCGCGAGCTGATCTTTTCGTGGTAGGGGCTCCCTGCGCGAGGGCGCAGGGAGCCCTGTCTGTGGTGTCAGGCCGCCAATGCCATCGAATCGATGAGCTTCACCCCGGCGGCTTCCATCTCGCCCAGCGCGCGCTGCAGTGAACCGTCCAGGTCAATGGCCCGGCAGGCGTCGACGATCAGCACGGTGTCGAAGCCCGCCGTTCGTGCATCCAGGGCCGACCAGGCGACGCAGTAGTCCAGCGCCAGGCCGACCAGGTAGACCGTATCGATCCCCCGTTCCTTCAGGTAACCGGAAAGGCCGGTGGGCGTGCGTCGGTCGGCTTCGACGAACGCCGAATAACTGTCGATATCGCGGTTGAAGCCCTTGCGCACGATCAGTTGCGCATGGGGCAGGTCCAGGTCCGCATGCAGCTGCGCACCGTGGCTGCCTTGTACGCAATGGTCCGGCCAGAGGGTTTGCGCGCCGTAGGGCAGTTGCACGCTGTCAAAGGGCGCCTTGCCAGGATGACTGCTGGCGAACGAGACGTGGCCAGCGGGATGCCAGTCCTGGGCGACGATCACGTTGCGAAAACGCGCGCCCAGGCGGTTGATCAGCGGCACGATCTCGTCGCCGCCCTGGACTGCCAGTTGGCCGCCGGGAATGAAATCATTCTGCATATCGATCACGACCAGGGCGCAACGCGGGTCGTTCAGGGGCGGCAGGTTGTGAGACGGGGACATGGGACCTCCTTGGAAATTGGACTCGACCTCGAAGAGTCTAGTTGTTGTGCCTGCGCCAGGGAGCGTCTCGGACCGTCGGTGGTCGGCCGCGAGACGGGTAGGTTATTGGCCAGGTTAACTGGCGAAACGTTGCCTGAGCAGGTCCGCCATGTCGTTCAGTTCAGCCACCGAGTTGCGCCCGATCAACATGTAGGCATAGGTCGGTCCGGACCAGAACACCACATTCATGCCATGGCGCACTTCCTGGGCCATGGCCCGGGTCCCGGTTTTCGAATGGGTGATGCACAACGCCAGCGGCCCGTGTTGCGGGTCCAGGTAGTTGATCTGGGCAATCGGTATATGTTCGTACTCGAGCATCTGCGCGCGCTTGAGTTGCGCAACTGGCAGTTGCACCTGGGCGGGGTCAAGCGCCAACCCCAGGTGCTGCTGGACACTTTGCAACTGGGCCCGGTGAGTGGCGTCGTCGCCGGGCAGGTTCTCCAGGGTCTGTGCCGTGTACAGCGCCATATAGTCGGCCACCAGCCCGCGCCAGCTGATTTCGCTCGACGGCGCGGGTGTCTGCCAGGCCTGGAACAGTCGATCCGCGGCAATCCCCGCGACCATGAAGCTGGCGGCCACGGCGAGGAAACTGCGCCGACTCATCGGCGTCGCGGCCTTTTTTTCTGTCGGCAGGTTGTGCAGCATGGCCTCAAGGCGAGCCTGGGGCGCCTGTTCGAGCAGTTCGCCATAGGCTTCCTGGAACGGCAGGTCGCTGCGCATCAGCCACTCGAGACGCTCGGCCACGCTTTCGTCACGGGCCAGCGCAGCCTCGATCCGGCCGCGTTCCTCGGCGTCCACTTCGTCGTCGAGAAAGGCCACCAACTGTTCATCCGTCGGGGTGTAGTGCGAGAGTGGGTCAGTCATCGCCGTTCTCCGCTGTTTGCGCTGGGCACGGCACGCAGGGGCGGATGTTCCGCCAGCTTCACCCGTGCGGCGGCCAGCCGGCTCATGACCGTACCGATGGGCACTTCGAGCACTTGGGCCACTTCCTTGTAGGACAGACCTTCGACATAGGCCAGAAATACGGTTTCGCGCTGGGCGTCGGGGAGGGCATCGACACGCCGGATCACCTGGGAGGCCAGGACGTGGGTCTGCACCACCTGCTCGCCATCGAAGCTCAGGGCTTCGTCGGCATCGACCAGGCCCTGGCCGCGGCGCACCCGCTGGGAACGCACTTCATTGAGCCAGAGCGAATGCAGGATGCTCAGCAGCCAGCGGTCCATGCGCGTGCCCGAGACGAACTGATCGCCTCGCTCCAGGGCGCGGACACAGGTGGCCTGCACCAGGTCCTCGGCGATATGGCGTTGGCGGGACAGCACCAGCGCGTAACGCCACAGGCGCGGCAGGTGCTCCCCCATCTCGGTGCGTATTTCCTTGTCGCTGGCGATGACAACCTCCGCCTTTAACGGTGATCAGCTGGGGATCGGGTGCGCGATGGCGTCGGACAGGTCTTCATATTCTTCGCAACCGGTGCCGCAGAGTGACTTGATGGTCTGCAACTGTACCTGGGCCAGGTCGATGCGGCCCTTGATCACGTAGGCTTCGCCGAGGTATTCGCGGACCTGGGCGTAGTTCGGGTCCAGCTCCAGGGCCTGCAGGTAGTAGCCGATGCCTTCGTCGGTGCGACCCAGTTTACGGGTGGCGTAGCCGCGATAGTTCAGGGCCTTGGCCGTGTTGGGTTGCTTGAGGGTGTCGAGCAGGTCCAGGGCGGCCTGATACTCGCCATTCTTGGCCAGGCGGTAGGCGTAGTCGGTGCGATCTTCATCCGGTGTCAGGCTGCTGACATAGGGAACGCAGGCTTTTTTAGCCTTGTTCCACACCTGTCCCTTTGGGCAAGTAGGCGGCATCGATTCCGGCTTTTCGCCCGAGGCGAATACCGGGGTGCTCAACAGGGCCGCGGCCATGCAACTGGCCATCAAGAAAGGAACCGCGAAGGTGGCTTTGATGCTCATCGGTAATGCTCCGGTATCTGTTGGCTAGTAAACACTCATGCGGCGGGTTTTATTCGCTGCCTCTGAAATTTATTTGCGACGCCTCGTCGCAAGTCGATCGCGATGCCTGCTATGGATTGAACACCCGGTGTGCGGAATTTATTCATGGCTGCAGAAAAAATCGCCCATCAGGCGATTTTTTTGCAAAGGCGGTCATTCCCACCGGGGGCGGGAATGACCGAACGATGGGTTACAGCCCCAGGTCGGAGAGACCCGGATGATCGTCCGGGCGCCGCCCCAACGGCCAGTGGAACTTGCGCTCCTCGGCCTTGATCGGCATGTCGTTGATGCAGGCATGCCGGTTGGACATCAGGCCGTTCTGGTCGAATTCCCAGTTTTCGTTGCCGTAGGAGCGGAACCAGTTGCCCGAGTCGTCATGCCATTCATAGGCATAACGTACGGCGATGCGGTTGTCGGTAACGGCCCAGAGTTCCTTGATCAGACGGTAATCCAGTTCCCTGGCCCATTTGCGGGTCAGGAAAGCCTTGGCTTCCTCGCGGTTGTGGGCGAACTCGGCACGGTTACGCCATTGGGTGTCGAGGGTGTAGGCCAGGGACACGCGCTGCGGGTCGCGGGAGTTCCAGCCGTCTTCGGCCAGGCGGATCTTCTGGATCGCCGATTCACGGGTGAAGGGGGGAAGTGGCGGGCGAACGTCAGCGTCAGATGACATGGCAATGTCTCCAATTGAGTAGGGTTCAGACAAGTTGTCGCGCTTGGCTCAAGCGGCCGTCGGCCCGCCCGCCAATCGCTCATCCAGAGCGTAGTGGCGATGCGGGGGACGACTCAGAGCGCCAATAACGTTCGCGCCATGCATTGCGCATTATCGGCTGCACCGGGGTCGCCCATGACAAGTGCAACGGTAATGGCGCCGTCGATCAGGATCAGCAACTGTTTGCCAGTGGCCTGGGGATCGTCGATGCCATGTGCTTCACAGAGCTCGACCACATAGTCGAGCAGCTTCTGTTTGTGTTCCTTGGCCAGTTGTCGCACCGGGTCCTTGGGGTCGCCGGTTTCGCCTGCGGTGTTGATAAAGGCGCAGCCGCGAAAGCCCTCGCTGGCGAACCAGCCGCCGAGCACGCTGAACAGCGCCAGCAGGCGCTCACCGGAGCTGGTGGCCCGGTCGACTTCGCCGCGATACCACTGCATCCAGCGGATATCCCGGCGGCGCAAGGCTTCCAGGGTCAGGTCGTCCTTGGTGCCAAAGTATTTGTAGAGGCTTTTGCGCGCCACGCCGGAGGTGCGCACCAGAAGATCGATGCCGGTGGCATGGATGCCACTTTGATAGATCAACTGCTCGGCGGTATCCAGCAGGTTTTCACGGGTCTGATTCGGAGTGATTTCGTTCATGGGAAAGAGAGTAGAACGATCGTTCTCCATGGTCAACCGTCTTTTCCGGATAAACCCATGGAGGGTGATAAGGGGACGGGCAGGGAGCCCCTCCGCGAACGACTCCAGGTTGGCAGCAAAGCCCTCTTTGAAGGCGCGTCCGAGAGCGGCGCATGGTGTAGACTCAGCGATCCTTCGCATTCGACCCTAGCGAGCCCTATGCCGTCGCTCTTCAAACGCTCCCTGTTGCCCAAACTGCGCAGCTTTCCGCTGGCTGCCGAGGCCTTGACCATCCTGCCTTCGGCCGCCGAGTTCCGGCGTTGCCTGCTGGAGAAGATCGCCGGTGCCCGGCAGCGCATCACGCTGGTGGCGTTGTACCTGCAGGAAGACGAGGCCGGCCAGGAAATCCTCGATGCCCTGCATGCGGCCAAGTCGGCCCGTCCGGAGCTGGACATCGTCGTGGTGGTGGACTGGCTGCGGGCCCAGCGTGGCCTGATCGGTGCCGGCAAGCAGCCGGGTAACAGCGCCTGGTACCAGGCGCAAACCCGCGACCACACGACTGAAGTGCCGATCTACGGCGTCCCGGTGCAAACCCGCGAACTGTTCGGCGTGCTCCACCTGAAGGGTTTCGTGATCGACGATTGCGTGATCTACAGTGGCGCGAGCCTGAACAACGTCTACCTGCACAAGTTCGACAAATACCGCTTCGACCGTTACCACGTGCTGCACAACGCCGCCCTGGCCGACTCGATGCAGGGATTGATACGCAACGAGTTGCTGGCCTCCCGGGCGGTGCGCCGTCTCGATGTGCCGGAACTGCCGACGACCCGCAGCCTGCGCGGCGATATCGGCGATTTGCGCAGCCGCCTGAAAAAGGCCGGTTATGACACCACGGCCGGCAGCGAGCCGACCTTCGGCCTGTCGGTCAGTCCGGTGATGGGGTTGGGCAAGAACAACCCGCTGAATCGCCTGATCTGCGAGCTGATCGCCTCCAGCCAGCAGCAACTGACCATCTGTACGCCGTATTTCAACATGCCGCTGGCGGTAACCCGGGAGCTCAACCGGGCCCTGGAGCGCGGGGTGAAGATCGATATCATCGTCGGCGACAAGACCGCCAACGACTTCTATATCCCGCCGAGCCAGCCGTTCAAGGTGATCGCGGCCTTGCCTTATCTCTACGAGATCAGCCTGCGGCGTTTCGCCAAGCGTCATCAGCCGGTGATCGACAGCGGGCAACTGAACCTGCACCTGTGGCGTGACGGCGACAACACCTATCACCTCAAGGGCATGTGGGTCGACGAGCGTTATACCTTGCTGACGGGGAACAACCTCAATCCACGGGCGTTCCGCCTGGATCTGGAGAATGCCTTGCTGATTGACGATCCACGTCGCGAGTTGTGCGAGGTGCGGGCGAAGGAGTTGGCCCTGATCATGGAGAACACCCAGCGGATCGACAGCTTCAAGAGCCTGGAGACGCTGATGGACTATCCGGAAGCGGTGGGCAAGTTTCTGCGGCGGGTCAGTCGGGTGCGGATCGAGCGGTTGTTGTATCGGATGCTGTAAGGCGGGGATGAGGCCATCCCGGGCGATAGCAATCCCCCGGGATAACCAGCGGCCTTAGTTCAGGCCCAGCTTGCCACGCAGGGTCGAAAGGTCTTCAGCCAGGGTAGTGACTGGACCCACCAGGGCCTTGCGGTCGGCTTCCTTGACCTTGTCATAGGTTTCGAAACCGCCATCCTTGGTCTTGTACTTGGCCAGGATCTTGTCCACGGCGGCGAAGTTCTTGTCCACCTTGGCGGCAAAAGCCTTGTCCTGCTTCTCGATCTGCGGACGGAACAGGTCGACGATTTTCTTCGCGCCGTCGATGTTGCCCTGGAAGTCATACAGGTCGGTGTGGCTGTAACGGTCTTCTTCACCGGAGATCTTGGTCGCGGCGACTTCTTCCAGCAGGGCAGCAGCACCGCCGACGACTTTCTCAGGCGGGAAGGTCAGGCCGGCAACGCGGGTCTGCAGGTCCTTGACGTCCTTGTTCAGGCCGTCAGCCAGGGCCGTCAGGCCGTCGGTGGTGTTTTCCGAGAACAGGGTGTATTCGATGCGGTGGAAGCCGGTGAAGTCTTCAGCCTTCACGCCTTTTTCATGGTCATTGACGCGGGAGTCGATGGCACCGTCCAGGTCATTGAACAGCTCGGCGATCGGTTCGATCTTCTCGTAGTGCACGCGAGTCGGGGCGTAGAGCTTCTTGGCGGTGGCCAGGTCGCCTTTCTTCACGGCGTCGGTGAACTGCTGGGTCTTGCTGACCAGCTCATCGATCTCTGCGGTCACATAGATCTTGTAGTCGGACACCGGGCCCACCAGATCCAGCGGCGCGGTGGCCGCGAAAGCCGAAAGCGGTGCATGCAACAGGCCAAGGGCCAACAACAAAGCAAGAGGCGACTTCTTCATGGGACGTTTCCTGGTGAGTTAAGGGTCAAGCGGTGGTTTTTTGTTTTGCAGCCAACAGCAGTGAGCGACCGATAAAGTCCTGATCGCCCGTGACCCCCGGCAAGGTGAAGAAATAACCGCCGCCGATAGGCTTGAGGTATTCCTCCAGGGGCTCGCCGTTGAGCCGGGTTTGTACGGCAATGAAGCCTTGCGCCAGATCGGACTGGTAGCAGATGAACAGCAGGCCCATTTCCAGCTGGCCGTTCTTGCTCACGCCATTGGAGTAGTTGAACGGGCGACGCAGGATCAGGTTGCGCTGGGTTTCGGTGGTGCGCGGGTTGGCCAGGCGGATATGCGCATCGAGCTTGGTCAGCTTGCCTTCCGGGTCCTTGCTGTAGTCGGGAATGTCGCTTTCCTTCTGGCCGCCCATGGGCGCGCCGGTCGCTTTGACCCGACCGATGATGCTTTGCTGTTCCTGCAGCGGCGTGCGGTCCCAGCGCTCCACCAGGTTGCGGATGATCCGCACCGCCTGATAGCTGCCGGCCACGGCCCAGGCCGGTTCGTTGGCCCCAGGCTGGACCCAGACGATTTTGTCCATGGCGCTGGCATCGTTGGAGTCGGGGTTGGCCGAGCCGTCACGGAAACCCAGGAAGTTGCGCGCGCTCTGGGCCGGTTCGCCGGCCTTGGCCGGCGCCTGGGCCGGTACCGTGCCTTCCTGCTTCCAGCGCACCAGCAGCAGGTCCGGGGTGTTCTTGACGATGTCGCGCAGGGCGTGAATGTTGGTGTCCGGGGTATTGGAGCTGAACTGGATGCTCAGGTCGCCGTGGCACAATTCCTCTTGCAACGCGTCGTTGGGGAAGCCAGCCATGCGGATCAGATGCCTGGGCTTGACGCTGGCCAGTCCATAACGTTCGTCGAACAGCGACTCCCCCACCGAAACGGTGATGGTCAGGTTGTCCGGGGTGACCACCGGGCCGAGAATCCCGGAATCCAGCGGGGGCAGTTTTTCATCGACCTGTTTCACCGGGCCGCCGCTCATCAGGAACGCGATGCGCTTGTTCAGGGTACGGAACAGGCGTTCGAGTTCCTCGCTGTCACTGGCCAGGACGTCGAAGGAGACGATCATGCCGGCGGCCGGACGCGGGGTGACGATCCCGGTCTGGTGCTTGCCGTGGAAGTCGTGGCGGTCTTCGGTCTTGTCGCTGCTCGGCGCTTCGGTGACCTGGGCTTGCGCCTGGCTGGCGGCCATGGCCGGGCAGCTCAGGGCGCTGCCGGCGAGGGCGGCGCCGGCCACCCCCATGCCCAGCAGGACGCGACGGCGCTGGGCGGAGAATTCGGCGTTGTTGTGTTCTGAATCGCTCATGTTCGTATCGTCTGCTTGTTTACAGGCCGGAAAGGCCGAGGGCGGGGTCGATTCCATCGAGTGCATCGGCCAGGGCCTTGGCCTTGTCGCTGATCTGCTGGCGTTGCGCGGCACTCACGGTGTCGTAGGTGACATAGCCGTTGGCATTGCGCAGGCCGTTGAATTCCGCGTCCAGAGCCACGGCGGCATCGTCGATCTTCACCAGCAGGTCGCCGGACGACTTGACCAGCAGCGGCCGCATCAGGTCGATGACCTTTTGCGCGGCTTGCAGGTTGGCGGCGAAGCCGTCCAGGTCGACGTGGCTGTAACGCTCTTCTTCGCCGCTGCTGGCCCGGGTATCGGCCATGCTGCGCAGGCTGCGCACGACGATGCTGACCAGTTGTTCCGGCGGCAGCGATTGGGCCAGCAGTTGCTGCTTGAGGTTGGTGACATCGGCTTGCAGGTGCTGGGCGACCGGCACCAGGCCCTCGACGCTGCGTTGCTGGAACAGGCCGTACTCGATGCGATGGAAACCACCGAAGCCCGGATCCTGTTCACGTTTTTCGTAATAGTCGGCACGGGCATTGATCGCGTTATCCAGCTCGGCGAGACGCTGGGCGGCCGGAGCCAGACGCTGATAGGCGGCACGGGCCGGGGCATAGAGTGCCTGGGCCTGGGTCAGGTCGCCGGCGGCAATCGCCTGTTCCAGCGCATCGACCGCCTTGATCAGCGCGTTGCCCTGGCTGCTCAGGTAGACACGGAACTCCGACAGCGGCCCGATAAAGGCGGTCATCGACGGCCGTGCCTTGGCCGCGGCCTCGGAAGCCGCCGTTGGGGTGACGTGCAAGGTCCCGCGCGGGTTGCTCAGCAGCCCGCAGGTAATGGCGTAGTCACCGGGTTGCAGGTTGGCGTTGATCACCTGGCTCAGGCCCGGGGCGATGTTCTCGCGCTCCTCGACCACCAGCACGCCGTCGAGGATTTCCCACTCGACCGCGCGTTGCGAACCGTTGAGGATGCGGAAGCTGTTTTGCCCGGCCGGCACGCTCAGGGCATTCGGCTCGCAGCCGTGGGCCTGGATGGTCACGGTGATTTCGTTGTGATGGGACTGGCGTTTGCTAGCGGCCAGTTGCGAGGCGTAATAGAACAGTCCACCGGCCGCGATCATCACGATCACCGAGCCGGCTACCGCCCAGCGCAGGGCCTGGGGCGGTTTGCCAGTTGCAGGGTTGGACATGGGTAACCTTACTGATTGGGAACGGAAGAAGTGTGCTTGGGGGCTGGTGCCGCGGTCGGCAGGAAGAACAGCACCAGGGTGAACACCAGGTACAGCAGGTAGGCGCCGAGGACGCTGACCGTCGGAGCATCCTGATAACCGAACATGCCGGCCAGGACCGAGCCCGCCGGACCGTCCATCGGCAGCGTGGCGCTGATATCGAAGACCACGGTCTGCAGGTGGTTCCACAGGCCGGCTTCATGCAGGGCCTGGACCGAGTTGGCGAGGATGCCGGCGGCGACCACCAGGATGAACAGGCCGGTCCAGCGGAAGAACAGCCCCAGGTTCAGGCGCATGCTGCCGCTGTAGATGGCGAAGCCGACGAAAATCGCCAGGATCAGGCCGAGGAGGGCACCGATGGGTGCGCCCGGACCTTCGCTCTGCTGGAACACCGCCAGCAGGAAGAACACGGTTTCCAGGCCTTCGCGGGCCACGGCGAAAAACACCATGGCAATCAGCGCCCAGACCTGGTGCCTGGAGCCGGCGAGTGCGTGGTCGAGGGATTCATGCAGGGCGTGCTTGATGGAGCGGGCGACCTTGCGCATCCAGAACACCATCGAGCTGAGGATGCCGACGGCAACCAGCCCGACCACGCCTTCGAAGAGTTCCTGCTGTTTCTGCGGGAACTCGGCACTGACCAGCTCCAGGCCACCACCGACCAGCAGGGCAAGGGCGGCGGCAAGGAACACGCCGATCCACACCGCGGGCATCCACTGACCCCGGCCAGTCTGCTTGAGGTAACTGGCGATAATGCCAACGATAAGCGCGGCTTCAATGCCTTCGCGCAGCATGATCAGGAAGGGAACCAGCATTCGACAACGCACCACAGTGAGAGAAGATGGTAATTTGTAACATAATGATACTCATTACTAAACAGGTTTAATCGGTAATTGCTGAATAGTGATGGGGTAGACGGGGCTTTTGAGGCGGGGGGATGTTGCACAAGCGAGCGTCTAGCACGCCTGTTACGAGGTATCTGCCACGGGCAGGAGCAGGGCTCTGCGGGGTTCCCGTGGGAGCGACTTGCCAGCGATTGCGACGCTGAAGGTTACATCGTCATCGCCAGCAAGCCGGCTCCTACAAGTGTTGCGCTGTATTCAGAATTTCGTCTTGTTGGAATCAGTTATTGAAATTGCAGGAATCCGACATCTTACTGTAGGTGATGTCTTCGGGTTTGCCCGCGGTGTCGATGAACTTCATATCGGCCGTGACCACCTTGCAGGCGCGGCTGGGGCGTTCGCTCATCGAGATGACTTTGGCGACATGCAGGGGCATGCCGTATTGATAAGGCACGGGTTGGGTGGTGTCGGCCTGGGCTACGCCGGCAAGGGCCGAAAGGGCCAGGGCGCCGGTTACCAGCAGGGTACGCAGTTTCATGGTGTTTCTCCTGAGCGGCTTGAGATTTCATCCCGGCCTCACGAATGACGCTGGGTATGCCGCGGAGGGCGTCAGGGCAAGCCTGCGCGAGCGCGGTCAACTTCACTTTCCGTCTGCAGGATTAACGCGGAATTAAGTGCGGGGCTTTTTATTAGCTTGCTAACGAAGTCCCTGAGAACTGCCCCCAAATCACCCACTCCCGCCCCGCTTTGGGGCCTTCACACCCACCCCCCCGTAGCCTTCCGTAGCACCGTGTTGTGCTACCGCCTGTGACATCGATTTTTCAAAAAAACTATCTCATTGATTTCCATTGAATTTATAGCCTCGATTTCAGCGCGCTGAATCTGCTGGCACAGTTTCTGCTGTCTATTCCGTTGTTACATACTAAGTTCCGCTGTAGCGGAATAAACATCATCGGAGTGCAACGTCATGCAGCGTGGACTTTCCTTGTTTAAAGCCTGTGTTTTTCTTCTGGCGGCTTCGGCGGCAGTCGCTGCGCAAGCAGCCGACAGCAAGCTCGATAGCGTGCTCAAACGCGGTCACTTGATTGTAGGCACTGGCAGCACCAACGCGCCGTGGCACTTCCAGGGCGCGGACGGCAAGTTGCAGGGGTTCGATATCGATATCGGCGGCATGATCGCCAAGGGCCTGTTCAACGACGCGAGCAAAGTCGAATACGTGGTGCAGTCTTCCGATGCGCGGATTCCCAACCTGTTGACCGACAAGGTCGATATCAGCTGCCAGTTCATCACCGTGACCGCCAGCCGTGCCCAGCAGGTTGCTTTCACCCTGCCGTACTACCGCGAGGGTGTTGCGCTGCTGCTGCCGGCCAATAGCAAGTACCAGGAAATCGACAGCCTGCGCGCCGCCGGCGACGGCGTCACCGTGGCGGTGTTGCAGAACGTCTACGCCGAGGAGCTGGTGCATCAGGCACTGCCCAAGGCCAAGGTCGACCAGTACGACAGCGTGGACCTGATGTACCAGGCCATGAGCACCGGTCGCGCCGATGCCGCCGCTACCGACCAGTCGTCGGTCAAGTACCTGATGGTGCAGAAACCTGGCATGTACCGCAGCCCGGCTTTTGCCTGGAGCCCACAGACCTATGCGTGCGCGGTCAAGCGCGGCGACCAGGACTGGCTGAACTTCGTCAACACCGCATTGCATGAAGCCATGACCGGTGTCGAGTTCCCCACCTACGCGGCGTCCTTCAAGAAGTGGTTCGGCGTCGATCTTCCATCGCCAGAAATCGGTTTCCCTGTCGAATTCAAGTGAAAACTACTGCGCTCGGAAATACTGCGTTGAAAAGAAGCTCGAAATGCTCATTGACTAAAGTCAACTCCGCTTTCTCGCTTCTTTTCGCCTTGTCTTTCCTTCGCTCGCTACGTTTCCAATGAAATGGTGGGCAGGGCGTCCTTGGGGCGCCCCGTCGAAGGTACTGCGAACCATGAACTATCAGTTGAACTTTGCCGCCGTCTGGCGCGATTTCGACACCTTGCTGGCGGGACTGGGCCTGGGCCTGGAACTGGCCCTGGTGTCCATCGCCATCGGTTGTGTGATCGGCCTGATGATGGCGTTTGCCTTGCTCAGCAAGCATCGCGCATTGCGGGTGCTGGCCTCGGTGTATGTGACGGTGATCCGTAATACGCCGATTCTGGTGTTGATCCTGTTGATCTACTTCGCCATGCCGAGCCTGGGTATCCGGCTGGACAAGATTCCCTCGTTTATCGTCACGCTGTCGTTGTATGCCGGGGCCTATCTGACCGAGGTGTTCCGCGCCGGCCTGCTGAGCATTCCCAAGGGCCAGCGCGAAGCCGGGCTGGCCATCGGCCTCGGCGAATGGCAGGTGCGCGCCTATGTCACCGTGCCGGTGATGTTGCGCAACGTGCTGCCGGCGCTGTCCAACAACTTCATTTCCCTGTTCAAGGACACCTCCCTGGCTGCGGCCATCGCCGTGCCGGAGCTGACCTATCACGCCCGCAAGATCAACGTGGAAAGCTACCGGGTGATCGAAACCTGGATGGTCACCACGGCGCTCTATGTGGTCGCCTGTTACCTCATTGCCCTGATGCTGCGTTACCTCGAGCAGCGTCTGGCGATCCGCCGATAGGAGGCACTCATGTACGAATCGCAAAGTTGGTGGCATGAGTTGTGGATCGCCCGGGAAACCCTCTGGGAGGGATTCCAGACCAGTGTCGCGGTTTCGCTGCTGGCGATTGTCTGCGGCACCCTGATCGGCATTGTCGCCGGCCTGGTGCTGACCTACGGCAAGTTCTGGATGCGCGCGCCGTTTCGCCTGTATGTCGACCTGATCCGTGGCACCCCGGTGTTCGTCCTGGTGCTCGCCTGCTTCTACATGGCGCCGGCCCTGGGCTGGCAGATCAGCGCCTTCCAGGCCGGCGCCCTGGGCCTGACGCTGTTCTGTGGTTCCCACGTGGCGGAGATCGTGCGCGGCTCGATGCAGGCCATCCCCCGGGGCCAGATGGAAGCGAGCAAGGCCATCGGCCTGACCTTCCACCAGGCCCTGGGTTATGTGCTGCTGCCCCAGGCGCTGCGGCAGATCCTGCCGACCTGGGTCAACTCGTCCACCGAGATCGTCAAGGCTTCGACCCTGCTTTCGGTGATCGGTGTCGCCGAGCTGCTGCTCAGCACCCAGCAGGTGATCGCCCGGACCTTCATGACCCTGGAGTTCTACCTGTTCGCCGGTTTCTTGTTCTTCATCATCAACTACTCGATCGAGTTGCTCGGTCGGCATATTGAAAAGCGGGTGGCCTTGCCATGACGACTGATTCCCAAGCATTGCTCAGCATTCGCGGGCTGCACAAACAATACGGCAAGCTCGAAGTGCTCAAGGGCGTCGACCTGGACATGCAGCGCGGCAACGTGGTCACGCTGATCGGCTCCAGCGGCTCGGGCAAGACCACGCTGCTGCGCTGCGTGAACCTGCTGGAAGAGTTCCAGGGCGGCCAGATCACCCTGGACGGTGAGTCCATCGGCTACAGCGAAGTGAACGGCAAGCGCGTCCGCCACCCGGAAAAAGTCATCGCCCAGCACCGGGCCATGACCGGCATGGCGTTCCAGCAGTTCAACCTGTTTCCGCACCTCACGGCCTTGCAGAACGTCACCCTGGGCCTGCTCAAGGTCAAGAAGCTGCCCAAGGACCAGGCCGTCGCGCTGGCGGAGAAATGGCTGGAGCGGGTCGGCCTGCTGGAGCGGCGCAATCACTTTCCGGGGCAGTTGTCCGGTGGCCAGCAGCAGCGGGTGGCGATTGCCCGGGCCATTGCGATGAACCCCAGCCTGATGCTGTTCGACGAAGTGACCTCGGCCCTCGACCCGGAGCTGGTCGGTGAAGTGCTGGCGGTGATCAAGGGCCTGGCGGAAGAGGGCATGACCATGTTGCTGGTCACCCACGAGATGCGCTTTGCCTTTGAGGTCTCGGACAAGATCGTATTCATGAACCAGGGGCGCATTGAAGAACAGGGGCCACCCAAAGAACTGTTCGAGCGTCCGCAGTCGCCGCGTCTCGCGGAATTTCTGAAAAACACCCGTTTTTAATTTTTTATTCAAGGAGAACAGTATGAGCATTACTCGTTATGGCACCGGCAGCACCGCGGGTGGCGGTCAGCCGCGTCCTTTCGCCCGGGCCGTCGAAGCCGATGGCTGGCTGCATGTGTCCGGGCAGGTGCCGGCGTTGAATGGTGAGATCATTGTCGGCGGCATCGTCGAGCAGACTCACCAGACCATGAAGAACCTGATCGCGATTCTCGAAGAGGCCGGTTATGGCCTGGAAGATGTGGTGCGCGCCGGTGTCTGGTTGGAAGATCCGCGGGACTTCTGGAGCTTCAACAAGGTGTTTTCCGAGTACTTCACGCCCGAGCATGCCCCGGCGCGCGCCTGTGTCCAGGCGAACATGATGGTCGACTGCAAGGTCGAGATCGATTGCATCGCGTTCAAGAAGAAGTGATGGCACCTTGAGGGCCTCTTCGCGGGCAAGCCCTGCTCCTACAGATTTTTGTCGAACACTCATTTTCTACACGACACAACACTGTAGGAGCAGGGCTTGCCCGCGAAGACGGCCTAACGATCACCCCAGGACTCTGGGTACACTCCCCGGCAATTTTTCCAATGGGATGGCACTGACATGACCGAAGACACCATCAAGCGCCGGGCTAAAGGGCTGGACCGCGCGTTCGATATCCTCGATTACCTCAAGGAAGTCGGCCAGCCGCTGCGTCCCAACGATATCGCCAGCGGCATCGGCAGCCCGAAATCCACGGTCTACGAGCTGGTGGCATCTTTGCTGGAGCGGCGCATCCTCGAGTCGGTCGGCAAGGAAGGCCATGTCTACCTGGGCCGCCAGCTGTATTTTCTCGGTCAGGCGCACCTGCGTCATTTCGACCTGACCCGCGAAGCCGACCACGCCTTGCAGGAAATCGTCAGCCAGACCCGGGAAACCGCGCAGATGTGCCTGCTCAACGGGCGCAAGTACACCGTGGCACTGATGAAGGAAGGCGAGCGGCATTTCCGGATTTCCTCGGACATCGGCGAAAACGCCCCGATTCCCTGGACCGCGTCCGGCCGCCTGTTGCTGGCGCACCTGAGCGACCAGCAGATCATCGACCTGATCGACCACGATGACTTTATCCTGCCGGACGGCCAGCGCCTGCCGCTGGAGGTGTTCCTCAAGGAAATCCGCCAGGCCGGGATCGACGGATTCTTTTCCTTCGATAGCGTCGCCGACACCTTTACTCACTGCTTCGCCGCGCCCGTCAAGGACGAGCGGGGCATTTGCATCGCCACCCTGTGCATCGTCGCCCCACGGGCGGATGCCAAGACCAACTACAACGACTATCGCCGGGTGCTGATCGAGAGCGCGAACAACCTGGCCCGTCGCATCAACGACTAGCGCGGCCGCCAAGGGCGCCGCCGATAAGGAGTTTGGAATGTCTACTGCCTTGAACTTCGCCGCCGTGGAAAAAGGCGCCGCCAACGTCGGCGCGCAACTGGTGAGCGATGTCAGCCTGCCAGCCCTGGTGCTCCACCGCGACGCCATGGAGCACAATATTCGCTGGATGCAGGATTTTGTCAGCCGTAGCGGCGCCGAGCTGGCGCCCCATGGCAAGACCAGCATGGTCCCGGCGCTGTTCGGTCGACAGCTGGCCGCCGGCGCCTGGGGAATCACCCTGGCAACCGCCGTGCAGACCCGTGCCGCCTACGCGGCGGGTGTGCGCCGGGTGCTGATGGCCAACCAGCTGGTGGGCGCGCCGAACATGGCGCTGATCGCCGGGTTGCTGGCCGATACGCAGTTCGAGTTTTACTGCATGGTCGATCACCCGGACAACGTCGCGGCCCTGGGGGCTTTCTTCGGCGAACGCGGCCTGCGCTTGAACGTGATGATCGAGTACGGCGTGGTCGGCGGTCGTTGCGGTTGCCGCAGCGAGCAGGAAGTGCTGGACCTGGCACAGGCGATCAAGGCCCAGCCGGCATTGGCCCTGACCGGTATCGAAGGTTACGAAGGGGTGATTCACGGCGATCAGGCCGAAAGCGGGATTCGCGCCTTCGCCGGCTCCCTGGTGCGGCTGGCGGTGGATCTGCAGAACAGCGGCGCGTTTGATATCGGCAAACCGATCATCACCGCCTCGGGTTCGGCCTGGTACGACCTGATTGCCGAGGAGTTCGAGGCCCAGGACGCCGATGGACGTTTTCTCAGTGTGTTGCGTCCGGGCAGTTATGTCGCCCATGACCACGGTATTTACAAGGATGCGCAGTGCTGCGTGCTGCATCGCCGGGGTGACCTGAGCGAAGGCTTGCGCCCGGCGCTGGAAGTCTGGGCCCATGTGCAGTCGATGCCGGAGCCAGGGTTTGCGGTGATCGCCCTGGGCAAGCGCGATGTAGCGTTCGATGCCGGGTTGCCGGTGCCGTTGCTGCGTTATCAGCCGGGTGTGTTGCCGGCGGTGGGCGAGGATGTCAGCGGGTGCAAGGTCACGGCGGTGATGGACCAGCACGCGTTCATGACGGTGGCGCCGGGCTGTGAGTTGAAGGTCGGGGATATCGTCTCGTTTGGCACTTCGCATCCGTGCCTGACCTTCGACAAGTGGCGGGTCGGTTGCATTGTCGATGAGCAGTTGAGCGTGATCGAAACCTTCGAGACCTGCTTCTGAGCGGATACCGCTTTCGCGGGCAAGCCCTGCTCCTACAGTACGGCGTCGAATACAGATTTTGGATACGACACAAAACTGTAGGAGCAGGGCTTGTCGGATCGCCGCACCGCCGCGAAGAGGCCCGTTCTGACCCCACGAGACCAGCAGAATGACCACTTTGAACCTGCCGCCACCACGTATCGCCCTGATCGGCGAGTGCATGATCGAACTGCAACAACACGCCGACGGCAGCCTGCACCAGAGCTTCGGCGGCGACACCCTGAACACCGCCGTCTATCTGTCCCGCGAACTGGGCGGACGGGCCTCGGTGGACTATGTCACCGCCCTGGGTGACGACAGCTTCAGCGACAGCATGTGCCGGGTCTGGCGCGAGGAAGGTATCGGCCTGGACCTGGTTCAGCGCCTGCCAGGGCGCTTGCCCGGTTTGTACTGCATCCAGACCGACGCCAAGGGGGAGCGACGTTTTCTCTACTGGCGCAACGAAGCGGCCGTGCGCGACTGTTTCACCGCGCCGACAGCCGCTCCGGTGCTGGCGGCGTTAGCAGATTACGACGTGCTGTATTTCAGCGGCATCACCCTGGCGGTGCTCGGTGAACTCGGGCGGGAAAAGCTGATTGCCGTGCTGCAAGAGGCCCGTCGGGGCGATACCCGGGTGGTCTTCGACAACAACTACCGGCCACGTCTCTGGGCGGATGTCGAGCAGGCGCGTACGGCCTATCGTTCGGTATTGCCCTATGTCGACCTGGCCCTGTTGACCCTGGAAGACGAGCAGGCGTTGTTTGATTATGCCGATGGCGAGGCGGTGTTCCGTGCCTACGAGCCTATCGGCATCCCGGAAGTGGTGATCAAGCGGGGTGCCGAGAGTTGCCTGATTCGCTGTGCGGGCGAGGCGTTCGAGGTGCCGGCGCAGAAGGTCGAGACAGTGGTGGATACCACGGCGGCGGGGGATTCGTTCAGTGCGGCGTATCTGGCCAGCCGCCTGACGGGCGGGGATCCGCAAGCGGCGGCGTTGGCCGGGCATCGGCTGGCAAGTCGGGTGATCCAGGTGCGTGGGGCGCTGATTCCGCGAGACTGAGGGTTCAGGCCTGAGTGTGTGGAGGTGCTATTTTTGTGGCGAGGGGGCTTGTCGGGACGCCGCACCGCCCCGTTCGGCTGCGAAGCAGTCGTGAAGCCAGTCACTGCATTCGACCTGATGCACCCGGATCACAGGTTTCAGGGCCGCTTCGCGCCCCCGCGCGGGCAAGCCCGCTCGCCACAAGTGATACGTGCCTTAATCGCGGTAAAAGACCTGCACCAGGTGATACCCGAACTTGCTCTTGATCGGCCCGTGGACGGTGCGCAGCGGCTTCTTGAAAATCACCTGGTCGATGGCCCCGACCATCTGTCCCGGCCGGACTTCACCCAGATCCCCACCGCGTTTGCCGGACGGGCAGGTGGAGTACTTCTTGGCCAACACATCGAAGGCTTCGCCCTTGGCGATGCGTTGCTTGAGTTGTTCGGCTTCCTCGGCGGTCTTGACCAGGATGTGACGGGCTTGGGCTTTCATCGATTCGTTACCTTGAAACGTTGGGGCGTGCGACGGGCGCGGGATTATGCCCGAAGATCAGGACGCTTGCCCGATCATGTCACGCACCCTGTTCGCCAGTGCATCGAGGGTGAAAGGCTTGGCGATCAGGTCCATGCCAGGCTCCAGGAAACCCTGGCGCTCGGCGGCCTTCTCGGCATAACCGGTCATGAACAGCACCTTGAGCCCCGGACGGTGCTGGCGGGCGACTTCCGCCAGTTGCCGGCCGTTCATCCCCGGCAGGCCGACATCGGTCACCAGCAGGTCAATGCGCAGGCTCGACTCCAGCAGTGGCAAGGCGGTCCGCGCATCCGCCGCCGGGTGCACGGTATAACCCAGCTCGTCGAGGACATTGAGCACCAGCATCCGTACCGCCGGATCATCCTCAACCACCATCACCGACTCGTCGGCCTCGGCCAGCGGCGACTCCGCGGGTTGCCGCGACGGTCGCGGCGTCTCGGTTTGCGGCGCGTGATAACGCGGCAGGTACAGGCGCACGCAGGTGCCTTTGCCCGGCTCGCTTTCCAGGGTGACATGACCGCCGGACTGCTGGGCAAAGCCATAGATCATCGACAGACCCAGGCCCGTGCCCTGGCCGATGGGCTTGGTGGTGAAGAACGGGTCGAAGGCCTTGGCCAGGATCAACGGGCTCATGCCGGTCCCATTGTCGCTGACGCCGATCATCACATAGTCGCCGGCCTTGACCGGTTCCAGGGTGCTGATATCGCCGCCATCGAGGTAGCTGTTGCTGGTTACGATACGCAGTTCGCCGCCGTCGGGCATGGCGTCGCGGGCGTTGATCACCAGGTTGAGCAGGGCGCTTTCCAGTTGCCCGGTGTCGGTGTTGACCGGCCACACGTCCTGGCCCAGCTCGACCTTCAAGGTGATATGGGCGCCTTTGGTACGGCTGAACAGCTCTTCCAGCGACCGCACCAACTGGTTGGGATCAATGCGCTTGCGGTCCAGCGATTGCCGCCGGGAAAACGCCAGCAGTCGGTGGGTGAGGGCGGCGGCCCGTTGCGCCGAGCTCACCGCGGCGTCGGCAAAACGGCCGATTTCGTCGCTGCGCCCGGCGGCGATATAACGTTGCATCAGGTCCAGGCTGCCGATAATGCCGGTGAGCATGTTGTTGAAGTCATGGGCGATGCCGCCGGTGAGCTGTCCCACCGCTTCCATTTTCTGCGCATGACGCAAGGCTTCTTCGGCCCGCTCACGCTCGAACATTTCGTTCTGCAAGCGCTGGTTGGACTCGGCCAGCGCCCGGGTACGCTGGGCGACGCGCTCCTCCAGGGTCTCGTTGAGATTGCGCAGTGCCTCTTCGGTGCGTTTGTGCTCGGTGATGTCCAGTGCGGCGCCAACGAAGCGCCGCGCCCGACCATGGGGCCCGAGGTGGCAGCGTCCGCGGGCAAAGACCCAGCGCACCTGGCCGTCGGCCTGCAATACCCGGTATTCTTCGGTGTGCTCGGTGTGCTGCTCCAGGCACTGCTTGATGCCGTGGGCCACCAGCGCGCGGTCCTCGGGGTGCACGCTGTCCATGTAGACACTGATGGGCGTCTGGCTGGCCAGCGCCGGGTCGACCCCGTGCAATTGGGCGAAGTGGGCATCGGCGATAAAAAGGTCCTGGTCGATATCCCAGTCCCAGGTACCGAGTCGGGTGGCGGTGTCGCCTAGAGATCCGTTCATAAACCTGCCTTGAAGGTGAAGCTTTGGGTTGCGCCGCGGCTTATTATCCCGCCAAGCTGTAGACACGCGTCATATCCAAATGACACAAGCTTAATCGCACAAACCTTTTTTGACTGTATTGCGGACAACTTTGCCATGGATATCCACGCATTGCTGAAAACCCTGGCGGCCCAGGACGGTTCGGACCTGTACCTGTCCACCGGTGCGCCACCCTGTGCCAAATTCAACGGCGTGCTCAAGCCGTTGGGCACGGACTCGCTGAAGCTGGGTGAAGTGGCGGCCATTGCCGACGGTATCATGGATGCCGAACAACGCCTGCAGTTCGAGCGTGAACTGGAAATGAACCTGGCGATGTCCTTGCCCGGTGTCGGCCGTTTCCGCATCAACATCTTCAAGCAGCGTAACGAAGTCTCCATCGTCGCGCGCAATATCAAGCTGGAAATCCCTCGCTTCGAAGACCTCAAGCTGCCGCCGATCCTGCTCGAGACCATCATGGAAAAGCGTGGCCTGGTGCTGTTCGTCGGCGCCACGGGTTCGGGCAAGTCAACGTCGCTGGCGGCGCTGATCGACTACCGCAACCGCCACAGCAGCGGCCATATCATCACCATCGAAGACCCGGTGGAGTATATCCATCGGCACAAGAAGTCGATCATCAACCAGCGCGAAGTCGGGGTCGACACCCGCAGTTTCCACGCGGCGCTGAAAAACACCCTGCGCCAGGCCCCGGACGTGATCCTGATCGGCGAGATCCGCGACCGTGAAACCATGGAACACGCCCTGGCCTTCGCCGATACCGGGCACCTGGCGATCTCCACCCTGCACGCCAACAACGCCAACCAGGCGCTGGACCGCATCATCAACTTCTTCCCGGAAGACCGCCGGCCGCAATTGCTCAATGACTTGGGCAACAACCTCAAGGCGTTCGTTTCACAGCGTCTGGTCGCGACCCTGGACGGCAAGCGCCGGGCGGCGGTGGAAGTGATGCTGGGCACGCCGACGGTGCGAGACTTTATCAAGCGCAATGAGTTTTCCGAGCTCAAGGGCATCATGGAGAAGTCCGAGCTTATCGGCATGCGCACCTTCGATACGGCACTGTTCGAGCTGGTGGTGGAGGGCGCGATCGACGAGGAAGAAGCGCTGAAGAACGCCGACTCGGTGAACAACCTGCGCCTGCGCCTGAAACTGCATCAGGATACCGCGGCCCTGACCGTGCAGAAGACGCCTCCCGCGCCACCGATCGCGGCGAAGGAGCTCGATGCCAAGGATTGGGGATTGGTGGAGGATGGCAATTCTCCGCGCGGTTGATCCTGTTGCCGGATCGGGGCGCCTTGTCCAGATCAGCGCCGACCTGACTCATGGACCCTGGTAGCCCCCGTTACTGCTGGTTACGGGGGCCGCGGCCCTGGGCCGGGTTAAGGGAGGATGGCTCTGAGCGCTATCAGTTTTCCGCCGACAGTGGCGCTTGCGGCGGCGTAGCTGCCGCTGGTGTCGATGTCGACCCCGGTGACGGTCTGCCCCTGATAGGTTCCCAGGGCCTGTACGCCGTTTTCAACCGTCCAGCTGGCCCCGGCCACGATCTGGCTGCTGTCCGTCTGGTTCAGCAGCATGCGATTGCTGCCCGCCAGCGCTACGATTGCGACCGAGGTGATGTTCGCTGCCGTATTGACCAGGAATATCTGGCTGGTGGCAGGGTGCCAGAGCGCCGCCGCAAGGCCTCCGGAAGCCAATTGGTAGGTGACGGCCACATAGCCCAGATCGTTGGCGAATTTGGCTTGACTCGCCGGATTACCGGAGATATTCAGCAATTTCGGCACACTGGACGGGGTCGCCCAGTAGGTGGCGGTCGGTTGGTTGGTCGCGGGATTGACACAGGTGCCAAACACCTCGCGCACCGCGTTCACCATCACGGCTTCGCAGTGGCTGTTGGCCGGAAGGGGCAGGGCGACGACGGTAAACCCCAGCAAGCCATTGGTGGCAAGCTTCGGCGTCACGGTGCCATCGGGATTGGGGCAATTGAGAGCGATGTCGACGTTGCTGAACACCCGGTAATTGACCGCGACAGGCAGACAGTTGTCCCGCACCAGTGGCACATCGAGCAAGGTCAGGGCGACGGCGGTGCCCTGATTCCAGGCGATTGACGCGGCTTGTCCGGCACTGTCGAAACTCTGGCCGGCGGTAGTACCCGTGACCCTGTTCCTGGCGGTGGCCTGGGCGCTGGGATCGGGCAGCAGGCCGGTGCCGAGTAACGACAGGGGTTTGTCTTCCGTTGGGTTATCGCTCTCGGGTGACCAGGTTGTCACATGCGCCGGGCCTGTGGCCGTTGTGCAAGTACCGAGCACACTCTGGATATTTCTCCCCTGCGGTTCGTTGCTGATGCTGTTGGCCCGGCACGACTCGCCGGGACTCAGCGGGGTCAGCGTGACACCGGGATCGACCCAGGCGCTATCGGGCCCGCCGGGGGTATCGGAGCCGACGGCCCCCACAACTTTTCCTGTGCTGTTCACCGATTGCGCCAGGCTGCTGGCGGTGACGGTGGTGGGGCCGACGGGTTGAAGGGTGGCGGCTTGCGCGGGTGTCAGCAGGACGCTGGCGGACAAGGCGCCGATCATCATTAGAGACGTGGCTGGAAGCTTCAGACGGTTGTTCATGTTGGGTCCATCCCTGATGAGCAAAAGTGTTTACCCACCTGTAACGGCTTTTCTACAAGTGACGGGTTTAGTTAACTCCTCTGCTATCCCTTTGCCACCTGTTAGAAATGACAGTTCGAAGCGCCGTCTGTCGTTTTTCCGGGGTCACACCACCTGATGGCGATAGGGCAGGTCCGGCCCGGTGCGGCTGCAGGTGATCGCCGCGGCGCTGACGGCGAAGTTCAGCATCGCGTCGATCTGGGCCTTGTCCAGGCGCTCCAGACCTTCCACTGAATCAAGCTGCTGTTCGGTCAACCAGGCGATCAGCGCGGCCTGGAAGGTATCGCCGGCACCGACGGTATCGGCGGTGATGACTTCGCGGGCCGGTACCGACCAGTGGCCATGCTGGCGACTGTAGACGCTGGCGCCCTGGGTGCCACGGGTCAGGAACACCAGTTGGCAGCGCTGGGCCAGCCACTCCTGGGCGATGCTCTGCGGGTCGCGATCCGGGTAGAGCAGGCCCAGGTCTTCATCGCTGACCTTGATCATGTCGGCATGTTCGGCCAGGGCCGCGATGCGTTGGCGCCAGAGCTCGATATTCGGTTCCGGATTGAGTCGCACGTTGGGGTCGAGGGTAATCAGCCGCCGGCCGCTTTCCCTCTGCACCAGGGTCAGCAGGGTATCGGCAATCGGTTGCACCACCAGCGAAAACGAGCCGATGTGCAAACCACGCACCTCGTCACCCAGCTTCGGCAGGTGGCCCGGCAGCAACTGGCGGTCGGCACAGCCTTCGCCGCGGAAACTGTAATGGGGCGAACCGTCGGCGCCCACGGCAACCATCGCCAGGGTGGTGGGGGCGTCGAAGTCCAGCAGGTAATCGCCACGCACACCTTCTTCCTGCAAGACTTGCTGCAGACGGCGCCCCAGGTAATCGGTGGACAGGCCGGCAAACAATGCCGCGTCGACCCCCAGGCGGCGCAGGCCGACCGCAACGTTGAACGGCGAACCGCCGGCAATCGCCTTGAAATTCACTTTCGAGGTTTGCCCGCTCGCGTCAGGCTCACTGAAAAAATCGAACAGCGCTTCACCACAGACCAGATACATGGGTACTCACTCTTGAAGGGCCGCTACCTGTTGGCGGTAGTGCTGATAAACGGGTTGGTAGGCGGCGACGTTGGCTGCTATCGGCCGGGTTTCGCTGGCCGGATCGAGGCTGACGCAACGTTCGCACAGTTCGGCCAGGTTTTGCACACCGGCGGATTCACACCAGGCGGCCTGGATCGCCGCACCGAGGGCCGCGGCTTCGCTCTGGCGGGTGCAGACCACCGGGGTGTCCATGATATCGGCGACCATCTGCCGCCACACCGGGCTTTTCGAACCACCACCGGTCAGGCGGATACCGTGGCTCTTGAGGCCGGCCTCACGCAGCAGGTCCAGGCCGTAACGCAGGCCGAAGGTGGTGCCCTCGACGACCGCGCGACACAGGTTGGCCTGGGTCAGGTTGGTCAGGGTCAGGCCTGACAGGCTGCCAGTCGCCTGGGGCAGGGCGGGGACCCGCTCGCCGTTGAGAAATGGCAGCATGCTGACCCCGTCGGCGCCGATCGGCGCTTGCTCGACCCGGGCATTGAAGTCGTCGAGCCCGAGAGCGAACAGCTCACGCAGCGCGCCGGTGGCGTTGGTCAGGTTCATGGTGCAGATCAGCGGCAGCCAGCCGCCGCTGGAAGAGCAAAAGGCCGCGACCGAGGCGTGGGGGCTGACCAGGGGCTGGTCGGCATAGGCATAGACCGTACCGGACGAGCCCAGGCTCATGGTGATGATCCCTGCCTGGATATTGCCGGTACCGATGGCGCCCATCATGTTGTCGCCGCCGCCACTGGAGACCAGGGCGTTGGGGTTGATGCCCAGCAGTCCGGCGATCTCGGGAAGGACCCGACCCACCGGCTGGTGGGCTTCGATCAGTTCCGGCAAGGCGGCTTGCAGGCGCCCGCTGGGGTCGATCCCGTCCAGCAACGGCAGGTCCCAGCAGCGCTTGCGCACATCGAAATAGCCGCTGCCCGAGGCATCGCCGTATTCCGCGCAACTGCGGCCGGTAAGCCAGTAGTTGAGGTAATCGTGGGGCAGCAGGATATGGGCGATCCGGGCGAACAGGTCCGGGTGCTGCTCTTTGGTCCAGAGCAACTTGGACACGGTATAGCCGGGAGCGATGACCAGGCCGAGGCGTTCGAGTGAACCCTGCTCGCCTCCCAGCCGTTCCAGCAGGCGCTGGTTTTCCGGCGTGGTTTCGGTGTCGCACCAGAGTTTGGCCGGGCGCAGGACCTGGCCTTGTTCATCGAGCAGGACCAGGCCGTGTTGCTGGCCGGAAACGCCGAGGCCGAGGATGGCCTGGCCGTCGACAGCGGCGGCGGCCAGTGCTTGCCGGGTGGCCTGGACAAAAGCGTCCAGCCATTGCCCGGTGTCCTGCTCGCGGCGACCGTTGGCGCCGCTGATCATGTCGTGTGGGGCCGAGCCCTGGCCCAGCACCTGGCCGCTGACGGTGTCGAGGACGATGGCCTTGGTGCCTTGGGTACCGCAATCGATACCGAGATAGAGTTTCTGATTCATGCTTGGCCTGCTTGAGTAAGGCGATCCCTTTGTGGAGAGCGGACCTGTAACAAGCCCGCTCGCCACATGGGGTCATCGCACATTCAATCGGTGTTCGCCAACAAACGCTCCAGTGTCTTGCTCACGCCCACTTCCCGCAAGCTGTTGAAGCAGCGTTCGAACGCGGCGATAAACTCGGCGGACTGGGGAATCGCCGTGCCGAAAATTTCCTCGACAGCGAACAGTCGCTGCACGATCAGGGTGTCATCCGCCACCAGCGCCTGACAGAATTCGGCCCGTGGGTCCGGAATGCTGTAGGTCGTGCCGTTTTCATCGACACCCTTGAGGTACAAGGCCCAGGCCGCCACCACCAGCGCCGCGCGCTCGGTCTCGCGACCGTCGGCAATCAGCCGGTTGAGGGTCGGGATGGTGAACTTGGGAAACTTCGACGAACCATCGGAACACACCCGCTCCAACTGGTCGGCAATCGCCTGGTTGGAGAAGCGCTGTACCAGGGTGTCCTTGTACTCGGTCAGGTCGATGCCCGGTACCGGCGCCAGTTGCGGGGTGACGTCCAGGTCCATGTAGGCACGCATGTACTTGACGAACAGCGGGTCGTTCATGGTCTCGTGGACAAACCGGTAACCCTTGAGGAAACCCAGGTAGGTCAGGGCCAGATGGCTGCCGTTGAGCAGCTTGATCTTCATTTCTTCATAGGGTGTGACGTCGTCGGTGAACTGCACGCCGACCTTTTCCCAGGCCGGACGGCCGTTGACGAACTTGTCTTCCAGCACCCATTGCACAAAGGGTTCGCAAACCACCGGCCAGGCATCGTCGACGGCGTGTTCGTCGTGCAGTTGCAGGCGGTGGGCGGTGCTGGTCATCGGCGTGATGCGGTCGACCATGGCATTGGGAAAGCTCACATGGGCGGCGATCCAGTCATGCAGGTCGGCGTCGCGCAAGGCGGCGAAGGCCAGCAGGGCCTTGCGGGCCACCGCGCCGTTGTGGGGCAGGTTGTCGCAGGACATCAGGGTGAAGGCCGGGATACCGGCGGCCCGGCGTTTGGCCAGGGCCGCGCAGAGAAAGCCGAAGACGGTCTGCGGCGCGTCGGGGTGGGTGAGGTCGTGCTGGATCTGCGGCAGGTGCGTCATGAACTCGCCGTTGCTGTCGTCGATGCAGTAGCCACCTTCGGTGATGGTCAGCGAGACGATGCGGATCTGCGGCGAGGCCAGCTTGTCGATCAGGGCCTGGCGGTCGTCCTGGGCCAGCAGCATGTCGCTGATGGCGCCGATCACCCGGACTTCGGTGTCATCGCTGTCGCCCAGCTCAAACAAGGTGAAGAGGTAGTCCTGCCCGGCCAGGTCATCCCGGGCGCGGCGGTCTTCGTTGCGCAGGCCGGCCCCGCAGATGGCCCAGTCCAGGCCCTCGCCGGTATTCATCAGGGCGTCGGTGTAGTACGCCTGGTGGGCGCGATGGAAACCACCGACGCCGATATGGACGATGCCCTGGCGGGTATCGGCCAGGTTGTAGAGGGGCAGGCGGACTTCAGGAGCCAGCCGGTTGAGATTCTGCTTGTTCAGTTTCATTGCTAAGGCTCTCGGCAATCAGGCGGCAGCGCGCAGCGGACGGGCGACCGCTACACCGTTGGCATCGAATAAATGGCAGTGGCTGCTGTCCAGGTGCAGCTTAAGGGTTTCCCCGTACTGGCTGGCCATGTCCCCGCGGATACGCATGGTCAGGGCCTCACCGGAGGCGGTGCGCACGTGGCAGAAGGTGTCGCTGCCCAGGCGTTCGCCGACGTCGGCGGTAACCTGCAAGGTGCAGTCGCCCGGCTTGGCGAGCTCCAGGTGCTCCGGGCGAATCCCCAGGGTGACCGGGCTGCCGACGCTGAGGCCGGGATCGCTCAGCGGCAGGCTGATGCGCGTGCCGGCCTCGAGTTCGACTTCACAGCCCTGGCCGTCGAGGCGACTGACCTTGCCCTTGAGAAAACCCATTTTCGGCGTGCCGAGGAAGCCGGCGACGAACAGGTTGGCCGGTGCGTGGTAGAGCTCCAGGGGCGAGCCGACCTGCTCGACGCGCCCGGCATTGAGCACCACCACCTTGTCGGCCAGGGTCATGGCTTCGACCTGGTCGTGGGTCACGTAGATCATGGTGGCCTGCAGCTCTTTGTGCAGGCGCGCCAGTTCCAGGCGCATCTGCACCCGCAGGGCGGCGTCGAGGTTGGACAGCGGTTCGTCGAACAGGAAGATCTTCGGGTTGCGCACAATGGCGCGGCCGATGGCGACGCGCTGGCGCTGGCCACCGGAGAGCTGCTTGGGCTTGCGCTCCAGCAGCGGCCCGAGTTCGAGGATCCGCGCGGCTTCATTGACCTTGCGCTCCACCTCGGTCTTGGCCACGCCGGCCAGGTCGAGGGCGAACGACATGTTCTTGCGGACGCTCATATGCGGATAGAGGGCGTAGGTCTGGAACACCATCGCCAGGTCGCGCTTGGCCGGGCTGACTTCGGTGATATCGCGACCGTCCAGCTCGATGGTGCCGGATGTGACTTCCTCGAGGCCCGCGATCAGGCGCAGCAGGGTGGATTTGCCGCAGCCCGACGGGCCGACGAAGACCACGAACTCGCGGTCGTTCACTT
>Ga0302154_10000172_pt1 | contig 64154 bp, 52 predicted proteins | sample I_Bog_N2_3_FD_193507 | JGI IMG/M metagenome (GOLD analysis project Ga0302154, IMG submission 193507) | Peat permafrost microbial communities from Stordalen Mire near Abisko, Sweden - I_Bog_N2_3 | ecosystem: Environmental > Terrestrial > Soil > Wetlands > Peat | place: Sweden: Abisko, Stordalen... | reverse complement strand
ACCGCGTGGCTCTCGTCGGACGCCAGCGGAAACGTCAGCTTGAATTTCTCCGCGAATTTCTCGATCGGCTTCATCTTGTCCGGCGACACGCCGATCACGTCGATGCCGATATGCCCAAGTTGCGGCAAAGCCTCCTGGAACGCGCAAGCCTCCTTGGTGCAGCCGGGCGTGTCCGCCTTCGGATAGAAGTACAGCACGAACGGCTTGCCCTTCATCTCCCCAAGACTGACCGTGCGCCCCCCGCTCGCAGGCAGCGAAAAATCCGGCGCCGGATCGCCCTCGCCCAGGCGCCCCCCCGAGTCCGGTTCGCTTCCGGCAACGGCCTCCCCCGCCGCGGCACCCCTCACCTTCCCAGCCGCCCGCGCCCCACCGCTCGGAGCCGCCTTCGCCTTGCTGCCGCTCATGTTTCGATCTCCCCGACATGCCGCACGAATGCGGCGCGCACTTGTTCCGCCAACGTGTCCAAAGTGGCGCGCAGGTCGGCAACGTCAACCGCCGGAGCGCCAGCCGCCGCCGCGGCGCGCAGCAATGGACCGACCGAGGCCTCCGGCAGCGCCTCCTTCGCCCCCCGCCCCACCGTGATGCGCAGCATGTCCTGGACCGTGCGCCAAACCCGGTCCGCCCGCGTCAGCAGGGCGGCGTCCTCCGCCGGCAGCACCCCGGCCTGCGCAAGCCGCTCCAGCGCTGCCCGCGTCGTCGGGCAGCACAGATCGGGCGCCGTCTGGGCATGAACCAGTTGCAGCACCTGCGCGATGAACTCGACCTCGATCAGCCCGCCCGGCCGCAGCTTCACGTCCCATGGCCCGTCCGGCGGCAGATCCCGCAGCATCCGTGCGCGCATCGAGGCTGCGTCGGCGCGGATCGCCGCCCCCGCCCCGGCATGGGACAGCGCCTCGGCGATCGCCGCCTCGACCTGCCCGCGCAGTGCCGGCGGCCCGGCGACAACGCGCGCCCTGGTCAGCGCCATGCGCTCCCAGGTCCAGGCCGAGTCGGCGTGGTAGCGGCGGAAGCCGGACAGCGACACCGCCACCGGCCCTTTGTTCCCCGACGGCCGCAGCCGCATGTCCACGGCGTAAAGTTGCCCGTCCACGCCCGGCGCGGTCACCGCTGCCACGAAGGCATGCGCCGCCCGCACAAACCACTGGCTGGCCGGCAGCGAACGAGCGCCGCCTGCGCTTTCCGTCACGGAATCGGGGTGGTCGTAGATCAGCATCAGGTCGAGGTCGGAGCCGGTCATCATCTCGCACCCGCCCGCCTTGCCCAAGGCCACCACCGCCATGGCGCCCCCCTGCACCCGGCCGTACCGCCTGGAAAGATCGTCCAGGACGGGGGGCAGCAGGGCGGCCAGCGCCGCCTCCGCCAGCGCCGAGCGGCGCAGGCCGGCGGCATCGACGTCGAGCCGCCCCTCCATCGTGGCAACCGCGATATTGAAATCTTCCTCGCGGACGGTGCGGCGGATGGTGGCGATCGCGTCCTCCAGCGACCGCGCATCGCGCAGCCGCGCGCGCAGCAGCCGGCCGGGCGCTTCGGCGTCGTCCAGCGCCAGCAGGCCGTACAGCGCGCTGGGATAGCGGGTCAGATGGTCGGCCAGGGACGGCGCGGCCCCGAGCACCGCCGCAACCCGGTCCAAAAGCCCCAGGTTGCGCTGAAATAACGAAAGCAACTGCACGCCGGCGGGCTGAGACGCCAGGAAGGCGTCGAACCGGTTGAAGGCAACATCGGGGTGCGGCTGGCGGCCGAACCTCGTCAACAGGCCGGGCAGCAATTGCTGCATCAGCTCGCGCGCCCGCTCGGATCGCAGTGCGCGCACATGGCCCGCCTGCCAGCCGCGCACGGTGGCGATCACCCGCTCGGGGTGGTCGAATCCCAGCGCCCGCAGCGCCGCCACCGTGCCCGGCGGTGCCGGATCATCGCCGCGGAAATCCAGTTCCGGGACCAGCGCGGCGGTTTCGGGGGTGTCGGGCACCGCCTCGAACAACTCGGCATAGCGGGTGCGCACGGCGTCCAGATGGTGCAGAAGCGCGACGGCAAAGCTCGGCGCGTCCGCGTAGCCCATGAACGTCGCGAACCCCGCCAGCTCCGCCGGACGCTCCGGCAGCGCGTGCGTCTGGCGGTCGGCCACCATTTGCAGACGATGTTCCACGCGGCGCAGGAAGAGGTACGCGGCGGTCAGTTCCGTCACGGCGGCGCGCGGAATCCGGTCGGCCGCCGCCAGCCGCCGCAGCGCCCCCAGCGTCGTGGGATCGCGCAGCGCCGGGTCCCGGCCGCCCCAGACGAGCTGGAGAGTCTGCGCCAGGAACTCGATCTCGCGGATGCCGCCCTCGCCCAGCTTGACGTTGTGCCCGGCGATCCGCGCCACGGGGTCCGGCGCGGCGGCCAGCGCGCCGCCCTTGTGCTGGTCGATCCGGCGCTTCATCGCGTGGATGTCGGCCATCAGCGCAAAGTCGAGCCGGCGGCGCCAGACGAAGGGACGGATCGCGTCCAGGAACAGCGCCCCCAGCGCCAGGTCGCCGGCCACCGGGCGTGCCTTGATCATGGCGGCACGCTCCCAGCTCTGGCCCATGCTTTCGTAATAGGTGATTGCCGCCGTCAACGAGACCGCGGGCGGGGTCGCCGAGGGGTCGGGGCGCAGCCGCAGATCGGTGCGGAACACGTAGCCGTCGGCGTCCCGCGTCTCCATCAGCGACACCAGGGCACGGGCTAGCCGGGTGGTGAATCCGCCCATCGCGTCGCCTGCGCTACGATCGGTGTATATTCGTGCGTCAGGGTCGTAGATCAGCACGAGGTCAACATCGCTGGAGTAGTTCAGTTCACGCGCACCGAGCTTGCCCATGCCGATCACGGTGAACGCTCCGCCGCGCGCCGGCTGAGCGGGGTCCGGCAGGCGCAACTCGCCGGCATCGTGCGCGGCGCGCAGAAGATGGGCGACGGCGAGCGACAGCGTCGCCTCGGCCAGCGTGGTCAGCGCGTCGGTGACCCGATCGAGCCGCCAGAGCCCGCCGATGTCGGCGACGGCGGTGGCGAGCGCGACGACTCGCTTGGCGCGGCGCAAGGCGGCGGCGACGTGGTCGCGTCGCGACTCCGGCGGCACGGGGGACAGCGCCGCCAGCGTCCGCTGCACCACCACGTCAGGCCCCTCGGCCGCCAGCGTCAGCAGCGCCGCCGATTCGCGCAGGGCGAGATCGCTGAGATAGGGACTGTTGCCGCCCAGCGCGGCAAGCAACGCGGGGGCGCCAGGCTGGGTCAGGAACAGCGATTCGGCATGGCCGACAGCCCCGAACCGCTCGATCAGCCGCGCCGCCGCGGCGCGATCGTGCGGCTTCGGCCAGGCGTCCGGGAAAGGGAACGAGGTGGCTGTCATCCCCGGGAAGGCTGGCCATGAGGCGCCTGCCCGGTCAAGCCGCCCGCGGTCTGGCCATGCTGCTGCACCGGCTGGCGACGCTGGCCATCGCCTTGGCCGTGCTGGCGGGCGCCGGCATGGCGACGCTGGGCTGGCGTCTGTCGCAGGGACCGCTCGACCTGCCCTGGCTCACTGCCCGGATCGAGGCGGCGATCAACGCCGGGGAGGGTCCGACGCGGCTCGCAATCGGCTCGGCCGCTCTGGCGTGGGAGGGTTTCCGGCTCGGGGTCGAACGGCCGGTCGATCTCAGGCTGACCAATGTCACGGTCACCGACGCGGCTGGCAACCACCTGGTCTCGGTTCCCCGCACCGAAGTAGCGCTGTCGTTCGGTGCCCTGCTGCTGGGGCGTGTCGTGCTGCGCGCGGTGGAACTGGACCAGCCGAAGCTGACGCTGCTGCGGGGGGCCGATGGCAACATCAGCCTGGACATCGGCAGCCTGTCCGAGACCGCCGACTCCGGTTCCGCACCATCGACGGGACCGGCGCCCCGCCCCTCCCACGGCCTGGCGCCAGGCCAACCGACGCCAGACTCAGCGCCGAATGCGGCGCCCGGCACCGGCACGGTTCCTCCTCCTGGACCTCCCGCCGGCCCTCCCCGCGGCCCCCCCAGCGGCTTGCCCCCCTTGGCAGCACTGCTCGCCGAGCTCGCGCGGCCGGCGTCCACCGATCGCGCCGGCCTGCCTGGGCTGTTCAGCCAGATCCGCCGCGTGCGTATCCGTGACGCCCAGGTGACCATCGCCGATCGTCAGCTCGGCGCGACCTGGTACGCACCGCAGGCGGCGATCGACCTGACCCGGCGGCCGGCCGGCGGCGTTGACGGCATGGCTGATCTCTCGCTGGCGCTCGGCGACGAGCGCGCGCGGCTGACCGCCAGCGCGACGCTTGCCGCCGGCGCCACGCAGACCAGGCTTCGCGCCCGGCTGACCCCGGTAACGCCGGCCGCCCTCGCCCGTGCCGCTCCTGGCCTGTCGCCACTCGCCGCGCTCGACGCGCTGGTTGCCGTCCAAACCGAGCTGGATCTGGACGCCGCACTCGTCCCGCAGGGGGGGCGGCTGACCGCGCAGATAGGGGCCGGCGCCGTGCGACTGGGCACGAACAGTGTGCCACTCACTGGCGCCCTGCTGGTGGCCAGCGGTTCGGCCGGCCAGATCGCGGTGGAAACCCTGAAAGTGACGGTGCTCGGCCACGAGGGGGGCACGCCCAGCACCGTCCAGGCGACCGGGACGGTGCATCGGGCGGAGGGCCGGATCGAGGCCGCGCTGACGCTGGATCTCGACCAGTTGGCCCTCGCCGACCTGCCGACGCTGTGGCCCCCGATCACCCCCGGCGGCGCGCGGCCCTGGATCGTGGAAAACATCACCGCCGGGGTGGCGCGCAACGGGCACTTCGCGTTCGGCGTGGCAGCGACCGGCGACGTGAGCACCCTGACCCTGAACCGCGCCACCGGGACGGCGGAGGCCTCTGGCGTAACGGTGCACTGGCTGCGCCCCGTACCGCCGATCGTGCAGGGCGCGGTGCAGCTCCAAATCATTGATCCGGACACGCTGGAGATCGTGTTCCAGGCCGGGCGTCAGCGGCTGCCGCCGCGCGATGCCGGCGGGCTGGCGCTCCGCGGCGGGCGGATGCGCGTCACCGGCCTGATGGAACACGACCAGGTCGGCAGGATCGTCGCCAACATCGCCGGCCCGGTGGCGGACACGATCGCGCTGCTCCGTCAGCCGCGGCTGCGCTTGCTCGACAAGCATCCTGTCGATCTCCGCGATCCCGGAGGCGATGCAACGGCCACCGTGGCGGTGTCCCTGCCGCTGGAGAATAAGGTCGGCATGGACGATATCGCGATCCAGGTCGCGGCGAGGCTCAATGGGCTGCATCTCGCCTCCGTGTTGGCCGGGCGCGACCTCGACCAAGGCACGATCGCGCTCAGGGCCGACGCCGACGGGCTCACGGCCTCCGGGAGCGCCCTGCTGGCGCGGATTCCGGCGCAGCTCGATCTGGCGATGGATTTCCGGGCCGGGCCGGCGTCGCAGGTGCTGCAGCGGATCACCGTCACCGGACAGCCGGACGAGGCGCAGCTTGCGTCGGCCGGGCTCGACACCGGCGGCGCGCTGGCAGGGCCGGTGCCGCTGAAGGCAGTGCTGACCGAGCAGCGCAGCGGCGCCGGCGCCGTGCAGGTGGAGGCCGACCTGACCGGGGCGGCGCTGACGGTCGCGCCGCTGGCCTGGGTAAAACCACCCGACCGGCCAGCGCAGGCGAGCGCGCGCGCTGTGCTCAGCCGCGATCGCCTGGTCGGGATCGATCGGATCAAGCTGGATGGCGACGGCATCGCGGTGCAGGGCGCCGCGGACTTCGCCAACGGCAAGCTGGCCGCCGTGCGGGTGGACCGGTTTGCGCTGGGTCGCACCAGCGCAAGCGGCACCCTGCGCCTGCCGCCGTCACCTGGCGCCGGGCCGATCACGATCGATGTCCACGGCAGTGTGCTGGACCTGTCGGCTCGCCTGGCAGCGAACAAGGCTGCGGCAAAGCAGCCAAACAAGACGGCGCCGGAGCGGGGACCGCCGTGGAGCCTCACAGCGCGGTTCGATCAGGCGCTGATGGCCAACGGTATCGGATTTCGCGACATTTCGGCGCAGATCGACAGCGACGGGCTGATCTTCCGTCGCATGCATGTCACCGGAGCTGCCGGGGGGACGTCTGTGGGGACCTCTGGGGATAACGCGGCTGCGCATCCAGGAGCCCAGCGAGCTGCCGGGGGGACGTCTGTGGGGACCTCTGGGGGGACCAAGGGCAATGCCCCGGGGAGCGCAACATGGGGCGCCGCCGGGCCGCGAGCGGCCTTTGCCCTGGACATAACGCCCGAGCGCAACGCCCGCCGGTTGACCGCGAGCGCCGCAGACACCGGGGCGCTGCTGCGCGGCATCGATCTGATGAACACGATGCAGGGGGGGCGGCTGACCGCCAGCGGACTGTACGATGACAGCCGGGCCGACCATCTGCTCTCCGGCACAGCGGAGATCGATGAGTTCAGCATCCGCGACGCGCCCGCACTCGGCAAGCTGCTGCAGGCGATGACGCTGTACGGGCTGGTTGACGCAATGCGCGGGCCGGGGCTGGGATTTTCCAAGCTGATCGCGCCGTTCAGCCTCAGCGAGGACATGCTGACGCTGCAGGACGCCAGGGCGTTCAGCGCATCGCTCGGGCTGACCGCCAAGGGCACGATCAACCGCTCGACCGATCAGATCGACCTTAACGGTACGATTGTCCCGGCCTATTTCTTCAATGCGCTGCTGGGCAATATCCCGCTGGTCGGGCGGCTGTTCAGCCCGGAGCGTGGCGGCGGGGTTTTCGCGGCCAGTTACGCCGTGCGCGGACCGGTGGCCAACCCCCAGGTCAGCGTGAACCCGCTGGCTGCGCTGACCCCCGGCTTCCTGCGCGAAATGTTCAGGATCTTCTGACCTCATAGCCCGCTGCCTTCCGGCGGGCCGGCCGCCGCGCCGGTCAGGCGCGGCCGCACACGCAGGACATCGGGTCGCCGCTGGCACGAACGACGGCGGCCAGGAGGCGTAGCGCATCGGGACCGCCCTGATCGGTCAGACTGCCAGCCTCCATTTCCTCGGCCAGGATCTCAGCCTGGCCCGCGATGGTGTCGGACGCACGGCGGAGTGCCTCTCGGGCAAGGAAAAGCTGCAATGTTTCGGAGAGAAGGTTCCATTCGGTCAGCATACCACGCTCGCTTGGTGAAGCCGTTCTGGCTGGAACTTTTGCCGCGCGCCCAGGCCCGGCCCACAAGGACAATCGCCCCTGCTGGTTAAAGGAACGTTACAAGAACATGCGGGGGTCTAAGTTCGTCCTGCGAGCGCCCTCAAGCGGGCAGGCGCGAACCTGACCGTCACCCTGTCGGCGGCTTGGTCAGTTCATACAGCGCGACCGCGGCGGCGATGGACACGTTGAGGCTCTCCATCGTCCCCGGCATCGCAAGGCCGGCGATCTCGTCGCAGGTTTCGCGGGTCAGGCGGCGAAGCCCGGTGCCCTCCGCGCCGAGCACCAGCGCCGCGCGCCGCCCGGAAAGCGTCGCGCCGGCAAGCGGAACGCCGCCGGCATCCAGCCCGATACACCAGAGATTGGCCGCCTTGAGCGCGATCAATGTCCGCGCGATGTTCACGGCGCGCAGCAGCGGAACCGTTTCCAACGCGCCGGAAGCGGCTTTTGCGAGTGCGCCGGTTTCCTCGGGCGCGTTGCGGTCCTGCACGATCACGGCGGCGGCGCCGAACGCCGCCGCCGACCGCAGGATCGCGCCCACGTTGCGTGGATCGGTCACCTGGTCGAGCACGATCAGCGGCCCTGGCCGGCCGAGCGCGTGCTGCAGGCTTGGGGGCGCCAGGGGATCGGCCAACAACGCGGCGCCCTGGTGGGCCGAATCGTGACCGAGCAGGTGATCCAGCCGGGCACGGTCTACCCGCTCCGCCGGAACGGCCCACGGGGGCGGGAGGCGCTCGGCCAGCGCTGCCTCGGCCTCCTCGGTCAGCAACAGGCGCCGCAAGCGCCGGGCAGGGTTCGCCAGCGCCGCAGCGACCGCGTGCAGCCCGTAAAGCCACACGGTTCCCCGCGGTGCCTCCGGGCGCGGTCCGCGGGGTTGCTGCGATGGGACGTGCGGATGCTTGCCGCGATGGTCCGCCGCCCGAGGCGTCTGGTCGCCGTGGACCTGCCCGCCCGGTTGGCCGCGGGGGCCGTTATGGCCCGGCTCTGCGTGTTGACCTCGCTGGACGCCTGGACCCCGCTGGGCATCTCCCCGCTGGGCATCTCCCCGCTGGGCTTCTTGTCCCCGCTGGCCGCCGGTGCCGCTATGCCCCTGATCGCGCCGCGGCTGGCGCGAACCGGTCCCTGCAGCGACGGCGCCGGTGCCACGGTGTGGCGGGCCAGCAGGGCGGTCCCGACCGGGTCCGCGATCGGAGGGAGAACGGCCGGAGCCGCCATGCCGGTTCGACTGTGGGGGTTTCATTGCCGCGCGGGTATAGCCTTGCCCCGCCGGGCTGCCCAGTCACCTTGCTGTCCCCGGCGAGGGATGCACCGCTGACAGAACTGGCAGCCTCAGCCAATGGACCGGCGCGCACCAAACCGTGCGATCGCGCCGCCGAGGGAGCCGTGCAAGCCGGAGACCGTCAGCTTCGGTTCGGACGCGCGTTACGGGCTGTCGTTGACAAGGCCGGGCGTTGGCAATAGAGCGCTGCGCTCTCCCGGAGGGGTGCCCGAGTGGCTAAAGGGGACGGACTGTAAATCCGTTGGCGCACGCCTACGTTGGTTCGAATCCAACCCCCTCCATTCCCGTTCGACGATCTGATCTTTCGCGCCAACCGGCCGGACTGGGGCTCTATGCCCTGCCCGCCGTCGCGCGCCGCTCGGCGACGAAGCCGATCCGGCGCGCGAGGCGAATCACCGCGTGGCCTCCTCATGAGGCCAACGCGGCGTCATGTCAGTTCGGCAGCACACAGATCCAGGATCGGGTCGTCAAAGGCCGCGATGACCGGCTGTTCAGCATTTACGCCGAACATGAATGCGGCACTTACGTCGGCCGCCGTTCCGACACAGTGATGGACGTGCGGGACCGTCGTGATCACCTGACCGTCCATATGTGCGTCAAGAATGGCTTCGCCCAATGTGATGTCTGACTCCGAACCAACATCATCAAATGACCCAAACATGAAGGCTGAATACTCGGGAAGCGAGCTTGCGCATGAAGTGCTGGTAAACATTTTAACTACCTTTCAAGCCAAGTCATCTGGCTTGACTTTTGTCACCTGGCAGTTCGTTGATAAGGTCACTGCCGTTATCCGTTGGAGAGATTCAGCAGCTACTCCGCAGCGTATCGCAGCACCTGCTGCATGTGGACTGAAGCGCGCTGGGCTGCCGTGTAATCGCTCCTGGCTGACGCATAAACGCGCCTCGCGGTGTCGTATTCGTCCTGGGCTGCCTGGGCGGCCTTGCTTGCGGCTCGCCAGTGCAGTTCTGCCAGACCCATCAGGGTTTCCGCGGTTTCGACGTCAAATTCGCACATGACCTGAGTCCTTTGGCTTGGCGTTACGGTTGTTGGTCGTAACATCCCCTCGCTGTTATTCCCCTCGACGACAGCGGCACTCTTTTCGTCTCGCCGTTGCCGTAGCTGGCGTGGCGCTCAACATGCGCAGCGCAACACGTCTCCTGAGAACTGGCCCGGGCACCAGCGTTAACTGCCAGCCGACGATCTCACGAAGTATCTGAGGGAGGTCGGTCAGGAAGAGCACAGTCCTTACCGGGCAGGATTAACTCCTGGACAGGCTTGGGACATTTCCTCTTCGTTGAGAAGTGCTCAACGGGTGAGCGCTGTCGTGCGGGCCGATCGCTTACCGTGAACAACTGGAGGTGGTAAACTGAAGCCTCACGACAAGGTGATCAGTAAGCTCGCGGCGTTGTGAAGTCAAGAACTTCCAACCAATACCAGCACTATTTTGACCGGCCGAAGCGCAGGGCGCCGCCCGCCCCACCGGCCATCGGACTGGCGCTGCTCCGGCTCAAGCCAGCCACCCGGGCACCGGCAGGTTCTTCGACCGCAGGAACCCGACATTGAACAGCTTCGACTGATAGCGCGCGCCGCCGTCGCACAGCACCGTCACCACCGTATGCCCTGGCCCCATCGCCTTCGCCACCCGCACCGAAGCGGCGATGTTGATCCCCGATGAGGTGCCCACGGACAGCCCCTCATGGATCAGCACGTCGAAGATGTGCTCAAGCGCCTCGGCGTCCGGAATGCGCACCGCATCGTCGATCGGCGCGCCCTCCAGGTTGGCGGGCACGCGCGACTGGCCGATGCCCTCGGTGATCGAACTGCCCTCGACCGTCAGGTCGTTGCTCTTCACCCAGCCATACAGGCCGCTGCCCTCCGGGTCCGCCAGCACGATCCGCACGCCGGGCTTGCGCTCCTTCAATGCCAGCCCCACGCCAGCCAGCGTGCCGCCGGTGCCGCAGGCGCACGTGAAGGCATCGACCGCGCCGCCGGTCTGCTCCCAGATTTCGGCCCCTGTGCTCTCCCGGTGGCCCTCGCGGTTCGCCAGGTTGTCGAACTGGTTGGCCCAGATCGCGTTGCCCTGCGCGCCGATTTCCTCCGCCAGCCGGCGGGAGACGTGAACGTAATTGCCGGGATCGCGATACGGCTTGGCGGGCACCAGCCGCAGATCGGCGCCGATCATGCGCAGCGTGTCGATCTTCTCCTGGCTTTGCGTCTCCGGCATCACGATCACGCAGCGATAGCCACGCGCATTGCCGACCAGTGTGAGCCCGATGCCGGTGTTGCCGGCGGTGCCCTCGACGATCGTGCCACCGGGCTGCAGCGTGCCCCGCCGCTCCGCATCGCTGATGATATACAACCCCGCGCGGTCCTTCACCGACCCGCCCGGGTTCATGAACTCCGCTTTCCCCAGGATCGTGCAACCCGTCGCCGCCGAGGCGCGCCGCAGCTTGATCAAAGGCGTATGGCCGATGGCCGCTGCAAGGTCTTCCTGCCAGCGCGTCCCGTGATACGACTGCGTCATGTTTCCTTCATCCGACCGGAGTTCGTGAGATATGGTAGAGAATGTGGCCCCCGCCGAGGCATGGGAAGCCTTAAAGGCGAACCCGGACGCCCAGCTTGTCGATGTCCGCACCGACGCCGAATGGACGTTCGTTGGCGTCCCCGATCTGTCGTCCCTGGGCAAGCGGCTCGCGCTGATCCCCTGGCAGGTCTATCCGTCGATGCAGCAGAACGCCGGGTTCGTCGAACAGCTCCGCAAGGCCGCGCTGACGCCCGGCCACCATATCTACTTCATCTGCCGCAGCGGCGTCCGCAGCCTGCATGCTGCCGAAGCCGCACGCGAATCAGGCTTCCCGTACGTCTATAACGTCGCGGACGGCTTCGAAGGGCAGTTGGACGCCGAGGGCCATCGTGGCGCGAACTCCGGATGGAAGGTGGAAAATCTCCCCTGGCGCCAGCGCTAGGAGACCGGCGCCGCCACCTGCAGCTTTAGAACCACCATCCACGGATAGCGCGTGTCGAGCACCACGCCCTCGGGCGTGGCAAGCTTGCCGTCGGTCGTGACCGGCACGTGCTTCATCGTGACCGCATCATCGACATTGCCGCCGATCACGCTGATCTGGCCGGGCGCGCGCGTGTCCACCACGATGTCGCAATGCGCCGGGTAGCGCCCGGCGGGCAGGTCGTCGTAGCGCAAGGAGGCGGCGCGACCCCGGCCGGTGCAAATCAGGTCGCCCGGAGCCGGCGCGTATTCCTCCGGTCGCATGGCCTGGATCAGCCAGGCGCCGGTCGGCGTGAGTCGCTCCTGCTTCGCGAGGTCGATGTAATCGGAGTGGCTGGCGCCATAGGGAAAGCGCGGCCCGGCGCCGGCAATGCGCATCACGTAAGAGATGAAGGCCGCCGACCAGGCATAAAGCCCGTCCTCCCGCGCGGGAAATTCGATGCCGCCATCACCGTGCTTTCCGGTCCATCCGGATTCACGGCTGTCGGTGCTCAGGCCGAGCCACCAATACTCGCCGACCCGCTCCCAGAATCCCGGCCACCGTTCGGGCTTGTCCTCCGGCGCCGGCGGCGGTCGCGTACCGGGCGGGTCGTCGTCCACCAGTTGGCCGAACATGTGCCATTCGCGCTGTGCGATCGCCACGACGTCGGCGCGTGCGAACGGCTCGTACGGCGCGCGAGCGAAGGGGGGCACCTGCGCGTCGGAATACGGCACCAGTTTCGCCGCCTGTTTGGGCCCCCCCGGCTTGTGCCCGGCGCATGCGGACACCAGGACCAGCGGCAGCAAGGCCAGAAACGCGCAGCGGCGGACGCGGAAAATAACGATCCGCAATGAGCATAAGCGCGAAGGAACCGCCATCCGGGGCAACTCCGAGGGTGCGGCCGCGCGTTAGCCGCGTTCGGGAAACAGCGAGCGCAATCCAGCGGCGCTTGCCTCGCAGCAGCCGCGCTCGGTGATGAGCCCCGTCACCAGCCGCGCGGGGGTCACGTCGAACGCCGGATTGGCCGCCGGGCTGCCCGCTGCCGCCACCCGTATCGTGGTGATCGTGCCGTCCGGCAGTTGCCCGGTGATGTCCGTCACTTCCGCCGCGGCGCGCTCCTCGATCGGAATCTCCGCCACGCCATCTGATACGGTCCAGTCGATGGTCGAGGACGGCAGCGCCGCCCAGAACGGCACGTCGTTGTCGCGCGCCGCCAGCGCCTTCAGGTAGGTGCCGATCTTGTTGCAGACGTCGCCGAGGCGGGTCACGCGGTCCGCGCCGACGATCGCCAGATCGACCTGCCCGTGCTGCATCAGGTGCCCGCCGGCGTTGTCCGCGATCACCGTGTGCGGCACGCCGTGCTTGCCCAGTTCCCATGCGGTCAACGACGCGCCCTGGTTGCGCGGGCGGGTCTCATCGACCCAGACATGCAGGGCGATTCCGGCATCGTGCGCCTTGTACACTGGCGCCAGCGCCGTGCCCCAATCCACCGTCGCCAGCCAGCCGGCATTGCAGTGGGTCAGAACGTTCACCGTCTGGCCTGGCTTGGTCTTGCGCGAAGCGGCGGCCTCGATCAGCGCGCGGCCGTAACTCCCGATCGCTTCGCTCCGCGCCGCGTCCTCGTCGGCGATGTCCGCGGCCTCGGCATAGGCGGCGTCCACCCGGCCAGCCGCCGGCGTGGTGCGCAACCGCGCCAGCATCCGATCGACCGCCCAGCGCAGGTTGATCGCGGTCGGCCGGGTCGCCGCCAGCGTCGCCGCATCGCGCTCCATCGCCTCGGTCGAGGCGTCGTGCCGCAGCGCCAGGCACACGCCATAGGCCGCCACCGCGCCGATCAGCGGTGCGCCGCGCACCTGCATGGAGCGGATTGCGTGCGCCACCTGCCCGACATCCGTCAGGCGCAGAATCTCGACCGACCAGGGCAATTTCGCCTGGTCGAACAGCCGCACCGACCACCCGTCGGAGTCCACCCAAACGCTGCGATAGGGTGTTCCGTCAATCCGCATCACACGATCCTCTGATGAAGCACGCAGACCAGCGTGAATAGCCGGCGCGCGGTTGCAAAGTCGATATCGACCTTGCCTTCAAGCCGGTGCTTCATCAGCTCGGCACCTTCGTTGTGCAGCCCGCGCCGGCCCATGTCGATCGCCTGGATGCGCTGTTCACGGCCTTCCTCGACCGCCTTGACGTGGCTGTCCACCAGCAACTGATAGTCCTTCACCAGGCTGCGGAACGGACCCAGCGCAAGTCCGACAGCGGTCAGCGGCGAGCCGTCGTCGTGCCGGATGTCGAACACCAGCCTGCCGTCGCGGATCGACAGATGCAGCGCATACGGCCCGCCGGGGCTGTCAGGCTTGACCGTCAGCGGTACGAAGCGGTTCTCGGCCGTGAGGTCGGCGACCGCCTGGGCGCGGTCAGCCTCGATCGATGACGGCAGGCGGCGGCCCGCCGACTCGCTCTCCAGGACGACCCGGACGAGCCGAGCCGCCGGGTTGCCGGCCGGGGTCGCGCTCATGCGCCGTCAGCACCGGATTTCAGCATGTTCAAACTCAGCATCAGTCCTACCGTCCCGCCCTTCACCGGCCGGATCAGGGCCAGGGTTAGAACCAGCGTCAGCGGCAGGAAGATCGCCCACAACACCCACAGCGGCGGAGCCTCCAGCCGGTCGGTCAGCAGCAGCAGCGGAACCACGATATGCCCGGCGATCAGGATGGTGAAATAAGGCGGGGCGTCGTCTGCCCGTAGGAGCCCGAGTGGCGCGCCGCAATTCCAGCATGCAGCCACAACGCGAAGAAAGCCATTGAAAAGGGCTCCTTTGCCACAGGCCGGACAGCGGCCTACCAGTCCCCGTCCGATCGCTGTAGCCAGCGGCGGCATGGGCCAGCGCGGCCGGGTTACGAGGCCGGCCTTCGATTGGATGCGTGCCACGGGCGGTATCCTTGGACACTCGGGCGGCGTTCTCTGCCACGCCATACCACCATCCAATATCGGCCCTCGTGCCGGCGGCCGCCAGGGGGATCAATCGGGGACCAATCGGGGATCAATCGGGGTCAATCCTGGACCAAGCCTGGCTCGGGCAGAATTGGTCTGGATTTCTGGCGATCGACAGGAAGCTTTTGCGCGCCGCCGGTCTGCGGCACGAACCCCACCGCGAAGCCCAGACCACACTTCCTGGATGGATGGCGTCGCTGCTGGGTTGCCAGTGGTGCGCTTGCCGTTACGTGCCCGCGACCTTACGAAGGGCTCCGCTTACAGAAAGACCATGTTGCGTGCGAACGGCTCGTTCGGCGCCAAGCGGAGATTCAGAATGATTCTGCAAGACGTCAAAGTCCACCCGTCCAAAGCCAGCCTGAAACGGGAGGATCAATTGGCCTGGAAGATCGCCGGCGTCGCCGCCGACCGGGTTGCGGTCGAGCGTGACGTGTCCGCAATGATCATCAACCGGGTGATCGACAACGCTTCAGTCGCCATCGCTGCGATCAACCGGCGCCCCGTGGTTTCGGCGCGCGACATGGCGCTTGGGCATCCGCGCAAGGATGGCGCCACCGTCTTCGGCGTCCCGGCAGCCAAGCGCGTGAGCCCGGAATGGGCCGCCTGGGCGAACGGCACCGCCGTCCGCGAGCTGGACATGCACGACACCTTCCTCGCCGCCGACTATTCGCATCCCGGCGACAACATCCCACCGATCCTGGCGGTGGGGCAGACCACGGAGAAATCCGGGCGCGACCTGATCCGCGGCATCGCGACCGGCTACGAGATCCAGATCGACCTGGTTCGCGCGATCTGCCTGCACGAGCACAAGATCGACCATATCGCCCATCTTTGTCCCGCCCAGGCCGCCGGCATCGGCACGCTGCTCGGGCTGAAGCAGGACGTGATCTACCAGGCGGTGCAGCAGGCGGTGCACGTCTCCTTCACCACCCGCCAGTCGCGCAAGGGCGAAATCAGCTCGTGGAAGGCCTATGCCCCGGCGCATTCCGGCAAGCTGGCGATCGAGGCAGTCGATCGCGTGATGCGCGGCGAGGGTGCGCCGAGCCCGATCTACGAAGGCGAGGACAGCGTGATCGCCTGGATGCTGAATGGCCCCGAGGCGCACTACCAGGTGCCGCTGCCGGCGCCGGGCGAGGCCAAGCGCGCGATCCTGGACAGCTACACCAAGGAGCACAGCGCCGAATACCAGTCCCAGGCGCTGATCGACCTCGCCTTCAGGATGCGCGAGGAAATTCCCGACCTGGAGCAAATCGAGAAGGTCATCATCCACACGAGCCATCACACGCACTATGTCATCGGCACCGGCGCCAACGATCCGCAGAAGATGGATCCGAAGGCCAGCCGGGAGACGCTCGACCATTCGATCATGTATATCTTCGCGGTCGCCCTGCAGGACGGACGCTGGCACCACGTGGACAGCTACGCCCCCAAGCGCGCCGCCCGCCCAGACACCGTGACGCTGTGGCACAAGATCGAGACGCGCGAGGACCCGGAATGGACCCGCCGCTACCGCGCCACCGATCCGAACGAACTTGCCTTCGGTGCCCGCATCGAGATCATCCTACGGGACGGCTCGAAGATCGAGGACGAGATGGCGGTGGCCAACGCCCACCCGCTGGGTGCGCGCCCGTTCGGCCGCGACGACTACATCCGCAAGTTCCGCATCCTGACCGAGGGGATCATTTCCACCCGTGAGGCGAACCGCTTTTTGGAGGCGGTACAGGACTTGCCGCGCCTGCCAGCCGGCGACCTCCACCGCCTGAACGTCGCGCTGCCGGCGGACCAGCTCGCCGTCGGCAAGCCCGGCATATTCTGAGGGAGACGCGTCATGCACGAGACCACAGCCACAGCCTTCAAGCCCAAGAAGTCGGTCGCGCTGTCCGGTGTCGCGGCGGGCAACACCGCGATCTGCACCGTCGGGCGCACCGGCAACGACCTGACCTACCGGGGCTACAACATCCTCGACATCGCGGACACCTGCGAGTTCGAGGAGATCGCCCACCTGCTGGTGCACGGCACGATGCCGAACCGTCCGCAGCTTGCCGCCTACAAGACCAAGCTGCGCGCCTATCGCGGCCTGCCGAACTCGGTGAAGCGTTCGCTGGAGGCGCTGCCGGCGGCGGCGCACCCGATGGACGTGATGCGCACCGGCGTCTCGGCGTTGGGCTGCACATTGCCGGAGAAGGACGACCACAGCATCGCCGGCGCGCGCGACATCGCCGACCGGCTGCTGGCCTCGCTCGGCTCCATTCTGCTTTACTGGTTCCACTACGCCCATCATGGCCGGTCGATCGAGGTCGAGACCACCGACGAATCGATCGGCGGCCATTTCCTGCACCTGCTGCACGGCAAGCGGCCGAGCGAGTCATGGGTGCGGGCCATGCACACCTCGCTCAATCTCTACGCCGAGCACGAGTTCAACGCCTCGACCTTTGCCTGTCGCGTGGTCGCCGGCACCGGCTCGGACATCTACTCGGCGATTACCGCCGGCATCGGCGCCCTGCGCGGGCCGAAGCATGGCGGCGCGAACGAGGCGGCGTTCGAGATCCAGGAGCGCTATGCGACGCCTGATGAGGCGGAAGCGGACATCCGCCAGCGGGTGGCGCACAAGGAGGTGGTCATCGGCTTCGGCCATCCGGTCTATACGATCGCCGACCCGCGCAACAAGGTGATCAAGCAGGTGGCGAAGCACCTGTCGCACGAAGCGGAGTCGCTGAAGATGTTCGCCATCGCCGAGCGGATCGAGGCGGTGATGGCGGAAACCAAGAGCATGTTCCCCAACCTCGACTGGTTCAGCGCCGTCTCGTACCATATGATGGGCGTGCCGATGGCGATGTTCACGCCTCTGTTCGTGATCTCGCGCACCTCCGGCTGGAGCGCGCATGTCATCGAGCAGCGTATCGACGGCAAGATCATCCGCCCCACGGCGAACTACACCGGTCCCGAGGACACGCCCTTCCTGCCGCTTGAGCAGCGCGTCTGAACGACACGCAACGACGTTCGGCGGAACCGCCGCGGCAGCGATGCCGCGGCGGTTTTTTCTTGCAGCCGATATTGGCGGCGCGACGCGCGCTCCCGTCGCGGGTCATGGTGCGATCCACCGCACGCGCATTTTTTCGCGGCGCGTGCCAGGCGACGTTGCTTTTTGTTGACACGCAGCGGCGAGACGCGGAATAGCGGAGTCGGTGTGTGACAATCCGATTCGCGCCGTAATTTCAAGCGGTCGGTGCGCGCATCGCGTTAACAGAAGGACGGTCCATGGACCGCAGCCTCGTCCAGGCGAAGCAGGGCCGATCGCGCGAGGATGTCCGCTCGATCGTGCCGGGAATAGCAATGATGGAACAGCGCATGGTATGCGCCTTGTCCGATGCTGTTTCCGTGAACCGTCTGGCCCAGTGATGGGTCGCCGGGGCGTGTGCGGCGTTGGCGTGCGTGGCAGACGCACCACGCTGGACCCGTCGGGCATGCTCCATCGAGGGGCAACGCCGATCCGGTCGCCGACCCGATGGGACTGGCCAGGTTCCGCGACGCGGTCGCGGCAGCGTGCATGGTGCGGAGCCGGCCGCGTCGGGCGGCCATCGGTCAGACCGCGCGCATCCAACGATCCAGCAGGAGTTCCTCCAGGTGAGCACTGAAGAGCCGACAACCGATAAGCCGCGCGCGAGCGCACTGGCGCTAAGGGCGACCACGCGAAAGGCCGCCGCAAAGAAGAAGGCGGCGCCGAAGAAGAAAGCCGTCGCCGCGAAGAAGGCCGTCCGCAAGACAGTGGCCAAGGCCCCCCGCAAGACCGCGGGCCGCAAGGCCGCCGCTGCGAAGACCACGCGCAAGACCGCGACACGCAAGACGGCGACGCGGAAGGCTGCCACGCGCAAGACCGCGACGCGCAAGGCTGCGACAGGGAAGGCTGCGACACGCAAGACGGCCACCCGCAAGGCGGCCACGCGCAAGACTGCGACACGCAAGACGGCGACCCGCAAGGCTGCAACACGCACGGCTGCGACACGCCAGACGACCACTCGCAAGGCAGTCGGCCGCAAGGCAGTCGCAAAGACCACGCGCAAGACGGCTACACGGAAGACTGCGGCGCCGAAGACCGCCGCACCGAAGCGGAAGGCCGCCACCACAAGGAAGGCTGCGGAGCCTATCAAGAAGGCCGTGGTCAGGCGGCCCCGCAAGGCGGCAGCGCCGCCCCCTGCACCGACTGAGCGCGAAAACGAGCCGACCAACGAATCGCTGGACTGACGCCGCATCTCTTGTGTTGACCGGTGGCCGGAGCCGGCCGCCGGTGCGGATCCCGGTTTCGTGCGTGGCTCCCAAAGCTATGGCTACGTGCGATACCGACCGGAGATGTTCGGGATGTTCGCGTAGGGCGGATAAGCGAAGCGCCCTCCGCCATTGCCGCAAGCCGCACCGCAGCGGCGGATGACGCTTCGCTTATCCGCCCTACGCCCGTTGGTCGCGTGTCGCAGTAGCCACGCGCGGACAGGCTGGCCGCCAGCGCGCCAAGCAAGTGCCTGGTGTCCGCTTCGTCCAGCTCAGCCATCAAGGACCTGGAACGCCTTCAGGAAGAAATCCGGGGCGCCGAAATTTCCGGACTTCAGCGCCAGATGCAACGCCACAGACCCGCCTTCGGCAAAGGTCCAGGGCACGCCGGGATCGATCTCGGCGCCGATGCGCAAGCGGCGCACGCCCAGCCGCGATGCAACCGCACCAGAGGTCTCGCCGCCCGCCACCACGAGGCGCCGTACGCCGAGTTCCACCAGTGCTTCGCCGATACGGGCCAGCGTCTCCTCGACCAGCGCGCCAGCGGCATCGCGTCCGAGACGGCTCTGCAGCGCGGCCACCTTGTCGGGCGGGACAGACGCGGCGATGACGACCGGCGTTGTGCCGAGCCTCCCGCGCGCCCAATCCATCGCAGACTGGGTTAACGCGGCGGCATCCGGCGTCGCCAGCGGATCAAGCTCCAACACCGGCAGATGCTGACGCGCTCTGCCGAGTTGCATCAGCGTGGCGCGCGCGCAGGACCCGGCAAGCACCGCGGCGTAGCCGCCCGCCGCCGGCAGTGCGGTGGCATCGCGCTCGGGCAACAAGCCAAGCCGGCGAAAGTTTGCCGGCAGTCCCATCGCGACTCCCGATCCGCCGGTGATCAGCGCGTGGCTTTCCGCGGCCTCGCCGATCGCCAGCAAGTGGCCGTCGTTCACCGCGTCCACGATGGCGTAGCGGCGGCCTTGCTCCTTCAACGCGGTCATCCTGCCGCGGATCATCGCCGGCCCTTGCTCGACCACCGCGCAGGGCACCAGCCCCACCGTGCCGTCGGTCTGCTGCCCGAGCACGCGCACCAGGTTGGCGTCCGTCATCGGGGTCAGCGGATGGTTCTCCATGCCGCTCTCGTTCAGCAGCGCGCTGCCGACGAACAGGTGGCCTTGATAGACGCTGCGTGCGTTGGCCGGGAAGGCGGGACAGGCGAGAGCAAACCCGCAGCCGAGCGCCGCGATCAGCGCATCCGCCACCGGCCCGATATTGCCCTGCGGCGTGCTGTCGAAGGTCGAGCAGTATTTGAAGAAGAACTGCCGCGCGCCCGCGTGACGCAGCCAGTCCAGCGCGGCGAGGCTATCGTTCACTGCCTCGGACACGGGCGCGGTGCGCGACTTCAGCGCAACGACCACCGCGTCGGCGTCCGGCACGGCATCGTGGTTCGCGGGCACGCCGAGAAACTGCACGGTCCGCATCCCGCCGCGCACCAGCATCGAGCAAAGGTCGGTCGCCCCGGTGACGTCGTCGGCGATCGCGCCCAGCAGCATCGTTTATCCCCCCGTTTTTATCCGCCGTGTTTTTATCGCCCTGGCGGAACCGCCAGGATGTCGCGATGGCCGATGCGGATCGCGAGCCGTGCGGCGGTGGCCTGGCGCAGCCGAGTCTGCGCCCAGGCGCCGATCACGCCCCGTCGCGCGGGTGCGATCTCGCTTGCGGCGTTGGCAGTGCTGTCCGTCAGCATGCGCGCCATGGCGAGCCCGGTGCGCGGGATGCGCCAATCGGACGGAGCGTTGGTGGTGGCGAACCCTGCCGCGTCCAGCAGCCGCAGCGCTGCCGCGGGCGCGGCGGTACCGAGCGCCGGCCCGAAGCCGTGATCGCGTCGCTGGTCGCGGCGCACGGCGGCACGCAGGATTGCATCGGCGGGATGATGCGGCAGCCACGAATCGCGCCCGTCCACGGTCATCGTTGCCAGCAGAGGAACGTCCAACCACTCCAACAGACGCCCCAGCCACTCCGCCGAAACAAGGTCCAGCAGCGCGCTGCACACCACGGCGTCCGCCTCGTCCAGTGGAAGCCCGTCGGGCGCGGCGGTGAGGTCGGACTCGAAGCACTCGATGCGCCAGGCGCCGCGCGGGGTGTGCACGATCATCGCGCGATCGGGCCAGGTGACGGTGAACCGGTGATGCTCGGCCCAGTGCGCCGTGCGGCTGAGCGCCTCGTCGAGCAGATCGCCATCGTCTTCGGCGAAGTACCAGACCTGGGCGCGTCCGATGATCGGGGCGAGGTAGCGGAACAGGCTGCCGGTGCCTGCGCCAAGGTCAAGCACATGCGGGCGCGCGGGAAGCGCATCCGCCAATACGTGCGCCAGCCGCCGGCTGCGCGCGACATGATCGAACGGTTCGCGCAGCGCGAGCCATGTGTCGGCGAAATGCTCGGTCATGCGAGGGCCTGTGCAAAATTGCGGGTCGCGGCGTCCCATGAGGGCAGCGTGCGGCCGATCTGCCACGCCGCCTCCGCCATGTCGCGCCGCAGCTCGGTATCGAAGATCATGCGCCGCATCGCTTTCGATAGCTGCTCGTGGTCGCCCGGCCGGCAGACCGCGCTGCACTCCGGCGTGAGCTGTACGGCAGCGGCGCCGCCTGATGTTGCCGCCACCGGCAGGCCGCGCTTCAACGCTTCGGTGATCGCCATGCCGTAACCCTCCCACTGCGTGGCCAGCGCGAACAGGTCCGCGCCTTGCCATAACGCTTCCAGCGCCGGATCGCTGACTTCGCCGGCGAAGGTCACGCGCTGCGCGATGTTGAGTTCCTCGGCGCGGGCGATCAATGCGCGCGCATGCACCGGATCGCGCTCGGCCGAGCCGGCGATGGTGAGATGCCAGTCGAGATCGAACAGCCGGGCAAGCGCGCGCAGCAGCACGTCGTGGCCCTTGCGCGGTGCGAGTGCTCCCACGGACAGGATCGCGCAGCCTGGACTGTTGGAGCCGGTGGCGCGGGGTGCGTCGTCGGTGCCAGGGGGGACGATCGCGATGCGGTCGCGGTGGACGGCGTATTCATCGGCGAGGCGGGCGGCGGTTGCTTCGCTGGTCACGATGATCCGGGCGAGGCGCGGCAGCAGGCGTTGCTCGATGGCATGCAGCGCGGCTTGGTCGGGCTCGCCGAGGCCGGTTTCCAGTGAGACGGGATAGTGGATCAGGGCGACGGCTTGGCGGGCTTCCAGCGCGTCCTCCATGCCGGCGAAGGCGGACAGTACGAGCCCGTCAATCACCGGACGCGCGTTGGGGGGGAACGCGGCCAAGGCGGTGCGTGCGGCGAGGCGCGCAGTGTCCTCGGCAAGCGGGTGGCGGCCTGGGAGTTCGACGACGTCCACTGTGTGCCCCGCTGCGCGCAGCCCGGCGACGATGCGGCGGTCGTAGGCGTAGCCGCCGGAGACCGTATCCCAGGGCGCGGGAACGAGGAGTGCGAGATGCGTCAGCGGTGCGGGCCTTCGAACGCTGCGCAGGCCACCGGGCTTTCCAACACGGTTGGTGTGACGGCGCTGACGGCATCGAACGTCGCCTCGATCGTCAACGTGTTGCCGTGCAGAAGTTGCGCTGGCGGCAACGCGTCACTGGGGACACCGTGCTCGATCATGATGCGGTCGGCGACGGCGGCACTGAACATGCGGAACTGGCCTCCGTTCGGTCGCGCGCGAACCGCCGCCGCGAGGCTCATTGTGATCCGTGTCGCCCGTCGGCCACAAGAGCGGCGCGCGCTCACCGCCAGCTTGGTTCGGCTCATGCCCCAAAACGCGCCACCCGGATCAATGGGGTGCGCGCCCTGATCGGAGGTGAGTCCGCGGGACGCCTGGGCCTATCGCCGCCAGCGGAACAGGCGCGCGACCAAGAAAAGCCGGCCGGGGGCGAGCGCCGTTACGATGGCGATGGCAAACGCCCGAGTAACGACATTCACGCCCGTGCAGCCAGCGTATAAGCCACCGGCCGGCCGTGTTGCTCGACACTCCCCCCCGCCCCATACCGCGGCCCAGCGCCTGGCGGCAGCGCGCGGGCAATCGTGCCGATCAGCCGGCCCTGCACCGCGATCGCGCGCTCCAACAGACGCTTGTTCTCCGCCGACAGCGCTTGCAGCCGTCGCGCCGTGTCCTCCGCTGTCGCGCGCTGCATCGTCGCAAGCGGTCCGGCAGCCGCGTGTGCAACGGCGAAGGCAGCAACGGCGCGCTGCTTGTCCGCCACCATCAGCGCCGCGCGCGACAGATCCATTGCGGCCAGCGCTGCATTCTCCCGGTCGAGCAACTCGGCAAGCCGCACCGCCGCTGCGATCATGTCGGATGTCATGTTCGTTTCCCCTCCTGCACGCGCAGCAGCGCGGCATAGATCGGCGCCGCGAGGCCAAACCCGCCATGCGCGGCGATCTGTTTTCCGATCGCGTCCACCAGCATCGGCTTCCACGCATCTTCCGCCGACCCGCCGCCGAACGCGCCGTTCGCCGTGTCGACCGTGTCAAACATCGGAGCCAGCAACTGGCCGATCGCCGAAGCCTCGAAATCCTGCGCGGCTTTCCAAATCTTCGCCGTCTGCGCGTCGCTCAACGGGGCATTGCCAAAGGCACCCACTCCGGAACCGCCCGCCACCGCCGCGCGCGGAACATCCCGCACCAGGGGAACGGTGGCCGCCAAGCCGGCCGGCATGATGTGCCCGGTCATCAGCGCACGATCAGGTCGGCTTGGAGCGCACCGGCAGCCTTGATCGACTGCAGGATGCTGATCAGGTCGCGAGGACCAACGCCCAGCGCGTTCAGGCTCGCCACCAGGTCGCGCAGCGTCGTGCTGCCGTGCAGGATGCCGAGCTTCCGGTCGTGCTGGTCGTCCACCTGGATCTGCGTCCGCGGCACGACCGCCGTGCGACCGTTCGACAATGGGCCGGGCTGGCTGACCTCCGGCGTCTCGGTGACGCGGATCGTCAGGTTGCCCTGGGCGATCGCCACCGTGCTGATCCGCACATTGGCGCCCATCACCACGGTGCCGCTGGCTTCCTCGATCACCACCACGGCCGCGTTGTCCGGCTCGATCCGCAGGTCCTCCAGGGCCGCCAACGTCTCGATCGGATCGCGCCCGCCCAGGGTCAGCGCCACGGTGCGCGGGTCCAGCGTGTGGCTGATCGGCCCCAGCGCGTGGTTGATCGCGGCCTCGATGCGCCGCGCCGTGGTCAGGTCCGGGTTGCGCAGCCCCAGCCGCAGCCCGGCGGTGCGGTCCAGCCGGAACGCCACCTCCCGCTCCACCGTCGCACCGTTCGCGATCCGCCCGGCCGTCGGCACGCCGCGCGTGACGGAGGCGCCGGCCCCGCGCGCGGCAATCGCCCCGGTGGCCAGCGCGCCTTGCGCCACGGCGTACACCTCGCCGTCGGCCGCCAGCAGCGGTGTGACCAGCAGCGTGCCGCCGGTCAGGTTGGTGGCGTCGCCAAGCGACGACACCGCCACATCGATCCGGCTACCGCTGCGGGAGAACGCCGGCAGGTCGGCGGTGACCATCACTGCGGCGATGTTCTTGGTGGAGAGCTTCGCCACCTGGTCGCGGGTGTTGACGCCCAGCCGCTCCAGCATGCCCACCAGCGATTCCAGGGTGAACACGGCGTTGTTCAGCTTGTCCCCGGTGCCGTTCAGCCCGACCACGAGGCCGTAGCCGATAAGCTGGTTCTCCCGCACGCCCTCGATGTCGGCGATGTCCTTGATCCGAACCTGCGCCACCGCCGGCGAGGGCAGAGCGGCGGCAGCGGCGAGGGCGAACAGCAGGCGGACAAGCAGGCGCACGGCGGCAATCCTTGGTAGCCGGCCCGTTAAGACTTTGCTGTCAGTCTGCGAGCGGGTCTGCCGCGGAGGGCGCAAGGTCCATGCCAGGCCGCAAGGCCGCAAATCCGCGGCATCCGGCGCCGGGCGCCCCGGCAAACTCTGCCGGGCGGCAGGCGAGAGGCGGAAGAAGGAGCCGAGCGAATGACGTCGATCGAGCGAGTCAGGGGCGGTCCGGTCGCGTCGCGTTCCGCCGCGGGCGCAGTGTCGCAAGGCGGCGCCGCGTTCGCCTCGGCGCTGCAAGCCGGCGCCAGTCGCGCCGCGGACCCAGGCACGGACGCACCGGCCGGCGTGGCCGGGCCGCTGGCACTCGGCGCGATGCTGACACTGCAGGAGACGGGGGCCGGCTCGGTGCGGGACCGCGAGGCTCGCCGACGCGGCCAGGGATTGCTGGCGGCCCTGGCCGCCTTGCAGCGCGATCTGCTGGGCGGCGGCGGTGGCGAGGACCCCGCCGCCTTGCAGCGTCTGGCCGACCTGGCGGCGGCCGTGCCAGACGCCGAGGACCGGCGGCTGGGCGCCGTCCTCGGCGCCATCGTCCTACGGGCCAGGGTGGAATTAGCCCGGCGGGGCACCTGACCGTCCGCATCATGGGCCGGAGGTGCCCCTATACCGCCGCTTTTGTTGAAGGACCGACTCGTGTCAGTCCCGCGAAGCTTGGGCGCGCGCCCTTGGCGGGGCTGTGACACGCCGCTATAAGCCCGCCAACCGGGCATTGACAGGTCCGGAGTCCGGGGCTCTGCACGTCCAAGGCGGAGCGCGGCAACGAACGAGCAGGACCGGCACATAAATGATGGTGACTCTTCCTCCTGATTACCGGCCCTCCGAAGACGAGGAGTTCATGAATCCACTACAGGTCGAGTATTTCCGCCAGAAGCTGCTGCGCTGGCGGGCCGATCTGCTGAAGGAGGCCGATGGTACACTGGCCAGCTTGTCCGAGGGCGGCATTCACGAAGCCGATATTACTGATCGTGCCAGCGTCGAGACGGACCGGGCGCTGGAATTGCGCACCCGCGACCGCGCCCGCAAGCTGATCTCCAAGATCGACCAGGCGCTGCTGCGAGTCGAGAACGGCAGCTACGGGCACTGCGAGGAGACCGGCGAGCCGATCGGCGTGAAGCGGCTGGAAGCCCGACCGATCGCGACTCTGTCGATCGAAGCGCAAGAGCGCCACGAGCGCATGGAGCGCGTCCACCGGGACGACTGATAAGAACGAAGGACCGTCGCCACGCCCCAGACGATGGCCCCAAAGGGCTGATGTTGCCCTGAGCCGGCGCCTCGCCCAAGCCGCAGACGAGCGCCCCAAAGGGCTGATGCTGGCCTGCGCCGGCCCCTTGCCATGCCACAGACGCAGCCCCAACGCCGCAGGCGCTGGGCGCCGGGCCGGTGCCAGCGGGCGGGTTAGCGCGCCTGGGCGCTGGCCTCGGAGCGGGTTGCGCCGGCACGGGCGGCCAGGGCGGCAGCCATGAAGGCATCCAGGTCGCCGTCCAGCACCGCGTCCGGGTTGCCTTTCTCGACTCCCGTGCGGAGGTCCTTGACCAACTGATAGGGCGCCAGGACGTAGTTGCGAATCTGGTGGCCCCAGCCGATGTCGGTCTTGGCGTCTTCCTCAAGGGCGGAGGCGGCTTCGCGCTTTCGGATTTCGGCTTCGTAGAGCCTGGCCTTCAGCATCCCCATGGCGGTGGCGCGGTTGCGGTGCTGGCTGCGGTCGGTCTGGCAGGCCACGATGATGCCGCTGGGAACGTGGGTAATACGGATGGCGCTTTCCGTCTTGTTGACGTGCTGCCCGCCGGCACCCGAGGCGCGGAACGTGTCCACCTTCAGGTCGGCGTCGTTGATCTCGATCTCGATCGTGTCGTCCACCACCGGGTAGACCCAGACGCTGGCGAAGCTGGTCTGCCGGCGCGCGTTGGCGTCGAACGGGCTGATGCGGACCAGCCGGTGCACGCCGGCCTCGGTCTTCAGCCAGCCATAGGCGGTCGGGCCGGTCACCTGCAGCGTGGCGGACTTGATGCCGGCCTGCTCGCCTTCGCTTTGTTCCATGAGCTGGGTTTTGTAGCCATGCTGCTCGGCCCAGCGGATGTACATCCGCAGCAGCATCTCCGCCCAGTCCTGCGCCTCGGTGCCGCCGGCGCCGGCATTGACCTCGATGAAGCAGTCGTTGCCGTCGGCCTCGCCGGAGAGCAGGCTTTCGATCTCCCGCCGCTTGGTGTCGTCGGCCAGGGTGCGCAGCGATCCCATGCCGTCGGCGATCATCGCCTCGTCGCCATCGGCCTCCGCCAGCCCGATCAGCTCGATCGTATCGGCCAGGTCGGATTCCAGCTTGCGCACGCCCTCCATCTGGCTGGCGAGCTGGTTCCGCTCGCGCATCAGCTTCTGCGCGGCGGCGGCATCCTTCCAGAGGTCAGGGTCTTCGGCGCGGGCGTTCAGCTCCGCGATGCGGCCTTCGGCGACATCCCAGTCAAAGATGCCTCCTCAGCAGCGCGATCGACTGCTTGATCTGGTCGTTCAGGGCGTCGGATTCGGCGGACATCTGGTTACCTTTGGCAGATCGCTTCGGGAGAGCCCCAGGAGGCGCTTTCCCCTTGTGGGGCGCTTTCCCTTAGGCGCGCTTTCCGGGGCTTCCCCGCGGCGGGAGGGCTCAATAAAGCCCGCCCATGTTCGTGTCGACCCCGCCGCTGACCGGCTGGGCGCTCGGCTCCTGGCTTTCGCTGGCGACCCCTGTGCCGCCAGAGGATTCGCCGGGCAACGAGGCGGACGCACCAGGAACCTGGTCCGGCTTGAACGCATCGGTGCGCTGTCCCGCGCCGGTGTCCCAGGCGGCGAGGGTCACCCCCGGCGGCGGCTGGAAGGTCAGCGCCGGGCGGTTCTTCAGCGCCGTCGTCATGAACGCGCGCCAGACCGGGGCGGCGATGGCGCCGCCGGTCTCCTTGTCGCCCAGCGAGGCGGGGCTGTCGAAGCCGATCCAGACCGAGGCCACAAGGTCAGGCGTAAAGCCCGAGAACCAGGCGTCGAAGAAATCCTGGCTGGTGCCGGTCTTGCCGGCGATCTGCCGGTTCATGCCGGCGCCGGCAGCGGTGCCGGTGCCGTGCTGCACCACGCCCTCCATCATGGTCACGAGCTGGAAGACGCTTTGCGGGTCGGCAATCTGCTTGCGGTCATCGGTGAGCTGGGGCGGCGCCTGATCCGAGCACGCGGCGCAGCCGAGCCCTTCCGGGCGCCAGACCACATGGCCGTCACGGTCCTGCACGCTGTCGATCAGCGTGGGGACGACCTCGCGGCCTCCCGCCGCCAGCGCCGCATAGGCGCCGGCCTCGCGCAGCACCGTGGTATCGACCGCGCCCAGCGCGGCCGGCAGCACGCGCGGCATGCTATCGACCATATGGAAAGCGATGGCAGTCTGCGCGACCGCCTCCATGCCGACATGACGCGCTACCCGCACCGTGACCAGGTTTCGCGACTCCTCCAGTGCCAGGCGCAGCGGCATCGGCCCCTTGAACGAGCCCTCGTAGTTGGCGGGCCGCCAGGGACCCTCCGGCGTGTTCACGACGATCGGCCCGTCGAGGAATTTCTGGCTGGGCGAGAGGCCCTGTTCCATCGCCGTGAGATAGACCATCGGCTTGAAGCTGGAGCCGGGCTGACGCTGCGCCTGGGTAGCGCGGTTGAACTGGCTGATCTCGAAGCTCCAGCCCCCGACCATGGCGACCACCCGGCTGGTCGTGGGGTCCACCGCCACCAGCGCGCCCTGCACGAAGGGGATCTGGCGCAGCGCGACGCGGCCGGCGGATGGCGTTGCAGCCGCCGTCACGCCCTTTGCCGGCGGAGCGGAGACCGGCCCGGCGGCGCTGGCCGCCGGCTCAACCATCACCACGTCACCGACGATCAACACATCCGTGATCCGCCGCGGGGTTCCGCCGAGCCTCCCGTCCCTCACCGGCCGCGCCCAGCCGAGGTCGGACAGCGGCACGAAGCCGATCGTCGGCCGGGGCGGCTGACCGCCGGCCTGCGGCTCCAGCCAGCCCACCCGTGCCTCACCGTCCGCCGTGCCCGTCACCACCGCGAGGCGCCAATGGGGCAACATGCCCGGCGGATGCCCCAGCTTGCCCAGCGGGCCGGTCCAGTCGCGGGCGAGCGGCGCGGCGTCGACATGCGTGACCGGGCCGCGCCAGCCGCCCAGCTTGCGGTCGTAGGCCATCAGACCGTCGCGCAACGCCTTCTCGGCGGCGATCTGCAGCCCCGGGTCGAGGCTGGTGCGCACCTGCAGCCCGCCTTCCGTCGTGACATCCGCGCCGAAGCGGGTGATCAGCTCGCGGCGCACTTCCTCGGCGAACCAATCGGCGCCGGGCAGCGGCTGCGGCCGGCGGAACTCGGAGGGCACGATCGGCTCGGCCTTCGCCGCAGCCGCCTGTTCGGCGGTGATCGCGCGATTGTCGGCCATCCTGTCCAGCACCCAGTCGCGCCGCGCCTTGGCGGCGTCGGGATAGCGGAACGGATTGTAGTTGTTCGGCGCCTTGGGCAAGGCCGCCAGAAAGGCCGCCTCGGCGATGGTGAGCTGCTCGATCGGCTTGTTGAAGTAGGTCTGCGCCGCCGCCGCGACGCCGTAGGAGCCGAGGCCAAGATAGATCTCGTTCACGTACAGTTCGAGAATCCGCTCCTTGCTCAATGTCTGCTCGATCCGCATGGCCAGGATCGCTTCCTTGACCTTGCGCGAGAGCGAAACCTGATTGTCCAGCAGCATGTTCTTGGCGACCTGCTGGGTGATGGTGGACGCGCCGACCGGGCGCTTTCCCTGGCCCATCTGCGACAGATCGGTCATCCCCGCGCGCACGATCGCCAGCGGATCGACGCCGCGGTGGACCCAGAAGTTCTGGTCCTCCGCCGAGACGAAGGCCTGCTTCACCAGGTCCGGGATCGCGGGGTACGGCACGAACAGGCGCCGTTCGGTCGCAAGTTCGGCGAGCAGCCTGCCGTCACCGGCGTAGACGCGGCTCATGACCCGCGGCTGGTAGTTGCGCAGCCCGTCCACGTCCGGCAGGTCGGCGCTGAACCGTTGATACGCGACCAGCCCGACGCCGCCGGCGACCATGGCCGCCAGCAGGACGATGCCGAGCACCGCGCCGACGACGCCGCCGGACACACGGCTCAACCGCGCCAGCGCGCCTGAACGCGGCTTGCCCGCAGCCTGCGGGCGAATCGGGCGCGAACCCCGTGTCGCGCCAGATTGCGGGGGAGACAAGGGCTCGCCCGCTTTCATCGGTTCCTTCATGATCGAGTGATATGGGGTTTCCGGGTAGCCAAGCCAGCCAAGAAGACGCTAACCGGCTATGTTCTGACCCGCAGCGTCGCCGGCCATATGGGCGTGCCCGGCGAAATAGGCATCTACCGCCCGCTTCATCGCCTGCGCGACCTTGAGCCGGTGATCGGCGCTCCGCAGCAGCTTCTCGTCCTGCGGGTTCGACATGAAGCCCATCTCGACCAGCACGCTGGGGATGTCGGCCGCCTTCAGCACGACGAAGCCGGCGTGCCGCGCCGGGTGTTCGAGCATCGGCAGGTCGCGGTCGAGGGTGCCGACGAGATCCCGGGAGAGCCGCGCCGAGCCGGTCCGGGTTTCCTGCCGGACCAGGCTGGCCAGGATATGCGCGACCTCCGGCGAGGCGTTGCGCGCAACCGGGCCGCCGAACCGGTCGGCACTGTTCTCCCGCCGCGCGAGCGCCGCGGTCTGCGCGTCCGAGGCCGTGGGGGCAAGCGTATAGACGCTGGCACCGCGAATGCTGTGGTCGGACAGCGCGTCCGCGTGCATGGAGACGAACAGCGCGGCGCCGGCTTCCTGCGCCCGCATCACCCGCTCCTCCAGGGGAATGAACACATCGCGCGAACGTGTCAGGGCGATTCGGTAGCTGCCGCCGGCTTCGAGCTGGCGCTTCAGCTCCTGCGCGGCGGCCAGCGAGACGTGCTTTTCGTAGGTGCCGGAATAACCGATGGCGCCCGGGTCCTTGCCGCCATGGCCCGGGTCAAGCATCACCAGCGGTGCGGGCGGACGGGCGCCGGGCCGTGCGGGTGACGCTGCCTTGCGGGGCGGGGCTGCTGCCATTGCCGCATGCAGCGCAGGCGGCAGCAGGAATGTGGCGACGACGCCGGCACCCGCGCCAAAGCGGGCCAGCACGACGCGGCGCGTGACGGGATGCCAGACGGTCATGGATGGAACTTAACACATCGGATGCAGGGATGCACCTTCTCCGTTGATGAACAAGGATTCATCTTGTTCCGGTTGGTTCAGCTTGCAGCGCCGGGCGGTTTGCTTCATGGTTGAAGGGCTCCGGTGGTGCAAACGGGGGTGCGGGTTTGCCGCGTCCCTTGGCCGATCCGGCGGACGCTGAGGGCCTGTGGTCCCGTCTCGTTTTCCCGCTTGACCAGGCGGGGCACGATGATGGGTCGTTCCAAAGGGTTGGTCCCCGTCTGCCCGATCAAGGCCGCGCCGCTGCCCGTATCGCGCCACAGCTCGGGGGTTGGTGCGTCGGGGCCGGCCCGCCGGGCGGTCCGGCAGGCGCTCGCTTCACAACGGGTTGCGTTCCGTGTTGGACGTTATGCCCGCACTGTCAGGGAACGATGACGATCGTCGTACCAAGCTTGAGTTTATTGGCCCTTCCCTTTTCGGGCGCAGGTTCCATCTCGGCGTATGGCGCTGGCGTCATGCGCGGCGGCTGCGCCGCCCGCGCGGATCGGCCCCTTTCCGCAAACCAATTCGGCCGCCCGCCGGCGCAAGACCTGACCGGGTCAGCGCCAGAGCGATGTGCGGCGCACCGGAGTTCAGGAGTTCATGGCCAAGCGCATGCTGATCGACGCCACCCACGCGGAAGAGACCCGCGTGGTGGTGCTGGACGGTAACCGCCTCGAGGATTTCGACGTCGAGACATCGACCAAGAAGCAGCTCAAGGGAAATATCTATCTCGCCAAGGTCGTCCGGGTGGAGCCCTCGCTCCAGGCAGCCTTCGTCGAGTATGGCGGCAACCGGCACGGCTTCCTCGCCTTCAGCGAGATCCATCCCGACTACTACCAGATCCCGGTCGCCGACCGGCAGCGCCTGCTGGACATGCAGGCCGAAGAGGCGCGGCGCGAGGAGGAGGAGGAAGAGCGGGAGCTGCTGCGGAATCCTCCGCCAGACCACGGTGTGGCGCGAGACGCCCACGAGGACGCCGCTCATCCGGTCGATGACCTGGGAGAAGACGAAGCAGGAGCGGAGGAGGCGCCTGCGGAAGCCGGGCACGGGTCGCCCTCCGCGCAGCCGCTGGCGATTCGGTCCGATCGCGTGAGCGGTCCGGTCGAGGGGGCCGAGCCCGCGCCGGCGTTCGAGCCTGATGAGCGACCGGCCAGCCCGGCGCCGGCCCACGAGGTGCCGGACCCGCACGCTCCGGTGGCGGCGGAGCCGGCAGACGACGGCCCTGCCGGGGTGGTGGCCGGTCACGCCCCAGGGGACGCCCCAGGGGACGCCCCGGGGGACGCGCAAGTCACCCAGCCAGCCGGGACCCAGCCGCCGGCCGTGCCGAGCCTGGAAGCGTCGGCCTCCGCGGACCCTACCCTGCCGGTCTCAGGTGCCGAGATTGGTGGCGGAATCGACGCGAACGCGATTGCCGATCCTGTCTCGCCTGAGCCGGTGGCGCCTCGGGCACACCTTCCCGAGCCTGCCGCACCGGCTGATGAGCCAGGCGACCAGCCGACGGCAGACCAGCCAACGGAAGCCCGGGCAGCGGAGGATAGCGCGGCGAGTCATGAGGTTCTGGGAAAGGAACCGGACACCGCAGAGCCCGATGACGATGACGACGAGACCGGCGGCGAGATTTCGCCGCCGCCGGAGACCGTCGGCGGCGATGCCGAGGCCGACGAGCGGGCCGAGCGCCGGCTCGCATCGCGGTTCATGCGCAGCTACAAGATTCAGGAGGTCATTAAGCGCCGGCAGATTTTGCTGGTGCAGGTCGTCAAGGAAGAGCGCGGCACCAAAGGCGCGGCGCTCACCACCTACCTTTCGCTTGCCGGCCGCTTCGGCGTGCTGATGCCCAACTCGCCGCGCGGCGGCGGGATCTCCCGCAAGATCACCTCCGCCACCGACCGGCGCCGGTTGAAGGAAATCACCTCCGAGCTCGACATCCCCAAGGGAATGGGCCTGATCGTCCGTACCGCCGGCGCCAACCGCCCCAAGCCCGAGATCAAGCGCGATTGCGAATACCTGCTGCGGCTATGGGACGACATTCGCGAGCATACGCTTCGCTCGGTGGCGCCGTCGCTGATCTACGAGGAAGCGAGCCTGATCAAGCGCTCGATCCGCGACGTCTATTCGCGCGACATCGACGAGATCCTGGTGGACGGCGAGGACGGCTGGAAGGCGGCGCGTGACTTCATGCGCATGCTGATGCCGACGCATGCGCGCAAGGTCCAACTCTGGCGCGACACCACCTCGGCCGGCGGTCAGCCGCTGTTTGCCCGCAACCAGGTGGAGCAGCAACTCGACGGCATGCTGCAGCCTACGGTGCAGCTTCGCTCCGGCGGCTATCTGGTGATCAACCAGACGGAAGCGCTGGTCGCGATCGACGTCAACTCCGGCCGTTCCACGCGTGAGCGCGGCATCGAGGAGACCGCGCTGCGCACGAACCTGGAGGCCGCCGACGAGGTGGCGCGCCAGCTCCGGTTGCGCGACCTCGCCGGGCTGATCGTGATCGATTTCATCGACATGGAGGCCAAGAAGCACAACGCGATGGTCGAGCGGCGCATGAAGGAAGCGCTGAAGAACGACCGTGCGCGCATCCAGCTCGGCCATATCAGCCATTTCGGCCTGCTGGAAATGAGCCGGCAGCGGCTGCGCCCCTCGCTGGCCGAGACAAGTTTCATTCTTTGCCAGCATTGCGGCGGCACCGGCCAGGTGCGCAGCACCGAAAGCGCGGCGATCCATGTTCTGCGCGGCATCGAGGACGAAGGCGCGAAGCGGCGCGCGGCGGAGATCGTGGTGCACGTCGCCACGTCGGTCGCGCTGTATATCTTCAACCACAAGCGGGACAGGGTGCGCGAGATCGAGGCGCGCTACGGCTTGCGTATCAATTTTGCCAGCGACGACGCCGAGAACGCGCCGACCTACCGCATCGAGAAGGTGCGCGCGCTGACGCCGTCCGATCTGCCCACGGCGGTGACGCCCGACGCGCTGCCGGCTCCGGCTGGTGCGGGGCCGGCCCTGTTCGCATCCAACGGGGCCCCGCCGGCTTCCGCCGCGGAGGCGGCCGAGATCGAAGACGATGACGAGGATCTGGCCGAGGGCGACGAGGAGGATGGCGACGAGGCGGATGAGGGCGTCCGTGCCGAGGCCGGCGAGACCGCCGAGGAAAGCGAGCGCCGCCGCCGCCGCCGCCGCCGCCGGCGGCGGGGTGGCCGGCGCGAGGAGAACGGCGCGGCCGTGGCGCCAGCGGAGGGTGCCGAGCCGGTCAGCGAGCAGGACGCGGCCGAGACGCATATCGAGGGGGTGCCGGAGCACGCCGAGCAGGTCCCCTACCAGGCCGGGGCCGAGGACGGCGACGCCAATGGCGACGAGGCGCGCGGACGTCGCCGCGGTCGCCGCGGCGGGCGCCGGCGCCGGCGCGATGGCAGCGAGACCACTCTGCCGCCGACCGCACTGCCCGGTGCCGAGCAGCCGGAACTGCCTCCCGTCTACACCGGCCCGACCCCCGCCAACCCATTCGGCGGCCACACCTTCGACATTTTCGATGTGCTGGAGCAGGCGGAGGAATCGGAGGCGCTTCATGCGAAGGCCGCGCCCTCGACCGATGGTTTTTCCGACCGCCATGAGGCGGTGGTGACCGTCGAGCCGCCGGCTCCATTAGCCGCCGTGGAGCTGCCTGCCGTGACTGCAACCGATCCCCCGCCAATCTCCCCGGAACCGGAGCCGGAGCCGGAACGGCCGGCCCCGGCGAATGACGAGGCCCCGAAAGAACCGCTGGTGAAGCCAATCCTTATCGGCAGCGACGACGTCCCGGCGGCGGACAAGAAACGGGGCTGGTGGCGGCGCTGAACGAACCATGACCGGGCGGTTTTGCTTGCCGGTCCGCCTCCCAGCGGGCGGGCAAGACCAGCGTAGGATGGTTGGAGCGCCAAGCGGCGCCTCGGGTCGGGCAAGAGTGCCACCGGGCGGGGCCGGTCGGAGCTGAGCTGCTTTGGCTACTCGGTTGCGATCGAGGCCAGGCTGGGCGGCATGGCCGTCTCCGGGACGTCGACCGTGCGACTGCCCGTTTCATCCTGCACTTCGACCTGATAGTGGAACCGGTCGGCACCGGTTGGCGGGCTGGCCGGGGTCGCCCGCATGAGCTGTTGCAAAGCCTCGTGCTGCGCTGGCGTCAGTGATGCGCCGTCCTTTTCGCCTCGCCGCTTGACCCCCGCGAACCCGCCAGAGCGTTCGACGATGACCTTCATCGCGTCCCTTGCCTGGCCGATCGCTTGTGGGCGGGGCGTGGCGCGGCGATCGCCGCTGCAGGGATTGGGGGCGCCGGCGCCGGGGCGATCGGTTGCGCAGCCGTCGCGATGACGGCCGAGGTGCCCCCGCCGATGCCGACGGCAGACCAGGCATCCGCCACCTTGCGGGCGACGCTGTCGTCGCTCGGGAACAGGTCGCGGGCCACCGAGATCGTCTCCGCCGCACACTTGGCGAAATCCGCTGCCGCGGTCAGGCGTTCGGTCAATGTCACGTACCATACCTTGCCGGCGGTTTCCCACGCGTTCCCGCCGATCGCCTTTGCCGCCAGGACGAACGCGCGGTTCGGGATTCCCGAATTGGTATGTACGCCACCGGAATCCTCATCGATCTGAACATAGTCTTTCATGTGGGCCGGCTGCGGGTCCTTGCCGAGCACAGGATCGTCATAGGCGGTGCCGGGGTTCGCCATATCGCGCAGCGCGCGGCCCTTGAAACCCGGGGCACAGATCCCCGGACCGATCAGCCAATCGGCCTGCTGAGCGTTCTGGCCGAGCGACCATTGCTTCACCAGCGAGCCAAACACATCCGAGAAATGCTCGTTCAGCGCGCCTGACTGGTCCTGGTACGGAAGCTGCGCGGTGAACTGCGTGACGCCGTGCGTGAGTTCGTGGGCGATCACTTCGATCGAGCCGGTAAAGCGCTGGAAAATCTTGAGGTCACCGTCGCCGTAGACCATCTGCTGACCGTTCCAGAACGCGTTGTCGTAGTCCTTGCCGTAGTGCACGGACGAAACGAGCGTACGGCCATGACCGTCAACCGACTCGCGGCCGAACAGCGTCTTGAAGAACGTGTAGGTCGTGCCGGCGTGCTCATACGCCTCGTTCACCACCGGGTCAGGACTATCGTTATCGCCTTCCATGCGAGCCGGGTCGCCAGGCAGATCCTCGACGCCGTTGCAGTTGAAAACCTGCCGCCGCAACACGGTGCGCACCGGCGTGCCGGTTGCAGGCGCACCGGTGCTGAGCTGGGAGCGGAACGCCCGCAGGCTCGTATTGATGCGGAGGGTGCGGCCCGCGGCCTCCGCGACGCCCGGATCGCCGTGCGCGGCGAGGCGGCGCAGCATGCCGGTCGGTATGACGAAGCAGCAACCGCAAGCAGAGGCCGGCATCTTTTCCACGTCCGGTAACCTTGCCATGACGGTACCCTCTTTCTGGTGCGAAGCATTCACAGCGGGCGCACCGTCGGTAACCTTGCCATGACGGTACCCTTTTTGGTGTGAAGCATTTCACAGCGGGCGCAACGTCGCCGCTGTAATGGTCATCGGCTCGCACCCGGATGGATCAACCAGCAGCCAGACACTATCAAGTTACCAATAACATCCGAACCTGCGAACGCCACAGCATGGAGGACCAAGATGGACTTCGCTGCCGCCGTCGATCAAGTCATCACACAGAACATGACGGCGCTGACCAAGCCTGGCGTGCTGTCTGTGCGGCCGGGGTACGAGGCGACTGGCGGCTGGCTCACCAGGAATCCTGCCATCGTCGTGACCGTTGCGCACAAATCGGATCTCGTGGTGCCACAGGATCGACTGCCTGAAACGCTCGGCGGCTTTCCCGTGGACGTGCGGCAGGCTGATGCGCTGCAGCAAATGCGCGCCGCCAACCCCGGATTGTTCGCGGCCGCTGCCGCCACCGCGCGGCCGGATCTGGAACGGCCGGCGTTTCCCTTTGAACGTGACATCACCGGTCAGAGCCTGGCACCGATCGCCGATTCGGTGGCCGCACTGCGGCGGCCGAGCAAGCCGCAGCTCGATTACAGACCGCCGGCGGACGCAACGCTCGACGCGATCGAGGACGAGTTCACCCTCACCTGCCACGCAAGTCCCGATGCCGGCTGGACGACGCTGAAGCCGTTCCTTGAAGGCACGCGCCAGCGCCTCACGGTTGGCATGTATGATCTCACGTCGGCGCACGTGCTGCATACGCTGGAGGAGGCCGCTGCCGGCAAGAGGCTCGCCCTCATGCTCGACCATCCCGCGCCGAACAAGACCCGCGACCAGACCGACGAGGACAGCGTGAGCGCGCTGCGCAAGGCGCTCGGCGACGGGTTCTCGTTCGCCTGGGCGCTCGAGCGCGGTGACCCGATGGCGGCAAAATGGACGTTCCCGAACGCGTATCACATCAAGGTCGCAGTGCGGGACGGCACGGCGTTCTGGCTGTCGAGCGGCAACTGGAACAACTCGAACCAGCCGGACATCGATCCCGTCGGCGATCCCGCCGGCAGCGCCGCGACCGCCAAGAGAAGTGACCGCGACTGGCACGTCATCGTCGAACATGAAGGTCTGGCGAAGGTCTACGAGGCGTTCCTGAAGAACGATCTCGCCGATGCCCTGGAGAACCAGACGGAACCGGCGGAGCAGGCCGGCCTGATGGCGGCCATCGCCGACCTCGCCCAGCCGGCCGAGTCAATTGCGCCGCGACGGTTCAAGACCTTTTTCGCGCCAAAGAAGATCACCGCCCGAATGAAGATCCAGCCCACCCTGACACCTGACAACTACGTTGATTTCGTGCTTCCCTTCATCGAATCGGCCAGGACATCGTTCTGGATGCAGACCCAGTACATCCATCCGTCCAACAAAGCGGGCGACGAGAAGCTTGCGGCGCTGATAGAGGCCGTGGCCCGGAAGGTGAAGGACGGACTCGACGTGCGCCTCATCATGAGCGAGTTCGAGACAATCGATTACCTGGAGTTGCTGCAGGATGCTGGAATCGATCTCGCGCATGTCAGAATCCAGGCAAATGTGCACAATAAAGGTATGATCGTCGATGGAGAAGTGGTTGCGCTCGGCAGCCAGAACTGGTCGGCCGATGGCGTCATCCGCAATCGCGACGCAACGCTGATCATCTACAACCGCGAAGCTGCGCAGTATTGGGGGCAGATCTTCGAGCACGACTGGGTGAACATGGCAGCCCAGCAGGCGGCGGATTGAGGGCGCTCCGACCGCTTCAGGACGGCAATTTCCTTCGGCGACCCCGATGACCAACCGTCCATTGGGCTAACCGGCCCGGGGCTAGCGTAGGGCGGAACAGCGAAGCGTCTTCCGCCTCTTGCGGTGCTGCTGGCGGCAATGGCGGATGGTGCTTCGCTGATCCGCCCTACACAAAGGGCGCGGCGCTTCCGCCTAGCTGCGCCCTCGCCCGCGTCCGATCGCCCAAAACAGAGCGGTCATCGGAAGGGCGGATGGTAAAAGCTGGCCCGGGCGCTCGCCACCCAGCCGCCCTGCCCGGTCTCGCCCGACGCAAGCTAACGCGCGGTCACCGCCCCGCCGATCGCGCCCACGCCGCCGCCGATCAGCGCGCCGGTCGCCGGACGGCCACCGGTTATCGCTGCGACGCCCGCACCGGCACCGGCACCCAGCGCGCCGCCGGTCAAGGCACGCGTCCCAGGGCTGGACCCGCAACCGGCGAGTGCTCCGATGATCCAACCCAACATCACTGCCAACGCGATCCGGTTTTTCATGCCACTCCTCTCCGGGCAGGGACAATCAGGCGTCCCCCAATTGCACCTGAAGCAAACGCCATGCCGGGCCTGCGGTGACCGCAGACCTTTCGTTCACCCCCTTGTTAAGCCAGGGCCGCTTCGTTAAGCCCCCACCCATCCCCTCCCGCATCACCCCTGGCACGTTACAAAGGTTCCCCGGATGTTCTCACGGTTGCTCGGCTTCATGTCAGCCGACATGGCCATCGACCTCGGCACCGCCAATACCCTCGTCTACGTCAAGGGCCGCGGCATCGTGCTGGCCGAGCCGAGCGTCGTCGCGATCGCCGACGTACGAGGAAAAAAGCAGGTGGTCGCTGTGGGCGAGGAAGCCAAGCAGATGCTCGGGCGGACTCCCGGCTATATTACCGCCAGCCGGCCGCTGCGCGACGGCGTGATCGCCGACTTCGAACTGGCCGAGGAGATGATCAAGCACTTCATCCGCAAGGTCCACGCCCGCCGCGGCTTCGCCTCGCCGCTGATCATCGTCTGCGTGCCCTCCGGCTCGACGGCGGTGGAGCGGCGCGCCATCCAGGAAAGCGCCGAAAGCGCCGGCGCGCGCCGGGTGCAGCTCATCGAGGAGCCGATGGCCGCCGCGATCGGCGCCGGGCTGCCGGTGACGGAGGCGTCCGGCTCCATGGTGGTCGATATCGGCGGCGGCACGACCGAGGTGGCGGTGATCTCGCTCGGCGGTATCGTCTATTCGCGCAGTGTCCGCGTCGGCGGCGACAAAATGGATGAGGCGATCATCAGTTACATCCGCCGCGCCTTCAATCTGCTGATCGGCGAGTCCTCGGCCGAGCGCATCAAACTGGACATCGGCGCGGCGTGCCCGCCGAACGACGGCGCCGAGGGGCCGTACCATGACGTGCGTGGCCGTGACCTGATGAACGGCGTGCCGCGGGAGGTTGTCGTCAGCCAGCGCCAGATTGCCGAAAGTCTGGCCGAGCCGGTGAACGCCATTCTGGAGGCCGTGAAGGTGGCACTGGAGAACACCCCGCCCGAGCTGGCCGCCGACATCGTTGACAAGGGCATCGTGCTGACCGGCGGCGGAGCGCTGCTGTATCGGCTGGACCAGGTGTTGCGCGACGCCACCGGGCTTGGCGTGGTGGTGGCCGAGAATCCGCTGCAATGCGTGGCGCTCGGCACCGGAAGGGCGCTGGAGGAGCGCAAGCGCCTCGGGAATGTCCTGACCACGATGTATTGAGCCGGCGAACAACGGCCGCCAGCCGGCGATCGGACATGAGCCTGCCACTGTGGTTCGTTTCGGCAGGGCTGCATCAAGTCCCGAAGAATAGTGATCTCGTGGGCAATCCCTGCTAAGTGTAGTGGGAATGTTCCGACTATCGATCCAGACCCGCCAGGCGCTCGGCCGTCTCACCTTGCCGGTGCTGATCGCCGCAGCCTTTGGGCTCATGCTGATCGGCAAGGCCGACACCGTACTGGCGGATCGGGCGCGCATGGCGCTCGCGGACTCGCTGTCGCCGATCTACGTCCTGCTGGCGGAGCCGCTGGGCCGGCTGCGCCTGGCCTTCGGCGAGGCCACCGGCCTGCTGTCGCTGCGCGCGGAGAACGCCCAATTACGGGCCGAGAACGAGCAGCTTCGCCGCTGGCAGTCCGTGGCGTTGGCGCTCGACGCGGAAAACCAGCGGCTGAAGGCCAACCTGCGCTGGATTCCCGATCCGGCGCCCTCGTTCGTGACGGCTCGCGTGGTGGCCGACGCCGGCGGCGTTTACGCCAAGGCGGTGCTGCTTGCCGCCGGTCCCAACCATGCCATCCGCAAGGGCCAGATTGCGCTGGACGAGCGCGGCCTGGTCGGGCGGGTCACCGAGGTCGGCGCGCGCACCGCGCGGGTCTTGCTGCTGACCGACCTGAACAGCCGCATTCCGGTGATACTTGAGAACTCGCGGACGCAGGCGATCCTGGTAGGCACCAACGGGTCCCGGCCGCGCCTGCTGTACTGGCAGGAGGGCGCGCGTCCGCAGGAAGGCGAGCGCGTGGTGAGCAGCGCCGAGGCCAATGCCCTGCCCGCCGACCTGCCGGTCGGTGTGGTGCACTATTCCAGCGCCAACATCCCCGAGGTCGAGCCCGCGGCGATGCTGGACCGCCTGGAGCTGGTGCGAATCTTCGATTATGGCCTGACTGGGATCGTGCCGCCGGAAGCAGCGCTGCGGGCACCGGCCGAACGGCGGCACTGATGGCGGCGATCGACCGTACGCCCGGGATCAGGCCGCGCGTCACCCTGGGGCGGCGCCTGGACATCGCGGCGCGGCGCGCGTTCCCCGTGGGGTGCACGGTATTGCTGATGCTGGCGTGCGAGACCCCGTTCGGGTTCGCGAACCAAGCCGCGCTGCTGCCCGCCGTAACGCTCGCATGCGTGTATTTCTGGACGCTGTTTCGGCCGGCGGCGATGCCGCCAATGGCGGTGTTCGTGCTGGGCCTGCTGCTGGACCTGCTAGGCTATTTGCCGATCGGCGTGGGCGTGCTGACGCTGCTGGTCGTGCACGGGGTGACGCTCCGCGCAAGGCGTGTGCTGACGCGACAACGCTTTGCGTGGGTGTGGTGTGTCTTCGCCTGCGTGGCAACAGCCGCGTCTGTCTTGATCTGGGCGCTGGATTGCCTGCTGAGCGTCCGCCTGCTGCCACTGGCGCCGGTCCTGTTCGGAACGGTCGTAGCAAGCGCCCTCTACCCAGCAATAGCGAACCTGCTGGCCCGCGCCCATCGCACCGTAGCCAACCCGGAGCGCGCATGAACAAAACCCCGAGGGGTCCAGGGGACGACTGTCCCCTGGCAGGGGGTCAAGGGGGGCAGCGCCCCCCTTGTCTTGCTATCGCCTGATGCGCCGAGAAACCCGCCCCGCCGGCGTCTTCACCCGCCGCGCCCTGCTGCTGATGGGTGGCCAAATCGCGATCCTGACCGGCCTGGCCGCCAAGCTCTACCAAGTACAGGTGGTAGAAGGCGCCCGCTACGCGACCCTCGCCAACGAGAACCGCATCAGCGCAAGGATGATCGCCCCGCCGCGCGGACGCATCCTGGACCGCTTCGGTGTGCCGCTGGCGGCCAACCGGGTGAACTGGCGAGCGCTGTTGATCGCCGAGCAGACCGACGACGTGCAGGCCACGCTGGATAATTTCTCCCGCATAGCGCCGCTCGCTGATCACGAGCGGTTGCGCATCGACCGCGAGGTGCACCGGCATCGCCGCTTCATTCCGGTGATGGTGCGCGAGTTCCTGACCTGGGACGACATGGCGGCGATCGAGGTGAACGCGCCCGATCTGCCCGGCATCCTGGTCGATGTCGGCACGTCAAGGATTTATCCGTTCGGCGAGCAGTTCGCGCATATCGTCGGCTATGTCGCACCGCCCAGCGAGGCCGACGTCGCGGATGATCCGCTGCTCGCGCTGCCCGGCATCCGCATTGGCCGGGCCGGGATCGAAAGCCAACAGGACCAGGTGCTGCGCGGCCGCGCCGGCGCCGTGCAGTTGGAGGTGAATGCGGTCGGCCGGGTGATTCGCGAACTGGACCGGCAGGAGGGTTTGCAGGGCGAGGAGGTTGGGCTGTCGATCGACAGCGGGCTGCAGCAGGCGGTGCTGAACCGCCTGGCCGGCGAGAGCGCCAGCGCGGTGGTGCTGGACTGTCGCAACGGCGAGGTGATGGCGATGGTCAGCAACCCGTCATTCGACCCGAGCCTGTTCAATTCCGGCGTGTCGCAAGCGCAATGGGTGGAATGGACCAAGGACCGTCGCACGCCGCTGATCAACAAGGCGACGGCCGGGCTATATGCGCCCGGCTCGACCTTCAAGATGGCGGTGGCACTGGCGGGACTGGAATCGCATGCGATCTCCCCGGGCGACCGGATCACCTGCCCGGGCCATCTCGACATCGGTGACACGCGCTTCCACTGCTGGCGGGTCGGCGGTCATGGCACGCTCGATCTGCGCGGCGGCATCAAGAATAGCTGCGACGTGTATTTCTACGAGGTGGCACGCCGGACCGGGATCGACCGTATCGCGGCAATGGCGAATCGGCTTGGCATGGGCACGCAGCTTGCGATCGACCTGCCGGGCGCGCGCACCGGCCTGATCCCGACGCGAGAGTGGCGCATGGGCCATGGTCATGCCTGGAACATCGGCGACACGATCGTGAGCGGCATCGGCCAGGGCTACATCCAGGTCACGCCGCTGCAGCTTGCGACGTATGCGGCGCGCCTGGCGTCGGGCCGCGCGGTCCAGCCGCATCTGACACGCCGCGTCGGCGACGCGTTGCAGCCGACGGCGCGGGCGGAGAACTGGCCGAGCCTCGGCCTGCCTGAGCGGCTGCTGCACATCATGCGCGAAGGGATGTGGGCGGTGGTGAACGAGCCGGGCGGCACGGCGCCGCTGGCGCGGCTGCCGAACGGGGTGCAGATGGCGGGCAAGACCGGGTCCGCGCAGGTCAGGCGGGTGTCGCGCGAGCTGCGCGAGCACGGCCATTTCAACAGCGAGAAGCTGCCTTGGGAGTATCGCCCGCACGCGTTGTTCGTCGCCTTCGCACCGTACGAGGCGCCCCGCTATGCCTTGGCCGTGGTGGTTGAGCACGGCAACGCCGGGGCGGCCGCGGCGGCACCGGTCGCCCGAGATCTGATGACCGCCACGCTGAGCCGCGACCCCGCCGGCCGCAACGAGCCGCCCGCGGGGTCGGTGGCCGCGGCGACGGTCCCTGGTGCACCGGTACCAGGTGGCCCGGTGCCGGGTGGCCCGGGGTCAGGTGGGCCTATGCACTGGTCAATGCCCCGGGGGGCCGCGGGCGGCGGGTCGTTGCCAGGCGCTTCATTGCCAGGCGGGGCGGCGCAAGGCGGTGCGGTGGCTGGCGGAACGGCGCCTGCCGGAGTGGCCGGCGGGGCGGTAACGGCGCAGGACGCATCGCCGGGCCGCTCGCCATGACGATGGACCGGCGCCTGCTGCGCCAAACCTCGTTCGATCTGACGACCAAGGTTCTGCGGGTGAGCTGGCTGTATGTGCTGCTGCTCTGCGCGCTGGCGGCGGTCGGCTATGCCGCCCTGTACAGCGCGGCCGGCGGCTCACCGGAGCCGTTCGCAGCGCGCCACGTCATGCGATTCGCCACTGGTCTGGTGATCCTGGTGGGCGTCGCGCTGGTCGATATCCGCTTCATCGCACGCCTCGCCTGGCCGGCTTACGTCGTGGCGCTGGCCCTGCTGGCGGCGGTGCTGCAGATCGGACATGTCGGCAAGGGTGCGCAGCGCTGGCTCGACCTCGGCGGCCTGCAACTACAGCCCTCCGAACTGATGAAGATAGCCCTCGTGCTGGCGCTGGCCGCCTGGTTCCACCGCGCGTCGTGGGAGCGGATCGGCAACCCGCTGTTCCTGATCCCGCCGGCAATCGCCGTGCTGTTGCCGGTGGGGCTGATTTTGAAGGAGCCCAATCTCGGCACTGCGTTGATCACGGCGCTGGTGGGCGCCTCGGTGTTTTTTGCCGCCGGCGTGCGGTGGTGGAAGTTCGTGCTGGTGGCGCTGCCTGTGCCGTTTGCCGCCAGGATCGCGTATCAGCACTTGCACGACTACCAGCGGGCGCGGATCGATACCTTCATCAATCCGGAGAGCGATCCGCTGGGCGCCGGCTATAACATCATCCAGTCGAAGATCGCGCTTGGCTCCGGCGGCATGTGGGGGAAAGGATTCCTGCAGGGCACGCAGGGCCATCTCGATTTCCTGCCGGAGAAACAGACGGACTTCATTTTCACCATGATCGGCGAGGAGTTCGGACTGGTCGGTGCGCTCGCGGTGATGGGCCTGCTATGCCTGATCGTGCTGGGCGGGATGTTGATTGCGTTGCGCTGCCGGCACCAGTTCGGCCGGCTGGTGGCGATTGGCATCTCGTGCAATTTCTTCATGTATGTGTTCGTCAACATCGCGATGGTGATGGGCGCCATCCCGGTGGGCGGCGTGCCGCTGCCGCTGGTCTCGCACGGCGGCTCGGCGATGATCACGGTGATGCTGGGATTCGGCATCCTCATGTCGGTTCACGTGCACCGGGATGTCGAGTTCGACGAGGCACCCGACAGACGGTGAGGCGAATGCGGGCACCAGCGTGGGACGGCGCGGGAAGCAGGCTTCGCTGATCGTTGTGACGCGGACCGGGCTGATCGTTATTCTGAACGGCGCCCCTGCCCCGGCTGGCGTTGTGGACCGGTTCCAGCGAACGGCCGTCGTCCGCGCCGGGCGGCAGCTTCAACCAACGGCGAACGGCCGTCGTCCGCGCCTCCGCGGGGGCATAGCTGCGTGCGCGTCATCGGACAGTCCGTTTGGCGCGGTCTCGCCTCGTTTGGTACGTGCCTACCGGCAGACCCGGTATCTGGCTGACGGCGTCGAGGTCCGTGTCGGGCGGCCGGCCGATGCCGCGTTGGGCGGTGCCAGAAGCGCCACGCTGGTTACCGCCTGGAACCCGCTGTCCCGCCGCATGCCCGACGGCTGGAACCAGCGGATGCAGCGCAATCTCGCTGCCCGGCTTGGCAGGTTCCGAACGCGTCCGGCCGAGGGCCGGCTTGGGGCCTGGCATGAAGCCCACCTGCTTGTGGCCGGCGATCCCCGCGTGACGCTGCGCCTAGCCCGCCGATTTCGCCAGCGCGCGGTGGTGATCCTGCGCAAGGCTGCGCCGGCCCGGCTGATGTTGCTCGCTTACTGATCCGCGCGGCGCCGGTTCTAGCCCCGCGCAAGCAGCCAGATCGCGATCCCGGCGAGCAGCCAAAACACGCTCGCCAAGCCCACTCCTGTGGCGAAGCCCCTCGCTGTCGTGACGGGGGCCGCGTCAATGTCGCCGGAGGCTTTGCCGATCGGCCATCGTGTCAAGGTGACGACGTTTGAGCCATCATGGACGGGCAAAGCGGGACGAAGACGCCTGATGACTGTCTCCGCCGCTTGTGGCGTTGCCCTTTGCCGCTTGGCTGGAATCAGATTTTCCAACGAAGGTCCCTCCGCGTCGCGGCACCCGGTCCACCGTCCGGTGCCAATATTGGGAATCGTCCACCCAAAAGTTGGTTGCAATCGTAAAGAGAGATTGTCTCCGCGACAATACCCCGATCGGGACAATTTCGCCGCTGCCGCCCGCAGAGCCCTGGTGGAACAGGCGCTAGCGGCTCCCCGGAGATGGGCTCCCAGCGCCGCCATCCCGCCCACCGTCTATGCTGGCTGCGGCGTTAAGGCGTCCCCCGCGGGAGGATGACGGCGCAGCAGCCGCAGCATCAAGGCCATGGACGGCAACGCGGCCAGCATGCACAGGGCGTAGAACCACTTCCAGCCCACGGCATTCGCCAGAACGCCGGAAAAACCGCCGAGCGTGTGCACCGCGATCGCGGCGAGCGACGACAGCAGCGCGTAATGCGTCGCGGTAAATGCAACGGCGCAGAGCCCCGACAAATATGTCAGGAAGGCAGCATCGGCAATGCCCTGGGCAAACGCCTCGGTCACCACGGTGCCGTACAGGACGTGGTGGTCGCCGGCCGAATAAGCCAGCAACAAGTACATGCCCATCGCCAGCGTCTGCACCCAGCCTGTCCACAGCAGCGCGCGCCCGACCCCGATCCGCGCCACCAGCCAGCCCCCGAAGGTAATGCCGGCCAGCGTCCCCACGAGCGAAAACGGTCCGACCGCGGCGATGGCGTCCCGGTTGAAGCCGAGCGCGCGGTAGAACGGTGCGGTCATGATCCCCGCCATGGCTTCGCCCAGCTTGAACAGCGCGACGAAGGCCAGGATGGTGAACACGCCGGGCCGCGACAGGAACTCGGTCAGCGGATCGAGCACCGCGCGCCGGAACCGCCCGCCAAGGCTGGCCGCCGCCGCCGTCAGCCCCGCAACGCGCGGCTCCGGCGCCAGCAGCGTCACCGGAACGCCGAGCGCAATCAGCGCCGCGACGCCAAGCAGGGCGGCATGCCAGCCGACGCTGCCGGCCGCCGCGATCGCACCCGATGTGGCGATCAGCATGGCGATGCGGTAGCCCCAGACATAGGCCGCCATCGCCTCGCCCAGCCGGCGCGGCGGGAAGCTCTCGATGCGCCAGGCATCCACCACGATGTCCTGGCTCGCCGACAGGAACGCCACCAAACCGGCCGCCGCCATCGCGGCGAGCGGCGCCCCGGCCGGATCGGACAGCGCCAGCAGCACGGCGCCCAGCACGAGCGCCGGCTGAATCGCCAGCAGCCAGCCGCGCCGGCGCCCCAGCCGCTGCAGCGGGCCAGGCGGCGAGGCCTGGTCCAACACCGGCGCCCACAGGAATTTCAGCGAATAGGCGAGGCCGATATTCGCGGTCAGCCCGATCAGGGCGAGCGATACGCCGCCCTCGGACAGCCAGAGCCGAAACGTGAAGCCGGAGAGCGGCAGGGGCAGGCCGGCGACGAACCCGTAGGCCGCCATCAGCCAGAGCGGCGGGCCTTGGTGGGCCGGGTCGGTCGGCGCATCGTCGGGCATCGGGCTAACTGCACAGGATGGCGCGATTCGGCCAACCCCCGTTGAGGGTGTGAGCAGGGGGTGTCAGGGAACCTGATTATTCCGGCATGTCCACGTCGCCGCGTCCGAGCGGCCGCTGCATCCAGATGACGTCCAGCCAGCGGCCGAATTTCAGGCCCACCCCGCGCAGGGTGCCGGCCACCAGAAAGCCCAGGCTGGCATGCACGCCGATGGACCCGACATTTTCGGAGTCGCCGACCACCGCCACCATCTGGCGCATGCCGCGCTCGGTCGCGTCCTCGATCAGCGACTCGACCAGGGCCTTGCCAAGGCCCTGGCCACGGACGTCCTGCCGCACATAGATGCTGTCCTCGACGCAATAACGATACGCCGAGCGATTCCGGAAGCGCGTGTAGTAGCCGTAGCCCAGGACGCCGGTGGCGTCGGTCGCGACCAGCCATGCGCAGTCGCTGGCGAGCACGTCGCGGAACCGTTCCGACATTTCCTCGACCGATGGCGGCGCTTCCTCGAACGTGCCGGTGCCGGTCAGCACGTGGTGAGCGTAGATCGATTGGATTTCCGGCAGGTCGGCCGCGGTGGCGGCGCGGATCTGCGTGCGCATCATCCCTGGTGCCCTTCCTCATGACAGGGGCCGGACATTAGCCGGGCCGCCGGTCGACCGATAACCAGCCTCCTCATACCGGCAGCCCCAATACGGCGGCGGCGTCGCAGGCGAACGCCAGCAGGGCGCGGTCCTGCCCGGCGCCGGCGACGAGCGACAGGCCGACAGGCGCGCCATGGACGATTCCGGCCGGCAGCGTCACCTCGGGCAGGCCGCACAGCCCGGCGATCGCGGTGACCCCGAGCGTCACCTGGCGTACCAGATCCTGTTCGTGGCGGGAGGCGGACAGCAGCGGCGCCGGGCAGGGGCTGGTGGGATAGACCAGCACCGCGCCGCCAGCCAGCAGCGGACCGACCCGGGACTGCAGCACGCGGCGGAAGGCGCGGCCCCTTGCGGCCACGGCGGGCTCGATTGCCTTGGCGGCGGCGAAACGCTCTTCGATGCCGGGGCCGAGCCGCGGGGCGGTGGCCTCGATCCAGGGACCCAGAGTGGCCCAGACCTCCTCGGCCTGCACCACGCGGAAATGGTCGAAGAAGCTGTCGATGCCTTCCGGCGCCAGCCGCACGCCGACGGCACGGCCGCGAAGCTGCTCCAGCCGCTCCAGCGACGGCCGCAGTGCCTCGGCCACCTCGGGCTGGGCGTTCACCCAGGCCTCCTCGACGCGCAGCAGCGGGCCGTCGATCCCCTGGCGGCTGCCGGGCAGCAGAACCTCGCCCACGCCGGCCAGCAGCGAAGCGGTGCGGGTGAGCCAGCCGGCGGTGTCGAGGCTCGGCGCGAGCTGGCAGGCGCCGGCCAGGCTGATCGCGCCGTGGCTCGGCCGGATACCGAACAGTCCGCAATAGCTGGCCGGAATGCGTACCGAGCCGCCGGTGTCCGAGCCCAGGGCGAAATCGACCAGGTCCGCGGCAACGGCAGCGGCGGAGCCGCAGCTTGAGCCGCCGGGAAAGCGGTCCCGCGCACGGGGGTTCAGCGGCGTGCCCTGCCAGACGTTTTCGCCGGTGAGGCCATGGGCGAGCTCAACCGTCTTGGTCTTGCCGGCGAGTCGCGCGCCCGCCTGCAGCAGCGCCGTCACCACCGGCGCGGTCGCGATGGCCGGCCGGTGGGTGCACGCCCAGTCGGGATTCCCAAAGGTGGTGAGCGCTCCCGCAACGTCGAACAGGTCCTTCACGGCGAAAGTGAAGCCTGACAACCGCCCGGTTCCCAGCGGCGCCAGCGTCATGCGGGGGCCTGGGACGAAGGCGTCAACCGTGTCTTCAACCGCCGTCATACCGGATCGTCCTTATCCTTGGCGCCGCGTCGCGGGTCCATTCGCTTGCTGGTACACCTGACAGCGGGCCGTCGAGAAGATCCCCGGTCGCGTCGCAGCGATCCGCCCCGGCCCCCGCCGCCTGGGGGTCGAGGCCCGAGGGGTTGAGGACTATAGCCAAATTCGATCCCGCGAGCCGCTTGGTTCATATGCGGGTTATGTTTAACAGAATCGCGCGGGCAGCGCGTTAACCTTCCGGCAGCGGTTGCCGAAAACGCCTGAGTTGGCATTGGCGGCACGAAGCGTTCGAAACGATTGAACAGTAAGCTGAACGGTTGGCATAACAGCGGCCTGCTGCTGCGAAACGGCGTTGTCAACGGCGCGTCCCGGCGCAGACATCACCAACCCGGACCCGAAACCACGGAAAAGTTGCTTTTCGGGCCCGACCGAGGGCATAGTCCGGTGCGAAACGGTGGGCGCAAAAATGCTGTGTCCGACCGCTGCCGGCAACGGATGTCTTCCCCGCGCCATTCAGGCGCCGGGAGACTGACCATGCATCGGCACGTTAGGGTCGTCGAGCCACCTTGGTGTCGCGGACCCGGTTTCGGAAGGGGTTGCTCGTGGACATGAACGACGGACCGATCTCCGGGCCTCCGGGGCAGACCATGCCGCCCGCGGCGCTGGTGGATACCGGTGGCGGCGGGGACGGCTCGGGGGCGCCCGGAACCGGGGCCGGGGCCGAATCGCAGTCGGTACATCCGCGGCTGCAGGCCATGATCCTGGCCGGCCGCTATCATGGGATCGAGCTCGACCCGAACGAGTTCCGCTGCCCTCCAGGCGAGCCGACTCCGCCGGCCGCCGTGCTGTCGGAATGGGCGCAGAACGCCGGGATGTGGGCGCGGGCCGTGCGGCTGAGCTGGAGACATCTGCTGCGGCTGCATGAGACCTCGCCCGTGGTGCTGCTGTTCACCGACGGCACGGCGGCGCTGCTGACCGGGGTCAACGCCGAGAAGAAAGTCGTCTTTCTGAAGGACCCGCAGGGTCCTGCGTCGGACCTGCCGGTGCCGGTCGACGAGCTGCGGCTGGCGCAGGCGTGGTCCGGCGAGGCGGTGCTGCTGCGCGCGAACCGCGGCTTCCAGGAGTCCGACGCCCCGTTCTCGTTCCGCTGGCTGGCCGGCCTGGTGCTGCAGGAAAAGCGCTCGATTCGCGACATCGCGGTCGCCTCCCTCACCTTGAGCTTCCTGACCATTTTCCCGCCGCTGCTGGTCATGACGGTTGTCGACAAGGTGCTGACGCATCACAGCTATTCGACCCTGGCATTGCTCGCAACGATCCTTTTCATCGCGATGATGTACGAGACGTTCCTGGGCTATGCGCGCCGCCTGGTGGTGGCGGTGGTCGGCGCCCGGATCGACGCCAAGCTTCAGTTGCACGTCTTCAACCGCCTGCTGCGCCTGCCGCTTGAATATTTCGAGCGGCATCCGGCCGGCGAGACGATGTACAACATCAGCCAGATCTACAAAATTCGCGACTTCATGACCGGCAAGCTGCTGACCGCGTTCCTGGACGTCATGACGCTGTTCGTCCTGCTGCCGTTCCTGTTCTGGCTGAATTCCTCGCTGACGTGGATCGTGGTCGCCTGCTCCTGCCTGATCGGCCTGATCATATTGGTCTATCTGCGCCCGATCGCCGTCATCTTCGGCAAGGTCGTCCGGGCCGAGACGAACAAGAACGCCGCACTCGGCGAGACGATCTTCGGCGTCAAGACGGTCAAGTCCCTGGCGCTGGAGCCACAGCGCAAGGCGCTGTGGGACGAGCGGGTGGCCGAGGCCGGGAAGTGGCGGCTCGAACTGAGCCGGATCTCCAACTGGCCGCAGACCATCGTCACCCCGATCGAACGCTTCATGTCCATCGGCATCATCATGGTCGGCGCCTACATGGCGCTGAACGACCCGACCGGCTACGGCGTCGGCGGGCTGTTCGCCTTCATGATGCTGTCGATGCGGGTGGCGCAGCCGCTGGTCGGGCTGGCGAAGCTGATCGACGACTACCAGGACGTCGCCGCCTCTCTCTACCAGGCAGCCTCCGTGCTCAACCGCCCGCTTGAGGTGGACGCCGCGTCCGGCGGCATGCGGCCCAGGCTGTCCGGCGCGGTCAGCTTCGACGACGTGACCTTCACCTATCCCGGGACGAAGACCCCGGCGCTGGACCGGATCAGCTTTTCCGTCCCGGCCGGCACCATGCTCGGGCTGGTCGGGCGCTCCGGGTCCGGCAAGTCCACCGTGACCCGGCTGCTGCAAGGGATCAACCGCGAGTACTCCGGCTACATCAAGCTGGACGGCTGCGACCTGCGGGAGATCAACCTCCGGCACCTGCGCAAAAGCTTCGGCGTCGTCTTGCAGGAGAATTTCCTGTTCCGCGGCTCGATCCGCGAGAACATCCTGGCCGGGCGTCCCGGGCTCACGCTGGAGGATGCGGTGCGGGCGGCAAGGCTCGCCGGCGCCGAGGAATTCATCGAGCGCATGCCGAACGGCTACGAAACCCAGATCGAGGAAGGCTCGCCCAACCTGTCGGGCGGCCAGCGACAGCGCCTCGCCATCGCCCGCGCGCTGATCTGCGATCCCAAGCTGCTGATCCTGGACGAGGCGACCAGTGCGCTCGACCCGGAGAGCGAGGCGCTGGTCAACGCCAACCTGCAGCGCATCGCGCTTGGTCGCACGATGCTCATTGTTTCCCACCGCCTGTCGTCGCTGACCGAGTGCGACCTGATCCTGGTCCTCGACGGCGGCAAGGTCATGGATATTGCGCCGCACCCGGTGCTGGTCGAGCGCTGCTCGGTCTACCGCCAGCTTTGGCTGCAGCAGAACCGCCATCTGAACCCGCAAGGTCACCGACATGCAGCTCTTGCCCCGACGCTCGCCCAAGGCGATTAGCGCCAGCCGCGCCCTCGCCGAGCGGGACGATCCCGTGCTGCCGGCGGTTCTGGAGTTCCAGTCACCCTCGACGGCGATCACCACCGCGCCGGTGCCACGCTCGGCGCGTCATATGATCTGGGTGATTTCCAGCATGTTCCTCGTTGGGCTCGTCGCCATGGGCCTGATCAAGATCGACCAGGTGGTGACGGCGCAGGGGCGCCTGATATCGATCACGCCAACCATGGTGGTGCAGCCGCTGGAGATCTCCGTCGTGCGCTCCATCAACGTTCGCGAAGGCGAGACGGTGCACGCCGGCCAGGTGCTGGCGCGGCTCGATCCGACCTTCTCGGCGGCTGACATGGGCTCGCTGACGTCGCAGGTCGCCACGCTGCAGGCGCAGGTCTCGCGCATGCAAGCCGAAGTCGAAGGCCGGCCTTTCGCCTACAGTGGCCTGGACCCGGACATGTCCTTGCAGGCGGCCATCTTCGGCCAGCGCCAGGCCGAGTACGAGCTCAAGCTTGAGGGCTACAAGCAGAAGATCGACAGCCTCGTAACCGCCATCGCCCGCTCCAATTCCGACGCCGAGGGATATCGCAACCGTCTCGCCGTGGCGCAGAACGTCGAGGGAATGCGCCGCGAACTGGACCGGCTCGGCGTTGGCAGCAAACTGAACACGCTGGCGGCGATGGACAATCGTGCCGAGATGCAGCGTTTTCTCGGCAACGCGATGGAGACGGCACGGAGCGGGCAACGCGATCTCTCGGCGCTGATCGCCGAGCGCGACGGCTACATCCAGAGTTGGCACGCCGACCTGGCGGAGAAGCTGTCCGATGCCACCGGCAAGCTGTCGGATGCGCGGCAGCAGCTCAACAAGGCACAGCTTCGCCACGCGCTCGTCGAGCTGCGCGCCGACCGTGACGCCACGGTGCAGAGCATCGCCCGCGTCTCGGAGGGTTCGGTGCTGCAACCCGGGCAGCAGTTCATCACCCTGGTCCCCACGGATGCCCCGCTGGAGGTCGAAGCGAACATCCCCGGGCGGGAAGACGGCTACGTTCGTGTCGGCGACCCCGTGACGATCAAGTTCGAGACGTTCCCGTACACCCGCTACGGCGTTGCCTACGGCACGGTTCGGATCATCAGCCCCGACAGCTTCATCCCGCAGGACGACCAGCGGAATCCGACCAGCGCGGTCCCGACTGCCCCGAACAACATCGATCCGTATTATCGCGCGCACATCTCCCTGGACCGCATCGCTTTGCACGATACGCCGGCCAACTTCCGCCTCATCCCTGGCATGTCGGTGACCGCCGACGTCGGCGTCGGCAAGCGGACGGTGCTGGCCTACATGTTGCAGCGCGTGATGGGGGTCGCCCTGGAAGGGATGCGGGAGCCGTGATGCGGCGGTCATTTTCGACGCAGGGAGCCTGACTGGCATGGCGATTCTCGACCGGCTGATCGGCCGGTTCTCGCCCGATGCGGCACTGAAGCGCGCCATCCGTCTCACCGAGCAGGGCCAGGCGGAACGGGCCTTTCCCTTGCTCACCGAGGCAGCGCGGGCCGGACTGCCGGAAGCGGAATACAAGGTTGGCCGCTGCTACCTGGAAGGCGGCGGCGTGCCGTTCAGCCGCAGCGAGGCGGTGCGCTGGCTGGAGCGCGCCGCGAGCCACGGCTATGTCGAGGCCCAGGCACTGCTGGCGACGCTGTTCCTGCACGGCTTCGCGGCCGCGGCCGCAGGCGCCGGATCGGGGACCGCCTCCAGCCTGTTCAGCGGCAGCCAGGCGGCCGAGCCGGATTTCGAGAATGCGGCGAAATGGGCTCGGCAGGCCGCCGACGCGGGGTCGGCGGACGGCCAGGCGGTGCTTGCCTTCATCCTGACCTCGGGTCCGGAGTCGCTGCGCAACACCGAGGAAGCGGATCGTTGGTATGAACGGTCCGCCGCGGCGGGCTGTCCGCAGGGCGCGCTCGGCTACGCACTGGCGCTGGCGCGCGACCCCAGCGACACCGAAGCGCAGGCGAAGATGGTGGCGCAATTGCGCCGCGCCGCCGATGCCGGGCTCGCCACAGCCCTGTTCCTGCTCGGCATCGTGACCGAGCGCGGACTCGGAACGGACGCGGACAAAGCCGTGGCCGCCGATCTGTTCCGGCAGGCCGCCGAGAAGGGCAACCGCAACGCCATGGCACGGTGGGGCCTGGCATTGCTTGAGGGAACCGGCGTTGCCGCCAACCCGCTGGAAGGCGAATCCTGGCTGCGGCGCGCCGCGCTGGCGGGCGACCGAGAGGCCGCGGCGGTGGTCGGAGACCTGTACGCCAAAGGCGGATTGCTGCCGCCCAACTACGCCGAGGCGTCGATGTGGTTCCGCCGCGCGGCCGAGGCCGGCCACCGCGGCGCCGCGCGTGCGCTCGGCCTGCTCTATCTCACCGGCGCCGGCGTGGCCCGCGATTCGCACGAGGCGGCGCAATGGTTCCGCGTTTCGGCCGAGGCCGGCGACACGCGCTCGCAGGTGGACCTCGCCAATCTGTTGTTGCGCGGCGAAGCCGGCCAGGAAGACCCGGTGCGCACCCGCGAGTGGTTCGAGGCGGCTGCCAAGGGCGGCGATCTCGTGGCCGCGTTCAATTTCGGCGTGTGTCTTGCGGAGGGTGTCGGCATCGAGCGCGACGACCGGCAGGCGGCGGAGTGGCTGCGCCGCGCCGCCGACGGCGTGGTCAACGCCCAGTACTGGTACGGCCGTATGCTGGTGGAAGGGCGCGGCGTCGAGGCCAACCCCGAGGAGGGGCGCGCCTGGATCACCCGCGCCGCCGACATCGGCATGCCGGAGGCGCAGGTCGCGCTTGCCGAGCTGATGCTGAACGGCCGTGGCGGTCCGAAGGATCATCCCGCCGCGCTGGCATTGTTTGAAAAAGCCGCTGTCAACGGCCATGTCGGCGCGACATTCGCTGTCGGCGCCATGCTGGGCGGTGGCCACGACGTGCCGACCGACCGGGTCGCCGCACAGCGCTCCTATCGTGCCGCCGCCGAGCGCGGACATCCCCAGGCACAGCTCATGCTGGGCCGCTTCCTCGCCCGCGGCCTGGCTGGTGAAACCGATCACGACCAGGCGCGGCTCTGGCTGGAGCGTGCCCTCGCCCAAGGCATCCAGGATGCGCGGGCCGACCTCGCCGCGCTGCCGCCGGCGGCGGCAACGCCCCAGCCGGAAATAGCGCAGGCGGTTGGTCACTGAAGCAGGTGGGAGCTGGCGGCATGCCGCCCTCCGAAGCCGATGGCGCGACCGATCGTTCGGCACTGACCCGGGAGGCCATGGCGCGCGCCGCCGGCTACAGCGCTGCTGGCGACGCCGGGGCCGCCCTCCGGTGGCTGGAACGCGCGTCGCGTCTGGCGCCTGGCGACCAGACGGTCGCCCTTTCGCTCGCGTCCGCCGCACTCGGCCAGGACGATGCGCGCGCGGCCGAGCTGTTTGCCGCCATCGCCGAGCGGGTGGATGTCCGCGAAGCCTGGCTTGGCCTCGCCGCGGCAAGGCGCAGGCTGGGCGATCCGGCTGCCGCTGCGACGGCGCTCGCCCGGGTTCTGTCCCGCAACGCGCCTGCCGCCGGCCTTGACGCGCTGGCGGATGCCATCACCCGGGAAGCCGGGGAGCCTGGCTGGTGCAGCCTTTTCGGCGATGGCCGGCTGATCTTGCGCCCCACTGGTCGCCCCACTGGTCGCCCCACTGGTCGCCCCACTGGTCGCCCAACCGGCGAAACGGTCCATATCGCACTGCGGCTCGACGACCGGAACCTGCCCGCGCGCACCGTTCGCCTCCCTGCCGGCTGGCAACGGGCGGCGAACCTGTGGGTCACCGCGGAGGGACAGGACCTGCTCGGAAGCCCGCTTTCAATCCGCGCGATCTGCTGTGTCGCGGGTTGCGTGACCGCCCGCGACGGCGGGTTGGACGGTTGGGCGTGGCACCCCGGGGAGCCGGACCGCGACCCGGTGCTGACCGTCAGGGCGGCCACCGGGCGACGCCAGCTTCGCCTCACCGCCGCCGATATGACCGTCGTCGCCGATCTGGGCACGCTGGCGCGTCCACGCGGATTTCGCGTCCCTGCGGCGGCGCTTGCCGGCATGATGGGGCTGTTGCACGTGCTGGACCAAGGCGGCAACGACCTGCTCGGCAGCCCGCTTGATGCATCGGCCGAGCAGCGGATGGCGGTTGCCGCGTCGGTCACGCTGTCACGGCTCTACCCGGCTGGGACGTCGCGTGCCCGGACGTCGCGCGCCCGGATGGGGCAGCTGCCGCCGCCTGCGATCCCCGCGGCGACGATCGGGCCATCCCCCCCGGTCGGCGCTGCGGCGTTGCGCCGCCGGAAGGCGGATGTCGTGCTCCCCGTGTATGGCGGGCTGTCGGCCGTTCTCGCCTGCCTCGACAGCGTGTTTGCCACCATCCCGCAGGGCACCCGGGTCATCGTGGTGGACGACGCCTCACCCGAGCCGGCGCTGCGGCAGGCGCTGGATGCGCTGGCGGCGCAGCGGCGGATCGCGCTGATCCGGGCGCCGCACAACCGCGGATTCGCCGCCAGCGCGAATGCCGGAATAATGGCATGCCCTGGCCGCGACGTCGTCTTGCTCAACAGCGACACGCTGGTGCCGCCGGGCTGGCTCGCGCGGCTGTCCGAGGCGGCGCGCGCGGCGCCCGACATCGGCACCGTGACGCCGCTGTCGAACGACGCCAGCATCCTGAGCTACCCGGGACCGGTGGGCAGCAATCCCGTGCCCGACCGGGCCGAGACGGAACGGCTCGATACGCTGGCGCAGCGGGCGAACGGCAGGACGCTGATCGACATTCCGGTCGGCGTCGGTTTTTGCCTGTATATCCGCCGCGACTGCCTGGACGCGGTCGGCCTGTTCCGGGCCGACGTCTTCGCCCAGGGCTACGGCGAGGAAAACGACTTCTGCCTGCGTGCGCGCCATCTCGGCTGGCGGCATGTTGCCGCGACCGGCATGTTCGTCGCCCATGTTGGGGGCGCCTCCTTCGGCGCCGCGGCGGCGGCGCTGCGGGCGCGCAACTGCACGATCCTGGAGCGGCTGCACCCCGGCTACGAGCACCTCGTGCAGGCGTTCGGCGCGGCCGACCCACTGGCCCCCGCGCGGCGGGCGCTGGATCTTGCCCGATGGCGCGCGGCGCGGCGCCACGGTCAGCAGGCTGTCATCCTGGTAACGCACGAGGAAGGCGGCGGCGTGGAACGCGTGATCGCCGTGTCGGCCAAAGCCCACCGCGCCGCCGGCCGCCGCCCCATCGTGCTGCGTCCCGGCCGCTGTGCGGACGGCAGGCCGGCGGTGGTCGTCGGCGACGGGGACCAGGGCGGCTATCCCAATCTGCGCTATGCCTTGCCGGACGAGCTGCCGGACCTGCTGCGGCTGCTCAAGGCCGACCGGCCGGCCGCGGCAGAGGTACACCATCTGGTCGGCCACGACCCCGCCATACTGACGCTGATCGAGCGCCTTCGGCTGCCGTACGACGTGCACGTGCACGATTATGCCTGGTTCTGCCCGCGCATCGCCCTGGTGGGCGCCGACAAGCGTTATTGCGGCGAACCCGACCTGCCAGGCTGCGAGGCCTGCGTGGCCGACGCCGGCAGCCTGCTCGGCGATGGGGTTTCCGTGGCTGGTTTGCGCGAACGCTCTTCGCGGCTTCTCGCCGGCGCGCGGCGCGTGCTGGCACCGTCCGCGGACGCTGCCGTCCGGATACATCGTCATTTCCCCGCCATCCGGCCGGACGTCCTGCCGCCGGAGGACGATATGGCGCTGCCGCCCCCTGCTCCCCCGTCTGGGCCTGCCCCGTCTGGGCCTGCCCCGTCTGGGCCTGCCCCATCTGGCCTTGCCCCGTCTGGCCTTGCCCCGTCTGGCCGGTCTGGGACTTCCCCCTCCCGGCTTCGCTCCGCTGGGCCGCGCCGCGTCTGCATCGTCGGTGCGATCGGTGTGCACAAGGGCTATGATGTGCTGCTCGCCTGTGCGCGCGATGCCGCCACGCGGCGCCTGCCCCTGGAGTTCATCGTGGTTGGCCACACCATCGACGACCGCCGCCTGCTCGATACCGGCCATGTTTTCGTCACCGGGGAGTACCGGCCGGTCGAGGCCGTGGCGCTGATCCGTGCCCAGGACGCAAGCCTCGCGTTGCTGCCCTCGATCTGGCCGGAGACCTGGTGCTTTTGTCTGACCGAGGCATGGCAGGCGGGGCTCGGCGTCGCGGCGTTCGACATTGGCGCTCCCGCCGAGCGAATCCACCGGACCGGCCGCGGCTTCCTGCTGCCGCTCGGACTGCCGCCTGCCGGCATAAATAATGCTTTGATTACGGCTACAGGACTGACAATACACCAGGGACGGTGCTAGGAGGCCGTTGCGTTGACCGATCCATTCGGTCGAGGCGCGCGGATTGCCCCCGTCCGACAGAGAGCGAGATCACCTGAATGCCCGAAGCCGCCGAAGGGGTCGTGAAGACAGCCCCGCCCGAGCCTGCCTCTGCCGACGCGACCCAGAACCGCATCACCGAGCTCCGCGTTTCCGGGCATCTGATGACGCTGGATGCCGGCCTGTTCTGCGTGTTCCAGTCTCCCGGCGCGCCGGTGGCGGCCGATGGGTCGGGGCTGCCCGGCGTGCGCATCTCCTTGCCGCCCGGTCCGGCCAGCCGTCCGCAGGCCGTGACCATCAGCACGTTCCGCGACGACGGCTGGCTGACCCCGGACTCCGCCGCACTGGTACGCGTCACGGACGGACAGGCCCAGCTCCTCGTCACGGTCTACCAGTCGCCGCGGCACAGTGCGGAGTTGGCGCCGCGCCTTCAGGTGCTGCGCCTGAGCGCGGGACCCGCCGGCGTGGCGCCGCCGACCCAAACCGCACAGCCCGCTCCGGCCGCGACCGCCGAGGATGTGGAGGTGATGGCCCACATCCAGCGTGCCGGCGATGTCGGCGTTCCACTCGGCACATGGCTCGGCAAGCGCGGCAGCCGCCAGTGGGTCGAAGGGTTCGCGGTGCTGCCGCGCGAGGGCGTGGTGGCCGAGGACATCGAGTATCAGGCGGTGCTGGGCCGCGGCTGGCTGTCCCCCTGGGTTGAGGGCGGCAAGTTCTGCGGCAGCCGCGGCATGGCGCTGCCGCTGCTGGGAATCAAGATTCGGCTGAAGGGGGAGGCGGCGCGGGACTATAGCTGCGTCTATTCCGCAACCTTCGTGGACGGCAGCGCGGTCGGCCCGGTCGAGGATGGCGAGGCGTGCGAGGCCGAAAGCCTCGCCGCGCTGGAGTCGCTCCTGATCGAGCTGCGGCCGCGCGACGACAGCGCCCTGACGGCAGCGAAGACACAGGGCAAGCCTGTCCCGGCAAAGCGGGCCGTCGTCCCCGACAAGGCCGCGCCGCGCCGGCCCCGCTAACAGCGCCCGCCTCGCAACAATCGCCGGCGGCGCGTGTCCGCCGGCCGCCCATGGTCATTACCGCCAAGGCCGCGGCTTGAAATATTTATTCGTTCATCAGAACTTTCCCGGGCAATACCTGCACCTGACCCGCCACCTAGCCGGGTCGCAGCAGCACGAGATCGTTTTCATCACCGAGCCGAACCGCAACCACATCCACGGCGTGCGCAAGGTGCCGTACCGCCGGCCGGGGTCGCCTTCCGCGGGCACGCACCTGATCGTCCGGGAACTGGACAGCGCGGCGCGGCGTGCCGAGCGGGTGACCGCGACCGCCAACAGCCTCAAGCAGCTTGGCTTCCGGCCGGACATCATCATCGGCCATCACGGCTGGGGCGAGATGCTCAATCTGCCGGACATCTGGCCCGACGTGCCGATGCTCGGCTATTTCGAGTTTTTCTACCGCGTGCACGAAGCGGATGTCGGCTTCGACCCCGAGTTCCCCAGCCCGACCGAGGACTTTCCCCGCATTCGCGCCAAGAATGCCGTCAACCTGCTGGCGCTCAGCCTGGACCAACACGGCCAGACGCCGACGGCGTGGCAGCATTCCACCTACCCGGACTGGGCGCGGCACCGGATTGCCCTGCTGCGGGAGGGCGTCGATATCGACGTCTGCCGGCCAGATCCCAAGCGCCGCCGGCAACCGCTCGCCATCGGCGATCAGACGATCCGGGCAACAGACAAGCTGGTGACCTACGTCTCGCGCGACCTGGAGCCGTATCGCGGCTTCCATGTGATGATGCGCGCGCTGCCGCACCTGCTGCGTGCCCGCAAGGATGTGCGCGTGGTCATGGTGGGCGGCGACGGGGTCAGCTACGGCAACACGCCGCCGAGCGGCACCTGGCGCGAGGCGATGCTGCGCGAGCTGGGCGACCAGTTCGACGCCAGCCGGGTCATCTTCCCGGGCCGGGTCCCGTACCAGACCTATCTCGCCCTGCTGCAGCGCTCCGACGCGCATGTCTATCTGACCTACCCGTTCGTCGCGTCCTGGTCGCTGCGCGAGGCGCTGGCGGCCGGCTGCGCGGTGATCGGCAGCGATACCCAGCCGGTGCGCGAGTTCATCACGCATGACCAGAACGGACTGTTGGCGTCGTTCTTCGACCCGAAGGGACTTGCCGACACCGTCTTGCGCGTGCTGGAGGACGCGGCGCTGGCACGCCGCCTGCGTATCAACGCCCGGCGCTATGCCGAGCGCCATTTGTCGGTGGCGGACACCATTGCCGCTTATGAGGCGAGCATAGCCGAGCTGACCGGCGGCTACAGCTAGCACGCGGCTGGTCCGGGCTAGTCCGTAGGGTGCCGCGCGTGCTACCCGCGCACTGATGAAACGTCTGGCGCGACATCCTGTGGTGCAGCGGGCGCTCGCCTGGGTGCTCGGCCTCTATCTTCAGTTCGCGTTGCGCACGACGCGCTGGACGCTGCACGGCGCGGAGCACATGGCGCCGCACGCCGCGGGCGCACCTGTGGTGGTGGCGTTCTGGCATGAGCGGCTGCCGCTGATGGCGGCCCTCTGGCAGACGGCCCGCCGGATGCATCCGGGGTCGCCGGCGCATCCCCACGCGTTGGTCAGCCTGCACCGGGACGGCCGCTTCATCGGTGCTGTCATTCGGCGCCTCGACATCGCGGTGGTGCTCGGCTCGTCGTCGCGCGGCGGGGCGGCTGGACTTCGCCGGTTGCTCGGCCTGCTGGCGCAAGGCGACCACATTGCCATAACCCCGGATGGGCCGCGCGGGCCGCGGCGGGTGGCGGCGCCCGGCGTGGCGCAAATCGCCGGGTTGTCCGGCTGCCCGGTGCTGCCCTGCGCGGCGCAGACCTCGCGGCGGAAGGTGATGGGGAGCTGGGACCGGATGGTGATCCCGCTTCCGTTCGGCCGCGGCGTGGTGGTTTGCGGTGCGACCATCCCGGTGCCTCAAGCCGATTGGGAGCAGGCACTGCCGGTGATCGCCGACGCACTGACCGAGGCCGCCGACCGCGCCGACCGCTTGTGCCGGGCGTGAAGGTGGCAAGCGTCGCCTTACGGCCGGGGCCGGGGCCGGGGGCGCACCCTCTGGCTCTGGGCTGGGCAGTCGCGACCACGCTGGCTGCGCCGGCGCTGAGACTGATGCTCCTGGTGCGGCGCCGGCGCGGCAAGGAGCTGGCCGGGCGGCTGGGCGAGCGCCGCGGCATCGAGGCCGCGCCTCGTCCGCCAGCGCGGTTACTGTGGCTGCATGCCGCCAGCGTCGGAGAGACAGCGTCGCTGCTGCCGGTGCTGCCTTTGCTGCTGGCGTCCGAGGCAGGGCTCATCATCCTGCTCACCACCGGTACGGTAACCGGCGCGGCGCTGCTGGCCCAAAGGCTCGATCCGGACACGGCGCCGCGCGTGCTGCACCGCTTCGTTCCGCTGGATGTGCCGGCCTGGGTTGGACGCTTCCTGGACCACTGGCGGCCGGACGCCGCCGGCTTCGTCGAGAGCGAACTCTGGCCGAACCTGCTGGCCGGCTGCCATGCGCGCGGCATTCCTGTCGCCCTGGTCAACGCGCGCATGTCGCCGCGGAGCCTCGCGCGCTGGCGGCGGGTTCCGGGCCTGGCGCGGCGCATGCTGGGCGGTTTTTCGGCCGTTCAGGCACGCAGCGATGCCGATGCGGCCGGGCTGCGGCAACTGGGGGTCGGCCGGATTGCCGCCATCGGCGACCTGAAAGCCGCCGCGCCGCCGCTGCCCGCCGACCTGGCGGAACTGGCCCGGCTGCGCGTGGCATTGGCCGGCCGGCCGGTCTGGCTCGCCGCCAGCACCCATCCGGGCGAAGAGGCGCTGGTGTTCGACGCGCACCGCCGGCTTGCGTCCGCGCACCCCGGCCTGTTGACCATCGTCGTTCCCCGCCACCCGCAGCGGGGCGCCGCGATCGCCGCGTCCGCGCCCGACCTTGCGACGGCGCGGCGTGCCCTTGGCGAGCCACCGCCGGCGGCAGGGATTTGGATCGCCGACACGCTGGACGAGCTTGGCCTGTGGTATCGCCTGACCGAGATTACCTTCATCGGCCGCAGTCTGCTGCCGCCCGGCGGCGGCCAGAACCCGCTGGAGCCGGCGCGGCTCGGCTGCGCGATCGCAGTCGGGCCGCACGTCGCCAATTTCGCCGAGCACGTCGCCGCGTTGCAGGCGGCCGGCGGGCTGGACGTGGTCGAGGATTCCGCGGCGCTGGCAGGCTGGGTCGCCGCGCTGCTGCGAGACCCCGCTCGCCGGGCGGCCATGGCCGCGGCAGCGGAGGGGGCGTTGCGGCACGATGCCGGCCTGCCGGTGAGGGTCTCCGAGATGTTGCTCACGCTGCTGCACGCCAGGCCGGGCTGACATGCGCCCGCCAGGCTTTTGGCGCGCCGGAAGCGGCCCGGCGCTGCCCCGGCTACTGGCGCCGTTCGCGGTGGTCACCGAGGCCGCGACGGCGCGGCGGGTGGCGCGCCCGGGATGGCGGGCGCCGGTGCCGGTGATCTGTTGCGGCAACGTCACCATGGGGGGCGCCGGCAAGACCACGGTCGCGCTGGATCTCGCCCGGCGTCTTTCGGAGCACGGCCGGGCCGTGCATGTGCTGTTGCGCGGCTACGGCGGCGCCGCGCGCGAGACTCATCGCGTCGGGGCGGGCGACGGGGCCGCGCTGGTCGGCGATGAGGCACTGCTGCTGGCCGCGGTCGCACCGACCTGGGTCGGCGCCGACCGGGCGGCCAGCGCGCGCGAAGCGATCGCCGAGGGCGCCGAGGTGCTGGTGCTGGACGACGGGTTGCAGAACCCGACGCCGGGGAAGGATTTATCTCTGCTGGTGATCGATGGCGGCAGCGGGTTCGGCAACGGCAACCTGTTCCCGGCCGGCCCGCTGCGCGAGTCGGTCGCGACAGGCGCGGCGCGCTGCCAGGCTGCGGTGTTGATCGGCGAAGACCGGCATGGGGCGCGAACGCAACTGCCGCCTCGCCTGCCGGTGTTGCGAGCCCGCCTGGAGCCGGACGCGGGCATGGCTGAACTCGCCGGACGCCGGGTGGTCGCCTTCGCCGGCATCGGGGTGCCGGAGAAGTTCTTCGCCACACTTGAGCAGGTCGGGGCGGAGTTGGCCGGGCGCATGCCGTTTCCCGACCATCACGCCTATCGCGGCCGGAATCTCCGCCGGGTGCTGGACGCGGCGCAGCGGCTGCGCGCCATCCCCGTCACGACGCCGAAGGATGCCGTGCGGCTGCCAGCCGCGATGCGCGTGCTGGTGCACGTGGCGGGTGTCGGCCTGACCTGGGAAGACCCCGCCATGATCGAGGCCTTGCTGGCAGGATTGGTCTGATACCAACCCCCGAGAGTCAGTGGATCGGGCGCTTGGTATAATCTGGTCAATTTGATCATAGGCGTATTTTTATATTGCTGGCGGTACCGAACTCGTAATTACTTGCGTGTGATTGTGCCTTCCTCTGGCAAGTCCGCATCGAGCGATCGCTGGACCAGTCGCTGGCCGTGACCCAGTGGCCAACGTTGCAGAGGGTGAAAGCAGGTTGGTGCGGCACGCCAGCACTGACCGCCAGCGTTTCTGCTCGCTCGGCCGCGCTGCCGTCACCGGCTTGGTTGCGCAAGATACCTAACCAACACTCTGTCGAGCCACACTGTGCCGACTATTGTTTGGCGAGCCGCAGAAGGGCGCAGGGTCGGGGCTGTGCGCGCATAGCGAAGTTGCCCGTCGCTTCCCGATGATCGTTTGATGATGTGCGGTTGATTAGTGCTCTCACGGACCGTGGCCGGACAGGCGACGTCCTTGACCGGCCGCAAGCCGCGCTCCGCGACCGACGTGCCCCGCTGGCCGCGTTGGGGCGCGGCCCGCATCCTCGGTCGCCGCAAGTTCGCCGGTTGCCTGGGGCTCATCGCTGCCGTCGTACACTCGGCGAAGACCGCGGTGGACGGCGCAAGCGCTTGTCCACCCTTGTACGTTCCTGGCGTCCGGCGTTGATATGATGGTGCTGGATAGCCAGGGAAGCGGAGAGCCAGTGTCCACCCTCGGTGCTGCAAGCCCGTGATGTAG
>Ga0302154_10000170_pt1 | contig 64397 bp, 60 predicted proteins | sample I_Bog_N2_3_FD_193507 | JGI IMG/M metagenome (GOLD analysis project Ga0302154, IMG submission 193507) | Peat permafrost microbial communities from Stordalen Mire near Abisko, Sweden - I_Bog_N2_3 | ecosystem: Environmental > Terrestrial > Soil > Wetlands > Peat | place: Sweden: Abisko, Stordalen... | reverse complement strand
GCCATCCCGGGTGCTGACTTCGTCCTGCACAACAGCCTGTTCGTGATCGCACACTTCCACAACGTGATCATCGGTGGTGCGGTCTTCGGTTACATCGCCGGCTTCAGCTTCTGGTTCCCGAAAGCGTTCGGCTTCAAGCTGCACGAAGGTTGGGGCAAGGCTGCATTCTGGTTCTGGATCTCCGGCTTCTTCGTCGCGTTCATGCCGCTCTATGCACTGGGCTTCATGGGCATGACCCGTCGTCTGAACTCCAGCACCAACCCTGAGTGGGTGCCTTACCTGTACGTGGCGTTGTTCGGTGCCATTCTGATCGCCTTCGGTATCGCTTCGCAATTGATCCAGATCTATGTGAGCGTTCGTGATCGCAAGCAGAACATGGACGTGACCGGCGACCCATGGAATGGCCACACCCTGGAGTGGTCGACTTCTTCGCCACCGCCGTTCTACAACTTCGCCGAGCTGCCGAAGGCCGATGGGGTTGACCCGTTCACCGAAGCCAAGGAAAACGGTACCGCGTACTCGGTGCTCAAGCGCTACCAGCCGATCCACATGCCGAACAACACCGCGACCGGCCTGATCATGGGCGCTCTGCTGACCGTGTTCGGTTTCGCGATGATCTGGCATATCTGGTGGATGGCGATCGCTGGCCTGGCCGGTACCGTGATCTACTTCATCATCCACATCTCGCGTGATGATCAGGGTTACATGGTGCCAGTGGACGTCATCGAACGTATCGAAGCTGAGCAGCACAAGGTGCTGGCGGCGGCGAAAGTGACTCCTGCCACCCGTGTTGAATCTTCGCTGGAACAGGTTTAAACCATGTCGAACTTAGTGACCAATGCTGGACACGCCCATGGTCATGACCATGGGCACGATGACCACCACCACGATACGAGCGAGATGACCGTCTTCGGTTTCTGGCTCTACCTGATGACCGACTGCATCCTGTTTGCGTCGATCTTCGCAGCGTACGCGGTGCTGGTTAACAACGTCGCCGGTGGCCCGTCGGGCCACGACATCTTCGAACTGCCGTACGTGCTGGGCGAAACCGCCTGCCTGTTGCTCAGTTCGATCACCTACGGCTTCGCCATGCTGGCGGTGTTCAAGGGCAAGAAAAGTCAGGTTCTGTTCTGGTTGGCAATCACCTTCCTGTTCGGCCTGGGCTTCATCGGCATGGAAATCAATGAATTCCACAAGCTGATCGAAGAAGGTTTCGGCCCTAACCGCAGCGGCTTCCTGTCCGGTTTCTTCACCCTGGTCGGGACTCACGGTCTCCACGTCAGCAGCGGTCTGATCTGGATGGGCGTGATGATGTACCAGGTCTGGAAAAACGGCCTGACGCCAAGCAACATCACCCGCCTGAGCTGCCTGAGCTTGTTCTGGCACTTCCTGGACGTCGTGTGGATCTGCGTATTCACCGTTGTTTACCTGATGGGGACTCTGTAAATGGCCAATGCACAGCATTCCAGTGATGCCAACCACGGCAGCGTGAAGTCCTACATGGTCGGCTTTGTCCTGTCGATCATCCTGACTATCATCCCGTTCGGCCTGGTGATGTACCCGTCGCTGCCGAAAGCGGCGACCCTGTGGATCGTTCTGGTCTTCGCAGTGATCCAGGTGCTGGTGCACCTGGTGTACTTCCTGCACCTGGACCGTTCCGCGGCACAGCGTAACAATGTGGTGGCGTTTATCTTCGCGGCACTGGTGATTGTCCTGCTGGTGGGTCTGTCGCTGTGGATCATGTTCAGCATCCACACCGTCATGATGGCGAAGTGAGGTAAACCCGATGTCGCTCAAGCACTTTATCCAAATCACCAAACCGGGGATCATTTTCGGTAACGTGCTTTCTGTGGCGGGTGGTTTCTTCCTGGCCTCGAAAGGGCATGTCGATCTGGCTATCTTCCTGGCGGCCATGATCGGTACTTCGCTGGTGGTGGCGTCCGGTTGCGTGTTCAACAACTGCATCGACCGTGACATCGACCTGAAGATGGAGCGCACCAAGAACCGGGTGCTGGTCCAGGGCCTTATCTCCCTGAAACTGGCCCTGATCTACGCCACCGTCCTCGGGATCGCCGGCGTGGCCCTGCTGTACCGCGTCGCCAACCCGTTGGCGGCGCTGTTCGCGGTGATCGGCTTTGTCATCTACGTCGGCTTCTACAGCCTCTACTTCAAGCGCAAGTCGGTTCACGGCACGCTGATCGGCAGTCTGTCGGGGGCGATGCCTCCGGTGATCGGCTACGTGGCGGTGAGCAACAGCTTCGACATGGCGGCCCTGACGCTGCTGGTGATGTTCAGTCTGTGGCAGATGCCGCATTCCTACGCGATCGCGATCTTCCGCTTCAACGATTACCTGGCCGCATCGATTCCGGTGTTGCCGGTGAAGCGCGGGATCCTGGTGGCCAAGAAGCACATCCTGCTCTACATCCTGGCCTTCCTCGGCGCGACGTTGATGCTGACGTTCAGCGGTTATGCCGGCATGAGCTACCTCGCCGTGGCCGCGGCCATGGGCATGTACTGGTTGTACATGGCCTGGACCGGCTACAAGGCGGTGGATGACACGGTCTGGGCACGCAAGCTGTTCGTGTTCTCGATCTTCACCATCACCGCCCTGAGCGTGATGATGTCGCTGGATTTCAAGGTGCCGAGTGAGTTGTTGCTGACTTACGCACACTGAGTCCACCGGCTACTGAAAAAGCCCCGCCTTCGGAAGAAGCGCGGGGCTTTTTTTGTCTAGGCCTGGAGCAGGCGCAGAAAGCGTTCACGAACCCGTTCGTCGTCACTGTGGGCGACGTTGAAGCGCAGGAAGCTCGAGGCGTCGGAGGCGGTGCTGAGCAAGGTGCCGGGGGCCAGTACGAGGTCGTTTTCCAGGCCTTTGCGTGCCAGGGCCTCGGCCTCGATCCCGTCCGGCAGGCGGGCCCAGATGAACAACCCTTCGCCCGGGCAGGACGCCACCGAGCAGCCGGCTTCGACCAGCCAGCGGGCGACGCGGTTGTTGGCCCCGTACAAACGGTCGATCAGGCGCCGGGCATGGCGGGTGTAGCTGCCATCGCTGAGCATCCGATAGATGATCTGCTCCACCAGCTCCGAGGTCACGCAGCCGCTCGACATCTTCAGTTCGACCATGCGCGCGGCCAGCTCCGGCCGCAGCGCCAGGTAGCTGACCCGGCTGTTGGCACTGAGTATCTTGGTGAACCCCGAGACGTAGCTGATGTTGTCCAGGCCGCCGGCCGCCGCGAGGCGAGGGGTCTGTTTCTGCTGGATATCGCCATACAGGTCGTCTTCGATGATATGGAAGCTGTAGCGATGGCTGAGCTCCAGCAGGCGATAGACCTGGGCCGGGGAAAAGGAGTGGCCGGTGGGATTGTGCAGCGTGCTGTTGGTCAGGTAGAGCACCGGACGATGGCTGTCGAGCAGTTGTTCAAGCTGGTTGAAGTCCAGTCCGTCGCGGCTGCGGGGGATGCTGACGATCCGCGCGCCGTGCAGCACCAGGTTCGCCCGCAGGTTGAAGTAGCACGGATCGTCCAGCAGCACCGTGTCGCCGGGCTTGATCAACAGGCGCATGAGCATGTCGATGGCCTGGAGGGTGTTGGCCGTGGTGATGATCTGTTCCACCGGGACATCGATATCCAGGGTCGAGAGCTTCACCCGCAGGGCCTGGCGCAGCGGCGGGTAGCCGGCGGGCACGCCGACTTCGCCCATGCGCAGGGTGGTGGCGCGCAGGGTGCCGCGAGCGGCCTTGAGCAATTCCTCGCGGGGCAGCCAGGAAGAGGGCAGGAAACCACAACCGGGGCGCAAGGCGCCGTTGTCCAGCAGCAGGCCCCGGCGCACCACGCTCAGGGTGTCTTGCGGCAGCAACTCACGGCCGACGCCGGCCTGCACCGCCGCGCTGAGCCGTGAGACGTAGTGCCCCGAGCCCTGGCGCGAGGTGATCAGGCCCTTGGCCCGCAGCCGGTCCAGTGCTTCGACCACCGTCGACTTGCCCACCCCCATGAGATCGGAGAGTTCGCGAATCGGCGGCAACTTGGCTCCGTGCTGCAAGGCGCCCTGGTTGATGGCTACCGAGAAGCGGTCGACGATCTGTTGTACCAGCGGCTCGCCTGGAAGGAATTCAATGGCGGCGATCACGGCTCTCTGAACCTGCATTTTACTGGTCGCTCGAGCAATAAAGTCCGGAGGATTCTAGTCGAACTTGCCCTGATCAAGAAGGTATCTGCTCGCTAGTATCAAGAGGCCATTGTTGCCCCCTGGATGCCGTACTGATTGAAGAGGTTCTCCCTAGGTGTTGAAGCTGACCAATCGAAAAAAGAGGCGCCTGTGCATGACTGAGCCCGCCAGGAGGTTGATATGAGCGCAGAACCCTGTGTAATCGTGGCCGACGAGCCTGGCAAGCGTGCGCGCGAGGTCGAGAAACTCCGCGAGCTGTGTCGCCTGCTGTATCAGGCCTCGCTGATTTTTCTGGTGGAGAAGGTCCAGCCCGGCGATGACGAGGTGGCGGGTAACGTCTGGGCGCCCTCACTGGCGGTTGAAAACGTCGACGCGGCGTTGAATAGCCTGTGCCATTGTCTGGCCGGCGATGACTGGAAGGACCTGGATCTGCCGTTGTCGGTGACTTACCTGCGCTTGCAGGCGCTCTGCGCCGAGCTTCACCATGGCTGGCAGCGCGATCTGGCCAGCATCACCTTTGCACTCGTGGCGCATATCAGCGTGGTTGCCCGCCTGAATCCGCTGGCCGATGGGCCCGGCACCCAGCCTCGCCATCGCCGCGACGAGCAGGCTCACAACAAGATGCTCGCCGAAGTGGCGAAGGTGCTCTACCAGAGCCTGGATACCGAAAAACGCCTGTTCTTCACACGGACCCTGCCCAAGGCCCTCCATGGGTTTGTCGGCCAGGATCATTCGAAGTGGGAGGCGATCCTGACGCAGTTGGGGGTGCTGGAGGTTGAAGCGACGCCCGATGACAGCCATGAGGCCAGTCATGGCCGGGCAACCCTGCCTGTCCTGGCGTCATGAGCCGCTTTATGCCGGTTTGTGGTGATTGGATCCAAGTATGGCGAAAGGCTTACATGCTGTGACACTGATCTCCTCTGTTGGCCATTCGTGGCCGGGCTTAATCTACACCCATCGCTGCTACGCAAGGATGTGTGCAGGATCAAGGATGATCGAACAAGGCTATGGAGGCCGCCGACGGGATGTCGGAATGCTTTGAAGAAAACCCGCTTCGGCGGGTTTTCTTTTATCTGTGGATAGCCATCACGTACAGGGATGCACACGCATGGGCAGATGCCTGGTCTTCGTTCTCCTTCTCGGTGCCTCCTGTTCGGCCTTCAGCGCCGATGCCTACAAGTGCGTCAGCCCCGACGGCAAGGTCAGTTTCGCTGCGCAGCCCTGCGCGCCGGACCAGGGTGTGTCCAGCTGGCAAGCCCGCACCCAGCGCACACAACTGCACAGCGTCTCGGCCGATGAGGGCAAGGCCGACGCCATCAATCAGCGCGCCATGAGAATCCTCCAGGCGGGCTACCACACGCGCATTATCTACAAGGTCAATGTCGTTCCCGGCTCCGGACAGACCGCTCCCTGAGACAGGCGTGCACGCGAGTGAAGTTGTTCGACAATTATTTCAAGTTGTCGTACAACAAGCCGATAGACTGCCAACTCTGAAGCTAAGGGCTGAGGGTTGCTGACTCCAGTCCATAACAAAAAAGGCGGTCGTCATGTTTCTTCGTCAACTGAATATCGCACCTCGCGCGGCGCTGGGTTTTGCCTTGATCGCCGTGCTGGTGGCCTGGCTCGGGGTGTTCGCCCTGGGCCAGATGTCGAACATCCGCGAAGGCGAGGTGGCGGTTGAAACCCAATGGCTGCCGAGTATTCGTGGCGGTGACGAAATCCGCGAGATCATGTTGCGCATCCGCACCATCTCCCTGCGCATGGCCCTCGACCAGGACCCGAAGAACATCGTGGTGTACCGCGGCCAGATGGACGTGCGCGACAAGGAATTGAGCGAACGGATCGTCGCCTACGACAAACTGGTCACCACGCCCGAGGCCCGGGTGTTGTATGACCAGTTCAAGACGACCTTCGCCGCGTACCGTACCGGTATCGCCCAGTCCTTCACCCTGGCCGAGCAGGGCCGCCGCGACGAGTTGAGCAAGTTGCTGCTGGTGGACATGAAGACTGTGGTGGACGGTTCCGGCAAGCAACTGACCGACCTGGCCGATCTCTTTACCAAACAGGTGGCGGCCGAGAGCCAGAAGTCCGAGGAGCACTACAGCAGCTCACGGATGATCGTGATCCTGTTTATTGTCCTGGCGGCCCTCGCCACCGTGGGCCTGGCGATGCTGCTGACGCGCAGTATCGTCAAACCCCTGGGGCAGGCCCTGAGTGCGGCGCAGAACGTGGCGCGCGGCGACCTGACCCAGCGTATCGAAAGCCACGGCGACGACGAAGTCAGTCATCTGCTCGAAGCCCTGGCCACCATGCAGCAGACCTTGCGTGACACCTTGCAGGGCATCAGCGGTTCGGCGACCTCTTTGACCACGGCGGCGAACGAACTGAATGCGGTGACCCAGGGCAGCACCCAGGGCCTGCAACAGCAGAACCACGAAATCGAACAGGCGGCCACGGCGGTCAACGAAATGACCACGGCGGTGGAAGAGGTGGCGCGTAATGCCGTGTCCACTTCCGACGCCACCCGCAAGTCCAGCGAATCGGCGCGACTTGGCCAGGAGCGGGTGAGTGAAACCGTCGGCGCCATCAGTGCCCTGTCCGGGGACGTCGAGCGCACCGGCGAACTGGTGCGTTCCCTGGCCGATCAGTCGCAAGGGATCGGCAAGGTGCTGGAAGTGATCCGTGCCATTGCCGAGCAGACCAATCTGCTGGCGCTGAATGCCGCCATCGAGGCGGCCCGTGCCGGTGAGAGCGGACGCGGCTTTGCGGTGGTGGCCGATGAGGTGCGTGCCCTGGCCCATCGCACGCAACAGTCGACCCAGGAGATCGAGCAGATGGTCTCCGGCATGCGCAATGGTTCGACCCTGGCCCTCGAGTCGATGGGCACCAGCACCGCCCGTGCCGCCAGCACCCTGGCCCTGGCCGAACGGGCCGGCGAAGCGCTGCAGACCATCACCGCCTCGGTGCATGAAATCCACGAGCGCAACCTGGTGATCGCCAGTGCGGCGGAAGAACAGGCCCAGGTGGCCCGGGAAGTCGACCGTAACCTGGTGAACATCCGTGACCTGTCGATCCGCTCGGCGACAGGGGCTGATCAGACCCGCGCCGCCAGCCATGAGTTGTCGCTACTGGCGACCTCGTTGCAGGGGCTGGTCGGGCGCTTCCGGGTCTGAGCCTGGCTCAGGCTTTCTGACGCTCCCGCGCCTTGGTCCGCAGATGGCGGACCAGGGCGATCCCGGCGACGATAAGAATCACCCCGATGACGATGGGCAGGCGGTAGGGTTTGAGATTGCCCAGCAGGCTTTCGAGGAACTCGCCGGCCCAATAACCGGCGCTGGCAAAAAGCGTGGCCCAGACCACCGCCCCGAGCAGGTTCATCAGGCTGAAGCGCAACGGCGACAGCCGGCTGGCGCCGATCACCAGCGGGCCCACCAGACGCATGCCATAGAGGAAGCGCACGGCAAAGATCGACGTCAGCGGATGACGTTGAATCAGTCCCGTCACCCGGTCTATGGCGGCTTGCTGGCGATGCAGGCGCGGTAGCAGGCGGGCGCCGAAGAAACGTCCGGTCCAGAACAGTGCCTGGTCGCCGAGCATCCCGCCGAGGCTGGCCCAGAAGATCACCAGCGACAGGTGCAGGACTTGCTGGTGCGCCGCCACCCCGCCGAGGATCAGGATGGTTTCCCCCTCCAGCAGACAGCCGATGAAGATGGCCCAATAGCCGTAGGTGGCGAGCAGGTAATTGAAGTCGATGTGTTCGAACATAGCGGTGTACTGATCCTTGTATCGGTCCATGGGCTGCGTTGCCGGTGCACGAGGTTGCAGGCAGGCGACGGTATTCTTGGCTCTGATCGATTGCCCAGGCGAAAGTGCCCTGGGGTGTCCGGCTCAACGATAGCTGAGCTTGCGCTTGTGCTGATTCAGGCTGACTGTCGCGCCAACCACTCCCGCGGACTTTCACCGATCTTGCGGCGAAAGGCCCGTGCCAGCGCCGACGGGCTTTCATAGCCGACCTCGTCGGCGATCAGCGCAATCGGCCGGCCCTCGCGCAAGCGCTTCTGGGCCAGGCTGACGCGCCAACTGAGTACATAGTCTGCCGGAGTCTGGCCGACCACTTTGTGAAAATGCGCGGCGAAACTGGCGCGCGACATATTCGACTCCTGCGCCAGGTCGGCCACGGTCCAGGGCCGTTCGGGATGGTTGTGCATCATGGTCATGGCCCTGGCCAGGCGCAGATCCGCCAAGCCCGACATCATCCCGGTGGTCATGCTGTGGTAGGCCATCATATGCCGCAGGAACTGGATCACCATCAATTCGAACAGCCGGTTCATCACTGCTTCGCGGCCACAGTGTTCGGCGAAGGCCTCGGCGAACAGCCACTCGAGATTGCCCTCGAGCATGGGCACCGCGGTGAGTGGCATCACGATGGTGTCGGACAAGGCCACGGACAGCGGATTGTCGATACCGCCATCGAAACGCAACGCCGCGCAGACCAGTTCGGCGGCGTCGGCCTTGCTGGCAACCAGACGGTGGGGCAGGGGGCGGGGGATCAGGATCAGGCTCGGTTCTTCGATGCGCAGCAGCTTGCCGCCAATCTCGAGGTTGACCCGACCGCTTTTCAGCAGGTGCACGTGCCCGCGGGGTTCGAGGCCGGTGACGTCGGCCTTGCCGTGCATGAAGCCGCTGTGAAAGGTATCGGCGGCAATGCCGAAGTGCGTGAGCAAGGTCGACAGGCGATCCATTCTTTCCCTCTCGTTAACGGCGGAATTAGACGATCTGGCGCATATCATCGACAGGAAGGCGCCATTCGTAAAGCTGTTTTGCCCATCATGGCCCCACGTTCAGCGACCTGGACGCCGCCGCTTCCGGTGGGTCAGCCATTTCATGCGAGAGGGAATACCGATGCAAACGTCCCGTTTTTCTGCTGTCTCCAAACTGTTCGCCGCCGTTGCCATCGCTGCTGGAGCCTTGTCGATGGGCTGGGCGGGTTCGGCCGCCGCTGCCGCGCAGCCGGGCCAGAAAGCCACGGTGGTCCTGGTGCACGGTGCCTTTGCCGAGTCTTCCAGCTGGAATGGGGTGATTGCCCGCCTGCAGGCCAAGGGGTATCCGGTGATCGCGGTCGCCAACCCGCTGCACGGGGTGAAGAGTGATTCGGACTACGTGGCCGATATCCTCGAACATACACCAGGTCCGGTGATCCTGGTTGGGCATTCCTACGGTGGCTCGGTGATTTCCAACGCGGTCCATGGCCGCTCCAACGTCAAGGCACTGGTCTACGTCGCAGCCTTCGCCCCGGAAAAGGGCGAGACCGCGATCGAGCTTTCGGGCCGCTATCCGGGCAGCACCCTGGGCCCGACCCTGGCGCCGCCGGTGCCGTTGAAAGACGGCACGGTGGACCTGTTTATCCAGCAGGACAAATTCGCCGCGCAGTTCGCCGCCGATGTCGCCCCCAAGGATGCCGCGCTGATGGCCGCGACCCAGCGTCCAATTGCCGAGGCCGCGTTGAAGGAAGGCGCGGGTGATCCGGCCTGGAAAACCCTGCCGTCCTGGTTCATCTACGGTTCGGCGGACAAGAACATTCCCGAGGAGGCCCTGAAGTTCATGGCTGATCGCGCCGGCTCCAGGGAGACCGTGGATATCAAGGGCGCGTCCCACGTGGTGATGGTGTCCCATCCGGACAAGGTCGCGGCGATCATTGAAGATGCGGCCAAGGCCATTGCGAAATAGGCTTAGTCCTGGGGCAAGCCCTAGCTAGGGCTTGCCCCACTTTTCCAGCGCGAACTCCACGAAACAGCGCAGTTTGGGCAGTCGGTAGCGGTCTTGCGCGTAAAGCAGGTTCATCTGCCGGCTGGGCAGCTTGTACGTCCCCAGCAGCGGTACCAGTCGGCCTTCGCGCAGATCGTCGCGCAGCAACGCATCCGGCAGCATCACGACGCCCATGCCGGAGAGCGCCGCCTGATACAGCGCCGAAGAACTGTTGATGGTCATCGGGCCGCTCACCGGCACCAGGATTTCCCCCTCCGGGCCGCTCAGGCTCCACTGTTTCTCCACCGTCCGCCAATCGTCTCCCGCCGGGTAGGCGAAGGCCAGGCAATCGTGATGTTCCAGGTCCTGGGGGATTTTCGGTGTCCCGCGCCGTTTCAGATACGACGGTGACGCACAGACGGTCAGCGCATAGTTCTCCAGTGGCCGGGCAATCAGCGCCGAAGGTTCGGGCGCACCCAGGCGGATCGCCGCATCAAAGCCGCTGTCGATCAGGTCTTCGCGCTGGTTGCTGAGCATCACGTCCAGCTTGATCCGGGGATAACGCAGCACGAATTCGCTCAGGGCCGGGGCCAGGCGTTCGGAGCCGAAGGTCAGCGGCGCGGTGATCCGCAGGATACCGCTCGGCTCGCCCTGGGCCTGTTCGGCCAGGCGCTCGGAATCCGCCACCAGCCCCAGCACCTCAAGGCAACGCTGATAGTAGGTCGAGCCGAATTCAGTCAGGCGCTGACGCCGTGTCGTACGGTTGAGCAGGCTGACCCCGAGCCGCTGTTCCAATGAGCGCAGGTGATTGCCGACCATGGTGGTGGAAATGCCGCATTCCAGGGCGGCCGCGGTCATGCTGCCGCTCTCCACCACGGTCACGTACACCCGCATTGCCTGGAAAAGATCCATTATCAATCTCAGCTTTAAAATGATTGAAGTACAACGCAGTTTATCCAGTTCAGGTGGCTAACGATACTGCCAGCACCACCCAATGCCTGGAGCTCGATACCATGACCGCCGCTAGCCTGATGACCACCTATCAACCGCTGGACCTGGGGTTCGTCAAAGGGCTGGGCACCCGCCTGTGGGATCGCGAAGGCCGTGAGTACCTGGATGCCGTGGCCGGCGTGGCGGTGACCAATATCGGCCATTCCCACCCGCGGTTGGTGAGTGCCATCTGCGAGCAGGCCGGCCTGCTGCTGCACACCTCCAACCTCTACAGCATCGACTGGCAGCAACGGTTGGCCGAGCGTTTGACCCAGCTGTCGGGCATGGACCGGGTGTTCTTCAACAACTCCGGCGCCGAGGCCAATGAAACGGCGCTGAAGCTGGCGCGGCTGCATGCCTGGCACAAAGGTATCGAGAAACCCCTGGTGGTGGTCATGGAGAACGCCTTTCACGGGCGCACCCTGGGCACCTTGTCCGCCAGCGATGGCCCGGCGGTGCGCCTGGGGTTCCATGACCTGCCGGGGGATTTCATCAAGGTGCCGTACGGCGACCTGGCGGTGTTGCACAGCATCGCCCGCAGCCATGGCCAGCGGATCTGCGCGGTGCTGATGGAGCCGATCCAGGGCGAAAGCGGCGTGCAACTGCCGCCGCCGGGCTACCTGAAAGCCGTTCGCGACCTGTGCAAGCGGCGCTCCTGGTTGCTGATGCTCGACGAGATCCAGACCGGCATCGGCCGCACCGGCCAGTGGTTTGCCTTCCAGTACGAAGGCATCGTCCCGGACGTGATGACCCTGGCCAAGGGCCTGGGCAATGGCATACCCATCGGCGCTTGCCTGGCGCGGGGCAAGGCTGCCGAACTGTTCACCCCGGGCAGCCACGGCAGCACCTTTGGCGGTAATCCGCTGGCCTGTCGGGCCGGCTGCACCGTACTCGATATCATCGAGGAGCAGGGGCTGGTGGAGAATGCCCGGGAGCAGGGGGGGGCGTTTGCTGGCACGGCTGCGGGCCGAGCTGGGCGACTGCCCGCAGGTCCTGGCGATACGCGGGCAAGGCTTGATGATCGGTATCGAGCTGCGCCAGCCGGTACGTGACCTGGCCCTGATCGCGGCCCGGGACCAGGGTTTGTTGATCAATGTGACCCGGGGCAAGACCATTCGCCTGCTGCCGCCGCTGGTTATCGATGAGCAGGAGGTCGAGATGATTGTGAAAGGGTTGTGTGGCGTATTGCAGTGGGAAAAAACCACGGTAATAGCGAAAGGCTTACACGCCGTGCCCGCAATCGCCTCTATGAGCGTTTGAGCGGCTGCCCTATTCTGGATCCATCACTGCTGCGCAAGGATGTGCACAGGATCAGGGAAGATCGACCATCGCCAGGACGGCAGCCGACAGGACGTTGGAATGGTCAAAAGAAAACCCCGCTTCGGCGGGGTTTTTTGTGTGTGCAGGAAAAGTCGGCGATGCCTGGGGACGGCCTCAAGTGGAAACCACATTCTTGCCGGTGCCCTTGGCGCGATAGAGGGCCTGATCGGCCCGGCCCATCAGCTCGCTCATGGGTTCTTCGGTGTGACGTTCCACCACCCCAAAACTGATGGTCAGCGTACTCAGGCCCAGGGGCTTGCGTTGCAGCAGGCGCTCACGCATCCGATGCGCCAGGTGCATGGCGGCAGTGATCGGGCTGTCCGGCAGGACAATCATGAATTCGTCACCGCCCCAGCGCGCCAGCAGATCGGTGTCGCGCAGGCAGCCCTGGAGCGTTTGCGCGACCTCGACCAGCACGGTGTCGCCGCCCTGGTGTCCGTGTTTATCGTTGATCAGCTTGAAGTCGTCGATATCCATGGCAATCAGCGACAGGGGCTGGCGAAAGCGCCCGGCACGCTGGCACTCCCGGGACAGGATCTTCTCCAGGCGATAGCGATTGGCGACCCCGGTCAGTGAATCGCTCTCGGCCAGGCGGCGGTTTTCCTCGAGCTGGGCCTGCAACTGTCGATTGACCCGTGACAGCTCGGCGGTCCGCTCGGCGACGATGGCCTCGAAGGATAGGGTCCGCACCTCCAGTTGTTCGAGCAGGCGCCGTTGGTCTTCGAGGCTACGGTGGGCGCCGATCATCCGGGCGACCGAACCGTCGGGGTTGCGAGCGATCACATAGCCACGGTCTTCGACCAGAATATAGTGGCCGCTGCGGGTTCGGCAGCGGTACTCGGCGTGATAACCCAGGGTGCGTTCATTCAGATGGTCGTCGAAATGCGTCATCACCCGCGGGTAGTCGTCGGGATGAATCACGTTCTCCCAGGTGAAGACGTTGTTCGGCAGGGTATTGGGGGAGTAGCCGAGCATCTCGTACCAGCCGGGGCTGCGGTAGACCAGGCCGGTGTTGGCGTTCCAGTCCCAGACGCCATCGCTGACCAGTTCGAGGATCGCGTGTACGACGTCTTCGTTGATATCGCCGAGTTGGGTGTTCCAGGGTCCGTTATTGGATGGCTCGACCATCGCTGCTCACTCCTTTGGCATTGATTTCGGTGTCTCGGGCCAAAAGCGGGGACACAACGGTCTATGGCACAGTAATACTGTACCGTTTGTTGTGGGAAATATAGATGCACGCTGGTCGATAGACCCTGGCTTTTGGGGTTTTCGAGGTGTTTGGCGCAATGGGGTATCCACACCGGCATGAGCAGGGCAGTGAAAGGGCGTGCAGTGATTTTCCTGGCATTGGCCTGCCTGCGGGCTGGGGCGGCGGATCTGAGCCTGTCTGCGCCGTTGCCGGTCTGCGGTGATGAGCGCCTTTATGCCCAACCCATTGCCAGCCCCGGCCCGGCGGTCGGGCCGAGGCCATGCCCGGAGCCTGTGGCCAGGTCCTACTCGCCGCGCTACCGGGGGTTGGGCTACGAGGTCCTGATGATCGAGTCCGCGGCCTGTTTCGTGCCCGACGACAGCTTCCGTCTGCTGGACTCCCTGATCGACCAGGCCCGCGGCTCACTGGCGTCCGGCTTGTCGACCGATGCCGACTGGCAGAAACAGGCGACGCGTACCTTCACGACCTTGGGCGCGACCTTGCTCGCCAACGGCTTTGAACTCTACGTCCCGACCGACACCCTGGGGGATGCGCTGGTTTCGCGGGCATTGCCGGAGGGCGGCCAGCATATTGCCGACTGCGACACCAGTGCGTTTCTCTATCTGTCGGTGGCGGAGTCCTTGTCCCTGCCCATGCACATGGTGGAAATCCGCCTGCCCAGTGGCGAGAGCCACAACTACCTGCGTTGGACATCCGGCAATGGTCGTTCGATGGACTGGGACACCAACGGCCGCGCGCAATGCCGTACGCCCGAGACGCTGCCGGCCTGGCAGGGGCGTACCTTGTCCCGCGACGAGGTATTGGGCTACGCCACGCTGCTGCGCGGCGAGTTCTGGCAGAAGAAAGGCGCGTTCGAAAAAGCCCTGGCGGATTACCGCAGCGGAACCCGGCGCTATCCGCAATCGCCCAAGGGCCAGAACAACCTGGCCTGGCTTATTGCGAGTACCGCCGCTTTCAAAGGCGCGGCGTTCCAGGCCGAAGCCCTTGCCGCCGCGCAACGGGCGATGGCGCTGCAACCCGATGCCAATACGCTGGACACCCTGGCCTGTGTGCGGGCCAGGAGCGGTGACTTCGCCGGGGCTGTCGCGGCTGAGAAGCAGGCGTTGGTGCTGAAGCCGGAAAACAAGGGTTTCAGTGCGCGGATGAGCAGATTTCGTTCGCTATCGCCGAAAGACTGCGTGGGGCTCTAGAAAAGGTCACTGTTTGAAATCATCGGCCAGCGAGCGACTCACGATCTTGGAAATCCCGGTCAGCGCTTCACGCAGTTTTTCAGGTTCGGTGCGATATTCCAGCGGCGTATAGCCATAGACATTGGCTCCGTTGAAGGCTGTGATTACCTCGACATGCTGCCAGACCTTTTCATCGCCGCGTGTCATCTGAGCCAGTACAGCGATGGTGGGGTAGACCACACTGCTGAAGCCCTGGGTCAGGGCAAAACCCCATTGATCAATCTTTAACTGGATCACCGCATCAGCCTGGTCTTGTTCGCCCACCAGTCTGATCGAAGGGTTCTGTGCCAGTTGATCGATAACGCCCTGTGTCACCAACGTGCCCAGGTCGATCTTTTCAGTTTCCATCTGATAGATGATCGCCTCGACTGTCGACATCGATGCCAGGTCGCCGGCCTTCAGGCCTGCGGCAAAACCGGCACCGCCCAAGGCGGCCTTGGTCAGATTCGAAGCTCCGGCGGCGGCACCGATCCCGGCGCCCACACCGGCGCCGAGTGCCATTCCCCAAGCCTGTTCGCGACCCATATAGGTCATTTGTTTGGGGTTCCACGTAGCGGGCAGGATCTTGACCGTCTTGATTTGCGAACGATGTTCCGGGGTCAGTTTCTGGTTCGCGCAACCGGTCAGTACCAGCGTTGCGAACAGCACGGCCAATAGTTTTTTCATGGAAATGGGGTCTCAGCTTCCAAGGCACGAGGATGCCCTGAATCTCATTTTCAAGGTGTTAGAGGGAAGGTGATCAGGACAGCTGGTATGGGCGCGGATCGGCCCTTTGAAGGACCAAGCCGCTTGCCCGATTGGCCTATGGGGCTACTCGACTATCGCTGCTTCTTTGGTGGTAACACTTTCAGTTGCGTCGCCAATAAAAATATCGCGTGCGGTATTGCCGATTGTATTGGTTGTGATTGAGTCAAAGCTGGCACCGATAAGGCCGCCCAAAAGAGGAACTGCCTTACCCAGATTCACGACTCCGGTGCTGCCGAACTTGGTCAACAGCCGAAAGCCGACGGCCTGGTTGATCTTGGTCAGCGTGGCTCCGCTGATCTTATTGATTGAACTGATTGCCAGTTTGTTCGCTATCGAAATACCAACATCTTTCAAAATATCCTTGGCCGCGTTGCCAGCCAGGCAGGTGTAGACCAGGGTCTTGACCCGATCGTCCTTCGGGTCATGGCCGCCGAGGTAGGCAATGGCTGTAATCATCCGCAGTTGCACATACATCACGCTGGCAACGTTGGCTGGGATGGTGACAGGAAGCGTGATGATGCCTCCTAACCCGGTTAAAAATCCTGATGTTGCAGCCTTGGTGTTTTGCCAGCGAATCAGCGAGTTTGCGGCATCCAGTGCGTTTGCATTGTTGTTCCGGTATTCGTCCGCGAACTCTTGTGCGTTGCCGGTTCCCGGAATGCCGTCCATAGCCTTTTCATACGCCCATTCCAGAGCTTGTGTCAGCGTGTTCTCGGTAAAGGTATTCGACATGGCAACTCCTGTAAGTGGCGACGAGACAGATACTCGGCCAGTAGCGGTAAACCGAAGGGAACGGTTTCCGGATCCAATATTGAATGCAGATGATGGCCTTTTGATATTTCGCATGCAACATAAAGAAAGAAACCCGGGCTGTCATCACGCCTTTCAATCCTCGATTCTTTATCTGACGAGCAAAGAAACTGGCACAGGAGGTTTGAACATGAGCCAAGCACGCATTGCATTTGACATGGCGGTGTTGCTGGAGAGTGACGAAGCTATCAACGAGTACCTGTCCCAAGTCCAGGCTGATGGGGATAGGGATGAGTTTCTTCGCGCGATTGGCTATGTAGCCAAAGCCAGAGAATCGGCACAGGGGGAAAAAAGGCAGGCCCATCCCCAGGTCAGCCCTCACCGCGACTGACCTCGAAACACACCTGCCTCTTTCAGTTGCCGCCGCTCCCATTCAGCGGCGCAGCGTCATTGCTGTACGACGCTATACCCGGCAAACGCCGTCTGTTGCTGAATCGCCGTGACGATGTTCTGGCGGGTCGCCGGCTGTTCGTTGCCTTCGTTATCCACAAAGGTTTCGCTCAGCAACTCGGCCAGGTCGCCGTGGCCGGCAAAGGCAAAGCCGAGGAATTCGAAGGCTTCGCGGTCGGCATTGGCCTTGCTGCGCGGAGTGCGCAGCGGGAAGGTGACGCTGCTGTCGTCCTTGCTGATGACAAATACCGGCGCTTCTTTCTTGGGACGCGCGGCCTTGCTCTTGCCGGCGCTGGGGTTGCTCAGCGCCTGGTGAGTCTGGTTCAGCACCTTGAGCGCCAAGCCATAGACCAGTTCCTGGAACGCCGCATCGTCCTTGTAGCTGGAAAGGATCCGGCTGATCGGGAACTTCGTGCTCAGGTCTTCCAGGGCGGCGATGTCGGCTGCCTCGGCGTCCTTGAGTTGCTTGAGCTGGCCCATGAGTTCGTAGGCTTTGTCGTCGTCGAAACGGTCGTGCGCCTGGCGGATCGCCAAGCGCAATTCGCGAATCTGGTCGCTCTCTTTCGAGGTGTGGAAGGCGTCGAGAACCATCTCGCTGATGTTCTTGGCCTGGGGCACATGCTGGGAAAGATGGATGGCGTTTTCGTATTCGCCTTTGGCGGACAAGGAGGTTACGGCTTCATCGGTATGGGAATCAGGCATCGAAATTTCGCTATTTCAGTGTCATTTAACTGGGGTGAGGCTCGAAAGGCCGGGGCATTTCAGGGCGCCTAATCTATTGGACCCACGCGCCATTGTCACGGCTCAACCGGTCAGTGGTCTCGTGAGGAGGGAATTTACCAGTGAAATGAAGGGATTGAGCTTGTTCGCCAAATTTTTGGCGATATCCTATTTTTATTTGATGAAAATCTATTGGACAACAAAATAATGACGCTATCAAATTGCTAGTGCTTGGGGAGGGAGCAATCCGGGAATAACGGACAATGGAATGTGCAGCTAGACGTGTGCTTGTCCCCTTACATTTGAGTTGAATCTATTTGTACGAAGGGATACCTACATGCATCGTTCAGATGACATTGCGAATTTATTCAATCGATTTGGAGGGAGCGTCGAGAGCTACCGAGAGATCGAGCCCAGCTACGAATACACCGAAGACATGCCGCCGCCAGTGCCCGAAGCCCTGGCGCCAGAGCCGGTGACCGCCAGCCTTGCCCCTCAGCCCGTTGACCCCCTGAGCATCATCCCCTTGTCCCCCATGGCGCACGTCGGCTCCACGCCTCTGAGCCGACTGCTGGTGGAAATCGAACAACAGCGTGGCGGCGTGTCTGGCGTGAAGCCTGTTGGACAGGGCGTGCCAAAGCTCAAGGCCAAGGTCATTGTCGTGGTGTCGGCCAAGGGCGGTGTGGGCAAGAGTACCCTGGCCGCCGCCTTGGCCTGTGGGATCAAACGTTCCGGTGGGCGCACGCTCGCCCTCGACCTGGACCCACAAAATGCCTTGTGCCTGCACCTGGGCGGCAGCGAGGACTGGCCAGGTATCGCCCAGTCCGACCGTGCCGACGAAGATTGGCAGCCGCTGATCCGCAAAGGTTTTTCCGGTAGCCGTTGCCTGGCCTATGGCGTGGTCGGCGAGCCGCAGCGTCGGAACCTGGAACAGCACCTGGAAAACGATCGTCTGTGGCTGGCCCGGCAACTCGCGCACCTGGCCCTGGATGAGCAGGACACACTGGTGATCGACACTCCGCCAGGGGCATCGGTCTACCTGGCCCAGGCGTTGGAAATCGCCGATGTGGTGCTGGGCGTGACCCTCGCCGATGGGGCCGCCTACACCAGCCTCAATCAGTTGGACCGGCTACTCGCGCCCTACCTGCAACGGGAAAACCCCGCGCAATACAAAGTTGTGATCAACCAGTTGGACACGTCCCGCCAGTTCAGCCTCGACCTCTGCGAAGTGCTGAAAAAAAGAACAGGACAGCAGCTGTTGGGAGTGATCCGCCAGGATCATTTCATCAGCGAAGCCTTGGCGTACGACCGTAATCCGCTGGCGCATACCCCAAGCACCCGAGGCTGCCAGGACGTCCTCGACCTCACAGGTTCGCTGTGCGAACTGCTCATGTACGGTACGCAAGAGTCCTCTTTGTCATGACCCGCGATCCCAACCTCACGCCCCATCTCCCGGGGCGCTCGGAACTGCGTCTCAACGCCTGGCTGGAGCGTTTCAACCAATGGCCGGGGGCGCTGCGCAAGGCGCTGATCCTGGGCATTTCGTTGATCGGCGGGCTGTTGCTGATCAGCATCGTCAGCGCACCGCTGGACCTGTACAGCCAGTGCCTGTTCGCCGCGCTGTGCTTCGGCCTGGCCTTGCTGGTCAAGCGCATGCCGGGGCGCTGGCCGATCCTCTTGCTGATCGTGCTCTCGCTGGTTGCCTCGTTGCGCTACATGTACTGGCGCCTGACCGAGACCCTCGGTTTCGAAGGCTGGCTGGATATCGCCTTCGGCTACGGCCTGGTGCTGGCGGAGATCTACGCCCTGGTGGTGCTGGTCTTCGGTTATGTGCAGACCGCCTGGCCCCTGCGCCGTCGCCCGGTACTGCTCACCGGCGACCCCAGTGAGTGGCCCACGGTGGACGTGTTCATCCCCACCTACAACGAAGCCTTGAGCATCGTGAAGCTGAGCATCTTCGCCGCCCAGGCGATGGACTGGCCCAAGGAAAAACTGCGGGTGCATGTGCTCGACGATGGTCGTCGCGACGAGTTCCGGCGGTTCTGCCAGAGCATCGGCGTCAACTACATCACCCGTGACGACAACGCCCATGCCAAGGCCGGCAACCTCAATGCCGCCCTCAAGGTCACCGACGGCGAGTACATCGCCATGTTCGACGCCGACCATGTGCCGACCCGTTCCTTCCTGCAGATCGGCATGGGCTGGTTCCTAAAGGACCCACAGCTTGCGATGTTGCAGACGCCGCACTTTTTCTTTTCCCCGGACCCGTTCGAGAAGAACCTCAAGACCTTCCGCGCCGTGCCCAACGAAGGCGAGTTGTTCTACGGCCTGGTGCAGGATGGCAACGACCTGTGGAACGCCACCTTCTTCTGCGGTTCCTGCGCCATCCTGCGGCGCCAGCCATTGGAAGAAATCGGTGGCGTGGCGATCGAAACCGTCACCGAGGACGCCCACACCGCCCTCAAGCTCAACCGCGCCGGCTACAACACCGCCTACCTGGCGATTCCCCAGGCCGCCGGCCTGGCCACCGAAAGCCTGTCGCGGCATATCAGCCAGCGCATCCGCTGGGCCCGGGGCATGGCGCAGATCTTCCGCCTGGACAACCCGCTGATGGGCAAGGGCCTCAAGCTCGGCCAACGGGTCTGCTACGCCAATGCCATGCTGCACTTCTTCTACGGCCTGCCGCGCCTGGTGTTCCTTACCGCGCCCCTGGCGTACCTGATCTTCGGCGCGCAGATCTTCCACGCCTCGGCGCTGATGATCACTGCCTATGTGCTGCCGCACCTGTTCCACTCGAACCTGACCAACTCCTGCATCCAGGGACGTTTCCGCCATTCGTTCTGGAACGAGGTCTACGAGACGGTGCTGGCCTGGTACATCATGCCGCCGGTGCTGATGGCACTGATCAAACCCAGCTTTGGCGGCTTCAACGTCACCGACAAGGGCGGGATCATCGACCAGCAGTTCTTCGACTGGAAGCTGGCCCGGCCCTATATCGTCCTGCTGGTGCTGAACCTCACCGGGCTGGGGTTTGCCGTCCACCAATGGATCTGGGGCGATCCGGCCACCGCGATCACGGTGCTGATCAATGCCCTCTGGACCCTCTACAACCTGATCATCACCAGCGCCGCCGTGGCGGTGGCCAGTGAGTCGCGGCAGATCCGCGCCGAACCGCGGGTCAGCGCCGAGTTGCCGGTCAAGGTCGAGTTGCCCGATGGCACCCCGGTGTATGGCACGACCCAGGACTTCTCCCAGCGCGGGCTCGGCATCAAGTTGCCGGCGGGCACCACGGTCACGGCCGGCGAGCGGGTGCGGGTGACGTTGTTCCGCAGCGCCGCGACCTGTGAGTTCGACACCACGGTGGTGTTCAGCAAGGGCCAGTACCTGGGCGCGCTGTTCGATCCGCTGACCCTGCGCCAGCAAAGCGAACTGGTGCGCATGACCTTCTCCCGCGCCGACACCTGGGCCACCAGTTGGGGCAGCGGCAAGCTCGATACACCGCTGTCGGCCCTGCGCGAGGTCAGTGCCATTGGCCTGATCGGCCTCGGCACGCTGATCAAGGCGCTGTTACTGCCGACGCGCCGACGCCCGGCCGATCAAGCCACGTCTGTTCGTCCAGTCGCACCCGCCAGAAAAAACGCCCCTTTGAAACCGCTAGTACCTCTTATGGACAAGTCATGACCCCTACACCGTTGACCCGCGGCGCCCTGCGCCGCACTCGTCGTCCGCTGATGCTCCTGGCTTCGTCCGCACTGTGCCTGGGGGGGCTGGTCCATAACGCCTGGGCCGAGACCGCCGCAACGCCGCCCGTGGTGCCGACGAGTGTCGCGCCACAGACGCCGGCCGGCAGTTACAGCCACAGCCTGACCCTCAAGCAACTGGGGCGCCTGGACACCATGAACCTGCAGGGCGTGGAAGCGGCCGACAGCGTCAGCTTCAACGTCCGTGCCGACGAGGTGGTCAACAGTGCGCAACTGCTACTGCGCTACAGCTACTCGCCGGCGTTGCTGGCCGACCTGTCGCAGATCAACGTGCTGGTCAACGATGAAGTGGCCGCCAGCCTGGCGCTGCCCAAGGACGGTGCCGGCAAGCCGCAGGAGCAGGTGGTGACTATCCCGGCGCACCTGATCACCGAGTTCAACCGCCTGCGCCTGCAATTTATCGGGCACTACAGCATGCAGTGTGAGGACCCGCAGCACAGCAGCCTGTGGGCCAAGATCAACAACAGTTCAGAGCTTGAACTCAATGTGTCGCCGATCCCGCTCAAGGACGACCTGTCGATCCTGCCGCTGCCGTTTTTCGATCGCCGCGACTCACAGCCCTTGAACCTGCCGTTCGTGTTTGCCAAGGCGCCGGATCACGCCGCCCTCGAAGGCGCCGGTGCGCTGTCGTCGTGGCTGGGGGCCCTGGCGGCTTATCGCGGCGCCAGTTTCACCAGTAACGTCGGGCAACTGCCGGACAAGGGCAACGCCGTTGTCCTGGTCGAGAGCAAGGATGCTGTGCAACTGGGTGGGCTGGCGATTGCCGCGCCGAAGGGCCCGACGGTCACCCTGGTGACCCATCCTGGCGACCCCCATGCCAAGCTCCTGATCGTCGCCGGTCGCGACGGCGCCGAACTCAAGCTCGCGGCTTCGGCCGTGGCCCTGGGCAGCAAGGCGCTGGAGGGCAACAGCGTGCTGATCGAACATCTTGATTCACTGAGCCCGCGCAAGCCCTACGACGCGCCCAACTGGCTGCCGTCCGATCGCCCGGTCAAGCTCGGCGAACTGCTCGATCCCAAGTTGCTCAGCGTTTCCGGCTACAACCCGGGCTCCATCAGCATCCCGTTGCGCCTGCCGCCGGACATGTTCAACTGGCGTGAAGAAGGTGTGCGGCTGGACTTGAAATACCGCTACACCCCGCAGCAGGAATCGAACAATTCCTCTTTGCTGGTGAGCCTGAACAACACCTTCATGAAGTCGATGCCACTGCCTTCGATGAAGAGCCTGGGCGGTGCCGAAAGCCTGCTGACGCTGTTGCAGAAAGATGAAAGCCTGCCTCGCGAGGCCATCGTCCACATTCCCCTGGGTTCCGCCGGCGCGCAGTCGCAACTGCAACTGCGGTTCATGTTCGACTACATCAAGCAGGGCGAATGCCGCGACATCATCATCGACAACATGCGCGGCCTGGTCGACCCGGATTCGACCCTCGACCTGACCGGCTACAACCATTACATCGCCTTGCCGAACCTGGGGGTGTTCAACGACAGCGGCTTCCCGTTCACCCGCCTGGCCGACCTTTCCCAGAGCGCCGTGGTGTTGCCCGACGGCAGCGGGCCGGCGGAGTGGAGCGCCTACCTGACCGTGCTCGGTCGTTTCGGCGACTCCACCGGCTACCCGGCCACCGCCGTGCAGGTGGTGGATGCCGCGCAGGTGCAGTCAGTCAGTGACAAGGACCTGCTGGTGCTCGCTTCGGGCGACAACCAGCCCTTGCTCAAGCAGTGGATCGACCGTTTGCCGGCCAGCGTCTCGGGCGACAACCATCGTTTCTCACTGTCCGACCTGACCCTGCGCGTGCGCCAGTGGATCAGCCCGGACCCGGCGGCCAACCAGCGCAAGCCGACCTTGAACGTCAGCTATACCGGTCCCCAGAGCAGCACCTACCTGGCCGGTTTCGAGTCGCCACTCAAGCCGGGTCGCAGCGTGGTGGTGATTGCCAGCGGCAAGCCTGAAGGGTTGGCCGATGCCACGGCCGCGATGATCGGCGGCGACGCCTACAAGGACAGCCTCCAGGGCAGCCTGGCGGTGGTGCAGGGCACGGAGATCACTTCGCTGGTGGCCGACGAGCAGTATTACGTCGGTGAGCTGAACCTGTTCAAGCGCGTGCAATGGCTGTTGTCGCAGAACATGCACTGGATGCTGCTGGTGACCGTGGTCGGCCTGTTGCTGGTGGCCAGCCTGCTGTTCCTGTTCCTGCGGGCCCGTGCGAAGAAGCGTCTGTCATGATCCTGCGTCGAACCTTGCTGTCCCTGGCGCTGCTGGTGCCTTTGGCCGCGCAGGCCGAGTCCTGCTCGTTGCAGAACTGGCCGCTGTGGAAAGACTACGCCGAGCGGTTCGTGCAGAAGGACGGGCGCATGCTCGGTTCGAGCATGGACCCCAACCAGAGCAGTTCCGAAGGCCAGGCCTACGGGATGTTCTTCGCCCTGGTCGGCAATGATCCGCTGACCTTCGAGGAACTCTGGCACTGGACCCGCGACAATATGGCCGGGGCCAATATCGCGCAGAACCTGCCCGGCTGGTTGTGGGGCCCGACCGGCAGCGGCACCTGGGGCGTGATCGACACCAACTCCGCCAGCGATGCCGACCTCTGGATCGCCTATGCGCTGCTGGAGGCCGACCGCCTGTGGCACAAGCCCGAGTACCGCGCGGACGCCCAGCGGATTCTGGCCAACCTGGACAAGACCTTGGTGCGCGACATCCCGGGCCTGGGCAAGATGCTCTTGCCCGGCCCGGTCGGCTATGAGCACCCGGATGAACTCTGGCGCTTCAACGCCAGCTATACGCCGATCCCGTTGCTGCGCCGCTTCAGCCAGGAGAGCCCGTCCGGCGCCTGGAAGGAGATCGCCGACAGCACCGCGAAGATGATCGCCGACAAGAACATGAATCGCTTCGGCTTCGTGCCCGACTGGGTCGGTTACCGCGGCACGGACGTCAACAAGGGCATGTTCGTGGTCGACAAGTTCACCTCGGCCCAGGGCAGCTACGACGCCATCCGCACCTACCTGTGGGCCGGTCTGACCTCGCCGGCCGACCCACTGGCCAAGCCGATCCTCGACAACCTCGACGGCATGGCCCAGTCCGTTGCCTCCACCGGCGTGCCACCGGAAAAGGTCCAGGTGGTCACCGGCGTCACCGAGGGCATCGGCCCTTACGGTTTCTCCGCGTCCCTGGTGCCGTACCTGCGGGCCAAGGGCCTGCCGTTGCTGGCGGACCAGCAGCAGCGCATCGTCGACCAGGCCATCGCGCACTACAGCAATCCGGCCGATCCGGCCTACAGCCAGCACCAGTATTACCACGTGATGCTGAGCCTGTTCTCGCTGGGCTGGACTGAAAAACGTTATCAGTTCAACAAGGACGGTACCTTGAAAGTGTCCTGGGAGGCTCCATGCGCCAGCAAACCCTAGCCCTGGCGGTGTGTGCCGCGCTGGCGGCCATGCCCGGCCTGGCCGCCGAGATCGGCAACCCGCAGTCGCTGCTGATCCAGCAGGGTTACTACTGGCAGGCCAAGGAACATCCCGACCGGGCCGCCGAGGCCTGGAGCAAGCTGTTGAGCCTGTCCCCCGAGCAACCCGACGCGCTCTATGGCCTGGGCCTGATCGACCTGCAACAGAAACGCCCTGACGGTGCCCGTCGTTACCTGGCGCGGTTGCAGGCGATCACGCCGTTGCCACGGCTGGCCTTGCAGCTGGAGCAGGACATCGCCCTGAGCCCGGACGACAAGCAGCAACTGCTGGAAAAGGCCCGCGAATTGAGCGACGCCGACGAGCGCGACAAGGCGGTCGCGGTGTACCGGCAATTGCTCGATGGCCATCAGCCGCAAGGTTTGATCGCCCGTGAGTACTACAACACCCTGGGCTTTGCCACCGGTGGCTGGCCCGAGGCCCGGGTGGGCCTGGAACGGCTGCGGCGGGAGCGTCCCGACGACGCGATCCTCGACCTGTTCCTGGCCTTGCACCTGGCGCGCAATCCCGACAGTCGCCCGGAAGGCATCCGCGCCCTGGCGCGGCTGTCGCACAACCCGGACATCGGCGGCAATGCCGATGAAACCTGGCGCTTCGCCTTGCAGTGGCTGGGGCCGCCCTCCCGCGATCAGGTGTCGTTGTTCCAGCAGTATTTGCAGGCGCACCCGGACGATAGCGAGATCCGGGCGCTGATGGACAAGGGCATCGCCCAGGGCCGTGGCGGTGCCGGCTGGCAGCGCGACCCGCAGGTGGCCCGTGGTCTCAAGGCCCTCGATGCCGGCGATATCGCCGCTGCCGAACAGGCCTTGCAGGCCCGTCTCAAGGAACGTCCCAACGATTACGATGCCCTCGGCGGCATGGGTATCGTGCGCCAGCAACAGAAGCGCCTGGGCGAGGCCGAAAGCTACCTGGTACAAGCCACCCGCCTGGCGGGTGGCGCGCAGTGGAACGCGGCCCTCGAGGACGTGCGTTACTGGATCCTGCTGGACCAGGCCGGCGATGCCCAGCGTGCGGGTCGGCAAACCCAGGCCCGCGCGCTGATCGAACAGGCGATCGCCAAGAACCCAGCCGAGCCGGCCGGTCCCACCGCCCTGGCCAACTGGCAGTCCCAGGCCGGACAACTGGATGCCGCCGAAGCGGGCTACCGTCAGGTGCTGGCGCGGACTGCGAATTATCCGGAGGCCCTCGCCGGATTGATCAACGTGCTGTCGCGGGCGGGCAAGTCCGATGAGGCCTTGCGTCTGATCGACGGGCTGTCGGCGGCGGACCAGGCGCGCCTGGCGCCCACGGTAAAAATTCGTGCCCTGCGCGCCATCCAGGTGGCCAAGCTGGCGGAACGTCGCGGCGATCTGGCGGCGGCGCAAAAGGCCTATAAGGAGGCCCTGGCCGACGACCCGAAAAATCCCTGGACCCGTTTCGCCCTGGCCCGCGTGTACCTGCGCGACGGCCAGACCCAGGTGGCCCGGGACCTGATCGACGAACTGCTCAAGCAGCAACCCGATCAGCCCGACGCGCTCTACACCAGCACCTTGCTCTCGGCCGAGCTGGGTGAGTGGACCAAGGCCCAGCGCACCTTGTCGCGAATCCCCGCAGCCAAGCGCAGCAGCGACATGAACGACATGGAGCTGGATATCCGTCTGCATATCCAGACCGAGTTGGCGGTCGATGTGGCCCGCCGTGGTCAGCGCCAGGAAGCCTGGGCACTGCTGTCGCGCTGCGAACCGCTGGCCGGGCAGAAGCCCGAGCGTGTCGCGGTGCTGGCCTCCGCCTATGCCGAAGCCGGCAATCCGCAGCAGGCCGTCAGCCTGATGCGCCAGGTGCTCGACCACTCGCCGTCGACCCCCGACCTGCAATTGCTCTATGCCGGGGTGCTGCTCAAGGCCGATCAGGACGCCCAGGCCAGTGAGATCCTGCGGGACTTGCAGGGCAAGCCGATGAGCGAGACCGCCAGCAAGCGTTATGAAGACCTGTTGTTCCTCTACCGGATCAAGCAGGCCGATGAGTTGCGGGAAAAGAACGACCTGGTGGCGGCTTTCGACATGCTCTCGCCAGCCCTCAAGCAGCGGCCCAATGACAGCCAGGCAGTGTCGTCTCTGGCACGGATGTATGCAGCCAGCGGCAATACGCAAAAGGCCCGGGAACTCTATGAACCGCTGATCAAGGCCGACCCGGGCAATGCCAAATTGCAGCTGGGCCTGGCCGATGTCGCCCTGCAAGGACGCGACTTCGACCTGGCCGAACAGTCGGTGAAAAAGGCCCTTGAACTGGAGCCCGGGGTACCCCAGACCCTGACCGCGTCGGCGCGAATCTATCGCGGCATGGGCAAGACCGGTGAGGCCGGCAAGCTGCTGCGCAAGGCCATCGAAATCGAAGACAGCCAGCGCCAGGAGATCTATGTGGCGGCGGCTCCGCAAGCCGCGACGCAGTCGGCCAACCCCTTTGTCGGTTTACCCGGTCAACGTCGGGAGGCGACGACCCTGGCCTCGTCGAACCTGGTTCCGCCGCCGATCAATGCCCCTGTCGTGGGCCTGGGTTCAGGTTTGGGCGCCCGCGACGGTGACACGGTACCGACGGCGGTCGGACGCGGGACCGGTATCGCGGCAAATTCGGTTAATCCGTTGGGTGATCCCTACGCCCGCGAAAGTACTTCGCGCCCGACGCTGAGTCCGGCGCAACAGGCCTTGAACGAGATCGTTGAAGACCGTACCGGCTATGCCGTCCAGGGCCTGACCGTGCGCAGCAACAACGGCGAAAAGGGCCTGAGCAAACTGACGGATGTCGAGGCCCCCTTCGAAGTCAGCGTGCCGGTGGGCGATAACAGCGCCAGCATGGCGTTGCAGATCACTCCGGTGTCGCTGTCTTCAGGCAGCCCGGGCAATTCCGCCCAGGCGCGCTTCGGTGCCAGCGGCCTCGACCCGGTCGGTTCGCAGACCGCCAGCGGTGTCGGCGTGGCCGTGGCCTATCGGGACAAGGAGCAAGGCCTCAAGGCGGATCTCGGTGTCAGTCCCATGGGCTTCCTCTACAGCACGCCGATTGGTGGCGTCAGCCTCAATCGCCCCTTCGACGGCAACTCCGACTACCGCTACGGCGTCAGTGTCTCGCGGCGGGCGGTCACCGACAGCGTGACCTCCTTTGCCGGTTCTCGCGATCCGCGCACGGGCGACAAGTGGGGCGGCGTCACGGCCAACGGCGTGCGTGGCGAGCTGAGCTACGACGACCAGAAATTCGGCGCCTACGGCTATGGTTCGGGACATGTACTGCTGGGTAACAACGTCGAGTCGAACAACCGCTTCGAACTGGGCAGCGGTATCTACTGGTACCTGCGCAATGCCCCCGACAGCATCCTCACCCTGGGCCTGAGTGGTTCGGCGCTGACCTATGCCAACAACCAGGACTTCTTCACCGTGGGCCATGGCGGCTACTTCAGCCCGCAGACCTTCTTCGCCCTGGGCGTACCGATCAGTTGGTCGCAACGCACCGAGAACTTCACCTACCGGGTCAAGGGTTCGGTGGGCGTCCAGCATATCGGCCAGGACAGCGCCGAGGTCTTCCCCGGCAACAGCGATCTGCAACCACGGGCCACCGCTGCCGGGCTGACCGGTTATGGCAGCGAGAGCAAGACCGGCGTCGGATACAGCCTCAATGCGGCGGGCGAATACAAGTTCGGTTCGCGCTTCTTCCTCGGTGGCACGCTGGGCGTGGACAACGCCAGCGATTACCGACAGCTCAGCGGCGGTGTGTACCTGCGCTACACCTTCGAGAACATGACCGGGCCTATGGCCCTGCCGGTCAGCCCTTTTGGCTCCCCCTATTCGAATTGATGCAACGAGGAAATGATTGATGGCTTCTTCTGTACTGGCTGGTTTGACCCTACTCGTGATTGGCGAAAGCCATATGAGCTTTCCCGACTCGCTGATGAACCCGCTCTACGACAACCTGACCCAGCAAGGCGCCCAGGTTCACGCCATCGGTGCCTGTGGCGCCAACCCGGCGGACTGGGTCACGCCCAAGCTGAAACTCGACTGCGGGGCGATTCGCGAGCCGGGTGAAAAGATCAAGGTGATGAGTCGCGGCACGTTGGACACGCAGCCGATCAAGGACGTGATCGCCAAGGACAAACCGGACCTGGTGGTGCTGATCATGGGCGACACCATGGCCTCCTATAAGACCACGCCGTTTCCCAAGGTCTGGGCCTACCAGAGTGTCACCGCGCTGACCAAGCAGATCGCCGACAGCGGCGCCAAGTGTGTTTGGGTCGGCCCGGCATGGGGCAAGGCCAACGGCAGCAACACCAACGAAAACCAGTACGGCAAGAACCAGGTCCGTACCCAACTGGTGGCGGGCACCCTGGCCAATATGGTCGCGCCGTGCACCTATATCGACTCGACGAAGTTTTCCAAGCCCGGTGAGTGGACCACCTCCGACGGCCAGCACTTCACCATCGCCGGCTACAAGTTATGGGCCGCGGCCATCGGCAAATCATTGAACGAACTGCCCGCCACGGCAGTGAAAGGAGCTGCAAAGTGAAACGGATTTTCAATGCCGTTGGCGCCCTGGCCGGCCTGGCCTTGAGTGCCAGTGCCTTCAGTGGGCCGATTGCCCTGTACCCCACCGGTCCGTCCCAGGACTCGGCCTATCTGCGTTTCGTCAATGCGCTCGACACGCCCCTGGAACTGACCCCGGAAGGGGCGAGCAGCAGCTTGAAGCTGGAGAAGGGCCAGGTGGTCAGCGGCTTTATCCCGGTGTCCGGCGGTCGGCCGATCAGGGGCACCTTGAGTCGCGATGGCAAAAGCGTGCCGGTGGACGTGAAGGTCAATGCCGGCGATTTCGCCACGGTGTTCGCCCTGGCGGATGAGCAACAGGGCATCCGTCAAGTGGTGGTCAGCGAAGCCTTCGATATCCCCAACCAGCTCAAGGCCTCGCTGGCATTCTTCGATGCCGACCCTGCTTGCACTGACGCACGGATCAACCTGGCCGGACGCGATGTCGACCTGTTCCAGAAGGCGCCCGCCGGAAACCCCCGGCGCCAGGAACTGAACCCGCGGGCTTCGCTGGCAGTGCAGTTGGTCTGTGCCGGCAGCCCGGTGGGTTCGGTGGTCGAACTCGGCGCACTGGAGGCGAACAAGCGCTACAGTTTGTTATTACTGCCATCGTCGTCGGGGCCGCGCCTGATTACCGCCACGGATAGCTTGTCCAACTGAATCGGAAGCGCCCGTTGCCATGGTTTTCGCCTCGCTTGAATTCCTGACGCTGTTCCTGCCGGCTTTTCTGCTGGTCTATGCGCTGGCCCGCCCGGGCTGGCGTAACGTCATTCTGCTGATCGGCAGTTGGCTGTTCTATGGCTGGCTGAGCCCGCTGTTCCTGTTCCTGCATATGGTGCTGACGCTGCTGGCCTGGGTCGGTGGCCTGTGGGTGGACCGCTCGCGGGAGGATTCGCGGGGGCGGATACGCCTGTTGATCGCCCTGATCGTGATCAACACCGCGGTGCTCTGCTGGTACAAGTACGCGAATATCCTCGCCGCGACCTGGAACCAGTTCATCACCTATTATGGCGCCATGCCCATGGCCTGGCAGCGGGTGGCCTTGCCGGCGGGGCTGTCGTTTATCGTCCTCCAGGCGATTTCCTACCTGGTGGATGTGCACCGGCATGTGGTGCCGGTGGAGCGCAGTTTTATCAACTACGCCACCTACATCTCGATGTTCGGCCACTCGATTGCCGGGCCGATCATTCGTTATGACTGGGTTCGTCGGGAGCTGAACCAGCGCTATTTCAACTGGTTCAATTTCTCCCTCGGTGCACGCCGGTTCATGATCGGCATGTGCATGAAAGTGCTGGTGGCCGACACCTTGTCACCGCTGGTGGACGTGGCCTTTCACCTGGACAACCCATCCTTTGTCGATGCCTGGATCGGCTGCCTGGCGTATTCGCTGCAACTGTTTTTCGACTTCGCCGGCTACAGCGCCATGGCCATCGGCCTGGGACTGATGCTGGGCTTTCACTTCCCGGAAAACTTCAACCGCCCGTACCTGGCCTACAGCATCCAGGACTTCTGGCGGCGCTGGCACCTGTCGTTGTCCAGTTGGCTGCGGGACTACCTTTACATCGCCCTGGGCGGTAATCGCAAAGGCGTGTGGAAAACCTATCGCAACCTGTTCCTGACCATGGCCATCGCCGGGCTCTGGCATGGCGGCGACAGCTGGAACTACCTGCTCTGGGGCTCGGCCCATGGCGTGGCCTTGTGCGTCGACCGCGCCTGGTCGCGCTCGAGTCTGCCGGGGCTGCCGCTCTGGGCTTGTCATGTGGCCACGCTGTTGTTCGTGTGCCTGGCCTGGACGCTGTTCCGTTCGCCGGACTTCGCCACGGCCCTGAGCATGTATGGCGGCCAGTTCGGCCTGCACGGTTTTGCCCTGGGCGACGCCCTGGCCGTGACCTTGCGCCCGGTGCATGGCTTGGCGGCGTTGCTCGGGTTGGCGTGCATTCTCGCGCCACTGTTGCAGCCCCGTGTGGAAAGACGTTTCGCAGGCAACGAGCTGTTCGTGTTGGCTGCGGCCCTTTGGCCCGTGCTCGGGTTCACCCTGTCGTTCGCTCTGATCGCCAGCCGTGAAGCCGTGCCCTTTCTGTACTTTCAATTCTGATGAACCAGCCAACGCAATCCCCGTCCGTTGCCCCCACGCCGCCTAGCCCGCTGGCGATGCGCGCCAGTCCCCTGGCGGGCGTGGTCTTCACTCTGTTCCTGGCGCTGGGGGCCTTGTCCTGTGTCTGGTTGATGTTCAAGGGGACGATCGAGTTCGTGCCCAAGGTGGTGACGCCGGACATGCTTCTGCATGGCGAGATCACCCACCGTTTCGCCAAGACGCTGTCGGATGCGCCACTGCCCAAGCAGGCCGCCGACCTTGAGCGCGGTGGCAGCTGGTTGATCGACGGCGACCTCGGGCCACGGGTGCGTGAGGGCTGTCCGGGTTGGTTGTTCCTGAGTGACGAGTTGCGCGTGAACCGCAACGCGGCGACCAATGCCCAGTCCAAGGCACAGGCGGTGCTTGATTTGCGCCAGGCGCTGAGCAAGCGCGGTATCGAGTTGCTGGTGGCGGTGGTGCCGGACAAGAGCCGAATCGCGGCGGCTCAGTTGTGTTCGCTCAGGCGTCCGATTGCATTCCAGCCACGGATTGCCGCCTGGTTGACCGGGCTGCAAGGTGCGGGCGTGATGGCGGTGGATTTGACGTCGAGCTTTCAGCCGTTGGGCGAGGGCGCCTTCCTGCGCACCGATACCCACTGGAGCGAGGCCGGGGCCAAGGCGGCGGCGGGGCGGATTGCCGAGGCGGTCAGTGCCTTGAAGTTCACGGTGACGCCGCACAAGAGCTATGAGCTGAGCACGCAACCCGCCGCTGTGCGGCCGGGTGATCTGGTGCGCCTGGCGGGGATCGACTGGTTGCCGTTGGCGTTACAGCCCAAGGCCGAGAGCGTGGCGACGACGCAGGTCAAGGAGCGGACTGACGCGGCGGCGGGTGACAACCTTGACGATCTGTTTGGTGATGACAATCTGCCGAACACGGCCTTGATCGGCACGTCGTTCTCGCGCAACTCGAATTTTGTCGGTTTCCTGGAGGCGGCGGTGGGCGCGCCGGTGGGCAATTTCGCCAAGGATGGCGGCGAGTTTTCCGGGGCGGCGAAAGCTTACTTCGACAGCCCTGCGTTCAAGCAGACGCCGCCGAAATTGCTGATCTGGGAGATTCCGGAGCGGGATCTGCAGACGCCGTATGACGGGAATGTGCGTTTGCCTTGAGCTGGAGATGAACGATAACGCGGTCCCCCGGTTAAACCGCAATTGCTCCGGCCCGTCCGCTTTCCACCACGAATTGCTTGAGCGTCGAGACGCTGGCGTTCACATCCCGGGGATCGGAGATCACCCGGAAGTTCGTCAGCATCTTTTGCTCCTGCACCTCGACCGAAACATAGCCACGCTGGCGACTGTCGAAAAACCGCACGTGAGGATTGAGCGGCAACACGCCGTTGAACAACTCGAACGGCGGCCCATCGGAGGTCACCGAAGTGCCGACGAACTCAGTCGCCACGACCTTCGACTCCGGATCACCCGAGCGCGCATGCAGGTCCGTGGTCCAGAACGAATGAATATCCCCGCCCCAGAACACCGGGTTGCTGACCCGGGTGCGTTCGATGGAGGCCAACACCCTATCCCGCGTCGCCCCATAACCATCCCAGCCATCGGTCCAGTGTCCCAATTCCTGGGTGGCCGGATTGCGTTGTGTCAGCGGCGCCACCAGCAGGTCCTGGGCAATCACGTTCCAGCGCGCTTTCGAACGGGCAAAACCCTGTTCCAGCCAAGCTTCCTGTTCCCAACCGAGCATCGTTCGTTTCGGGTCGCCAAGGTCCGCGCAATCTGCTGGCGCGATATGCCCTTGGTGGCTGCGATTGGGCGGAATGCACGGCTGTTCCGAGCGGTACTGACGGCCGTCGAGGATATGGAATTGCACCAGCCGGCCGTAGTCGAGTCGCCGATAGACGCGCATGTCCGGTCCCCTCGGCAGGCTGCTGGCCCGTAGCGGCATATGTTCGTAGAAGGCCTGGTAGGCCGCCGCCCGCTGAAGGAGAAAGTCACGGGTGGAAATGGCCGGATCCTGCGACCACTTGTTGGCGTAGTCATTCTGCACTTCGTGATCGTCCCAGGTTGCGGCGCAGGGCGCGCAGGCATGCAGGGCCTGGAGATCGGGATCGGTCTTGTAGAGCGCGTAGCGGTTGCGATAGCCCGCCAGGTCGACGGCATTGCCGGCCCCGTGAGGACGGATGATCTTGCCCGAATCGGCGGCGTAGGAACTGTCGTAGATATAGTCGCCGAGGAAAAACACCAGGTCCGGTTGTTCCGCCGCCAGATGCCGGTAGGCGCTGAAATAGCCACGTTCCCAATGCGAGCAGGAGACGAAGCCCAGGCGTGCCGGCGTCATGGCCGTCAGCGCCGGGGTGGTCCGTGACTGTCCCACCGGGCTTTGTGCGCCGAGCCCTTCGAACTGATACCAGTAGGGCCGTCCGGCTTCCAGCCCGGCGACCTCGACGTGCACCGAATGGGCGAAGCGCCGATCCGCCAGCACCTCGCCCTGTTTCACGATGCGGGTCATTGCCGCGTCGCTCGCCACCCGCCAGCGCACCGGCACCGGTTTGCTCAGGCCGCCGCTGCCATCGGTGGCATTGAACCGGGGTGCCAGCCGGGTCCAGATAACAAAGCCATCCGGCAGCGGATCCCCCGAAGCGACCCCGAGGGTGAAGGGATAATCGACCCCCGCGCTACGGGCGAAGGGACTGAGGATCGACAGCACCGCAGCCCCGGCCAGCCCGGTGATGATTCGGCGGCGGTCCTGGTCGACCCCCGGTTCGCCTTCGCTTGGTACAACCTTATTGTTCATGGACACGGCTCGCGGATGATCAGGTGTGAGGTTGCCAATGGTCACGCAACAGCCCGTACAGCAGCATGTCTTCGTAGACGCCATTCTTGAGAAAGGCGCCTTTCAGACAGCCTTCGTAGCGCAGTCCGGCTTTGTCCAGGACCCGTGCGGAGGCTTTGTTGCGCCTGAAACAATGACCGGCAATGCGCTGCAGCTTGCGTTCGACAAAGCCGTGCTCGAGCATCGCGCCGACCGCTTCGCCGGCATAACCACGGTTGCGATGCTGTGCCCCGATCCAATATCCCAGCTGCGCGCTGTGATGGGCCGGTGAAAGTCTCAGGTTGATAACGCCGATCAGTTCACGATTTTCACTCAAATGAATACCCAGTCCCATCTGACGAGCGGAGCGGTATTGCTCCTCCTGGTCGGCAATGAATTCCCGTGCATGTTCGACGGTGTAAGGCGAGGGGAGCGCCCCCGTGTTGCTGGCGATTTCCGGCTCATCCGCCAGCCACGCCAACGTTTGCGCCTGCTCCGCTTGCAAGGGCATCAACAGCAGGCGTCGGGTGTTCAGGTGAGGTAAGGCGACACTCATGATGGGAGGTCCGTCCAGTCAAATTTTGCAAGACTGTACCTACATTGTGTCGTATTCATTACATGGATAAATTTACTGTGTAACAGCTTGTAAGGCCCGATTTAGAGCCTTCAAATCGTAAATTAATGTTAACCGTTCGGTCATTTTCCGTTGCTAGCTTGGCGCCCCTAATCGAATGAGGGCATCGGAATGAGAACCTGGGACGAACCCAAAAAGCGCAAGGCACACATCGAATTGATCCCCATGATCGACGTGATGATGTTCTTGTTGGTGTTCTTCGTACTGGTGAGCCTGAACGTGATTCCGGCACTGGGCATGAAGACGCAATTGCCGAGCGCGAGCAGTTCGCAGCAGCTCAAACCACAGAACAAATTCATCCTCACCCTGGGGCTCGCCGGCCAGTTGCAACTCGACGGCAAGGACATTGCCGTGGACGCGCTGGTGTCGGCACTCAAGGCGGCGCAGAAGCCGGACACCAAGTCGACGATCATCGTCAACAGCGACAAGGGCGTGGAAGTCGCGCGCCTGGTGGAAGTCATGGACACCTTGCGTCTGGGTGGCTTCACGTCCGTCTCCATTGCCACGCGTAAGTCCTGACCATGTACGTCCTGTTTCGAGTCCGTCAGTGGCTGGGCAGCGTCCCGGCCATCGTGGCGCTGGTGCTGATTGCCATGGGCATCCAGTCCCAGCCGCTGAAGGTCCAGCCGGTGTACGACGAGTCGGCGGTCGAGTTGGCGTTGGTCGAGCCTGAGCCCGAACCCGAGCCGGTGGTTGAGCAAGAGCCGCCACCGCCGGTGATCGAGGACGAGGAGGCCGAGCCCGCGCCACCGCCGCCACCGCCCAAGCCGATGCCAAAGCCCGAACCAAAACCTGAGCCCAAGCCCAAGCCGAAACCTGTGCCCAAGCCACAGCCGGTGGCGGCCAAACCGGCAGAGAAACCGGTCGAGGCCAAGCCCGCTACCGAGCCCGTGGTCGCCCGAGCACCGGCTCCGGCCGCGCCACCGCCACCACCGAAAGTCGACGGCCAGGCGCTGGAGGGCGGCTACCTCAAGGGCCTGCGCAACGAGCTGGATACCTACAAGCAGTACCCCACCGGACGTCAGGCCTCCCTCGAACGCCCCAGCGGCGAGGTGGTGGTCTGGTTGCTGGTGGACCGGCAGGGCCGTGTCCTCGACTCCGGAATCCAGACCCCGGCGCCGAGCATGCTGCTCAACCGTGCGGCAACCAACAGCCTGCATCGCATCAAGCAGGTCAAGCCTTTCCCTGAACAAGCCTTTGGCGGACGTAACGAGCAACGCTTCACCGCCACCTTCAACTACAGCGTGCAATAAAAGCACCGACGATCAGGAATACAGTGATGAGGTTCTCAAAGATTCACCTGGCATTGATTGCCGCGAGCATGAGCCAAGGTGTCGCGTTGGCGGACAGTAACGACAGTGACGTCGGTACCATCGGTGTCCAGGGAAAGGCGACCGTGGGTGGCGGTTACATGGTCCAGGAGGAGAGCATCAAAGGGCGCTCCACGGTGACCAAGGAAGCGCTGGACAAGCAGACCGCGACCGGCAACGCCATCGACAAGCTCAAGTACACCCCGGGCCTGAACATCTCCAGTGAAGACGCCACCGGCCTGGGCAGCTTCCGCTTCACCATGCGCGGGCTCAACTCCGACCAGGTGGGTATGTCCATCGACGGCATGCCGATCAACGACTCCGGCAACTACGCCTTGTACGCCAACCTGCTGGGCGACCCGGAGAACATCGACCAGATCTTCGTCACCCAGGGTTCGTCCGAGGCCGACGGTCCGCACATCGGTTCCAGCGGCGGCAACATCGGCGTGGTGACCATTCGCCCGACCAAGGAAACCGGGGCCTTCGTCAAGCAGGTGGTTGGCAGCCATGCCACCACCAAGACCTTCGCCCGACTCAACACCGGTGAGGTCAACGGCCTGAGCAACTGGCTGTCGTTCTCCCACACCGAAGGCCAGAAATGGCGCGGCAACGGTGCCGAGCGCGCTGACAAGGTCGAGTGGAACAGTTTCTTCGACATGGGCGGCGGCAACACCGCGAACCTGATCCTCAAGTACCACGAGCAGGAAAACGCCAGCTACAGCCAGCTGACCAAGGCCCAGTTCCAGAAATACGGGCGCACCTACGACCCGTACCCTTCGACCCCGGCCCTGGGCAGCAACGGCAAGATCAGCAGCTACGAAGGCTTGGCGCTCAACCCGTTCCAGACCTTTACCGGCGTGCTCAACACCCAGTTCAAACTGGCCGACAACCTGTCGCTGTCGGTGATCCCGTATTACTACTGGGGTAACGGCAGTGGTGTGGGCAGCTCGGCCTATGCCCTGAACAGCGGTTCCAACGTCGGCGGGGTCTTCGACCTGAGCAACCTGCCGACCGCCGCCCAGTACAACGCCGACGGCCAGCCGAACACCGGCGTCTACTACCGGCCTTCGCGGACCCAGACCTGGCGTCCGGGTATCACCACCAAACTGAACTGGGACCTGGACAGCCACAGCCTGCAATTCGGCTACTGGTATGAGCGCGCGCGCCAGAGCCAGACCCAGCCGTTCATTCGCCTCAAGCAGAATGGCAAGCCGGAAAGCATCTGGCCGGATTCCGATTATGTGGTCGATGCCAATGGCAACGAGGTCCAGGGGCGTGATCGCTTCACCGTGACCCCGGCGCAGAAAGTCTGGGCCCAGGATACCTGGTACTTCGCCCCGGACTGGACCCTGGTGGCGGGCCTGGCCTACATGAACGTCGAGCGTGACGGCACCAACCACGGCAGCATCACCGAGAAGGCGGAAAAGCGTCACCAGACCTACAACAAGTTGCTGCCCAACGCCGGCCTGAAGTACCAGCTCGACGAGCATGACCAGCTGTTCTACAGCCTGTCGCGCAACATGCGCGTGCCGCAGAACTACGTGTTGTATGACCAGGGCGCGGGCTCCATCGACTCCAAGCCGGAAACCAGCTGGAACCATGAGTTGGGCTGGCGCTACACCCAACAGGACATGACCGTCGCGGCCACCCTGTTCTACATGCAGTTCGAGAACCGCCAGGTGTCGTCCAAGGACATCAACGGCGACTTCGCCGACATCAACGCCGGCAGTGTCGACAACAAGGGCCTGGAGCTTGAGTGGAGCGGGCTGCTGCCGCACAACTTCAACTTCTACACCTCCTACACCTACACCCGCGCCGAGCAGAAGGACAACCTGACCGTCTACAACGCCGGCAAGGCGATCCTGCTGCCGACCGCCGGCAAGCAGTTCGCCAACGTGCCGAAGAACATGCTGGCGGCCAACATCGGTTATGACGACGGCTTGTTCTACGGCACCTTCGGTGGCAAGTACACCAGCAAGCTGTATGGCGACCTGACCAACGACGAAGCCATCTCCGGACGCACCGTGTTCAACCTCGGCGCCGGTATCTACCTGCCGGTGGACAAGAAGGTGGTCAAGAGCGCGACCCTGCGCCTGAACGTCGACAACCTGTTCGACAAGAAGTACCTGGACGGCGTGTACACCACCAAGACCAATTCGGCGACCTACAGCGGTTTCCGCGATGGCGACCCGGCCTACATCGTGGGTCTGGACCGTACGGTGACCATGTCGCTGGAAGCGAATTTCTGATGTTTGTCCCACGCGTATTACCGACAGAGGTCACCCGATCATGGACATGAACCTGCTTCACGAAATCACCTTCTATGTGATGTATGCGGCCCTGGCGATTGCGATCTTCATCGCCATCGAGCGCGCCATCTACTTCGCTTATGTCCGGCGCTCGGCCCGGGCGCTGATGGAGGCCCTGGGCTCCCATGTACACAGCGCGAAGGACCTGCCGCAGGCGTTGACCCGGCGTGACAGCCTGCCGTTGGACATGGCCTCGGCAGTACTGGCGCAGAAGGCGACCCACGGTCCGCGCAAGGACCTGGACGATGTGATCGACACTCAGTACCTGGCCAGCCGCGCGCCGTTGGCCCGTAGCCTGTGGATCATCGAGACCATCACCACCGCCGCGCCGCTGCTCGGTTTGCTGGGGACCATCCTCGGCATCATCGATACCTTCAAGGCCTTGGCCAGCGCCGGTGTTTCCGACCCTGGGCAGATCTCCGGTGGTATCGGGACGGCCTTGTTCGCCACCGGCCTGGGGATTGCCATCGCGTTGTTCTGCGTGGTGTTCCACAACTTCTTCCAGGACAGCCTGGAGCGCATCAACGACCAGCTCAAGATGTTGCTGATCCGTGCGTCGAGCGGTGCTCGTGTGCAGAGCGAAGTGCCGCATCGGGCGGCGAGTCCGGTGCAGTTGCAGACGGCCTGACCCACCACTGTCCCCTTGTAGGAGCCGGCTTGCTGGCGATAGCGGCCGATCAGGCGATGCAAGACTGCCTGGCCTCATCGCCAGCAAGCCGGCTCCTACAAATTGGGATTGGGGTAAGCCCGTTCGCAGAGGCACAGGCCGTTTTATTTTCCTGGACGAGACCCTTATGTCCCCTTTCCTGACGTTTAAACCGACGCTGTTGCGCGTCGGCATGGCGAGCCTTGTCGGCCTGCTGCTCAGTCCGCTGGCCCAGGCGGACTTTTCCATTCCCGGTTTCGAGCTGGTGCATACCGTCCCGCTCGCCACCGATCTCGGCGCCCCCGATTTGCGTCAACCCGGTCCGGTCTGGATCGAACTCTTCGACGGCGCCAAAAGCCGCATCGACATTGGCCAGTTCTATGCCGCGGACCATCCCGGTTCGGTGATGGACAAGGTCATTGAAAGCCTCGAAGCCGCCGGCAAGCGTGGCGTGAAGATTCGTTTCCTGCTGGAAGAGAAGGGGGTGAAGCTTTCCGAAGAAGCCACCCTAGAACGGCTGCGCAAGATCCCCAACCTGACCTTCCGCGTCCTGCCCTACGCACGCCTGAGTGGCGGCATCATCCACGCCAAGTACCTGGTGGTGGATGGCCGGCAGGCGTTTATCGGCAGCCAGAACTTCGACTGGCGCTCGCTTGAGCACATCCATGAAACCGGCTTGCTTGTCAGCGAGGCAACGATGGTCGGCCAGGTCCAGGCGATCTTCGACCAGGACTGGAAGGCCCAGGCCGCGTTGGCGGCAAGCAAGCCGGTGCCATTGCCCAAGGCCGGGAAAGAGCCGGCGCGCACCGGTAACTACCTGGTGGCCAGCCCGCAACGCTACAACCCGCCGGGTGTCGGCGATTCACAGCTGGAATTACCGCGTTTGCTGGCCGAGGCCAAGCATGAAGTGCGGGTGCAATTGCTCGACTATGCACCGCTGTCCTACGGCCCTGACAAAACCCGTCCGTACTACGCCGTGATTGATAACGCGGTACGTGCGGCGGCGGCGCGCGGGGTGTCGATCAAGTTGATGGTCTCCGACTGGAACACCGGAAAACCAGAAATCGCCTACCTCAAGAGCCTGGCGGTCCTGCCCAATGTGCAGGTCAAGATCGTCACCTTGCCGCAGGACCCGCAGGGCTTTATCCCCTATGCGCGAGTTATCCACAGCAAGACCATGGAGATCGACGGGCAGGTGGCCTGGGTCGGGACCAGCAACTGGCTCGGCGGCTACCTCGACAACTCGCGCAACCTGGAAGTGGTGATGCACAACAGCGCCATGGCTGAGCGGATCGAGGCCTTGCATGAGCAACTGTGGGACGGGCCGTATGCCTGGTCGCTGGATGTCGCCCGGGATTATCCGGCGCCGCATCCGGGCAAACCCTGATCCTTACGCGCAGTAGCTGTCGGAAGCTACCTCCAGGGAATTTGTGTCATACGCAATCTGTGTGTTCGACACCGTACTGTAGGAGCAGGGCTTGCCCGCGAAGGCGTACCTGAAGGCGCCAAAGGCTTCGCTGGCAAGCCAGACTCCTACAGTTTGCGGTGCACTCGGCTTTTTATTTTTCAGCTGACGGTACGCATCCGGCCCTTGGCCAGCCGCAGCCGGTACAAGCCATAGATGAACAACACCCAAAACGGCATCACATACACCGAGACACTGATCCCCGGAATCATCAGCATCACCGCCAGGATCAGCGCGACGAAGGCCAGGCACAGGTAGTTGCTGAACGGGGTCCAGAAGGCCTTGAAGCCCGGGACCACGCCTTGCCGTTCCATGGCCTTGCGGAATTTCAGGTGGGTCAGGCTGATCACGATCCAGTTGATGATCAACGAGGCCACCACCAGCGCCATCAACAGTTCCAGCGCTTCATGGGGCGCCACGTAGTTGACCACCACGCACAGCAGGGTCACGAGGGCCGAGACCCCGATGGCCCGTACTGGCACGCCTTGCTTGTTCAGTTTCATCAGGGATTTCGGTGCATCGCCTTGCTCGGCCAGGCCGAACAGCATGCGGCTGTTGCAGTACACGCCGCTGTTATAGACCGACAGGGCGGCGGTCAGCACTACCACGTTGAGGATCTGCGCCGCCGTGTCGCTGCCGATCAGGGCGAAGATCTGCACGAACGGGCTGCCGCTGTAGGCGTCGCCGGAAGCACCGAGGGTGGTCAGCAACTGGTCCCACGGATACAGCGACAACAGCACGGTAAGGGCGCCGACGTAGAAGATCAGGATCCGCAACACCACCTGGTTGATCGCCTTGGGGATCACCTTGCGCGGTTCGCTGGCCTCGGCGGCGGTGATGCCCACCAGCTCCAGGCCGCCGAAGGAAAACATGATGAAACACAGCGCCATCAGCAGGCCGCTGAAACCGTTGGGGAAGAACCCGCCGTGGCTCCACAGGTTGCTGACCGAGGCTTGTGGGCCGCCGGTGCCGCTGATCAGCAGGTAGCAACCGAGGGCGATCATGCCAATGATCGCCACCACCTTGATGATCGCGAACCAGAATTCGGTTTCGCCGAATACCTTGACGTTGGTCAGGTTGATCAGGTTGACCAGCACGAAGAACACCGCCGCGCTGACCCAGGACGGCACATCGGGCCACCAGAACTGCACGTACTTGCCGACGGCCGTGAGTTCGGCCATGCCCACCAGCACGTAGAGCACCCAGTAGTTCCAGCCGCAGAGAAAGCCCGCGTAGCCGCCCCAGTATTTATGGGCGAAGTGGCTGAACGAGCCGGCTACCGGCTCCTCGACGATCATCTCGCCGAGCTGGCGCATGATCAGGAACGCGACGAACCCACAGATCGCATAACCGAGGATCATCGCCGGGCCCGCGGACTTGAGCACGCCGGCAGAACCCAGGAACAGCCCGGTGCCGATGGCCCCACCCAGGGAAATCAGCTGGATATGGCGGTTTTTCAGGCCGCGCTTGAGCAAACCCGGTGTCAGGTTTTCACCCGTCATTGCTTCACCTTCTCTAGTTTTTCTTCTCGGTGTCGACCTGAGCGGGCCAGGCGTGTAACCGGTACTGATGCTCGACATAAGCGGCGTGGATATTAAATCCCGAAGGTGCGGGGCTCAAGTATTACGCGGCTTCGAGGGGGAAATAGAGAAGAAACTGTAGGAGTGGGGCAAGCCTCGAGGGTGCAGGGTGCACACTCGAGGCCGGTGAGAAGGGCTCCCGCTCAGGCGCCGTGCTCTGCCCGTTGGACCAGCCAGCGCAGGGCATCGTCCATTGGCACCTGGTAATGCCGTTCGACCGATTGCGACCCCTGGGGGCTGTAGTGCTCGGTATAGCGGCTGAGGATCAGGTGGCGTTGGTCGTCCGATAGTCGCAGGCTGACCTCGTGGCAGAACAGGTCGCTGCCGGCGGGTTTACTCACCCGCTGTTCCAGAATCAGTGCCCGCTGTTCAGAAACCATCCTGGACGGCTCCCTGGCAGCGGTCTTTCTCCGGCTGGGTGCTGCCCTGTTTACCTTCCTGCACGAAAGCCGCGCGATGTTCGGCGACAACATTACGCATGGCACTGTAGTAGTCCGGCAGTTTTTTCAGGCTGTCGGTAAGCGGCAGCAGTTCGGCGCGCTGGTCGATGACGCCGCCGACCAGGTTGACCGTTTCCAGGGTCTTGACGGTGTCGCTGTTGGTGCCGAAGGGGTTGAAGGCCAGGCCGAGTACGCGTCCGGCGGCGTCGCGGGCGTTGCCGGTGCCCAGCAGCGGCAGTTCGATGATGGGCCCGTTGCCGATGCCCCAGACGCCAAAGGTCTGGCCGAAGTCGGCGGTGTGACGGGGGATGCCCATCGGGTCCGAAACGTCGATCAGGCCCGCGACGCCGAGGGTGGTGTTGACTGTGAAACGTCCCAGGGTTGTGGCCGAACGTTTCAGGTTGCCTTGCAGCAAGTCGTTGACGAAGACCTTGGGCTCGCCAAAGTTGGTGGTGAAGTTATGCACACCGCGCTGGAAGAAATTCGGCAGGTGGAGATATCCACGGGCCACGGGGGCCAGGGCATAGTCATCGACGACCCTGTTGAAGGCGAAAATCCCCCGGTTGACCCGCTGGGCCGGGTCGAACACCGGGTGGTCGACTTGCGCGCAACTGGCGCTCGCCACCGGGGCCTGGCTGCTGCAGCCGGCCAGGTACGAAACGGTCAGCAACAGCGCGACGTGACGGAGCAGGGCGGGCGAACACTTGAGCGGGGGCATGGGCAAACAATCTCTGCGGAATAAGGGCGGCCGATGCTGGCAGCCGCGCCTTGCGCAAAGATGTCTGCTTTATTGCTGGACTGATGGTTTGTTACCGCATTGAAATATATGACGGAGCGCGGCGAATGGTTTTAGATGGAGCTCTTTCCCATTTCGAGTGATGGCCGCCGGTGAGCAGTCTGTTGATCGTGGACGACGACCTCGAGGTCCTTGCCCTGCTGAAGAAATTCTTTGTGTTGCATGGCTACACGGTGGAGGTCGCCGCCGATGGCGCCGCATTGTGGGCCGCGGTGGAGCGCCAGGCCCCGGACCTGATCATCCTTGACCTGATGCTGCCAGGAGAGAACGGCTTGATGCTGTGCCAGCGCCTGCGTCGGCAGTACGCGACCCCGGTGATCATGCTGACCGCCATGGGCGAGTTGAGCGACCGGGTGGTGGGCCTGGAAATGGGCGCCGATGATTACCTGAGCAAACCCTTCGATGCCCGCGAGTTGCTGGCACGGGTTCGGGCGGTATTGCGCCGTGCCGGGGAAAGCCGGCCGTTGAGCGGTGAAGTGCCGCGCCCGCTGATCCGCTTCGCCGACTGGCAACTGGACCTGACCCGACGCGAACTGCGTTCGCCGGACCAGGTGATGATCCCGCTGTCGGCCGGGGAGTTCGATCTGCTGCTGGTGTTTGTCGAGCATCCCCAGCGCATCCTCACCCGTGAACAACTGCTGGACCTGGCGCGCGGGCACAGCCATGACGCGTTCGACCGCAGCATCGACGTCCAGGTCAGCCGCCTGCGACGCAAGCTGGAGTTCGACACCAAGCGCCCGGCGATGATTCGCACGGTGCGCAATGGCGGCTATCTGTTCACCCCCGAAGTGACACGCCAGTGAGCCGCCTCGGAGCCGGGCGTTATCGCCCCAGGGACACGGTGGCGCGCTGGATCGCCCTGACCATCCTGATGGCCATGCTCACGGCGCTGGGGTTCAACGCGCTGTTCGTCAAACTGGCCGGTGTCTGGGCCTATCCCTCCCTGATCGAGACCGGCCTGCTGGAAAAGATCGCCTCCATCAGTCGGGTGCTCGAAGCCTCCGACCCCGGGCAGCGTGCCCGTCTGGCGGCGGTGGTCAGCGACCCGAACATGCAGGTGAACTGGTACCTCGACCGTCACGATATCGCCCAGCCAAAAATCGTCGAAGAAGTCCGGGGCCGGGGCTCGGAAGCCATACGCCGGGCGCTCAATGCGCCGAATCGGCGGATCGAGGCCTATCGGCCCTCCGACTGGCCGGGCCCGGGCGGGCGCTATGCATTGCTGATCCAGTTGGATGATGGCTCCTGGCTTATGTTTTCTGCCGCCTCACGCAGTTGGGGGTTGGAGGAGGGGCCGCGCGGTCTGATCGTGATCGTACTGGTGCTGATTTCCACCGCTGTGGTCACGCTGATCGCCACCCGGCGCCTGGCCAGGCCCCTGCAACAATTTGCCCAGGGCGCACGGCGTTTTGGCATCGACTTCCGGGCGCCGCCGGTGGAGCCGGTCGGGCCCCATGAAATCCGTCAGGCGATCCTCGCTTTCAACGCCATGCAGGCCCAGTTGCAACACTTCATCAAGGACCGCACGCAGATGCTCGCGGCCATCTCCCATGACCTGCGCACGCCCTTGACCCGCATGCGCTTGCGGGGTGAGTTCATCGAGGATGAGGAGCAACAGCAGCGGTTGTTTCGCGACGTCGATGAAATGCAGGCGATGATCAACTCCGCACTGGAGTTCTTCCGGGACGATGCGCGCCTGGAAGAGGCAACCTCCTTCGACTTGGCGGAATTGCTGCAAACCCTGGTGGACGATTATCGCGACCAGGGGATTGAGGTCGACTTCGTGGGACCGTCCAGGTGGGTGTATTTCGGGCGACCATTGGGACTGAAGCGTGTCATCGGCAATTTGCTGGATAACGCCATCAAGTACGGCAGTCAGCCATCGATCGAGTTGGAGCCGGACGGAGAACGACTGCTGATCCGCGTGCAGGATCGTGGGCCGGGGATCGCCGCGGATTACCTTGAGCAGGTGTTCGAACCGTTCTTCCGGCTGGAGAGTTCGCGCAACAAGAGTACGGGCGGTGTCGGACTGGGGTTGTCGGCGGCCCGGGCGATTGTGCTGGAGCAGGGTGGGGCGCTGACCCTGAGCAACCAGGCGGGTGGCGGGTTGATCGCCCTGGTGGCTTTGCCGGTGCAAGGGGCGTTGTAGTCAGCGCCCTGCGGACGTATTTGTTATCACGTTCTTTTAAGCATAAAACGTTGGCAACTTCATACAACGGTAAAGAGCACACTGTAATGCCTGGGGCGATCAGTTTTTTTGATGCCAGCCCCCGGGTATTTGTTGTTTGACAGTCTTTTAACCAACACTGAAACTTTCCCCATTAAGGGTGACTTTCGCCCTGCCCATTGTTTTGCCCTGCCTTGATATAAAACCAAACAAAAAGCCCTCCATTGTGCAGTAGCCAAAACCATGAATATTCATTTGAAGTTCAGTCAGAAGATCCTGCTCGCCGTTTCTACCGTGGTTGTTGTGGTCTTTGCGGTTTTCGCACTGTATGGCGATTATCAACAGCGCAACGCAATCAGCGGGAATATCGAGAACAACTTGCACACCACCGGGCAGGTCCTGGCCCAGAATATTCAAACCTGGTTGAGCGATCGTTTGTTGTTGGTGGACGCGATGGCCCAGGTTGTCGCGCTCGACCCGGCCAAGGAGAAGGTTCATACCCTGCTTCAACAGCCTGCGCTTACCTCGACTTTCGTCGCCAGCTACAGGGCAACACGCGACGGCGCCTTCGATATCTTTCCTGACCGGGTCATGCCCGACGGTTACGATCCGCGCCAGCGGCCCTGGTACTCGGACGCGGTTAAAAACGGCCCGATCCTGACCGAACCCTATATTGGCGTGGGCAGCGACTACCTGGTCATGAGCGAGGCTGCTCCGATCAAGTCCGGCGATCAGGTACTGGGCGTGCTTGGGGTCAATATCAGCCTGGACAAGATGGCCCGGATGATCAACGCCCAGGATTTCGGCGGTATCGGTTATGCCTTCCTGGTCAGTGCCAACGGCAATATCCTGGTACACCCCGACAAGACCCTGGTCACCAAGAACCTGCGTGATATCTACGGCATGGAGCCGGCGCGGATCGGCGCCGAACTGACCGAGGTGCATCAGGCGGGCAGCACGCAGCTGCTGACCTTCATGCCCGTGCAAGGCCTGCCTTCGGTGAAATGGTCTGTGGGCCTGGCCGTCGACAAGGACAAGGCCTACGCGGCGTTGACCCAGTTTCGTCTTTCGGTGCTGATCGCGACTGTCGTACTGCTGGCTATCACCTTTGTGTTGCTCAGCCTGTTGATAAGGCTGCTGATGAAGCCCTTGCACCATATGACCCGTGCGCTGGAGGACATTGCCCAGGGCGATGGCGATCTGACGCAGCGCCTGCCAATCCAGTCGCGTGACGAGTTCGGCCATCTGGCGGGGGCCTTCAATCGTTTTGTCGAGCGCATCCATGGCTCGATCCGCGAAGTGGCCTCGACCACCGCGCGTTTGAGCCAGGTGGCCAGCCGGGTGGTCAATGCCTCCAACGCCTCGATGAGCAACTCGGATAACCAGTCCCAGCGCACCAGCAGTGTCGCGGCGGCCATCAATCAATTGGGCGCCGCCGCCCAGGAGATCGCCGTGAATGCCGCGGATGCTTCACAGGGCGCCTCCGATGCGCGGGACACGGCCGATGAAGCGCGGCGGGTGGTCGATCGCTCGATCAAGGCGATGAATGAACTGTCGGCCAAGATCCTTTCCTCCAGCGCCCGGATCGAGCAACTCAACAGCCACACCTCGAGCATCGGCCAGATACTCAAGGTGATCCAGGCGATCTCCGAGCAGACCAATCTGCTGGCACTGAATGCCGCCATTGAGGCGGCCCGGGCGGGCGAATCCGGACGCGGCTTCTCGGTGGTCGCCGACGAGGTGCGCAACCTTGCCGGTCGGACCCAGGCTTCGGCCCAGCAGATCCAAGGGATGATCGAGGAGCTGCAAGTCGGTTCCCGGCAGGCGGTGCGGACCATGGCCGAGAGCCAGCAATACAGCGCGGAGAGCGTGGCCATCGCCAATCAGGCCGGCGAGCACCTGGGGCAGGTCACCCGGCGTATCGGCGAGATCGACGGGATGAACCAGTCGGTGGCAGCAGCCACCGAAGAGCAGACCGCCGTGGTCGAGGCGATCAATATGGACATCACCCAGATCGATACCTTGAACAAGGATGCGGTGGAGAACCTCAATGCCACGCTCCTGGCCTGTTCCGACCTGGAAGAGCAGACCGCCCGGTTGGAGCAGTTGGTCAGCGGTTTCCGTATTTGAGGTGTGCTTTGCCTGAGAGGCCCTTCGCACGGAGTTGCTATTCGCCCGAGAGTTTCGTATAAGTCGGCATAAACATGCAGACTCAGGCGTAAACATGCATAGCGTCCATCAAGCTTCGGAATTGCCTTACCTGCGGCGGCAAAAGATCCTGTTGTTGCTCGAACGGGACGGCAAAGTCATGGCCTCGGAACTGGGCCAGCATTTCGCGGTGTCGGAAGACACCATTCGCCGCGACCTTGCCGAGCTCTCCCAGGCCGGGCTGTTGCAGCGGGTCCATGGCGGCGCGCTGCCGCGTCCCAAGGATACCGGCAAGGACTACTTCACCCGGGTCGCCGAACCCAATGAAGTGAAAACCCTGCTGGCGAAAATGGCCGCACGCCGGGTTGAGTCGGGGCAGATCGTGCTGTTCGACTCCGGCAGCACCACCTTGCAGATTGCCCAGTCGCTGCCGTCCGGGTTGTCGATCACCGCCGTCACCTGTTCGCCGATGATCGCCATGACCCTGGCCGAGCATCCGGGCATCACCGTGATCCTCGCGGGTGGCAAGCTCAACCCGGCGACCATGGCCTCTGGCGGGCATGAGGCGGTGCGGTTGATCCAGGGCATCAAGGCCGACCTGCTGTTTACCGGCGTTTGTGCCATTCACCCGGAAATGGGGATTACCTCCCTGTATTACGACGAAGTCGCCGTGAAGCAGGCCATGCTCGACAGCGCCTCGCACGTGGTGGCGGTGACCACGGCCGATAAGCTCGGCGCCGTGGAGCCGTTTGTGGTCGCACCCTGTTCGCGCTTGCAGACGATGCTGACGGAGCACTTTGTACCGTCGGAGGATATCCAGGCTTATCGGCGCATGGGGATCGAGGTCGTGCAGTTGGAGGTTTGAGAGGAGGGCGTTGCCGGGTGCAGTTGACCGTCTGTCGTATGAGTCAGGATTTCCGGGCGTTGCAGAGTCGCCGTGCAGATCGTCGAGGCCTCTAGCTGAGCCCTCTTGAACCAGTCATCTTGTAATCGAAGGTAACAAAACATTGCAATGGTCGGTCGGCTCGCCGCATCATTGCAGGCCTACTCCCCAAAGAGGCCCCCTGAGGAAATGGATTCTCAGATCATAGGCATCGATTTCGCCGATTGGCGGATGCCTGAAGTGAACGCGGACTGGATCGCTGCGTTGGAAGCGGGCAAGGTGCTTTATTTCCCCCGGTTGTCGTTTGAACTGCGGGAAGAAGAGAAGTCCTTGCTCCGTCCGGATATTCGCTCACCCAAGGCTCGTAATATCAGCCTGGATGCGAATAATCACCTCAAGGGCGCCGAAGGCGATGCTGCCGTGCAACAGGCGCTGACCGAGATGATCGGACGTTTCCGCGAGCAGGCGCAGACGTTGGTATATTCGCTGCTGCCTCGCTACCAGGGTGCTTTGCGCCTGGCACCTACCAGCTACCGTCCGATGCAGGTCGAGACCCGTGCCCAGTCCTGGCGCGCGGATGATCGTCGCCTGCATGTCGACGCCTTTCCTTCGCGTCCCAACTACGGTGAGCGGATTCTACGGGTGTTCAGCAACATCAACCCCGAGGGTGTGCCGCGTGTGTGGCGTGTGGGCGAGCCTTTCGAAACGGTGGCCCGCAAGTTCCTGCCACGGGCCAAGCCCTATGTGGCCTGGCAGGCCAGCCTGTTGAAGGCGTTGCACATCACCAAGTCATATCGCAGCGAATATGACCATCTGATGTTGCAGTTGCATGACGGCATGAAGGGCGATCAGGCCTATCAGGAAACCGCCGAGCAAGTGACCATGCCATTCGCTGCCGGCTCGGTCTGGGTGTGCTTCTCGGACCAGGTGCCGCATGCGGTCATGTCCGGCCAGTACATGCTCGAGCAGACTCTGCACATACCTGCCGACAAGCAGTACGACCCCCAGTCCAATCCCTTGGCGATCCTGACGCGGATGATGGGTCGGCCTTTGGTTTGAGGCCTCGCACTGACTGACCTGTGCGCGGCCGACTGGGTACTCGGCTGTGCACCCCCCCTCGCGAATATTGGCGTCTGCCCGGCATGCCGCCGGGTAGAGCGTGCGCGTTGCTTTTTGCCTGAGTTAGAAAAATGACGGAAATATGAACACTTGGTCAGTATTTTTTGAACCAAATTCAAGATCGACGAGTTCGGGGCCAAGGTCGGTATCGCGTTCTGATGAATGAAGCGCGTGAGCCCAGGCTTGCGCGCTTCATCCCCGAGCTTGCCGCACTTTTGCCTGCAATAGCCTGTTCCTTCTCGTACCCCCTAGACGCCGCGCCAGCGAAATAGTAGCTTTCCTCCCCAAAGCCCTCTGCTACTGGCCCTCTCCACGCGCCAGCGACTCAGGCCTTCATGGCGGTTAAGGAATACGCAGTGAAACTGCCGATGACGTGCTGATCGATTTCAGCCTTGTCCGGTAGCCACTTTTCAAGGACGAGCGATGGCCTGTCGGTCCAACTACTCAAACCTGAAAAACCACCCGACCGTATTGATTGATGTCGACGAGCGTTGCTCGGCGATTGTCGATGGCGCGTTCGCGCAGGTGCAGGTTGTCCGGAAAAAGTGATTTTCCTGCCTTTAATCCCCTGGATACTATCCCGCATCCCCTGTCCTGTTCTTCCCAAGGAGCTGTAAATGAAAGGCAAGATCCTGAGTTACGACACCAACACCCGTAACGGCATTATTTCCGGTGATGACGGCAACCGTTACACCTTTGACGTGGTCGAGTGGAAAGCCGCGGTGCTGCCCAAGGCCGGCGCCCGTGTCGACTTCGCCAGCAATGGTGCGTTTGCCGAGGCCATCTTCGCCGACGGCGCTGCTGCGAGCGGCAACTCCAAGAAGATCCCGGCGGCCCTGCTGGCGTTCTTCCTCGGTGCTTTTGGCGTGCACAAGTTCTACCTGGGCTACAACGTCCAGGGCGTGATCATGCTGCTGGTGTTCCTGTTCGGCTGGCTGCTGCTCGGTATCCCGTCGATCGTGATCAGTATTGTCGCCTTTGTTGAGTTCATCATTTACCTGCTCAAGTCCGAAGATGACTTCGAGCAGACTTATGTGGTTGGTAAACGCGGCTGGTTCTGAGTCACTGATTCCTGGGCTTGAGTGAGTCCGGGTCGGTTGTCTGCGTTGGGCAGGGGCACGTTGGGTGCTCCTGTTCGACTGACGAATGTCCTGCCTGTATAGCGGCTTTGCCTTACCCTCTCGATATTTCCTGAGAACATGCTTGCTAGCGATAGCCGTTGGGCTGACGCGGCACCTTCGGCATGCCCTGGTTTTGAGGGTGAGCGAGCGGCGATGTGGCCGTTGCCGGATAAATCGAGGCGAAAAAAAACCACCTTAGTAGGGTGGTTTTTTCCGCAAGCCGGATGTGAAGCTAGCTTGCTCATCTCACTGAGACTAACAACGAACCTTTACTCTACTGAAGTCATGTTTATCACGCAAGCCTGGGAGTAGTTCATTATATTTCTGAGTGTTGAGGTGAGTTGAAGGCCTGCAATGTTTTGATTGAGATTTTTCGGACAAGTAACATTTTTTGCTTTCAGTTCCATATTCGAGCTGAGGTATGATTTTTGGGCTCTTTCGTTAAAAGACTTTATGAAGTGGTCAAGCCAGTGCGCGCATTTAGGACCTCCTGACACGGTTTAGTACCCCGTGCCGGATTGGCTCAGGGGGCCATCGGCCTGGCCACCTCACTGAGACTAACAACGTAGTTCTCGAAGGCATGCGTGTTCCGGTAAGTGTGCTTGAGGGTTGGCCCACTTTGGGGGTCAATGTATGTCCAAGATTCTTCGGCGTACCTGGAGCCTCGTAGTCAACTTGTTACGGGTTTATCATCTGTATGAGTTTCTACGGGATCACTACGATAATCAGCGGTAAGGGTTATTGAAGTGGCCTGCCCCGGCTTCGGTCGGGGCGGGTTTTGATTCAGATCCCAGGGACGACTGTTGGGTCGTCTTTTTCCACGCCGAGCCAGCGACCTTTGAGAAAATCAGCGCTGAATCGCTCATCGCATTCGATTTCCCCCCCTACCGAGGTATGCTTGGGCACGGCTCAAGTATTTCCCAGCCGCCTTTCCCGACGTACCTGCGAGCTCACGGCGTTCCATGATCACCCACGTTGCCTTGTTTCTCTGCACCCTGATGGCCATGGAAGGGGTCGGTTATCTCGCGCACAAGTACGTGATGCACGGCTGGGGCTGGTTTCTGCACCGTTCCCATCATGAGGAGCACCTGGGCGCCTTCGAGACCAACGACATCTACCTGCTGGTATTGGCGGCGGCGGCCGTCACCCTGATTGTATTGGGCAACAGTGGATACGACCCCTTGCAGTGGATGGGTGCCGGAGTGGCGGCATTCGGGATTATCTATGTCGTGGTGCATGACGGTATCGTCCACCGTTATTGGCCATTTCAGCCGTGCCCCCGTCATCCCTATTTGAAACGCCTGTATCAGGCTCACCTGTTGCATCATGCGGTGAAGGGGCGCAAGAACAGTGTGTCGTTCGGCTTTCTGTATGCCCCACCGCTACGCACGTTGAAGAGGCAGTTGCGCGAGTCCCGTGAGGTGACTGAGCGTGGAGGGGAAGGGCGCCGTGCAGTTTGGCGGGGCGATGGCACGAGTGAGGTTGAATAAAGTCGAGGCAAAAAACGCTTCAAGGAGCTGATCGCGTGAAAAGCACTATCGATCACCTGGCTATCGTGGCGCCGAACCTCGATAGCGGCTGCGCGTTCGTCACTGACATTCTGGGCGTCGACCTTCAGCCGGGCGGTGCCCATCCCCGCATGGGTACCCACAACCGGCTGCTTCACCTTGGCCCCGAGCTCTATCTGGAAGTGATTGCCGTTGATCCATCTGCTGAGCGCCCCAGCCGGCCTCGCTGGTTCGGTCTTGATCAACTTGCACCCGACTCACCGGCACGCCTGGCGACATGGGTTGCGCGAACCGATGATATCCATGCTGTCAGCGCTTTCTGCCACGACATCGTCGGGGATGTTGAGCCCATGACCAGAGGAACGTTGTCTTGGCAGATAACGATACCTGCGGACGGAAACCTTCCCCTGGGAGGGGGAGCCCCGACCCTGATCCAATGGGAACAGGCGACTCATCCCGCGAGCGCACTACAAGACAAAGGCTGTTCTCTAGTGGCTTTGGACGTCTTCCATACTGATCCGGAAAAAGTCAGAGCGGTTCTGACGGCCATAAACTTTTCGGGGCCGGTTTATCTTCATGCGCTCAAAGAAACTTCAACTCCGTATCTGGTCGCTCATATTCAAACACCCAGCGGTTTAAAAACATTGCCGATTTCGGGTGCGTGATTCGTACTCGGATCTGTTGCAGTCAACAGGCATATATGGGGCGCGTGTTTTCTACTGCTTCTCGTCAAACCGAACCGACCGAATGATTGCACCAATCGTGTCGAAGTCCTGATAGTAGCCTACGGTGTCGAACAGCAACTGCGTCTTGGCGTTGTAGACGATGGCCATCAGGCAAGTGCCTCCGGCGGCATGAAAGCCGGTTTCTTCATCACCGACGCCACAAGTCTGGGTCGTTTGCATGCCTTTCCAGCCCGGGCCTTCGATAATGTCGACGGGGCTGGGCGAGTCCATGCCGGCGCTACGCATCCAGACGCCGTCTTCCTGGGAGAAGATCATGCTGTCGGCGGCCTGTTGCAGTGTGCCGTGCTGGACGCACAGGTTGAGGGTGTATTCCTCGTTGGTCTGAGTCTTTGGCTGATTGAGGTTCAGGCACTCCTTGTTCTTGCTGACCTTCCAGCCCTTCGGGTAGTTGAAGCTGAAGCCGGTGGCTTGGTAGGGCTTCATGTTTTTGGCCGAGGCCGGCACATCGGGCGGTCGTGGCGCCAGCGGATTGGCCGGCTCGTGCAAGGTCGCATCGTTGCGGCAGGCCGCCAGTGGGCGGGCGACGGCGTTGGTGAGGTTGTTCAAACGGTGGGTCTGGGGATCGGCGCTGGCGGTCATGCAGCCACAGCCGTAGCCGTAATGCCCATTGGTGCGCACCCATTGCGCATCGCTGAACTGCGGCCAGTCGCCTTCGGCCTGGTAGCCACCCTGACTGGCGATTTCCCAGGTGCCGTCACGGTCGGTGAGGGTGGCGTTTGCCGGGGTCGGGTTTTCGAACCAGCCGCAGCGGCGTTCGACCTTGTCGGCGGCCTGAGCAGGCAGGGCCAGGCAGGTGAGCACGAGAGTGAGCAGGGAGAGTGGGCTGTGCAGGGAGAGGCTGGGCATGGAGCGTCCTTGTCTGTGTTCATCACGTGGTGGCGTTGCACTGGAGTGGTCGCCGAAAGCCGAGGTGAGCCGCGAATCAGTATGTCTGCAGCGATTCCCGGCTCGCAAGGGTCTGATCGAGCAGGCGGATACTGTTGCGTCCACCGCGTTTGGACTCGTAGAGCGCGGCGTCGCCTTGTTCGATCAACGCCGTCAGACTGGCCGGCGGTTGGTCGAACAGGATGGCCCCGATGCTCAGGGTCACCGCCTCGGGCGTGGCGAATGTTTCCGAGGCCTCCTTGTGAAACTGGCCACGTAGCGCGCTACCCAGCTCCACGATTCGTTCACTTGAGGCGTTGCTCAGCAGGATGACGAATTCGTCCCCGCCCAGCCGTGCTGCCAGTGCATCTTTGGGCAGTGTCGAACGAATCATCCTGCTCAGGGCGATGAGCAGTCGGTCGCCGGCGGTATGGCCGTACAGGTCGTTGACCAGCTTGAAGTTGTCGATATCGATCAACAGCAAGGCGCCCGGTCGGCTGCTTGAGACTTCATTCAGCAGAGGCGTTGCCCGCACTTCCAGGGCTCGGCGGTTGTACAGGGAGGTCAACGGATCGCGTGCGGCCAGCCGGGCTATGCGCTTCTCCCGTCGGTAGCGTTCGGTGCCGGTCATCGACAGTGCGATCAGCATGATTGCCATCACGCCTTCGACCAGCGAAATCTGGATGATCTCGCCACGGAGGGCGGCAAGATCGATCAGGCTGCCAGGGATGACTGCCGATATCGCCTTGATGAGGTAGAAAACTCCATGGATCAGCAGCACATAACGCAGCTGTACCGCCCCCACGCTCAACGACTTGCCATGGGGACGCAGGAGGAAACTGGCTCTGAGCGTCAACAGGGCTATTAGCAGCGAATTGACCAACAGCACGACCTTCGACCATGGCTGCTCGCCCGGTAGTAACAACAGTGCCAGCCAGATGATGAAGATCAGGTACCAGGCGCGAGACAGGCGCCTTTTCGTGAAGTGCGCGACGCCCAGCAGGAAAAGCCAGTGGGCCGCCACCAGGAGGCCGTTGGCGAACCAGATGCCAATCAGCAAAAGGCCGCTACCGCGTAGCAGGGCGAGTGTCGACCCAACGGTAATCGTCGCAAAACCAGCGCTCCAGAACAGCAGCGAGGATTCACGAATACTGCGCCATTCGATTCCCAGATACAGCGCGGCGGCGGCTGCGAGGGCGATCGAGAGGGTTAGCATCGTGGGAGGATCGAGCGCCATGGTCTGACTGGCCTGTAGGGTTGGCGGTGATGGGGCTCGATTGTAAGCGTTTGGGCTGATTTTTCGGAGGGGGTCGTTCTTGGTGATCAGCCAATACAGTTCAGCTTCGCGTTCCCGAAATATTTGGCCTCAAACGCTTTCTTGAATGCTTTTGGTGTCACGCTACCCTTGAGTTGTCGCTGCAAATCCAGCGACCGGGCCTGGAAACCTGCGGAACAATGGGCGCATAGGCGCCACCATCGATTAGATTGTTGGCGCTTTCTTCTAAGGTAGGAGTAGCGCATGAACGTTTCGAATCAAGAACTTCAGCTTCAAGTCTCCAGCACCCACGCATTCGCCGGAGGTGCCCAATGACCAACCCACCCTCAAACAAAACCCTGGGCGTCATCACCTTTTCCCAGTGCGGCTCCCAAGGCCGTGAACTGTTTCGCGTAAACCCCGGCGTTCCCATACTGGAAGCCATGGAACACGCTTCCCTGCTGCTCTATTGCGCCAAAGCACTCTCCCTCGATGCCGCCCTGGAAAGCGACGGCGAGCGCTATGCCTGGGCATCGCATTATCTGGGCGAGATGGGTAAGGCAGTCATCGATGATCTGACACAGGGGATGTTGCGGGGGGCGTCGGTGTAGGCGGGTGACGTCCGGTTGAGGTCCAGATTGGCGGTGAGTGTTGGCAGACTCACCGCGTTATCGTTCTTCGCGAGCAAGCTCGGCTCCCACAGGTGTGTGTTCGGCAATAGCCGCAATCACCAATCTTCTACGTGCTACGTGCGTTGGTGAAGGATGCACAAGATCTGGATTTTCTCCATGAATCACGCGGTAAGGGGCTCTGAACGGGAGTTTGGATAGAGCTAATTTTCTTGCATCCGGCCGTTGGTACGGTTCGCCCACTTGGCCTTGATGGTTTGCAGATCTGTCAGGTTACCGACCTCAGCGTCGGCGATACCCTCGGCAATTGCATTGATGTGCTGTGACTCGGACCCAAGGTAGTGGGGCGAAGCGCGGTTGAGATGCTTCTGGCAATCACGATCCGTTGCCGCTGATGACTGATCGAGTTGTTCGATCAAAACCTCGTCGACACGAAATGACAACACAGGGGAATCCATAATTAGGTCCTCATCAACCGATCTATATAAATGGTGTGGCTGCATCCTCATGGATGCGTACATTTCAACCGTTAGTGGAATGGCCGGACGAACGATCCGTCTGCCTCAAACAGTAATACGAGTGGGGCTCACAGTCTCAGCCGTAAGGTTTCAAAAAGCTGCCGATCCTCCTTCTTCGCCGAACGCGCATGACGCCGAATGACCTGCAACAGGCAATCCGTGAAGCACTGCGCCGGCTTGCTCAGCGCGCCATTGCGGCGTGTCACGATGCTCAACTGCCTCGGTTCGAACTGTTCCTTCAGCCCCAGGGAAACCAATCGACCAAGAAAGGGCGGCGCCATACTCACAATCGACGGCCCCCAGGTGCACATATCAGCCCGCTCGACCATCATCTGCAAAATGGCCAGCGAATGAGCACGGACGATACGTTTCTCATCGATCTGCGCGCCATGCTGCCAGAACAGCTCCTGCATCAGCCCATCGTGCCCGTCCGGCGCATAGTTCAGCGTCCAGTCCTGCTCCAGCAGTTCATGAATCGATCGCGCGCCCTGTAGGGCATGGCCCTGGCGGACCAGCACCGACGTCTGGTAATCCAGCAAGATTTCGCTGGCAAACTCCTGGGCCGATTGCGTCGGGTGCAGTTGGCCAATCGCAAAATCCATGCTGCCATCACGCAACAGCGGCTGGGCCACCGCCATCAGGCTTTCAAACAACTCCAGGCGGATCTCCGGCATTTGCTCACGAAAGGCCACCACCACTTCGGGCAAGAACGTCAGCGCAATCCAGGGCGTGACCCCGACACACAGTCGCCCCTGAGCCTTGCCACGCAAGTGATCGAGTTCGGTTTGCGCATGTTCCAGCTGCTTGATCACCAACCGGGCATGAGTCAGCAACACCTTGCCGTATTCGGTGAAGCTCAGGCCGCTGGGTGTTCGAGTGAACAGCGGTAGCTGCTGGCTGGTTTCAAGCTCGCGTAGCGCTTTGGTCACCGCGGCCTGGGAAATCTCCAGCGAACGCGCCGCCGCCCGGATACTGCCGGTTTCAGCACTGGCAATCAGCGCCTGTAATTGATGCAGCTTCATCCGCTCACCCTGGTGACAACTTATGGTTGTCATCATAACCAAACTGCGTCTCCCCAGCCCAGAGTCCCTTCCCTAAGATCCACCCCATCAACTGCTCAGATCTTGTCGAAGGGGTACAACAATGGATGCCGGCCATGTCCTGCCTGGTATTGCAGCGATACAGGATGAAATGATCGCGTTGCGTCACCGCATTCACGCGCATCCGGAGCTGGGTTTTGAAGAGTTCGCCACCAGCGAGCGTGTTGCCCAATGTTTGACCCAATGGGGTTTTCAGGTCAGCACGGGCGTCGGCAAGACCGGTGTCGTCGGTACCCTGAAAAACGGCGAAGGACGTTCCATCGGCCTGCGCGCTGACATGGATGCGCTGCCTATTCAGGAAACCAGCGGCCTGCCCTATGCCAGCCGGATTGACGGTGTCATGCATGCCTGTGGCCACGATGGTCATACGGCAACCTTGCTGACTGCCGCGAGGCACTTGGCCCACACCCGGACGTTCAACGGCACCCTGCAAGTGATCTTCCAACCGGCCGAAGAAGGGCTGGGCGGCGCGCGGAAAATGCTCGAAGAGGGCCTGCTCGAACGCTTTCCGTGTGACGCGATCTTTGCCATGCATAACGTGCCGGGTTATCCCGTCGGACACCTGGGGTTTTACAGTGGGCCGTTCATGGCGTCGGCCGACACGGTGACGATCACCATCCTCGGCAACGGTGGTCATGGCGCGGTGCCGCACAAGGCGGTCGACCCGGTGGTGGTCTGCTCGTCCATTGTGATGGCGCTGCAAAGCATCGTCTCGCGTAACGTCAATCCACAGGAAATGGCGATTATCACGGTGGGCTCCCTGCATGCCGGTAGCGCGTCGAATGTCATCCCCTCCAGCGCCCAGATGAGCCTGAGCGTGCGGGCGCTGACGCCTGAGATTCGCCACTTGCTCGAAGCCAGGATTACCGAGCTGGTCCAGGGCCAGGCTGCCAGTTTCGGTGCTCGTGCCGAGATCGACTACCAGCATTGTCATCCGGTATTGATCAACCATCCCGAGCAAACCGCGTTCGCCCGCGAGGTCGCCCTGGGCTGGTTGGGCGAGGAGCAACTGATCGACGACCTGCGCCCCTTCACCGCAAGTGAGGACTTCGCCTTCATCCTGGAGAAGTGCCCCGGCAGCTATCTGGTGATTGGCAACGGTGAGGACGAGCGCGGCTGCCAGTTGCACAACCCCGGCTACGACTTCAATGACGCCTGCCTGCCGATCGGGGCGAGCTACTGGGTCAAGTTGGTCGAGCGTTTCCTGAGTTGAGACGCCGTATTTTCGCGCGTCAGTCTGTACGAAACAGCGTCTTTGGTCTGAAGAGGAAAATAACAATGAACAAGATGATTGCGGCTGTATCCCTGGTTTTCCTGACGGCCTCCAGCCTGGCCGGAGCGGCCGACTGGTCCGGTAAAACCTTGAAGCTGGGTGTCGATCCCACGTACCCACCGCTGGAATACAAGAACAAGGATGGCTCCCTGACCGGCTTTGGGGTCGATATCGCCGAGGCGCTCTGCGCCGAGCTGAAAACCCACTGTGTCTGGGTTGAAAGCAGCTGGGACGGGATGATCCCGGCGCTGTTGGCGCGCAAGTTCGACGCGGTCGCGTCGTCGATGACCGTGACGCCCAAGCGCCAGGAGCAGATCGCCTTTACCGACAAGGTCTCCAATGCGCCGGCGCGGCTGGTGGTCAAGCGCGGATCGGGGCTGCTGCCGACCCTTGAATCGCTCAAGGGCAAGCGCATTGGCGTGGAACAGGGCTCGACCCAGGAGGCCTTTGCCAAAGCCGTCTGGGGGACGAAGGGTGTGGACGTTCTGTCGTACCAGAATCAGGACCAGGTCTACGCCGACCTGGTGGTGGGCCGACTCGACGCTTCGCTACAAGGCGCTATTCAAGCCAGTTACGGCTTTCTCGGCACCGCGGCGGGCAAGGATTATGAGTTTGCCGGGGCGACCCTGGATGATCCGACCTTTTTCGGTGTCGGCGATGGCATCGGCTTGCGCAAGAACGATGTCGAGTTGCGCGAAGACTTGAACAAGGCCCTGGCGACGATTCTGGCCAATGGCACTTACGCGCGGATCAATAAAAAGTACTTCGATTTCGACGTCTACGGCGCGAAATAAGCCCCTCGCTACCTTGAATGGAGTGGTCATGTGGACCGCTCCGTTACAGCATCCCCTTCACCTCACCCTAATAAAAACAAGGAGAGTGAAATGCTTCTGGAAGGCTTTGGCCCGCAGATTTTGCTGGGTACCCTGGTCACACTCAAACTGGCGCTCTGGTCACTCTCGATCGCTATTCTGGCAGGGCTGCTCGGCGCCAGTTCGAAGTTATCCTCCCATCGGTTATTGCGAGCACTGGCCACCGGTTATACGACGGCGATTCGCAGCATGCCGGATCTGGTGATCATGCTGTTGCTGTTCTTCAGCCTGCAGATGTTGCTCAACCGGATGACCGATTGGTTGGGCGTCAGCCAGGTCGATATCGACCCATTCCTGGCCGGTGTCGTCACCTTGGCGTTCATTTACGGGGCCTATTTTACCGAGACGTTTCGCAGTGCCTTCCAGGCCGTTCCGGCGGGTCAGCTCGAAGCGGCGCGGGCTTATGGCATGAGCCGCTGGAACACCTTTCGCAAGGTGCTGTTCCCGCAAATGCTGCGTCACGCGCTGCCAGGCATCGGCAACAACTGGCAGGTGTTGATCAAGTCCACGGCCCTGGTCTCGATCATCGGCCTGACCGATGTGGTCAAGGCCACGCAGGATGCGGGCAAAGGCTCGCTACAGTTCTTCTACTTCACCCTGGTCGGCGGTCTGATCTACCTCGCCATTACCACCGTGTCCAACGGGGTATTGATGTGGCTTGAGCGTCGCTACTCGGTGGGTGTCAGGACGGCAGCCCTATGACCGGCATTCTCGGCGATTACTGGCAGGCTTACCTGTGGCGCGACGGGCCGTATTTTTCCGGGTTGGCGGTGACCTTGTGGTTGCTCATTCTGGCCGTGCTGATTGGCTTCTTGTTGGCGGTGCCGTTGTCGTTGGCCCGCACCAGCCGCAATCCGCTGCTGCGCCTGCCGGTCTGGGGTTACACCTACGTGTTTCGCGGTACGCCGTTGTATATCCAGCTGCTGTTCTTCTACACCGGGGTGTACAGCTTGCAGGTGATTCGATCGCAGGATTTCCTCAACGCGTTTTTCCGTGACGGCTTCAACTGCACGGTGTTGGCGTTCGGGCTCAATACCTGTGCCTACATGACCGAAATCTTCGCCGGCGCCATCAGGGCCGTTCCCCACGGTGAAGTCGAGGCCGCGCGCGCCTTCGGGATGAACCGCTTCACGCTGTATCGGCGGATTGTCCTGCCCTCGGCGTTACGCCAGGCCCTGCCGCTGTTCAGCAATGAAGTGATTCTGATGCTGCATTCCACCTCGGTGGCGTTCACCGCCACGGTGCCCGATTTGCTGAAGATTGCCCGGGATGTGAATTCGGCGACCTACGCTTCTTTCACTGCCTTTGGCATTGCCGGGGTGCTGTATGCCGGTAGCGCGTTTTTCCTGATCTGGCTGTTTCGACGTGGCGAGCTGCATTGGCTGGCCTACCTCAAACCTCGAACGCACTGACTCCAAGCGGATTGGCTCGAATGTATAAATTGATCGTTGAAGATGTGCATAAAAACTATGGCAGCCATGAAGTCCTCAAGGGTGTCTCGCTCAAGGCCGGAGCGGGTGATGTGATCAGCATCATTGGTTCTTCGGGGTCCGGAAAAAGTACCTTCCTGCGCTGTATCAACCTGCTTGAACAGCCGTCGGCGGGGCGCATCACTGTCAATGCCGAGGAACTGCTCACACGCAAGAATTCAGGGGGAGACTTGTGTGCGGCCAATCCCCGGCAGTTGCAGCGGATGCGCAGCCAGTTGTCGATGGTGTTTCAGCACTTCAATCTGTGGAGCCATATGACGGTGCTGGAGAACCTGATCGAGTGCCCGATGAGTGTGCTGGGTCTCGCCCGCAAGGAGGCCCAGGAGCGGGCGCGTCATTACCTGGCGAAGGTCGGCCTGGCGGAAAAGGTCGAGGGCCAGTATCCGGCCCATCTGTCCGGTGGCCAACAACAGCGTGTCGCCATTGCCCGTGCGCTGGCCATGGAGCCCCAGGTGATGCTGTTCGACGAACCGACTTCGGCCCTGGACCCTGAACTGGTGGGCGAGGTGCTCAAGGTCATGCAGCAGTTGGCGGAGGAAGGCCGGACGATGGTGGTGGTTACCCATGAAATGGCATTTGCCAGGCAGGTGTCGAACCATGTGGTTTTTCTGCATCAGGGGCGGATAGAGGAGCAGGGGGCTCCGAGCAGTGTCTTTGAGCAGCCTCGCAGCGAGCGGTTGCAGCAGTTTCTGGCGGGGAGTCTTAAGTAGTGATGCCGGGCAGAGCAATCAGGGGGAGTATTGGTCGGTTTCGTACGTCATCGTTCATCGCGAGCAAGCTCGGAACTTATAGCAGTACGGTGTTTTTTGTTTCCCAACAGTCGAAAAAAAGACCTTGAAACTCAAGGTCTTTTTTCAAACGAACACAAGGTGTATAGCGGGAGTGCGAGTCCCTGGTCCTCAGGCCATTCTGACTTCATTCAGCAGTTCAGGATGACGGTCCAGCACCTTGAGCAGTTTCACCAACGCCAACGAGGGTCTGGTTTTACCATTCTCATATCGAGAGAAAGCATTGATTCCCCCGCCAAAAATCTCCGCCGCCTCACGTTGATCAAGAGAGAGTTTCTTGCGTACGCTGGCAATAAATCCAGGGTCGACAATGGCTGCGTTGACCTGCTTCGAGAAAGCACGCATTTCACGCATGACGCGATCTGATTCGGTCATATCCAGGATCGATTCGGCGCACGCCGGACAGAAGTCGCCTGTCACCGCAATGATCGTGGTGGTTTCGCCCTTGTAGGTATGGGGCAGGTCACGTGTATCGTGGATCAGCTCCGCCGCGCCGCAAACAGGACATTTCATGTTCATAACTCCTTGAAGGATACGATCAGCACGTCATCGATAACCGTCAGCTTTAAATACACGTCGCCCACCTGCGTGCTGGGGCGGTACACGTCTTGCCAGATCATGTGATCGGCATGGGTCGTCATGCTCTTGTAGAAGTCCGTTGCTGTCAGCGCCGTCACGACCGCCAGCATATCTGACAGCTCTAGCCCCAACTCATTCGCGCCCGCTCGTGCGGTGTGGGTGGTGCGTACTTGTCCCGCTTCGACCAAGGCTTTGACGATGGATAGCTTGCAATGCGGGATGCGTTTTTCCATGAGACTAGATACTAACCTATTAGGTTTTTATTTGGCAACTTGGTGGGCGTTTCGGCTGCATTGGAAACCAGCTTACTCCGTAGTGATGGAGGGGGCTTTGGAGGTGTATTTCAAGATTTGAAAGGCGTTGAAATGCCCCCTTGGTCTGTCGTCACCGACCAGGGGGCAACCCCAAGCGATTGTGTGAACCTAAGCTTCCCACCCCGCGCCACTGACCGCCGCTTGCGCCAGCGGATGCATGTCGGCCCCCTGATGCTCTGTCTGCCAGGCCAGCAACTCCTTGCGCATGCCTGGCGTCCAGAACATCTGTAGATGATTACGTACGCCGAGCACGGCCTGTTGCTGGTCCGGTTCGCTGGCGAAGTACTGGGCGATCTGGTTGGCCATCTTGATCAGGTTTTCAGTGCTCATCGGCGTACCTCGGCTTTGGCTCCGGCGCCGCGTTCATGACGGCGTTCGTCAAGCAGACGTTGTTGCTCGTCGCTGAATTCCTGGTAGCGTTTTTGCCACTCGGAAGGGTGGTAGACGCGGCTGACTTCCACGGCCGTGACCTTGTACTCCGGACAGTTGGTCGCCCAGTCGGAGTTGTCGGTGGTGATGACGTTGGCCCCCGATTCCGGGAAGTGGAAGGTGGTGTACACCACGCCCGGAGCCACCCGTTCAGTGACCCGCGCACGGAGTACGGTCTGCCCCGCGCGGCTGCCGATACCGACCCAGTCACCTTCGTTGATGCCACGGCTCTCGGCGTCGCTCGGGTGGATTTCCAGGCGGTCTTCGTCGTGCCAGGCGACGTTCTCGGTACGCCGGGTCTGGGCGCCGACGTTGTACTGGCTGAGGATGCGCCCGGTGGTCAGCAGCAGGGGATAACGATTGTTGACCTTTTCCTCGGTGGGTATGTAGCCGGTGAGCATGAAACGCCCCTTGCCACGCACGAATTGATCGATGTGCATGGTCGGCGTGCCGTCCGGTGCCGCGGCGTTGCACGGCCATTGCAGGCTGCCATGGCGATCCAGTTCGGCGTAGCTGACGTTGGTGAAGGTCGGCGTCAGGCTGGCGATTTCATCCATGATTTCCGACGGGTGCTTGTAGTGCATCGGGTAGCCCAGGGCGTTGGCCAGGGCCACCGTGCCTTCCCAGTCGGCCTTGCCGCCCAGCGGCTCCATGACCTTGCGCACCCGAGAGATGCGCCGCTCGGCGTTGGTGAAGGTGCCGTCCTTTTCCAGGAACGAACTGCCCGGCAGGAACACGTGGGCGAACTTGGCGGTTTCGTTGAGAAAGATGTCCTGCACCACGATGCATTCCATGGCCGACAGCGCCGCGGTGACATGCTGGGTATTCGGGTCGCTCTGGGCAATATCTTCGCCCTGGCAGTACAGGCCCTTGAAGCTGCCGCCCAGGGCCGCCTCGAACATATTGGGAATACGCAGGCCCGGGTCGGGTTGCAGGGTGACGTTCCAGGCCTGTTCGAACTGCGCCCGTACCACTTCGTTGGAGATATGCCGGTAACCGGGCAGCTCATGGGGAAAGGAACCCATGTCGCAGGAACCCTGCACGTTGTTCTGCCCCCGCAGCGGGTTCACGCCGACACCTTCGCGACCGATGTTGCCGGTGGCCATGGCCAGGTTGGCGATGCCCATGACCGCGGTGCTGCCCTGGCTGTGCTCGGTGACGCCCAGCCCGTAGTAGATCGCCGCATTGTGGCCGCCGGCATACAGGCGGGCGGCGGCACGGATATCAGTCGCGGCGACGCCGCAGATCAGGCCGAGGACTTCCGGCGAGTTTTCCGCGCGGCTGACGAATTCGCTCCAGCGGGCGAAATCGTTGCCCTCGCAACGGGCGTCGATAAAGGCCTGGTCGAGCAGGCCTTCGGTGACGATGACGTGGGCCAGGGCGTTGAGCATGGCGACGTTGGTGCCCGGGCGCAGGGCCAGGTGCAGGTCGGCGCGGC
>Ga0302154_10000165_pt1 | contig 65203 bp, 63 predicted proteins | sample I_Bog_N2_3_FD_193507 | JGI IMG/M metagenome (GOLD analysis project Ga0302154, IMG submission 193507) | Peat permafrost microbial communities from Stordalen Mire near Abisko, Sweden - I_Bog_N2_3 | ecosystem: Environmental > Terrestrial > Soil > Wetlands > Peat | place: Sweden: Abisko, Stordalen... | reverse complement strand
GACGACAGTGCCTTCCATTTCGAAGCTGTCTTCTTTCGACATGCAGTAAAGCCCTCGGTGTCCAGTGAATGGCCCGGTGCAACTGCGCCAGGCAAAAGCGGCGTGCATTGTGCCCGAAAAAGGGGGGGCACGCCAAGGGGTTAGTACCTGCCTGGGAAATACAGTTCAATTGCGCGGGGGTTGGCGACTCAACTGAGGGTGACCCAGCGCTGGTTGATCAGCAGTTCGATCGGCCGATATTGGGTCTTGTAGCTCATCTTCTTGCAGTTCTTGATCCAATAGCCGAGGTAGACCGCCTCCAGCCCCAGCCGCTGCGCTTCGCCGATCTGCCAGAGGATAGCGTAGCGCCCCAGGCTGCGACGCTCCTCAGCGGGCTCGTAGAAGGTGTAGACCGCCGACAAGCCGTTGGGCAGCAGGTCGGTGACGGCGACGGCCAGCAGGCGTCCTTCCAGGCGGAATTCATAGAAACGTGAGAACGGCAGGTCGCGCACCAGAAAAGTGGAAAACTGGTCGCGACTGGGTGGGAACATGTCGCCATCGGCATGGCGTTGTTCGATGTAGCGTTGGTACAGGTCGAAGTATTCCTCGCTGAACCCCGGCTTGACGGCCTTGACCTTGAGCTCGGCGTTGCGCTTGAAGATGCGTTTCTGCTGGCGATCGGGCTGGAACTGCGCCACGGGGATCCGCGCCGGCACGCAGGCGTTGCAGTTCTGGCAGTGGGGCCGGTACAGGTGGTCGCCGCTACGGCGGAAACCCATTTCCGACAGGTCTGCGTAGACATGCACGTCCATGGGCTGGCTAGGGTCGAGGAACAGCGTGGTGGCCTGCTCTTCGGGCAGATAACTGCAAGAGTGGGGTTGAGTGGCATAGAACTTCAAGCGCGCCAGCTCGGTCATGATCGACCCTCGGAATAAGCTTTCAATTGCGTTGAATCAAGTGTAAGCCAGCCTGGGAAAAGACGCCTAGGCGCTGTGTGAAGGTTACCTGATTGGAGTAGGTCAGGGCAGCCAGGTCGCGCTGTTGGGCTGGTCCAGGTGTTCGCCCAGGTAGCGGGCGAAGTCATCGCGGGGAATGGCCCGGGCGCCGAGGCTATGCAGGTGATCGGTGGGCATCTGGCAGTCGATCAGGACGAATCCCGAGGCCTTGAGGTGCCGGACCAGGGTGGCGAAACCGAATTTCGAAGCGTTGTCGGCACGGCTGAACATGGATTCGCCGAAAAACAACTGGCCCATTGCCAGGCCGTAGAGGCCGCCCACCAACTCATCGTTGTCCCAGACCTCCACCGAGTGGGCGAAACCGCGTTCATGCAGTTGCAGATAGGCGGTTTGCATGGATTCGGTGATCCAGGTGCCGTCGGCATAGGTGCGTGGCGCGGCGCAGGCGCTGATCACGGCGGCGAAATCCCGATCGAAGGTGACCTGGTAGCGTTGCTGGCGCAACAGCTTGTTCAGGCTGCGGGAGACATGCAATTCATCGGGAAACAGCACGGTGCGCGGGTCCGGCGACCACCAGAGGATCGGCTGGCCTTCGGAAAACCAGGGAAAGCAGCCATGGCGATAGGCCTGGATCAGCCGATCGGCGGACAGATCGCCGCCGGCGGCCAGCAGGCCGTTGGGTTCGCGCATGGCCTTGGCCAGGGGCGGGAAGGTCAGGGAGTTGCGTTGTAACCAGGTCAGCATCAGTTGTCGTCCAGAAACTTCTCGGCGTCCAGCGCCGCCATGCAGCCGGCGCCGGCCGAGGTGACGGCCTGGCGATAGACATGGTCGGCGACATCGCCCGCGGCGAATACCCCGGGGATTTCCGTCGCCGTGGCATTGCCCTCGCTGCCGCCCTGTACCCGCAAATAGCCGTTGTGCATGCTCAACTGGCCCTGGAACAGATCGGTATTTGGTTTGTGACCGATGGCGATAAACACCCCGGTCAGTGGCAGTTCGCGGGTCTCGCCGGTGTCGCTGTGGCGCAGGCGGGCGCCGGTGACGCCGCTGGCATCGCCGAGCACTTCATCGAGGTTCTCGTTCCAGTGCAGGCGGATATTGCCGTTGGCGGCTTTCTCGAACAGCTTGTCCTGGAGGATCTTCTCCGAGCGCAGCTTGTCGCGGCGATGCACCAGGTGCACCTCCTTGGCGATATTGGCCAGGTAGAGGGCTTCTTCGACTGCGGTATTGCCGCCGCCGACCACCGCCACCACCTGGTTGCGGTAGAAAAAACCGTCACAGGTCGCGCAGGCCGAGACACCCTTGCCGGCAAAGGCCTCCTCGGACGGCAAGCCGAGGTACTGCGCCGAGGCACCGGTGGCGATAATCAAGGCGTCGCAGGTATAGATACCGCTGTCGCCCTCGAGGATAAACGGTCGTTGCTGCAACTTGGCGGTGTGAATGTGGTCATAGACGATCTCGGTGTCGAAACGCTCGGCGTGTTTTTGCATGCGCTCCATCAGCACCGGGCCGGTCAGGCCTTCGACGTCGCCGGGCCAGTTGTCGACTTCGATGGTGGTGGTCAATTGACCACCGGCTTGCAGGCCGGTAATGACCAAAGGCTTGAGGTTGGCGCGGGCGGCATAAACCGCTGCACTGTAACCGGCAGGGCCGGAACCCAGGATGATCAGGCGTGAATGCTTGGTTGCGCTCATAAAACACCTCATAAGCCTTTGTCACAAAAGAGAATGCGTGCTCAAATTGAACCGCGTGAAAAGTGCTGTCGGTTATGCTACACCCATGCGGTGACAGCGTGGCATCGGGCGGACAAATCCGTACAATGCCGGTTATGTAATGAAGCAGTGAATCATTTTGAAGAAATCCACCGCCACACCCTCTAAAGCAGTCGTTCCGCTCTGGCGGCAGCAGCTGCATTATCGCCTCAAGGAAGGTGCGCTGATTGCTATCGGCGCGTTGTGCCTGTTCCTGATGATGGCCTTGCTGACCTATGGCAAGGACGATCCCGGCTGGAGCCACAACAGCAAGATCGACAACGTGCAGAACTTCGGCGGTCCCGCCGGCTCCTACAGCGCCGACATCCTGTTCATGGTGCTGGGTTATTTCGCCTATGTGTTCCCCTTGCTGCTGGCGATCAAGACCTACCAGATCTTCCGCCAGCGCCACGAGCCCTGGCAATGGAGCGGCTGGCTGTTTTCCTGGCGGCTGATCGGCCTGGTGTTCCTGGTGCTGTCCGGGGCCGCGCTGGCCCATATCCATTTCCACCAGCCCTTCGGCCTGCCGGCAGGGGCGGGCGGTGCCCTGGGCGAAAGCCTCGGCAACCTGGCGAAAAACGCCCTGAATATCCAGGGCAGCACGCTGCTGTTCATCGCCCTGTTCCTGTTCGGCCTGACGGTGTTCACCGACCTGTCCTGGTTCAAGGTCATGGACGTCACCGGCAAGATCACCCTGGACCTGTTCGAACTGTTCCAGGGCGCGATGAATCGCTGGTGGTCGTCCCGGGTCGAGCGCAAGCAACTGGTGGCGCAACTGCGTGAGGTCGACGACCGCGTTCACGAAGTGGTGGCGCCGAGCGTTCCCGACAAGCGCGAGCAGGCCAAGGTCAAGGAGCGCCTGATCGAACGCGAGCAGGCCCTCAGCAAGCACATGTCCGAGCGCGAGAAGCAGATCCCGCCAGTGATTGCCCCTGCACCCGTGAAGCCGGTGCAGCAGAGCAAGCGCGTGGAGAAAGAGAAACAGGCGCCGTTGTTTGTCGACAGCGCCGTGGAGGGCACCTTGCCGCCGATCTCGATCCTCGATCCGGCGGAAAAGAAGCAGCTCAACTACTCGCCGGAATCCCTGGCGGCCGTCGGCCACCTGCTGGAAATCAAGCTCAAGGAATTCGGTGTCGAAGTCTCGGTGGACTCCATCCACCCGGGCCCGGTGATCACCCGCTACGAGATCCAGCCAGCGGCGGGGGTCAAGGTCAGCCGGATCTCCAACCTGGCCAAGGACCTGGCGCGCTCGCTCGCGGTCACCAGCGTGCGGGTGGTGGAAGTCATCCCCGGCAAGACCACCGTGGGTATCGAGATCCCCAACGAGGACCGCCAGATCGTGCGTTTCTCCGAAGTGCTCTCGACCCCGGAATACGACGACGCGAAATCCCCGGTCACCCTGGCCCTGGGGCACGATATCGGCGGCAAGCCGGTCATCACCGACCTGGCGAAGATGCCCCACCTGCTGGTGGCCGGTACCACCGGTTCCGGTAAGTCGGTGGGCGTGAACGCGATGATCCTGTCGATCCTGTTCAAGTCCGGCCCGGAAGACGCCAAGCTGATCATGATCGACCCGAAAATGCTCGAACTGTCGATCTACGAAGGCATTCCGCACCTGCTTTGCCCGGTGGTCACCGACATGAAGGACGCCGCCAACGCCCTGCGCTGGAGCGTCGCCGAGATGGAGCGGCGCTACAAGCTGATGGCCAAGATGGGCGTACGTAACCTGTCGGGCTTCAACCACAAGGTCAAGGAAGCCCAGGACGCCGGCACGCCGCTGACCGACCCGCTGTACAACCGCGAAAGCATTCACGATGAAGCGCCGTTGCTGGTGAAACTGCCGACCATCGTCGTGGTGGTCGACGAATTCGCCGACATGATGATGATCGTCGGCAAGAAGGTCGAAGAACTGATCGCCCGGATCGCCCAGAAAGCCCGGGCCGCCGGTATCCACCTGATCCTCGCGACCCAGCGGCCGTCGGTGGACGTGATCACCGGCCTGATCAAGGCCAACATCCCGACCCGCATGGCGTTCCAGGTGTCGAGCAAGATCGACTCGCGGACCATCATCGACCAGGGCGGCGCCGAGCAATTGCTCGGTCACGGTGACATGCTCTACATGCCGCCGGGCACCAGCCTGCCGATTCGTGTGCACGGCGCCTTTGTCTCCGACGATGAGGTCCACCGCGTGGTGGAGGCCTGGAAACTGCGTGGCGCGCCGGAATACAACGACGACATCCTCAATGGCGTCGAAGAGGCCGGCAGCGGCTTCGACGGCGGCGGCAGTGGTGGCGACAGCGACGATGCCGAAACCGACGCGCTCTACGACGAAGCCGTACAGTTCGTGCTGGAAAGCCGTCGGGCCTCGATTTCCGCGGTGCAACGCAAACTGAAGATCGGCTACAACCGGGCCGCCCGCATGATCGAGTCCATGGAAATGGCCGGGGTCGTGACCGCCATGAACACCAACGGCTCGCGTGAAGTGCTCGCCCCCGGGCCGTCGCGCGACTGATCCGTGCCGCGTGGAGTCACGCGGCGCGCCCTTTCAACGAGTTCAATGAGGATTCCCATGCGTTTTATCCGCATGCTGTTGCTGCCGGTTCTGGCCCTGACCACGCTGTCGGCCCACGCCGATCCGAAGGACGTGGCGCGTTTGACCCAATTGCTCGAAAAGTCCCAGACCCTGACCGCGCGCTTCTCGCAGTTGACCCTGGACGGCGGCGGTACCCAGTTGCAGGAAACCGCTGGCGAGATGAGCCTCCAACGCCCGGGCCTGTTCTACTGGCACACCGATGCGCCGCAGGAACAGACCATGATCTCCGATGGCCAGAAGGTCACCCTCTGGGACCCGGACCTGGAACAGGTCACCATCAAGAAGCTCGACCTGCGCCTGACCCAGACCCCGGCGTTGTTGCTCTCCGGTGATGTCTCCAAGATCAGCGAAAGCTTCGATATCAGTGCCAAGGAAGCCGGCGGGGTGATCGACTTCGTCCTCAAGCCGAAAACCAAGGACACCCTGTTCGACAGCCTGCGCCTGTCGTTCCGCAACGGCCTGATCAATGACATGCAACTGGTCGACAGCGTCGGCCAGCGCACCAACCTGCTGTTCACCGGGGTCACGGCCAATGCACCCATCGACGCCGCCAAGTTCAAGTTCGTCATCCCCAAGGGTGCGGACGTGATCCAGGAATAAGAGGTTTCAGACACCCGCCATGGACCTGTTCAGCCGTGCCCCGATTGCCCAGCCCCTGGCCGCCCGTTTACGCGCGACCAACCTGGATGAGTACGTCGGCCAGGAGCACCTGCTGGCTCGTGGCAAGCCGTTGCGCGAAGCCCTGGAGCAGGGCGCGCTGCATTCGATGATCTTCTGGGGCCCGCCGGGCGTGGGCAAGACCACCCTGGCGCGGCTGCTGGCGGAAGTCTCGGACGCTCACTTCGAAACCGTCTCGGCGGTGCTGGCCGGGGTCAAGGAGATCCGCCAGGCGGTGGAAATCGCCAAGCAGCAGGCCGGGCAGTACGGCAAGCGCACCATCCTGTTCGTCGACGAAGTGCACCGCTTCAACAAGTCCCAACAGGATGCGTTCCTGCCCTACGTGGAAGACGGCACGCTGATCTTTATCGGCGCCACCACCGAAAACCCCTCGTTCGAACTGAACAACGCCTTGCTCTCCCGGGCGCGGGTCTATGTGCTGAAAAGCCTCGACGAAGCGGCGTTGAACAAGCTGGTGCAGCGCGCCCTGAGCGAAGAACGCGGCCTCGGCAAGCGCCAGCTGAGCCTGGGCGAGGAAGGCTTCAAGATGCTGCTGTCGGCTGCCGATGGCGATGGCCGGCGGCTGCTCAACCTGCTGGAAAACGCCTCGGACCTGGCTGAAGACGGCGAAGAGATCGGCGTCGAGCTGCTGCAAAGCCTGCTGGGCGATACCCGTCGGCGTTTCGACAAGGGCGGCGAGGCGTTCTACGACCAGATTTCCGCCTTGCACAAATCGGTGCGCGGCTCCAATCCCGATGGTGCCCTGTACTGGTTCGCGCGCATGCTTGATGGCGGTTGCGACCCGCTCTACCTGGCCCGCCGGGTGGTGCGCATGGCCAGCGAAGATATCGGCAACGCCGATCCACGGGCCTTGAGCCTGTGCCTGGCGGCCTGGGATGTGCAGGAACGTCTCGGCAGCCCGGAAGGCGAATTGGCGGTGGCCCAGGCCATCACCTACCTGGCTTGCGCGCCGAAAAGCAACGCCGTCTACATGGGCTTCAAGGCCGCCATGCGCAGCGCCGCCGAACATGGCTCGCTGGAAGTGCCGCTGCACTTGCGCAACGCACCGACCAAGCTGATGAAACAGTTGGGCTACGGCGACGAATACCGCTACGCCCATGACGAACCCGACGCCTACGCGGCGGGTGAGGATTATTTCCCCGAAGAACTGGAGCCCCAGCCCTTCTACCAGCCGGTGCCACGCGGGCTGGAATTGAAGATCGGCGAAAAGCTCAACCACCTGGCGGCTCTTGACCGCAACAGCCCGAAACAACGGAGAAAGCCTTGATCCGCACCGTTCTTGCCGTCTCTTTCGCCGGGATTATCGGCACCCTGGTGCGCTTCGCCACCGGCAATCTGATCAACGCCAATTGGCCACGGCACTTCTATACCGCGACATTGGCCGTTAATATCGTGGGCTGCCTGGTGATTGGCGTGCTCTACGGCCTGTTTTTGCTGCGTCCCGAGGTGCCGATTGAGATCCGCGCCGGTTTGATCGTGGGATTTGTTGGCGGCCTGACCACATTTTCATCCTTTTCACTGGATACGGTGCGCCTGCTGGAAAGCGGGCAGGTGCTTATTGCCCTGGGCTATGCGGCCCTCAGCGTATTCGGCGGGCTGCTCGCGACCTGGGCCGGCCTGTCCTTGACCAAACTCTGATAACGAGAAACCGACATGCTCGATTCCAAACTGTTACGTAGCAACCTTCAGGACGTAGCGGATCGCCTGGCCTCCCGTGGCTTCAGCCTCGATGTCGCCCGCATCGAAGCGCTGGAAAACCAGCGCAAGGTGGTGCAGACCCGCACCGAACAATTGCAGGCCGAGCGCAATGCGGTTTCCAAGAGTATCGGTCAGGCCAAGCAACGCGGCGAAGACATCGCGCCGTTGATGGCCAGTGTCGAAACCATGGGCTCCGAGCTGAGCGAAGGCAAGGTTGCGCTGGACGCGATCCAGGCCGATCTGGACTCGATCCTGCTGAGCCTGCCGAACCTGCCCGATGAGTCCGTGCCGGTTGGCGCCGACGAAGAAGGCAACGTCGAAGTGCGCCGCTGGGGCACGCCGACCGCTTTCGATTTCCCGATCCAGGACCATGTTGCCCTGGGCGAGAAGTTCGGCTGGCTGGACTTTGAAACCGCCGCCAAGCTGTCCGGCGCCCGTTTCGCCCTGCTGCGCGGTCCGATTGCCCGCCTGCACCGCGCCCTGGCGCAGTTCATGATCAACCTGCATATCAACGAGCACGGCTACGAAGAGGCCTACACGCCTTATCTGGTCCAGGCCCCGGCCCTGCAGGGCACCGGCCAGCTGCCGAAGTTCGAGGAAGACCTGTTCAAGATCAGCCGCGAAGGCGAGGCCGACCTGTACCTGATCCCGACCGCCGAAGTGTCGTTGACCAATATTGTTTCCGGCGAAATCGTCGACTCGAAACTGCTGCCGCTGAAGTTCGTCGCCCACACCCCGTGCTTCCGCAGTGAAGCCGGTGCGTCGGGTCGGGACACCCGCGGCATGATCCGCCAGCACCAGTTCGACAAGGTCGAGATGGTCCAGATCGTCGAGCCGTCGACCTCCATGCAAGCCCTGGAAGGCCTGACCGCCAACGCCGAGAAGGTCCTGCAACTGCTGGAGCTGCCGTACCGCGTTCTGGCGCTGTGCACCGGCGACATGGGTTTCAGCGCCGTGAAGACCTACGACCTGGAAGTCTGGGTGCCGAGCCAGGACAAATACCGTGAAATCTCGTCGTGCTCCAACTGCGGCGATTTCCAGGCCCGTCGCATGCAGGCGCGTTTCCGCAACCCGGAAACCGGCAAGCCCGAGCTGGTACACACCCTGAACGGTTCCGGCCTGGCCGTGGGCCGTACGCTGGTGGCGGTGCTGGAAAACTACCAGCAGGCCGACGGTTCGATCCGTGTGCCGGAAGTGCTCAAGCCCTACATGGGTGGCATCGAGGTCATCGGCTAAATGGAATTTCTGCCGCTGTTCCACAACCTGCGCGGCCGCCGTGTGCTGGTGGTCGGCGGGGGGGAGATTGCCTTGCGCAAATCCCGCCTGCTGGCCGATGCCGGCGCGGTGCTGCGGGTGGTCGCGCCCGAGGTCGAGGGCCAGCTGAGTGAGCTGGTCAGTGGCAGCGGCGGTGAATTGCTGTTGCGTGGTTACCTTGAGTCCGACCTCGACGGTTGCGGGCTGATCATTGCCGCCACCGATGACGAGCCGCTCAATGCCCAGGTCTCGGCGGATGCCCATCGGCGCTGCGTGCCGGTCAATGTGGTGGATGCGCCGGCCTTGTGCAGCGTGATCTTCCCGGCGATTGTCGACCGTTCGCCGCTGATTATTGCGGTGTCCAGCGGTGGCGATGCGCCGGTGCTGGCGCGCTTGATCCGGGCCAAGCTGGAAACCTGGATTCCTTCGACCTACGGCCAGTTGGCCGGTTTGGCGGCGCGTTTCCGGACCCAGGTCAAAGGCCTGTTTCCGGCTGTGCAGCAGCGCCGGGCGTTCTGGGAAGAAGTGTTCCAGGGCCCGATTGCCGACCGGCAGCTGGCCGGGCAGGGCGCTGAAGCCGAGCGCCTGCTGCTGGAGAAGATCAACGGTGCGCCGCCGAATGCGCCGGGTGAGGTGTATCTGGTGGGGGCGGGGCCGGGTGATCCGGACCTGCTGACCTTCCGTGCCTTGCGCTTGATGCAGCAAGCGGACGTGGTGCTGTATGACCGTCTGGTGGCGCCGGCGATTCTGGAACTGTGCCGCCGTGATGCGGACCGGATCTATGTCGGCAAGCGTCGCGCCGATCACGCCGTGCCTCAGGATCAGATCAACCAACAGTTGGTGGATCTGGCGAAACAGGGCAAGCGAGTGCTGCGTTTGAAGGGCGGCGATCCGTTTATCTTCGGCCGTGGCGGCGAAGAGATCGAGGAGCTGGCGGCCCAGGGTATTCCGTTCCAGGTGGTGCCGGGGATCACGGCGGCCAGCGGTTGCTCGGCGTATGCCGGGATTCCGTTGACCCATCGCGATTACGCGCAGTCGGTGCGGTTTGTCACCGGGCATTTGAAGGACGGTTCCACGGACCTGCCATGGGTGGATCTGGTGGCGCCGGGTCAGACGTTGGTGTTCTACATGGGGTTGGTTGGCTTACCGGTGATCTGTGAGCAGTTGATTGCCCATGGGCGTTCGGCGCAGACCCCGGCGGCGTTGATCCAGCAGGGCACCACGTCGAATCAGCGGGTGTTTACCGGGACCTTGGCCAACTTGCCGCAACTGGTGGCGGAGCATGAAGTGCATGCGCCGACACTGGTGATTGTCGGAGAGGTAGTCCAGCTTCGCGAGAAACTGGCCTGGTTCGAAGGCGCGCAATCCCAGGTTTGATGCAAATCCCTACTGTGGGATCTGGGCCTGACGATATCTAAAGTGCGGTGTCGAGCACAATTTTGTGCACGACATCAACCTGTAGGAGCAGGGCTTGCCCGCGAAGCTTTTGGCGGCTTCAAGGGCCTCTTCGCAGCGGTGCGGCGTCCCGACAAGCCTTGCTCCTACAGTTTTGCGGTGTGTTAGAGGTCGCGCCAGACACCACGGCCGACCAGTTTTTCCCGATCATGGCCTTTCATGAAATCCTGCTCCGGTCCCTTGGGCACAATCCCGGTCGGATTGATGGTCCGGTGACTGGCGTAGTAATGCCCCTTGATATGGGCAAAATCCACCGTCTCGGCCACGCCCGGCCATTGATACAGCTCCCGTAGCCAGTTCGACAGGCTCGGATAATCGGCAATCCGCCGCAGATTGCATTTGAAGTGGCCGTAGTACACCGCGTCAAAACGAATCAGCGTGGTGAACAGCCGTATATCCGCTTCAGTCAGGTATTCCCCCGCCAGATAACGGTTCTCCGCCAGATGGCGCTCCAACTGCTCCAACTCGCCGAACACATCATCAAAGGCCGCTTCATAAGCCGTCTGTGACGTCGCAAACCCCGCTCGATAAACACCGTTGTTCACCGCCGGATAGATGCGCTCGTTCCAGCTGTCGATCTGCGGGTGCAAGGCTTCGGGATAGAAATCCAGCTGATTGCCGGTCAGCCCATTGAACGCGCTGTTGAACATCCGGATGATTTCCGAGGATTCATTACTGACGATGCGTTGCAACTGCTTGTCCCACAGCACCGGCACGGTGACGCGGCCGGTGTAGTCGGCGGTATCGGCGGTATAGCGCTGGTGCATGAAGGCGTGGTGATCGAGCTTGTCGCCACTGGAGCCATGGGCCTTGTCGAAGGTCCAGCCATTTTCCAGCATCAGCCAACTGACCACCGACACATCGATCAGGCTTTCCAGGCCCTTGAGCTTGCGCAGGATCAGGGTGCGGTGGGCCCAGGGGCAGGCCAGGGAGACATAGAGGTGATAACGCCCGGCTTCGGCCTTGAAACCGCCTTCGCCGCTGGGGCCGGGCCTGCCGTCGGCGGTCAGCCAGTTGCGGCGTTGCGCCTGTTCGCGCTGGAAGGCGCCGTCTTTGCTGCTTTTGTACCACTGGTCATGCCAGCGGCCGTCGATCAAAAGGCCCATCGGAAACTCCTCGGCAAGTGTGCATTGGAGTTCAGTCTAAAGGCCTTCGTTCGAAAAAATAGCGCAAACCCTGGGGGTTAATGATCGATCAGATCGATCTATCCCGAGCATCCCAGTAACGGCGGGCCTGTTCGAAGGCCTGTTCGCGCGGTGTGCCAAGACCGCGCAGGGCCAGGGCCATGGTGGAGATCAGGGCCAGTTGCGGGTAGCTGTCCTCTACGTCGCCGCGCCAGACTGCCTTGAGGTGTTCGGGCTCCAGGGTCGCAGGTTTCACATGACGCTGCTCGGACAGCGCCGGCCATTCCTCATCCCAGCTTTCGCCGCCGGTGGTGCCGTAGAGATGGCTGCTGCTGTCCGGGTTGACCTCGATTTCGCCGCCGTCGCCCTTGATCACGATCACCGTGTCGCCCAGCAGGCCGCTGGCGTCGCGATGCACCGCCTGGTAGCCGGGGTGGAAGATGCTTTGCAGGCCACAGCGCGCGCCCAGCGGGTTGAGCAATCGCGCCAGGGAATGGATCGGCGAACGCAGGCCGAGGATGTTGCGCAGGTCGATCATCCGCTGCAACGGTGCGGCCCAATCGCCCAGGGGCATAAAGGCGATATTGCCCTGGCCGATCGCCTGTTCGACGGCCACCCAGTCGCGGCACAGCGGAATCTGCAGGGTCTCGAGTAACTGTTCTGTATAGAGACGGCCGGCGGTATGGGCGCCGCCGCCGTGCATGAAGATCCTGATGCCGTTCTGTGCCAGGCACTTGGCGGCCAGCAGGTACCAGGGCAGGTGACGCTTTTTGCCGGCGTAGCTCGGCCAATCCAGGTCGATCGCCAGTTTCGGCGCCTGCAAGCGTTCGCGCAGGGCTTCGGTGAAACCGGCCAGTTCCTCCGGGCTTTCTTCCTTGTGGCGCAACAGCATCAGGAAAGCACCGAGCTGGGTGTCTTCGACCTTGCCGTCCAGCAGCATGCCCATGGCCTCGCGGGCTTCTTCGCGGGTCAGGTTGCGGGCGCCACGCTTGCCCTTGCCGAGGATGCGGACGAACTGGGCGAACGGGTGCTCGGCGGGCGTTTCGATGATCAACGGCGTGTACTCGGTCATAAGCAGTTCGTCGGTTTGGGCAGGCCCGCCAGCTTGGCGGCGAGTTTGGCGGGAGTGCCTTTGAACAAGCGGTTGAGGTGCAGGCTGTTGCCCTTGTCGGTGCCCAGCTTCAAGGCGGTGTATTTGATCAGCGGGCGGGTCGCGGGGGAGAGGTCGAACTCGCGGTAGAAACCCCGCAGCAGTTCAAGAATTTCCCAGTGCTCGGGGCTCAGCTCCAGTTCCTCGCGCGTGGCGAGGGCGGCCGCGACTTCCGGCGACCAGTCGTTCAGTTCCACCAGGTAGCCGTCCTTGTCCAGGGCGATGGCCTGTCCGTTCACCGTCAATGTGTTCATAGCCAGGTATTGACCTTGTCGTAGCGGATCGACAGTTCGACAAATGCCGGGTAGTCGACGCTGGTGGCCCAGGTCGGGCATTCCAGGCCACGGGCTTGCAGGTCTTCGTCGAGCAGGAACAGGCGCAGGTCTTCGCTGCGTTCTTCCAGCGCTTCAAGCGGCAGGCTGCGCGGTTGCACGGCATGCACCGCGTCGCCGCAGAGCAGCAGCGCATCCTCGCTGCCCAGCAGACGCAGACAACTGCCCAGGCGGCTGTCGGTAAAAGGGGAGTGGGACAACACATGCAAGGTCGACATCAGAGGGTGATCACCTGGTCATAACGGTTAACAAGCGCACTGAGCTCTTCAGCCGTGAGCACCTCAAGGTCTTCGCCGGCGACCTGGGTCGGGAAAATCCCGCGGTCGGCCAGGCTGTCGGCGCAGGCGTACAGCTCGTCGATGCCGAACAGCGACAGGGCCTGGAGATTGGCGGTCAGGTCTTTCTGCTGCAGGGCCTTGGCGTTCTGCCCGGGCATCAACTGGAACACGCCGTCGTCCATGAACAGCAGGCCGATGGGCAGATCGAAGGCGCCGCCGGCCAGCACGATATCCAGTGCTTCACGGGCGGCGGGGCCGGACCAGGGCGCCTGGCGGCTGATAATCAACAGGGACTTGGGCATTTCAAGGCCCTCCAAAACAGATCAAGCGGTCGGCGGTTTGCACCGCATCGTGCAACTGGCCCAGGCCGGACAAGGCCCAGGGCGCGCTCAGATTGACCGCCGAGCGTTGATAGCGCTGGGCTTCTTCGTCGTTCAGCACACCACGGCGCAAGGCCGCGGCGATGCAGACCACGCCGTCGAGCTGGTGTTCGCTGACGAAATCCGCCCACTGCCGGGGCAGGTCCTGCTCGTCCTGGGGCGTGACCACGCTGCTCGACGCGCTGTGCACGCCGTCCTGATAAAAGAACAGCCGCACAATCTCATGCCCACCGGCGAGCGCGGCCTGGGCGAACAGCAGGGCACGGCGGGAGGAGGGCGCGTGGGGCGCGGAAAACAGCGCAATGGCAAACTTCATGGGGGACTCTGTCAGCAAACCTGCCGTCATGATAAAGCCAGAACCCCCAAGAAGCTAAATCGCGGGCAAGAAAAAGCCCGCCGAAGCGGGCTTTTTGCCTAACAGCTGCGATCAATCATCGCGGCCCATGATGCCGAAGATCTGCAACAGGCTGATAAACAGGTTGTAGATCGACACATACAGGCTGATGGTCGCCATGATGTAGTTGCGTTCCCCGCCCTGGATGATGGCGCTGGTCTGGAAGAGGATGCAGACCGAGGAGAACAGCACGAAACCGGCGCTGATCGCCAGCTGCAGGCCACTGATGTGGAAGAACATGCTGGCCAGGGTCGCGCCCAGCAGGACGAAGAAACCGACGGTGATGAAACCGCTGAGGAAGCTCATGTCCTTGCGGGTGATCAGCACGTAGGCCGAGAGGCCGCCGAAGACCAGTGCGGTCATGGCGAAGGCCGAGCTGACCACTTCAGCGCCGCCCTGCATACCCAGGTAACGGTTGAGGATCGGGCCGAGCAGGTAGCCCATGAAACCGGTGAGGGCGAAGGTGGAAACCAGGCCCCAGGCCGAGTCACGGAGTTTGTTGGTGAGGAAGAACAGTCCGTAGAAACCGATCAGCACCACGAACACGTTCGGGTAGCCGACGTGCATCTGCTGGGAGATGAAGGCCATCAGGCCACTGAAGGCGAGGGTGAGGGCCAGAAGGCTGTAGGTGTTGCGCAGGACGCGGCTAACTTCTAGCTGCTCAGCCTGCACGCTGTTAACGGCGTAATCCTGTTCGCGCATGGCGACACTCCTTCGGGTTTGAAATGTTCAGTCTCAAAGATCATACCAGAGGCTCTGTAACAAGCTATCACGAGAGTTTGACAGTGTGTTTCATTCCGGTATTATGGCGCCCGCAGTACATAGGAGGTGTGGCCGAGTGGTTTAAGGCAGCAGTCTTGAAAACTGCCGACTGTAACAGGTCCCAGAGTTCGAATCTCTGCGCCTCCGCCATATCGCGATACCTCAAAGCCCCGGAATCCGGGGCTTTGTCGTTTCTGGCGCGAGGGTTTTTGGTGTCGGCGCAAACCGTAGGCGTTGCGTAACCTGCCGATTTATCGTGGCTTCATGGCAGACAAGACGATTGATTCAACCAGGGGCTGAGTGGCGACGTTCCTGTGCTCGTCTGGCGTATTCCCCGAGTTGTGGAGGCGCGGGCCATTGTCGCCCATCAAGATATCGCCATCCTTCAGAATCCTGAACGCCCAGATTTCTGGCCATGCCTCTCTTCCCTGCTCATCCAGCGTGTGCTTGCGAAGCACCACGCGTCCGAAGGTCCCATTCCCCTCATTTGCATAGACCAGGTTGGCTCTGACTAGACCAAAGGGGCCTTCAATCTGGAAGTAGCTCCCCGAGGGAACGGAAAAGCTCACGCCAAACCGGCTCTCCGCGGATTTGAAAAGGCCGGAAATACGCTCTCGCAACCCATCGGTGTATTTGTTTACTTGCTCAATGTCCTGGACAACATGACCGATTCCGCTCAGGGATTCTTCGGTATAGGCAGAAAACAACATGGCCCGGCTCCTTGGATGATGGGAGCCGCATTATGCCGGTCAGCGAGTGCCTTATTGATGTCCTGGCTCATGGGTAGTGCAACACCGTGACACCATTCGTCGCCTGTAAAAAACTGGCGCGCAGTGCACGAGCTGTCTGGCTTGCGGCTTGCAGAGGACGCTCGTAGCAGCCCCAGAACGACGTAATTCTGACGCGGCAGCAATCCAATCAATGCTTCAGGACTCCAGCGATACGCTTGGTCAGTCACCGGGAGATGTACCGTGTCAACTCTCAATGAAATCGCAGCGAACCACGCGAGAATGGCCAAGGCAAAGGAAGAAGAGTCGACCGGACTGAGTGAGCTACACCTCCAGATAGTGTGTAGCTTCGAAATCCCATCCAGTGAAGTTCAACAGCACATGCCACTGCACCTCATCTCCGCAGCGCAGGATAATCAGCTCGGACAGGCAGCCAGCTGTTTGCTCTGACTGCGTCGACCTTGCCAACCGGCGCGCCAGCTTCTGGCTTGCCGATCAAAACAGCTGCCTGGTGGGTTGGCTTTGGGTTGGCCTGTCCTTCGATATCGCGGTAGACCTGCTTACCGCTCCAGAAGCTCAGGGAGTTTGGCAACAACCTTGATCTCGACATCGAAGCCATACAGCCAAGTGACGCCAACCGCCGTCAAAGTGGGAAAAGGCGCTTCGCCCCAATACTCCGGTACCACTTCCCACACCTCCTCGAAGATCTTCTGCGGCTCTACCATGAACACCGTCACGTCCTGAACATCATCGAAGGTGCAACCGGCCGCGGCCAGTACAGCATTGAGATTCTCGAAAGCGCGGCGAACCTGAGTCTTGAGTTCTGGCTCGGGCGATCCATCTTCACGGCTGCCCACCTGGCCCGAGACAAAGAGCAAGCCACCGGCACGCACCGCGGCTGAATAACGGTTGCGCTCATAAAGCGCCTGGCGGCCTGCGGGAAATACCACATCGCGTTGATTCATCTGAAAACTCCATGGATTGGGAAACGATCTGGTCACTCTATGTCGCTTGCTCCCCCTCAATAAACAGGCAATGCTGGTGAGGATTGTCAGCGATTACCAAACAATGAGGAGCACCATGGATCGCTTCGATGCCATGCAAGCTTTCGCACGGGTAGTGGAAACCGGCAGCTTTACCCAGGCCGCCCACACCCTGCATATGAGCAAAACCACCGTTAGCCAACTGGTCCAGCAGTTGGAAGCACGCTTGCGTGTGAAGCTGCTCAATCGCACCACGCGCAAGGTGAACGTGACCTCCGATGGCGCGGCCTACTATGAGCGTGTGCAATATCTGCTGGCGGCGCTGGATGATGCCGAAACGGCACTGTCCAGTGCTGCCGCCGTGCCCCGTGGACGCTTGCGGGTGGACGTGCCGAGTCCACTGGCGCGACTGCTGCTGATCCCCGCGCTGCCGGCGTTTCAAGAGCGTTACCCGGATATCCAGTTGGACCTGGGCGTCAGCGACCGTCAGGTCAGCCTCATCGATGAAAGTGTCGATTGTGTGATCCGTGGGGGGGAGATCACCGACACCTCGCTGATTGCGCGACATATCGCCGACTTGCCGCTGGGCGTATACGCCGCGCCCGGCTATCTGGCGCGATTTGGCTTGCCGGCGCATCCCCGTGAGTTGCAAGAGGGAGAGCACCATGTGGTGGGGTATCGCTGGGCGCGAACGGGCAAGGCGCTTCCTTATGTCATGAAGCGCATGGGCGAGCAGTTGGAAGTGCGCGGACGGCATATGCTCGCCGTGGACGATGGTAATGCGTATCTGGCCGCCGGGCAGGCTGGCTTGGGGATATTGTGGCTACCACGCTATATGGCAGCCCAATCATTGGCGAACGGTGAACTGGTAGCGCTGTTCGAGGACTGGGATATGACGCCGATGCCGTTATATATGGCTTATGCGCCTAACCGTCATGTGAGCCGGAAACTGCGAGTCTTCATGGACTGGGTTGTGGAATTGATGGTTGGGCATGTGCCGCTGGTGAGCTTGCCAAAGCCACCAGCGGACCACGTATAAATGCAAATGCCGCCAATCAGGTAGCGGTTCTCGTTCAGGGTGTAATCCAAGACTTTTCGTACGATATGTGCTCCCATATCCGATATCTCCAACTGTCCGCCAGGCGTTAAGGTCAAAGTGTCGTTGAATCTCAGCGATACAGGATTGGCGTCCTGGCTGGTTCGGAAGACACAAAAGCCGCCATAGCGGCTTTTCGTGTCCTATGTGTGGCTGCCTGTTATGGGCGGGCCGTATGTGGGCATCTTCGGATGCGCCGGGGTCCAACTAGCCGGTACGCCAACCCATACGGTTCCGCCCACCCTGATTGGCGTCAGACGGCGGTTTCAACGCTAGTTGGAGATTTCATCATGATCGAACATTTCGAACCCATCCGTTTTCCCCGTCACAACCGTTTTATCCATGGACTGATGCTGGAGTCGCAAGCTTGGTTCAGCGTGACCGACCTCGGCCGCATGATGGGCCGTGCGCTGGATGAACGCCTGACCCGTAAGCTTGATGCTGATCAGCAGCGGTATCTCTGGATGAACTACCACGGCAAAATCCAGAACACGCTGATGGTCAGCGAGTCTGGTATGTACGCGCTGCTGATTCACCACCATATCCCGGAAAACCAGTACCTGCGGCAGTGGTTCAGCCTTGAAGTCATACCCGCTTTGCGCAATATGTCATCCACCGTGGCAAACCACGGCCTCAGCCTCAGCTCCCTGCAGTGGGCTGGGCATTCAGTGAGCCTGCTGCATTGGCAGAACGAGCCCTGGATCAGATGGCGGGATATGCCCGTTCTGGTGCCGTCGGTTGAGTGTGCTCCAGCTCAGTGGCCGAACTGATCGTTGTTTGTCCGGTTGCGGTGAGCCGTACCATTGCCGGAGGCAGTGGTACGGCCCTAGTCCTGGGTAAGCCTGTTTTGTTGTCCCTTGTGTTCCGTTTCCTTTGTAGTTTGTCTTTACAGGCTCTCAGACCCGTCGCAAATGGGGTAATGGGGCATTTAAATGGGGTATTTTATAGGGGTATTACCCTGTTTAAGCTTGTGATTACCCCATTTCGACAAGGAGGGTTTACATCTTTATGAACTCAATTACCCCCGAGTATCTGGCTGCGCTGCGCTTCGATGGCAGACAGGTCGCTACGCTGCGTTTGTTGGGTGAGTATCAGGGCAAGCAAAAGCTCTACGTGGCGCAGTCTCCTGAAGTTCTCAAGGGATTGCGCCAGATTGCGGTGGTCGAGTCCACAGAGTCGTCGAACCGTCTGGAGGGTGTTGTCGTAGCTCCCTCACGTTTGAAGTCCTTGGTCATTCGTAATGCAGCGCCAGAGAATCGATCTGAACAGGAGATCGCGGGCTACCGCGATGCATTGTCGTTGATTCACGAGTCCGCTGCGAACATGCCCTTCAGTGAAGGTCTGGTGCTGCAATTGCACACCATCCTTTACCGTTACCTACCGCAGGAGGGCGGTCGCTGGAAGGCGACCAACAACGACATTGTCGAGCGCCACCCAGACGGCTCATCGCGTCTGCGCTTCCGGCCGGTCGCTGCACATCTGACGCCGATGGCGATAGCTGACTTGAACCAGAACTATGCCACCGCAATGGACCAACATCTGGCTGACCCTTTGGTATTGGTGCCGCTGGTGATGCTCGACTTCCTGTGCATCCACCCATTTCCGGACGGCAATGGCCGTATGTCCCGGTTATTGACGCTGTTACTGCTTTACCACTTCGATTATGCCGTGGGCCGTTACATCAGCCTGGAGCGCATCTTTGAGGAAACCAAGGAAGGTTATTACGAAACACTGGAAGCCAGTTCGCAGGGCTGGCATGAGGGGCGGCACGACGTCAAACCCTGGCTTGACTACTTCTGGAGCGCTCTGTTGAGGGCGTTCCGTGAGTTTGAGGAGCGTGTCGGGACAATCGATCGAGGTCGCACCAAAGGGGGTCGTGTGCGTTCGGACGTGCTGGCGCGTAGTCTGCCGTTTTCGATTTCAGAGATTGAGGAAGGCTGCCCTGGTGTGAGTCGTGACATGGTACGGCTGGTGCTGCGGGCAATGAAGTCGGAGGGACTGATCGAGTCAACGGGCAAGGGGCGTAGTGCGAAGTGGAAGCGCGTCCCGTCGGGCGGCGTTGGTCACACAATTAACGAAGGTCAGTAGCCCATGTTACGAGGCGATGAGTGATGCTCAGTCGCTGCTTTCGTTCGGATATCTCTGAACTGAAATTGCCTGATGCCGTCGTCCTGCCCCTAAAGGTGCTTGGCTGAGCGGTGCGGGCAGAAGCTAAGCCTCAATGGCGACGGGAGAATTCAGGCTGCTATGGCCGCTGTTCCCAGCTTCGCGTACTTGAATTTCCCTTTCGCCAAACGCCCCTTGAAGACGAGACAAGAATGAGCCCCCATCAGCAGGGCATGGATTCCGTCGTTTAACGCGCTACTTCCTTAAGATAGATCTTGCGGGCAGCAACTGCGTTAGGCGTGAAATCGGTAAATACACCGTCGACACCGGCTCGGTAAAAGGCCAGGTATTCTGCCGCTGGATCCCCCTTATAGACACCTGCCAGGTATTTCGCTTCGTTGCGGAAGGTGAATATATGAACGAACAAATTGGCCTTGTGAGCGTCGCTGATCAGGTTGGTTGGCTTGAGGGTGTCGACCTTGTCCAGGCTGGCGTTGGATGACGAATCCTGAGCTGCCGCAACGGTGAGCGACATTGCCTGTGGCTTCCACGGACCGATGCCGTCGGCGTAGGTTTTGACCTCGGCCAATCCGGCTGGCGTCAGCATCGCACCGAAGGGGCGTGGGTCGCCCGCGACGGTCCAGCTATAGGGGCGGCCGCTGACGAACGTGTTGGGTTTGTCAGTGATGAAAATGGTTTCGCCCGTTTTGAAGTTCACACCGTTTCCATCGACCAGTTGAACCGCTTTGGATTTCAGGCCGATAGAGCGCAGGTATTTCAAGCTGGCGGGGTCAAAGCTTTGCACAAAGACCGGGGCTTCCTTGCGATTGAGGTCGTTGTCGTTGAGGGTTTTGAGGAAGGCCTTCTCAAACGGATGACTGCCCGGGGCGCCGCAGCCATTGGCAACGGCCTGGGCATTGTTCCAGATTGGATTTTTGCTTTCTGGATAGACCGTAATGACGCGGCCTGTCGCTGCGCTTTTAGCTTTTGCAATGTCGATCACATCCTGAAAACTCAGGATCGGCAACTTGCCGTTCAGTTCTGTTGGGCGCTGGTCGCGGGCATCGTAAGTGGTGCCACCTATCCATTGCCTGAGTTCGGCCATGGTGAAATCGCTGATTGACCAGTCGTTGGTATGGTCTTCGCCATCAACGACCAATGATTTCAAGACTGATTTTGGATCGTTGGGGTCGGTCAAGTCGCTCAGGTACTGTGCTGGACCATTTTCTGCGGTGGCAGGGTATCTGACATTGACCAACACGCCTGGAACAGTACGCTTGCGGCGTGCAACGTCGGCGTTGGTCTTCGCGACTTCGCTGATGTTGGTGTTGTCGCTCAACCAGGGGTTGTGTCGAGCCACCAATACGCAGTCCTTGGTCATGTGCAGATCCAGTTCGAGCGAATCTGCGCCAGCATCGGCGGCATTCTCGTAAGAAGCCCGGGTTTCTTCCGGATACAACCCTGGCAGGCCGCGATGCCCGATAATCAAGGGTGGTGCGCCGTCAAGCGTCTTGAACGAAGCGGAGGCGCTTGACCCTGCGCCAGGTAAGCTCCCGTTCGTACCGTCACAAGCGCTCACCAACAGGCTGCATCCGAGAGCGATAAAGCGGGCAAGAGGCAGACCTGAGCGAGTGTGCATGTGTAGTCCTTCAAGATGGGAAGAGCGGTTATCAACCGATAGTAATCACGAACACATGACAAAATCATGGCTCATCGGGGCCGCTCCGGGACTAACCGTCAACTGGCCGCAGGTACACTTATTGGTTTGGGAAAGTTGCCATAAGTTACCGAGGTCCATGGGGTCCCAGAGCCAGCCTGTATGCAGTTTTTGGCTAAAGCAGGCAGAAAACAGCTCTTTGTCGCCCCATTTCGGCGGCCATGCTGTATTCGTCAAGGCCCGGGTCGACGGCCCTTCCTGATCAACTTCTATTTCTTCTTGGCAGCCGCCTCAGCGGCCAGGCACTCAAGGGCAAACTGCTCGGTGTACGTCATCTGAATGGGAGTGGTTTCTCCCTTGACGGTCCTTTCGCCATCGAGGATGTAGCGAATGCGCTTGTCGGTCACGCCGATGCGTTTGGCGATCCAGGAGGGGGTTTGTCCGATGCGCGAAATCAGCTTGTCGGCATATTCGGTGGAGGGATTGTAGTGCTCTGCGTTGGGTGTCATGTGACGTCCAGATATAAGGTGGGTCTGTGATGCATATGTGGGGTAGGGGACACGGTGCACCAATTATTGGACGGTGTCGTGGCCTCAAATGAAGAAGCCCCGGAATCCGGGGCTTCTTCATTTCTGCAGTTTATCAGTCCACCCTCAACCTGCTGTTGCTTTCTCGCCAATTGCATTGAGTTCAGCCAGCGTGTCCGGCGTGAGCTGCAACTGCCCGGCTTTCAGATTTTCGCGCAGGTGCGCGACCGAGGATGTGCCCGGAATCAGCAGGATGTTGGGCGAGCGGTGTAGCAACCAGGCCAGCGCCACTTGCATCGGCTGGGCTTTCAGGCGGGCCGCGATCTCCGACAGCGCCGTTGACTGGATGGGGGTGAATCCGCCCAGGGGGAAGAACGGCACGTAGGCGATACCCTGCGCCGCCAAGTCGTCGATCAACCCATCGTCCTCGCGGTGGACCAGGTTGTACTGGTTCTGTACGCAGACGATATCGGCGATCGCCTGGGCTTCCTTTATCTGCTCGGCGGTTACGTTGCTCAGCCCGATATGACGGATAAGCCCCTCCTGCTGCAACTTCGCCGTGACCTCGACCAGATGGCCGATGCTCTCCTGAGTCAGGCCATGGCCAAAGACACGCAGGTTGACCACGTCCAGGGAGGCCAGGCCGAGATGGCGCAGGTTGTCCTCGACGGCGTTGCGCAACTCTTGCGGGCTCTGGGCGGCCAGCCAGTCGCCCTTGTCGTTGCGGCGCGCGCCGATCTTGGTGACCAGGGTCAGGTTGTCGGGATACGGATGCAGCGCTTCGTGAATGATCTGGTTGGTGACGTGGGGACCATAGAAGTCGGAGGTGTCGATATGGTCGACGCCGGCAGCAATGGCTTCGCGCAACACGGCGATGCAGGCGGCCCGATCCTTCGGTGGTCCGAATACGTGTGGTCCGGCCAGTTGCATGGCGCCATAGCCCATTCGCCGGACCTGACGACCCGCGAAGCTGAAATGGGAGTGGAGGGCGGAGGTGCTCATATGGGTTTTCCTCTATTGGGTCGGTTTCGATACGGGTCGCAGAGCGTTCCGCGGCGGGCTTCGATGGACCGAATATAGTTCCAATTGCACTGTTTGATAATCGGGCATAAAGTTTACGGGCTGTTTAAATTAGTGAACAATTGCCATGAAATTTAACGATATGGCGGCCTTTGTCGCGGTCGCGCGGGCGGGTGGTTTCCGTGAGGCAGCGCGTAGCGGCGGCGTTTCCGCTGCCAGCCTCAGCGTAGCCGTGCAGCGTCTTGAGGCGCTGCTGGATTTGCGCCTGTTGAACCGCACCACACGGAGTGTGGCTTTGACCGAAGCCGGACAACACTTGTTGGCCAGGCTGGAGCCGCTGTTTTCCGAAATGGAAGCGTCATTGGATGTGCTCAATGGCTTTCGCGATAAACCCTCCGGTACGCTGCGGCTCAATGTGTCCACCAGCGCCGCGCGCATCGTGCTGCCTGGGGTCATCGCCGGATTTCTCAGGCGTTATCCGGATATCCGCATCAAGGTCGTGGTGGAAGACGGCTTTGTCGATGTGCTCTCGGCGGGTTGCGATGCCGGCATTCGCTACGACGAAAGGCTGGAGCAGGACATGATCGCCATTCCCATCGGTCCCAGGGTGCAGCGCTTCGTCACGGCGGCGGCGCCCGGCTATCTGGACTTGCAGGGTCGGCCGGCTCATCCGAGTGAGTTGTTGACGCATTCCTGCCTACGCTGCCAGTTCTCCGGCGGTAACAAACCCACCTGGAAATTCGAGCGTGATGGCGAGCAGATTGAGCTCGACCCGCCCGAACGCCTGCTGGTGACGCCCAGTGGCGCGCTGGACCTGACGGTCAGTGCCGCAGTCGCCGGCCTTGGGGTGGTGCATCTTTTTGAGGATCTGCTGCAACCGCAACTGGACAGCGGCGAGCTCGAACCCATCCTGGAACCTTGGTGGCAGACGTTTTCCGGTCCGTTCCTGTATTACCCTGGACGGCGCCATTTGCCGGCGCCGTTGCGGGCATTTGTCGACTATCTGCATGAGCTGTCGGCGACGCTGCCCTTGCAAGCCTGAGTCTGATTACAATCGGGGACTCATCAACACACCTAACAATAGAGTGGTTAACACCACCGAGTGATTCAGACCTTGATCGAACGACGCCAATTCAGTGGAGGCATGAAGGGAAAAAACCTCCGCTATCTGAATGACAATCCTGGCCAGCCGGCGCAAATGACCCGGACCGGTTTTTTGCTGCTCGAGCATTTCTCCCTGCCGGCATTCACCCAGGCCCTGGATACGCTGGTCACGGCGAACCTTCTGCGCCCCGGGTTGTTCTCTTCGCGAACCTTCGGCCTGAGCGAAGGGGAGGTCATCAGCGACCTCGGCCTGGTGATTCGCCCCGATGCCCGTATCGATTTTGCGGCCATTCAGAACCTCGATCTGCTGGTCATTTGTGGTGGCTACCGCACCGAGCTTAAGGCCGATGACTCGCTTATCAGCCTGCTGAGGGCCGCGTCAGACCAGGGTGTCAGCCTGGCCGGGTTGTGGAATGGCGCCTGGTTCCTCGGCAGCGCGGGTTTGCTCGACGGCTACCGTTGTGCGATTCACCCTGAACATCGGCCGGCACTCGCGGAGATCTCCAAGGCGACCCATGTCACCAGCGAGGCCTATGTCATCGATCGCGACCGGCTCACCGCGTCCAGCCCCTCGGGGGCGTTCCATATGGCGCTGGACTGGATCAAGGGCTTGCACGATAAAGCCCTGGTCGAGGGTATCGAGGACATCCTGGCGTTCGAGGAGTCGCGCTACCGGCGCATCAAGCCGGCCGAGAATGTGTGCGTGAGCGCACCGCTGCGCGAGGTGGTCAAGCTGATGGACGCCAACCTCGAAGAGCCCCTGGAACTGGAGCAACTGGCGGCCTACGCCGGCCGTTCCCGTCGGCAACTCGAGCGTCTGTTCAAGGAGCAGTTGGGCACCACGCCGCAACGCTATTACCTGGAACTGCGGATCACCGAAGCGCGTCGGCTGTTGCAGCACACGGAGCTGTCCCAGGTCGATGTGCTGGTGGCCTGTGGTTTCGTTTCGCCGAGTCATTTCAGCAAATGCTACAGCTCGTATTTCGGCTACCGGCCTTCCAAGGAAAAGCGCCTGGTTAAATAAGGTGAGCGGTTCAGGCTAGCGTTCCGAATAGGAGAGAGCGCGTGGCGTGCGTTATGCTTTGCCCGTACCCAGTAGTGTTCTGCCAAAAATAGCTTGGAACGGGAATTCTAGAAGATGGCGCGTGTAACGGATAAAGAGTTCGATGCGGCCTTGCCGGTGATGCAGAAGCTGCTTTGGGCGGACCCGCAGGACAGGGCGCGGCTGCAGGAGCAAGGTCTGAATGTGACCCCTTCGAATTTCTACTCGAGCACGCCATCGCTTTCCGAGATCGCCAGTTCCTACGAATACACTGAGTCGGAACCGCCTTATTTGAATTGCGGCCTGTTCGACCAGGAAAGGCTGCGGGCGGAGATCAGCGAACTGATTCCATATGGGGCCGATTTCGCGCCGGCTGAAGTCGGCGATAAAGAAACCGCGACCTCGTATTTCTGGAAAAACGGTCAGTTTACCTGCAGTGATGGTATGGCCTATTACGCCTATATCAGGCGCATCCGTCCCAAGACTATCGTTGAAATCGGCAGCGGGTTCTCGTCGCTGATTGCCGTGGAAGCATTGCGCAAAAACGGGTCAGGGACGCTGCATTGCATCGAACCCTTTCCAAGGCCGTTCATCACCACCCTGGCCAGCGAAGGGGCACTTGAACTGCAATCGATGCGTGCCCAGGAGCTGACCGTCGAGTGGTTGAATGCCACGCTGGAAGACGGCGATATCCTGTTTATCGATTCCACGCATACGGTAAAAACCGGCAGCGACTGCCTGCATATCTACCTGCGCCTGCTGCCGAAAATCACCAAGAAAATCTTTGTCCACGTGCACGATGTCTTCCTGCCCTTCGGCCTTCCGACGCATTGGTTGATCGAGCATCAGATCTACTGGACGGAACAGTACCTGCTGCTGGCGCTGATGACGGATAACCCGCGGACGAAACTGCTGTTTGGCAGCGCGTATCACCAACATTTCAATCATGATCTGTTGACCGCACTCATGCATGGTCAGTCTGAAAGCCGCGGTGCCAGTTTCTGGTTCGAGTTTGATGGCCGGAGCAATGTCTAGTTTCTTCTGGCTCCAACCCTTTTAGTCAGCCAACACCAGCTCGTCAGCCTGGACGTGCTGGTTCTTCCCAAGTGCGCTGCGCGGCCCTCACCAGGCCCGCCGAAGTCACTTCAAATACGAGCGCAGCGCCGACACCACGTCATCCACATCCTCGCGACGCTGGGCCGGCGTGACATCGTCCGCGCCCAGGTGCTCGCGGATATGACCTTCCAGCACCTCGGTCATCAAACCATTGACCGCCCCACGGATCGCCGCGATCTGTTGCAGCACGGCGGTGCACTCGACTTCCATATTCAGCGCGTTTTCCAGCGCCTCGGCCTGGCCCTTGATACGCCTGACACGGGTCAGCAGGCGTTTTTTATCCTTGATGGTATGCGGCATGGAATTGTCCCATTGTGTGTTATCTATACTGGGGTATAGTATATTTCGACCTTGTCATCAGGACTGTAGCCCAATGTCTTCGCCCAATGCTACTCACCAGAATTGCCATTCGAAAATCCTCAACGATGGAAATCCCCTGGCGGAGACCAACACCCGGCGCGCCATGATCCTGACCGCCATCATGATGGTCGCCGAGATCGCCGGCGGTTGGTACTACAACTCGATGGCGCTGTTCGCCGACGGCTGGCACATGAGTTCCCATGCGTTGGCGCTGGGGTTGTCGGTGTTGGCCTATGGCGCTGCCCGGCGCCTGTCCAGTGACAACCGTTTTGCCTTCGGCACCTGGAAGATCGAAGTGCTCGGCGGCTACACCAGTGCGTTGTTCCTGGTGATGGTGGCGGGGCTGATGCTGTATCAATCGGTTGAGCGGCTGATTTCGCCTGCGGCCATCCACTATGACGAAGCCATTGTCATCGGCATCGTCGGCTTGATGGTCAACCTGGCCTGCGCCTGGCTGCTCAAGGACGGCCATGCCCACGATCACCACCACGACCATCGCCATGGCGATGCCCATGAACATGGCCACGATCTGAACCTGCGTTCCGCCTACCTTCATGTGGTGGCCGATGCGGCCACCTCGGTGCTGGCGATCCTGGCGTTGATCGGCGGCAAGGTCTGGGACGCGGCCTGGCTTGACCCGTTGATGGGGATTGTCGGAGCGGGGCTGGTGGCGAGCTGGGCCTATGGGCTGATCTGCCAGACCAGCCGTGTCTTGCTGGACGCGGAAATGGATGCGCCGGTGGTCGAGGAAATCCGCGAGGTCATCGCGGCCAGCCCGATTCCGGCCACCATCAGCGACCTGCATGTCTGGCGGGTCGGCAAGGGGCAGTTCGCCTGCGTGCTAAGCCTGGTGACGCAATTGCCGGCCACGCCGGACTACTTCAAGGCGCAACTGGCGATCCACGAGGAGCTGGTGCATGTGACGGTCGAGCTTCACCAAACGGCCTGATGGATTGTCACCCAAAGTAATACTCGAACGGGTGGACATATATCGCAGGGCGTAATCAGTGTTTTCGATTTGAAGGGTTCGTTAGGCCTCCCTTGGGAGTTGTCAACACTCAAATGTTGTATTCAGCCCATGCTTGATTTATTCTAAATAAGCAATGCAGGGAGCGTGATTTCAGCGAGTTGAGTTTGATGGCAATGGAGGCCGTGACGCATGTTCAACGTCAGACGCAATATAGGGATTTTGTTGTTTCTCTATATTGTTGGTGTCAGTGGTTATATTTACTATCTTCACGCTCAGGCCCAGGCGATTCTGACGCAGAGTATTAATGATAAACTTCTGCATGCCGCCTTGGGCGCTTCGGCTATTCTCGGTGATCGATACCATGATCATTTGATCGACAAAAATTCAAAGTCGGAAGCCGAGGATTTAAATACGATTCGCACCCTGTCCCGGTTCAACGAATCCATGGGCACGGCGTTCGTCTATACCGTGGTGAAACGGGGAGGAGAAGCGATCCTGGTCAGTTCCAGTGCCTCAGCCAAGGAAATCCGGGAGAATAACTTCGTACGCTATTTTGATCCCTACCCCGATGCCAGCCAGGCCTTGCTTGATAGCTTCGAGCGTACGACACCGAGCTGGATCGACTACACGGACCACTGGGGGGATTTTCGTGCGGTCTTTGTTCCCTTGAAATCCCAGGATGGCACGGCTTATGTTGCCGGTGCGGAAATTACGCTAGCGGACTATTATGACCAACTTAATCAAGACTCCTTGCACCATATCGTACTGGCTCTTCTGATCTTTCTCGCTTTCAGTCTCTTGATTGTCATTGACGCCATACGCCTGCGCACTCATCTTCGGCAACTGCAAGTCAACGAGCAGGTGTTGAAACAGGCAAAAAGTGCCGCTGAAGAGGCGGATCGCATGAAAAGCCAATTTTTGGCCACCATGAGCCATGAAATTCGTACACCGATGTACGGCGTGATCGGTGCGACCGATCTGCTGGCGGCGACGTCCTTGAGTCCAGAGCAACGTGACCTGCTGACCACTATTCATGCCAGTGGCAAGACGCTGTTATCGCTGATCGACGATATTCTTGATCTTGCCAAGATCGAATCGGGAAAACTGGACTTGAGGCCTTGTGTGTTCAAGTTGCGCACCTTGATTGCTTCGAGCGTTGAAATGGTTCGGCAAAATATTCAGGACAAGCCCATTACGCTTGAAGTCACTGTGCAGCCGAATGTGCCCTTACTGGTAAAAATCGACGCTGATCGCCTGCGTCAGGTACTGATCAACTTGCTGGGCAATGCGATCAAATTCACCGAAGCCGGGGAGGTGTCGCTCACCGTCAGCCTCGGCGACGAAAGCGCTCAATCCCGACTCTGCTTTTCGGTACGCGATACCGGTATAGGGATTCCGGTGGAGCGGCAAGGCAGTCTGTTCAAGCCCTTTACTCAGTTTGAAGGATCGACCAATCAGCGCTTTACCGGGAGCGGGCTCGGTCTGTCCATCTGCAAGAATCTGATCGAGGCCCAGGGTGGAGTCTTGTCTTTCAGCAGTGTGTTGGGTGTCGGCTCGACGTTTTCCTTTTCGCTGGCGAACGAACTTTTCTCTGATTCGGAAATAGCCCTTGCGGTCGATCGTCCAGCGGTGGTTTTCGATTCGTCGTTTGCCCGACATTACCCGCTGGATATCCTGCTGGTCGAGAACCATCCGTTGAATCAGAAGGTGGCCATGGCCATGCTGCAGACGTTGGGTTATACGCCTGATCTGGCCTCAGATGGCCTCGAGGCGCTCGAGCGCTGCATGACATCGACTCCGGATGTCATCCTGATGGATATCAACATGCCCGGTATGGACGGCCTGGAGGCCATTCGCAGAATACGTGGGCTGCCACTGGGTGACAGGTGTTACATCGTGGCTTTTACCGCGAGTGCTTTTTCGAGCGAGATAGAGCGTTTCAGAGGCGCAGGGGCGAATGATATTTTGACCAAGCCGGCGAGCTTCCTGGGCTTTTGTGAAGTGCTACGCCGTTCGGCGGACTACCGGAAGCAGTTCCAGACCAGCGCTCCGGTAGTCGAATGATCTCTCGTCAGAACGAGATCAGGGCACAAATGCCAGTACGGACGCCGGGGAGCCGGAGCCGTCTTTGAGCCTCAGGACACCAATGACCAACGTTGTGCCTTTGGCGGGCAACTGATCCAGGTTGGTCAGGCATTCGAGGATGATTCCATTTTTCGCCAAAACCAGGCTGTTGGTGGCAAATACCGTGTCCTGGCCCGGATCGGCTCCGTGGGTGTCGATACCGACCCCGGCGATCTGACGGTCCTCGACCAGCAGTTTTGCCGTGGCGGCGCCGACTCCGGGGAAGTGCAAAGCGCCTTTGTCATCTTCATTGAAAAAGCGTTTGGAGTCGTTCCACAGGGCTTGCCACCCGGTATAGAAGATCACCACGGAATCCTGGGCGATGCGACCATGGTCGTGTTCCCAGTTCTTGATGTCCTGAGGACTGATCACATAGTCGGGATCGGCCTTTGCTTGCGCCCGGACATCGATTACCACGGCCGGTCGTACCAGTGACTCCGGCTTGTAGGCATCAATCCCGATACCGTCGGGGTGAAAGCTGTTGGGGGCATTCATATGGGTTGCGCTGTGTTCCCCCATGCTGAAACTGCGCAAGTAGTAACCGTCTTTTTCCTGTGAAGCCACCACGTTGAAGGTGACGGGAGGATCGTGTGGCCAAAGTGGTATGGACGGCGCAATGACGTGGCTGAGGTCAATGACTTTTTGAAACTGGATACTCTGTATTCCTTTGACTCCCTTATCCTCGGCGAAGCTGTAGGTGATACCGGTCGCCAGCCATGCCGTCAGTAATCCGACAGATAACTGCCTGAACCGCGCCCCGTGTTGTTTTGATGGTTCCATGACGTTACCTACTCCTTTGGCAGACCAGAGGGCCCTTGCCCATGGTTCCGGCGGAGTCTATCCATTCTCTACGCCATGACGCCAAACAGATTCGAGGGGTTAGAGGGGGGGACAAGGCGAGTATGGGCCAGCAAACACTCCACCAGCGCGTCGAAGGTTGCCTTGCAACGGGGGCTGGTGCGCAGGTCCTCATGCATGGTCACCCAGGTTTCCAGCTGGAAGGTGAACCGCTCCGGCAACAGCCGCACCAGTGTCGGTGTACGCATCGCCAGGGCGGTTTGACAGATGCCGATGCCGCAGCCGGCGCGGATCATCGCCAACTGCGCCAGGGTACTGTCGGTGCGCAGCGTGAAGGCCTCGCGACTCCAGCCGGGCACTTGCTTGCTGGCGGCGCGGATAAAGGGGGTGGTGATATCGAAGCCGATCAGCGCATGGTGGGACAGATCGGCCATGGTGTTGGGCGTGCCCTGTCGTTGCAGATAGTCCACGTGTGCGTAAAGCCCCAGTTCCACCTGGCCGACACGTCGGGCGATCAACTGATCCTGTTTCGGCGCGGTCATGCGCACCGCAATATCGGCCTCCCGTTGCAGCAGGTCTTGCACCTTGTCGGTGGCCAGCAGCTCGATTTTGAGTTGCGGATGGTCCTGGCTCAGCAATGCCAACGTCGGCGGTAGCACTTCGATGGCAATGATTTCGCTGGCGGAGATCCGCACCGTGCCGTTCACCGTCTGACCCTGCCCAGTGGCGGCACGCTCCAGCGCGGCGGCGGTGTGCTGCATGGCTTCGGCATAGCCGCGCAGCGCCAGGGCGGTCTCGGTGGGCAGCAAGCCGGTCTGCGAACGGGTGAACAGCGGTTGCTTGAACGACGCTTCCAGCGCGGCGATATGCCGGCCCACGGTGGGCTGGGCAATGCCCAGCGCCCGTGCGGCGCCCGAGAGCGAGCCTTCCGTCAGCACGGCAAGCAAGGTTCGGTACAGTTCCCAACTCATGATCTGGTCCATGCATAAATGTATGGCGGATAGCTTGTGCCAGGCAATTTATTTCCTGGAGGGGCAGGGCCAGACTCTGCTCATCGTTACCTTCCTGGAGAATTGACATGGCAGTGCAGAGCAACAAGGTTTTGGTCCTGGGCGCCGGCGGCGGCATTGGCGGCGAAGTGGCGCGGCAACTGCGCGACGGCGGCTGGCAGGTGCAGGCGCTCAAACGAGGTTTGGCGACGGCGGCAGAACAGCGCGACGGCATTCAATGGTTGCGCGGCGATGCCCTCAACCGTGACGACGTGGTGCGGGCGGCGCAGGGTTGCAGCGTGATCGTGCATGCGGTCAACCCGCCGGGCTATCGGCATTGGGCCGAGCAGGTGCTGCCGATGATCGACAATACGATTGCGGCGGCGCGTATTGCCGGCGCGACCATTGTGTTGCCGGGCACGGTCTACAACTACGGCCCGGATGCCTTTGCCGAATTGAATGAACAGGCGGTGCAACGTCCGTTGACGCGCAAGGGGCGTATTCGCGTCGAGCTTGAGCAACGCTTGCAGGATGCGACGCGAGACGGGGTGCGGGCGATTGTCGTGCGGTCGGGCGACTTCTTCGGCCCGCAGGCTGGTAACAGTTGGTTTTCCCAGGGGATGATCAAGCCCGGGCAGGCGGTGAAAGTGATCAATCTGCCAAGCGATCCGGGCGTCGGTCATCAGTGGGCCTATCTGCCGGACGTGGCGCGGACCATGGTCGAACTGGTGGCGCGTCGAGGGGCCTTGCCTCCCTTCGCGACCTTTCATATGGAGGGCTACTGGGACGCCGACGGCACCCAGATAGCAGCCGCTATCAGCCGCGTGGTCGAGCGTGCGGGTGGCCAGACCAGGCTGCGGCGCTTTCCCTGGTGGCTGGTAGGACTGGCCTCGCCGTTGGTGACCACCTTTCGGGAAATGCTGGAGATGCGTTACCTGTGGCGTACGCCGGTGCGGATGAATAATGCCTATCTGTTGAGCGTGCTGGGGGCCGAGCCGCATACGCCGCTGGATCAGGCGGTGGAAGTAACACTGAAGGGCGTGGGCTGTTTGTAGGGGGATCAGGCGCTCGAACCCTGACAAGATCAGGGTACAAAGGCCAGCACGGAGGCGGGGGAGCCGGATCCGTCCTTGAGTTTCAGGATCCCGATGACCAGCGTTGTACCAGTGGCGGGCAATTGATCCAGATGAGTCAGGCACTCCAGGATGATTCCATTCTTTGCCAGGACTTGGCGGTTGGTGGCAAATGCCGTGCTCTGACCAGGGTCGACCCCGTGGGTATCGATCCCGATCCCGGCGACCTCACGCTCTTCGACCAGCAGCCTTGCCGCGTCGGCGCCGACCCCGGGGAAGTGCAGGCCGCCTTGGTCATCCTCATTGAAAAAACGCTTGGGGTCGTTCCACAGCGTTTGCCAACCGGTATGGAAGAGCACGACGGAACCCTGGGGGATGCAACCATGGGCCTGCTCCCAGCGCTCGATATCCTGAGGACTGATCACGTACTCGGGATCGGCCTGTGCCTGCGCCCGTACATCGATCACCACGGCCGGGCGCACCAGCGACTCCGGGGTGTAGGCATCGATCCCGATGCCATCGGGGTGAAAACTGTTGGGCGCATTCATATGGGTGGCGCTGTGTTCGCCCATGCTGAAACTGCGCAGGTAGTAACCGTCCCGTGCCTGTGAGGCCACCCCGCTGAACGCGACGGGAGGGTCATGGGGCCAAAGGGGGATGGACGGCGTAATGACGTGGCTCAGATCGATGACTTTTTGAAACTGGATGTTCTGCATTCCTTTGACTCCCGGGTCCTTGGCGAAAGGGTGGAGGATAGCGGTCTATTTCTGCCCGTACTGCCGTCGTGGCGGCACATTTTCCGGGTGCGATGAATGGAACCGGCATCACAGCGCTGACAATTTTTCGCCCGGAATCTGCTGTTCACGAGCAATAAAAATTTACTCCCGACGAAAGAAATGCGAAAAGGCTTTTCAGCCTTTTCCATGGATTCGGATCCCCCCTCATGTCTCGATCAAAGTTGTTCTCCAAACTGTTTGTCGCACTGTTGGTCGGCGCCGGGCTTTGGTACATGTGGATGATTGCCAGCGCCAAGCTGGAGTGGGGCGGAAGCAGCCCGGACAAGCAGCAGATCGGTGCCGTGCAGGACACCCGGCAGCGCGCGATGACCCAATACTGCACCGGTGTGGTGGTAACCCCACAGGGCACCTGGCTGGTGGGGCGCCTGGACGGGGATACCCAGCAGCTGCAAACTTCTGCCGACGTGGTGGACCTGGATGCCGTAGTCAATGGCAAGCCGATTGAGGGCAAGGATCAGGCGCCGGAAGACTCGGCGGCCTTTTCCAGCTATCTCGCCCACAACGACAAGGAAACCTCCTTCATTTCCCGTCTTGACGCTCAGGGGCAATTTCAACTGGTGGCCCATGTTGGCGACGCCGCCTGCCTGGTGGCCAGTCCGGATGGGGCCAGTGTTTTCCTGCTGACAGGGCTTAACCGACCCGAAGCCGCTACCGCGAGCAGCGATGACATCAACCAGACCGTGGTCTTTCGCAGCGACGACCAGGGCAAGCACTGGAGCTGGTTGGCCAAAGGTCTGTTTCCCAAGGCCAACCAACTGGCCTGGAACCTGAAACTCTACTTTCATGGCCAGGATGACCTCTGGGCCTGGAGTACCCCGAGCGGCACCGACAACGAGAGCGGCGAAGACACGCCGGGCGCCATCGCCACCGGGGTGTTCTACTCCGCTGATCGCGGCGCGAGCAGTACCCCGCTATTCGCTGCCGAGTCGCTGCTGGTGCCTGCCGAGTATGCCCGGGGCAAGCGGCCTGAGATTGTTGAATGGCGCACGGACCTGGGCACTTATGGGGAAGTCCAGACCCATGTCGTCCAACTGGATGCCCAGCGCGCGTTTATCTGGGTGTCCCAACGCTTCTGGGGAAGCAATCCGGACAGCGAAAGCGGCAGCCTGGCGATCAACGTCACGACACGAGCGCAGCTACAGCGCAAGGCGGGGCAGTGGCAGGTCGGGAGCGTGCAGCGCGAGGACGGCCTGTTTATCGATGAGCTGGTGGCGAACGACGCCGGGCGCGTGATGGGCCTGATCGATCAGGGCGAGCACGGCGAAGATGTGGTCGCCGAACTGGATACCGCCAAGCTGACCTGGAAGCCCGTGGGCGAATTGCCCAGCGTGTTTTCGCCGTTGGCGTCGGACAGCCAGTTGCGCGGGGGGAATTTCTGGATGGGGCAGAACAGCCTGCTGATCAACACCACGAGCGAACACCGGCCGCCGCGTTGGCTGTACTGGTGGTCGGATGCACGCATCTCCGCCGACGGCGTGTTCTACTCCAAGGACTGGGGGCATTCCTGGCAACGGCTGGCGGTCGACGGTTACCTGGGGATCCTCGGCTTTCAAGGTGCGCAGGACCGGGTGATCTGGGCCAAGGGCAACTGGTATAACAGCAATGATGCTGGGGTTTATTCCTATGGTTTGCGGTGAGGGCTGGATCGTCTTGTGCTTGTCTTGCAAGACGGCTCGCTTTCCATTGAGTGAAATTTCCTAGAAACTTCTACCCTGTTGCTCTTGGCAGAACCGGTGGCTAGTCTGCATCTTGTCACCGCAAAAAACGGTGATACGGACGTGCAAGTCCGGAATTCTGTTATGACGCACAACGCCCTTGTCATGCCTGGGCGTTTTTGCAGTCCGCCTGTTTTATGGTGGCTGTGCGTGGGAGACCTTCGGGTCTGCCGGGTGTCCTAACAGACCTGGTCTTGCACACCTGCGTACAGCTGCCACCCTCATTCGTGTGCAAGCGAGAAGGTGTCGGCTCCTTATTTCTGTTAGGAGTTTCAGACATGTTCAAGATCACGCCCAATCCCCCTGTATCACTGCGCGTCGAAAGTATCGATCCGCACATCGTCGACCGTGCATTGGCTTATTACAATTTGCCGCAAGGCACGAGTCCGAAGCGATGCGGCGCCAATTCAACCCGCAAGATCAACGCCGAACCTGAAAGCCGTGAAGAGATCCTGGTCGATGCCAGTTCGATTCTGGAGTCAGCGGCGGCCACCGCCTACGAACATGCCGATAACCTCACCGGCCCTGAGCGCAAGGTGGCGATGGGCGTGGTGCGTCTGATCGAGCTGGCGCAGGGGCGGGTGGATTCGGTGTTGGAGGATGAGTTCACCAGCGGCGCGCGCTGATCGCAGACAAGGGCAGGTGCTGTCCAAAGCGATCTCAGATCTGGCGCAGATTTGTGGCGAGCGGGCTTGCCCGCGCTGGGGCGCGAAGCGGCCCTAAAAACCGGTAATCGCGGTGTATCAGGCAAATCGCGACGGCAGGTTTTACGACTGCTTCGCAGCCGAGCGCGGGCAAGCCCGCTCGCCACAATATCGCGCTCGGATATGGCGACTTATCGCCCCTCATGCTGCCGCCGATAAGCCCCCGGCTGCACCCCGAGCGCTTTGGCAAACGCCCGGGTAAACGCCGCAATCGACTGATACCCCACCGCCGCGCACACCTGTTCCACCGTGTTATTGGCCCGCAGCAACTGACTGGCGTGACGCATCCGCAACGCCAGCAGCACCTGTCCCGGTGACTGCCCGGCCAGTTCGTTGAAACGCTTGAAAAACGCCGAGCGTGACATCCCGGTACAGGCCGCCATGCTCTCCAGCGACCAACTCTCCCCAGGCCGTTCGATCAACTGCTCCAGCAACGGCGCAAACCCCGGATGCCGGGCCAGCGCCACCAGCCCGCCGAGGCTCTGGTTATCCGCCACCTGCTGGCGCAGCACATACAGGAACAGCAGGTGACTCAAACGCTCCAGCAGCGCCGAGGAGGGCGCCGGTGACCGCTCGCATTCGGCCAGGATCAACCCGAACAACGCCCGTGCGGCGCTTAGTGACGGATCGCCCGCACGCAGGACGATCCAGTCCGGCAGCCCGTCGATAATCAATGACGAGAGCCCGGACTTGAAATGAAAGAACCCGCACACCAGTCCCACGCCATCCTGGGCGGCGCTGTCGAGCCCGGTCATCGCCTGGCGCGGCAAGTGTTGCGCCTCTACGCTGGTCTGGGCGCTCGACAACCGATAATCCAGGTCCCGCAGCAAAAACACCGCGTCCCCGGCCTCCAGCCGCAGGCTCTCTTGCTGCTCATCAATATGCAGCCAGCAATGACCCTGCACGATCAGGTGGAAGCTCGCCCGCGCCAAGCCGTGGGTGCTGGCGTGCCAGCCGCCGCAATAACGGCCCACATGGAACAGGCTCGCATCCAGTTCGAGGCTTTCTAATAACCAATCAATCAGTGGACTCGACGAAATCATCTAATGGAAACACTCAGGAGCAAGGAATCGCTACTTTTGAATATGGATCGGAATTCTTATAACCAACAGACTTGTCGGACTTACCCTACAGCAGGAGTCCACTCCATGTCGCGCGTCACTCTCCATACGCTGCAAAGTGCTCCCGAAGCGGCCAAGCCCTTCCTGGAAAACGCCCAGAAGAACTCCGGATTCATCCCCAATCTGCTCGCCGTCCTCGCCAATGCCCCGGCGGCGCTGGAAACCTACGTTACGGTATCGGCACTCAATGGCAAGGCCGAGCTGAGCCTGGCCGAGCGCGAGGTGGTGCAACTGGTGGCCGCCACCACCCACGGCTGCGACTTCTGCGTCGCCGGGCATACGGCGGTGGCCTTGAACAAGGCCAAGTTGCCGGCCGAAGTGGTCGACGCCCTGCGCGGGCAGGACGAATTGCCCCAGGAAAAGCTCGAAGTGCTCGCCGCCTTCGCCCGGGAAGTGATCGCCACCCGCGGCAATGTCAGCGACGCGGTGTTCAGCGAATTCCTCGCCGCCGGCTACACCCAGGGCAATGCCCTGGAAGTGATTCTCGGGGTGAGCCTGGCCACGTTGTGCAATTTCGCCAATGTTTTTGCCCGTACACCCCTCAATCCTGAGCTGGCGAAGTATCGTTGGCAGTCGACAGATCAATGATTCACCGAGGTCGGCTATTATTCGACGGTGTCTTCAAGGAGAAAACGACATGCTCAATCCGGCATTGAGTCAATGGCTCGACGTACAAGCCCAGGCTCTGGATCTGGGGCAGTGCGACCCACAGGATGTGATTTCCCGATTGGCGACGGCCAAGGTGCTGCGGATCGGCGTTCCAGAAGCCCTGGGCGGCAGCGGCGGGACGGTGGCCGACGGGGTGGAAAGCATCGCCCAGGTGGCCAGCCATTCCCTGGCCGCGGCCTTTGTGTTCTGGGGCCAACGGGCCTTTATCGAATACCTGCTGCACAGTCCCAATACGGCGTTGCGCGAGCATCTGCTGCCATCCCTGCTCAACGGCGAACTGGCCGGCGCCACTGGGCTGTCGAATGCGATGAAGTTCCTCTCGGGGATCGAGTCACTGCAACTGCGGGCCCGCGATCAAGGTGATGGCTGGTGCCTGAATGGCCGCCTGCACTGGGTGACCAATCTGCGCAAAAGCGGCTTTGTGGTGGCGGCCGCCATTGAGCGGGAGGAGGGCGGTACGCCCTTTGTGCTGGCGATGCCGGATGCGCTGAGTGGCCTGCAACGCTCGGATGACTTGCAACTGATGGGGCTGCAGTCGAGCAATACCGCCGCGTTGGACTTCAGGCAGGTGGAAGTCAGCCGCGACTGGTTGCTGCATGACGATGCCCGAATCTTTCTGCCGGCGGTGCGCCCGGCCTTCCTCGGCTTGCAGTGCGGTATGTCCATCGGCCTGGCTCGGCAGGCGCTGAAGGAAGTGGACAGCCACCTGCAAGATGCCCGCTCGATTCTGCGCGAGCCCTTGCTGGAACAGCGCCAGGCCCTTGAGCAAACGGTGGAGGAACTCAAGAACGGCCTGCGCGACGGACGCTTTCTGGCCCAGCCGAGTGCCTTGTTCCAGATCCGCATCAGCCTGGCCGAATCGGTCGCCCAGGCGGTGCAACTGGAGTTGCAGGCCAGCGGCGGCAAGGCCTATCTGAATGAATACGGCAGTGGCTTCGCCCGGCGCTGGCGCGAGTCGGCGTTTGTACCGATCGTCACCCCGAGCCTGGTGCAATTGCGCGCCGAGCTGCAACGCCAGGCCCGGGATACCGCGGCATGAGCGGGCCGCTGCTGGAGGCCCGGCAGATCAGCCTCGGTTACCCCCGCGAACAGGGCTGGCAAACGGTGCTGGAAGGTTTCGACCTGCAACTGCAAGCCGGCGAGGTGGTGTCGATCCTCGGCCCCAGCGGCGTCGGCAAATCCAGCCTGTTGCGGGTCCTGGCCGGCTTGCAGACGGCTCACGAAGGCCGAGTGCATTTCCTCGGCGAACCCCTGGACGGCCCGCACCCACGGGTGGCGGTGGCCTTTCAGGACCCCAGCCTGCTGCCCTGGTTGAGCCTGGAAAAGAACGTCGCCTTCGGCCTCGACTTCGCCCGCCAGCCGCACCTGGATGCCCAGGAGCGCAAGGCGCGGATCGACCACGCGATTGCCGCCGTCGGCCTGCAACACGCCCGGGGCCAGTACCCGGCGCAGTTGTCCGGCGGCATGGCCCAGCGCACGGCGTTGGCCCGCTGTCTGGCCCGCCAGCCGCAGGTCTTGTTTCTCGACGAGCCTTTCGGCGCCCTGGATGAGGTGACCCGCGCCGATATGCAACAACTGCTGCTCAAGGTGATCGCCGAGCACAACACCGCCGCGGTGCTGATCACCCACGACATTGACGAAGCCCTGCTGCTGTCCGAGCGGATCCTGCTACTGGGCCACAGCCCGGCGCGGACCCTCGGCGAGTGGCGTATCGACCTGCCTCAGCCACGGGCCGAGCTGGTGGAGGAACTGGGCGCCCTGCGTATCGAGATTCTCAAGACCCTTCGGCGGGCCAGCCGCACCTCACCCCCTCACTCTTTGCTCGAAACGTCGGAGATGGCTCATGTGCCTGGATGACTTCACCCACACACGTCGTGACTTCCTCAAACTCAGCGCCTTGCTGACCGCCGGCGGCGCCTTGCCGCTGCTCAACAGCCTGCAAGCCCGCGCCGCATCGGAGCCCAATGCGCCGGTGCGGATCGGTTACCTGCCGATCACCGACGCCACGCCGCTGCTGGTGGCGCATAACAACGGCCTGTTCGAGGCCGAAGGCATCCAGGCCGAGCGTCCGGTGCTGCTGCGCAGTTGGGCCCAGGTGATCGAGGCGTTTATTTCCGGGCAGGTCAACGTGATCCACCTGCTGTCGCCAATGACCGTCTGGGCGCGCTACGGCAGCAAGGTGCCGGCCAAGGTGGTGGCCTGGAACCATGTCGGCGGTTCCGGCCTGACCGTGGGGCCGGAGATCACCGAGGTCAAGCAACTGGGCGGGCAGTCGGTGGCGATTCCGTTCTGGTACTCGATCCACAACGTGGTGGTCCAGCAACTGCTGCGCGACAACGGCCTGCAACCGGTGAGCAAGCCGGCCAGCAGCACGCTTGCTGCCAACGAGGTCAACCTGGTGGTGCTGCCGCCGTCGGACATGCCGCCGGCCCTGGCCAGCAAGCGTATTGCCGGCTATATCGTCGCCGAGCCCTTCAATGCCCTGGCCGAGGAACTGAAGGTCGGCCGGGTGCAGCGTTTCACCGGCGATCTCTGGCGCAATCACGCCTGTTGCGTGGTGTTCATGCACGAGCAGGACCTGAACAACCGCCCCGAATGGTCGCAGAAGGTGGTCAACGCCATCGTCAAGGCCCAGCTCTGGACCCGTGACAACCGCGCCGAGGCGGCTAAGTTGCTGTCCAAGGACGGCGCCAATCGCTACACCCCGCACACCACTCAGGTGCTCAATCGGGTGTTGGTGCCCAATACGGCCGATCGTGACGCCTATCTGGCCAGCGGGGCGATCCAGCACGGCAACTGGGACGAGCAGCGCATCGACTTCCAGCCGTATCCGTTCCCCAGCTACACCGAGGAACTGGTCAAGCGCCTGAAGAACACCCTGATCGAGGGCGACAAGGGCTTTCTCGCCGGCCTCGATCCGCAGCAGACCGCTCGCGACCTGGTGGACGACCGCTTCGTGCGCAACAGTCTGGCGGCGGTGGGGGGACTCAAGGCCTTCGGCTTGCCGGACAGCTTTGAGCGCAGCGAGGAGTTCGGCATTTGATCGGCAAGCCTTCCTCATCGCTGCTGCATTGGGGGCTGGGCCTGGCGGGGTTGTTCTGCCTGTTGCTGCTCTGGTGGCTGGGCGTGCACCTGTTCGGCAGCCCCGACGGGCTGTCGGCGCGCTTCTCGCCCGAAGCGACGCTGACCAGCCTGGTGGAGTTGCTCGGCCGTGCCGAGCTCTATGAAAACGTGCTGGTCAGCCTCAAGCGCATTCTGATCGGGCTGTTGCTGGCCCTGTTGGTCGGCGTGCCGCTGGGGTTGCTGATCGGCAGCTATCGGCATCTCGAAGCGGCGACCACCCCGGCGTTCCAGTTCCTGCGGATGATCTCGCCGCTGTCCTGGATGCCGGTGGTGGTGATGCTGATGGGGGTCGGTGACCAGCCGATCTATTTCCTGCTGGCCTTTGCCGCCGTCTGGCCGATCCTGCTCAACACCGTGGCCGGGGTCCGTCAGCTCGACCCGCGCTGGCTACAACTGAGCCGCAGCCTCAGTGCAACCCGCTGGGAAACCCTGCGCCAGGTCATCCTGCCCGGTGTGCTCGGCCATGTGCTGACCGGCGTGCGGCTGTCCATCGGGATTCTCTGGATCGTGCTGGTGCCCTGCGAAATGCTCGGGGTCAGCGCCGGGCTTGGCTACTTTATCCTCGATACCCGTGACCGCCTGGCCTATTCGGAACTGATGGCCATGGTGCTGTTGATCGGCGTGCTGGGTTTCATGCTCGATGCCCTGGCGCGAGGCCTGCATCGGCGTTGGGCGCATTCCTGACGCTAACCTGACAAATTATGCGGAATATACATATCTGTAACATTTTGAAATGTATACTTCCGCCCTGAGCCATACCCCCCCACGTTTCAACCGCCACCCCCAGGAGATTCGAACTTGGACCCTGCCCATTCTCGGTAGGCCACGTAGCGGGATTTACAAAGGGATACCGCCGGTGCGCAGCCGTCGCCCCGGTATCCAGTCTGTAGCGTTCAGTACGTGGCCTTGCTTCGACGATTTTCCAACCACATCTCCAGAATGTGCTGTGCTTAGACTGCCGGCACCGCAGCGCTTTATGCGTTTGTACCCTGGAGTTCGTGGGCCTGTATTTCAGAACGCTGCTGGAATCATTGACGATGAATAAAGTATTACGCCATTACATCCCGGCCAGTACCCGGCGCTTGCTGCCCAATCGCTGGGACCTGATCGCGCTGCCGCTGGTGGTGGGTTTCCTGCTGTTTTTCTCGATCGGCGCGCGGGAAACCTGGGCACCGATCTCGACCTTGCAGACCCAGGTGATCTCCCTCGATCCGGGCAACCTGCCGGAATATGCCATACGCACCACCCTGCGCATGCTCGCGGCGATGGTCGCGGCGTTGATCTTCACCTTTCTCTACGGGACCCTGGCGGCCAAGAGCAAACGCGCCGAGAAACTGCTGGTGCCGGTGCTGGATATCCTCCAGTCGGTGCCGGTGCTGGGTTATATCTCGTTCACCGTGACCTTCTTCCTCCTGTTGTTTCCGGGGCGGGTGCTGGGCGCCGAGTGCGCGGCGATCTTTGCGATCTTCACCAGTCAGGCCTGGAACATGACGTTCAGCTTCTACCAGTCGCTGCGCATGCTGCCGCGGGACCTGACGGAGGTTTCCGAGAGCCTGCACCTGTCCGGCTGGCAGAAGTTCTGGAAGCTTGACGTGCCGTTCGCCATGCCCGGTCTGATCTGGAACATGATGATGAGCATGTCCGGCGGCTGGTTCTTCGTGGTGGCCTCGGAAGCCATTACCGTGGGCGACAAGACCATCACCCTGCCGGGGATCGGTTCCTACCTGGCCACCGCCATCGAACAGCGCGACCTCACCGCCGTGGGGTATGTGATCCTGGCGATGGTGGTGGTGATCCTGGTCTACGACCAGTTCCTGTTCCGTCCGCTGGTGGCCTGGGCGGACAAGTTCCGCATGGAAGACACCGCGGCCCAGGGCGGTGCGCCGGAATCCTGGGTGCTCAACCTGATCCAGCGGACCCGGATTATCCAGCGTCTGATCCGGCCGATTTCACGTTTCTTCACCCGCGTCGGCCATATGCGCCTGAGCCTGCCCTTGCCCCGGCTCAAGTCCCGGGCCAGTGCGCCCAGCCCCTCGACGTCGCGGATGATCGACTGGGTCTGGGGTGTCTTCATCACCTTGCTCGCGGCCTATGCGCTGTACCACATCGCTATTTATGTCGGCAGTGAAGTGACCCTCGCCGATGTCGGCGAAGTCGTCGGCCTGGGGGCAATCACCCTGGTCCGGGTGACCTTGCTGATCGCCGTGGCTTCGGTGATCTGGGTGCCCCTGGGGGTGATGATCGGCCTGCGTCCGCACCTGGCCGAGAAGATCCAGCCCTTGGCGCAGTTCCTCGCGGCGTTCCCGGCGAACCTGCTGTTCCCGGTGTTCGTCATCGTGATCCTGCACTACAACCTGAACCCGGATATCTGGCTGAGCCCGCTGATCGTGCTCGGTACCCAGTGGTACATCCTGTTCAACGTGATTGCCGGCGCCAGCGCCTTCCCCAACGACTTCCGTGAAGCCGCGGCGAACTTCCATATCCGTGGCTGGCAGTGGTGGCGCAAGGTCATGTTGCCGGGGATCTTCCCGTATTACGTGACCGGTGCGATCACCGCCTCCGGTGGTGCGTGGAACGCCAGTATCGTTTCCGAGTTCGTTTCCTGGGGCCAGGACAAGGTCGTGGCCCATGGCCTGGGGGCTTATATCGCCCAGACCACGGCCGCCGGCGACTTTCCGAAAATCACCCTGGGCGTCGTGGTCATGTCGGTCTTTGTGGTGGCCTTCAACCGTCTGCTCTGGCGGCCGATGTACGCCATCGCCGAAAACAAACTTCGTCTGAATTAATCCGAGCCGCTCTTATGAACAGTCATATCGAATACACCAGCAGCGCCCGCGAAATCTACTCGCTCACCAATGTGAGCAAGGGCTTTGGCAACGGCAAGGATGAGCGTCAGGTCCTCAGCGAAGTCGATCTGCACCTGCACGAAGGCGAAGTCGTCGGGCTGCTGGGGCGCTCGGGCTCCGGCAAGTCGACCTTGCTGCGGATCATTGCCGGCCTGATCCAGCCGACTTCCGGCGAAGTGCTCTACAACGGCGAAGCCCTGGACGGCCCGGCCAAGGGTGTGGCGATGGTGTTCCAGACCTTCGCCCTGTTTCCCTGGCTGACGGTGCTGGAAAACGTTGAGGCCGGCTTGCAGGCCTTGCAGGTCGAGCCCAAGGAATCGCGCAAGCGGGCCCTGGCGGCCATCGACCTGATCGGCCTCGACGGTTTCGAGAACGCCTATCCGCGCGAGCTGTCCGGTGGCATGCGCCAGCGCGTGGGTTTTGCCCGCGGCCTGGTGGTCAACCCGACCCTGCTGCTGATGGACGAACCATTTTCCGCCCTCGACGTGCTCACCGCGGAAAACCTGCGGACCGACCTGCTGGAGTTGTGGAGCGGCGGCCAGTTGCCGATCAAGTCGATCCTGATCGTGACCCACAACATCGAGGAAGCGGTGTTGATGTGCGACCGCATCCTGGTGCTGTCGTCCAACCCGGGGCGCGTCGTGGCGCAGATCAAGGTGCCGTTCGCCCACCCGCGCAACCGCCTGGACCCGATCTTCCGCAAGATGGTCGACGATATCTACGCGCTGATGACCAACCGTCGCAGTGCCGACGAACGCACCGGCAAGGCCGAGCTGCAACTGGGCAGCCGCCTGCCGGAAGTGCCGACCAACCTGATGGCCGGTCTGATCGAAGCCCTGGCGGCCGAGCCGTATCATGGCCATGCCGGTCTGCCGAACGTCGCCGAGCGACTGCTGCTGGAGGTCGATGACCTGTTTCCGGTGGCCGAGATGCTCGAGCACCTGGGCTTTGCCGAACTGCGCGGGGCCGATATCAAGCTCACCGACTCGGGCAAGCGCTTTGCCGAGGACGGCACCCAGGAACGCAAGGTGATGTTTGCCGAGCACCTGCTGCGCACCGTGCCCCTGGCGGCGCGTATTCGCCAGGTGTTGCAGGAACGTAACGGGCACTGGGCGCCACGGGTGCGTTTCGAACAGGAACTGGAAGACTCCCTCAGCGAAGACTTCGTCGAGCAGACCCTGGAAAGCGTGATCAGTTGGGGCCGTTACGCCGAGATCTTCTCCTACAACGACACCACCGAAACCTTCAGCCTGGAAGACGTGGAAGGCGAGATCTGACACCGCCTGTACCTGACTGCGAACCCCTCGCAGATCCGGGATATACGAAGTTTTCACCTGATCGTAACGGATCGGGTACATGCCGAGGATCAATCTCTCCCTCGCCTCCGGTTGTTCCGGAGGCGGGCCAGTTTCAAGGGTCGAGACGCCAAGTCGTAGTGAACCGTGCGCCGGTTGAAGTCATGACCGGCGCACGTTTTCTGATCCCAACTTAAGGAGAGTCCGATGTCCATCGGCGCAATTCCGGCTGCAAATCCAGTCTCTGTGCGTATTGCCGGTCAGTCCCAGGCGACCCCGACACCCGCGCAGAAAACTTCCACCACCGCCACTACCGCCACCCCAGCTCCCACCGCGCTCGCCACGGCCATGAAGGAAGCGACTGAAACCGCGGCAGAAACCGCCCAGGAAGCCAGCCATGGCGACCGCGTAGCGCAGAAACTGGTGCAAAAGCACCAACATCACAACACCACGGTCACTGACACGCCGAAAGCCGTTTCCAACGGCAGCGGCCAGCCGATCGGCGAAACCATCAATACCAAGGCGTAAGCCGCGGTCACACGGTTCCATCAGTCAGCCCGGCCTGTACCGGGTTGACTGACGCCAGGCTCTACCGTTTCAGATATGCGCCGCGGCCAGGCCGCCGAGCACCACGCTGACACCCGCCGCGGTGTAGGCCATGCGCTTGAGCCATTCCTTGCGGGTCAGCAGGGTGATCGCCGCCAGCGAAATGGCAATCTGGATCGCCGTCATCGCCTGGGCCCAGCGATGGTGCTGGTGCAGGACCTCCTCGGATTTGTCATCCCACTCGCGACTCTTGGCTTCCAGGCCTTCGGCTTTCTGCCGCACGACTTCCTTTTCCTTCTTGTAGCGCTCGACCTCGGCGGTGTAATGCGCAGCGTCCAGGCCGGGGATATGGCTGGCCATCTCCGAGAGGTTCTGCCGGCTGGACTTGGCCTGGTAGTAGTTCCACTGGTTGGCGGCTTCGGTCTTGAGGATCGCGGCGTTGTTCTTGTCCATCGCCGCTTCGCTTTCCGTGGAGCCCGCCTGGTAGCTGAGCATGGCGCCAATGGTGGCCATGATCGCGGTCATCACCGCGATCCGGCTGGCAAAGCCGTCACCGCGGGCATGGGCGTGTTCGGTGGTGTGTTCGACGTGTTTTTCGTGAGGGCTTGGGACTTCGAAGTTTTCGGTCATCAGGGACGGATCTTTGGGTGAAAAAGGGCGGGGGCAAAGTGTAAAGCGAGTGCTGGCGGAAGGCTCTCTCTCATTGATGAATATTCGAATAGGCCGAGGTGTGGGAGGCATTTGTCGACGGCTGCTCGTCTTGCATGTGGAGGGTTTGCAGGGGGATCTCCAGGGTGAACAGCGCGCCTTTGCCCGGTCCGTCACTTTGCACGTAGAGGCGGCCGTCCATCTCGATCGCTGCCAGGGCGCAGCTGTGCAGGCCGAAACCGTGGCCGTCCTTGCGGGTGGTGAAACCATGGGTGAAGATCCGCGCGAGGTTTTCCTGCGGAATGCCTTCGCCCTCATCCTTGACGCTGATGCGCAGGGTCTTGCCGTCGACCACCCGCACGCTCAGGGTGATGTCCCGTTCGCGGTTGGTCAGGTCGGACACCGCGTACTTGGCGTTGCTGATCAGGTTGATCAGGATCAGCAGCAGCCGGTGCTTGTCGCCGAGGAAGGTCGGAACCGGCTGGTAGTCCTTGAGCACCGTGACCTTGTGCCGGTTCAGGGCCCCCGAGTTCATGCGCAGGGCATCTTCGAACAGGTCGGTGATGTTCACCGCTTCCAGCAGCTTGGCCGCGCCGGCATAGGATTGCTGGGTGGCGACGATTTCCTTGATGTGGTCGACGCTTTTACTCAGTTGCGCCAGTTCCTGGATGATCTCCGTCTGCTCGGTGGCGACGGCCGCGGCCAGCTGGTTGAGGTAGGCGGGCAGCAGCTTGCCTTTTTCGTCATGGCTGACAAAGTCCCCCAGGTCCGCGGCGTGCTCGTTCATCAACTGCACCGCCTTGGTCAGCCCCTGGGCCTTGCTGGAGCGGATCTTGCGGGTCACCAGGTCGGCGGAGATGTTCACACTGTTGAGCACGTTGCCGACGTTATGCAGGACATTGGTCGCGATTTCCGCCATGCCGGCCGTACGCGCGGTGTCCATCAGCTCGCTCTGGGCTTCCTTGAGCTCGCGGGTACGTTCTTCGACGCGCTGTTCGAGGCGGTCGTTGGACAGCTGCAAGGCGCTGTTCATCTGGTTTATCAGCGCATAGCTGCGCAGCTGGCGAAGGATCAGGTAGAACACCAGCACGGCCATCAGGGCCGCACAGACACTGAGATAGATCAGGTACTGGCGGTCCTGGAGCTCGGCGCGGCGCTGGATTTCATTCAACAGTTCGTTGATGCCGTCGAGGCTGGCGGCGACCGGGATAAAGCCGATGCGGTCGAGCAGGTCATTGACCTGGGGTTGTTCGCGGACTACCACATTGGCCTGGTCGATCAGTTTGTCGATGGAAGGGCCCAGAGCCGCCGGCAGGCTGGTCTTTTGCGCCGCCAGGTGCTGGATCTGTCGCTCGATCTTGTCGGCTTTGCCATTGGACACGTGTTGCGCGTATTCCAGTGCGCTCAAGGTCAGCTTCGAGGCGCTGTAGAGCACGCTCAGGGTTTCCACCGGGTGCTCGGCGCTGAAGGGTTCGAGGTCGGTCTGGACGGTGTCTTCGATCGCCGACAGGGTTTCCAGGTCATCGCGCAAGGCGGTGTTGTGGGCCTGGAACTGCTCGATCAGCTTGTTCTTTTCCGCCGTGGCGTCCAGGTAGGCCTGCTTGCGCGCCTGCCAGATGCTGGAGCTCTCCAGGCTACTGTTCTGCGCGACCAGTTGGTCCCAGCGGCGGCTGGAGTCGGCGATGGGGATGGCCAGCAGGTTGTAATTGTATTCGTCGCTGATCCGGGTCTTGAGAATCTTCGCGTCGAGCCTGGCATCCAGCTGCTTGAGCTGGCGGAGCAGGTCGCGGGACTCGAAATAGGTGGAAGTTTCCCGGGAAAAGGCCTTGATCAGCAGGAACGCCAGGAGACTGACCAGAATGGCAAACAGGGTGACCAGCGCCGCACTTCTGTATCGGCTCCATCGCATCATTGCGTACTTCCTGTGTCCGGTTGACGTGGCGGCTTCGGGCTCTTGTCGCAAAGTGTAGTGCCGCTGGGTCTCCAGGTGCTGGAAAAGTGTCATTTCTTTGCATGGGCGCCGATCCCGGGGCGGGCGTCCAGGGGTTTCATCAACTGCAACTGCTGGCGGTACTCGTCGGTGACCTGCCGGGCCTCGCTGTTGCCGGTGATCACCCGCGGGGTGATCAGCACGATCAGTTCCGAGCGGCCGTGCTGGCGCTGGGTATTGCCGAACAACCACTGCAGTCCCGGGATCTTGCCCAGGTACGGCACGCTGTTGTCGGTGGCGCTTTCGTTCTGCTTGATCAGGCCGCCGAGGAGGATGGTCTGCCCGCTTTGCACCGCCACCTGGGTCGAGACCGCGCGGGTCGAGATGGTCGGGTTGCCGTTGGCATCGACGGTGGTGCTGGCATCGCTGACCTGTTGCTGGATCTCCATGTACACCAGGCCGCCCGGGTTGATCCGTGGGATGACATCGAGGATCACCCCGGTCTGGATGTACTGCACCGAGCTGGTGCTGATGGTGGTGGTACTGGTGTTGATGGTGGTCTGGTTGATCGGAATGTTGTCGCCGACCTGGATCTGCGCCTGTTCGTTGTTCATCACCACCAGCGAGGGCGCCGACAGCACCCGGGTATTGCCGTTGGTTTCCAGCGCGTGCAGGGCCACTTGCAGGTTGTTGCTGACAAACGAGTAGAACAACGAGTCCGTGGCGCCGAGGCCCGCGCCACCCTGGCCCAGGGCGCCCTGGTTGCCGGAGGCGTTGGCGATGCCGGCGGTCGTCGAGTGGCCGGCCAGGCGCCCGAGGTACCACTGCACGCCGAGGTTCAGCGAGCCGGTCAGGCCGACTTCGAGAATCCGCGTTTCGATCTGCACCTGCAGGGGCGGGTTGTCGAGCCGCTGGATCGCCGACTGGATCTCGGCCCATTGGGTCGGCCGGCTGCGCACCAGCAGTTGGTTGCTGCTTTTCTGCGCGGTGATGCGCACCGAGTTGGTCGGGTTGTTGGCATTGACCGGGGCGCGCGCGGCATTCGCCTGGCCGGGCGGGCCGAGCTGCAAGTCGTCGGCCTTTTCCTGTGGGGTACCCGCCGTGCTGCTGACGGGCGGTGGCAGGCCCTGGCCGCTGGGGCTGCCGGGTAAACCCGGGCTGCTGCCGGGGGTGCTGCCCAGGCCAGTGCCGAAACCGTTGCTGGTCAGGGTCACGGTGCGCAGCCCCGGCGCGACCTGGGCCGCGCCTTCTTCGGTGACTGCTTCATCGCTGTAGATCTGGCGCAGGTAGCGGGCCAGGTCGGTGGCCTTCATGTTGCGCACGTCATACACATACATCTGCGGCTCGTCGCCACCGCCCTGGTCGATGGTGTCGATCCAGCGACGGACATCGTTCAGGTATTCCGGCTGCGGCGAAATAGCGACAATCGCGTTGGTCCGCTCGATGGGCAGGAAGCGCAGCATGCCGGCCAGCGGCGTGCCGCTCTGGGGGCCGAACAGGCGCTCAAGCTCGGGCATCAATTGGCTGACATTGGCGCGCTTGAGGCCGAACACTCCGATGGACATGCCCTTGAGCCAGTTGACGTCGAAGGTGTTGATGGTCTGCTGGTAGTTGTTCAGTTCGTCCGGCGTTCCGGCCATCACCAGTACATTGCGCGAGGTGTCGACGGCGAGGAAGGCACTCTCCCGGGCAAATGGCTTGAGCAGCTTCTGCATCTCCAGCGGCGAGATGTACTCCAGCACGAAAAAGCGCGCGGTCAGGCCGCTGCCCGGTTCCGGGATCGACTGCCGGGGCGTGAGCTGGCCGGCGACCGCCTGGTTGGCCGGGAGGATCAGGTAGCGTTCGCCCTGGCGGATGATTGCATTGTTGGTCCAGGACAGCAGGGTTTCGAGAATGGAAAACGCCTGGGCCTTGTCCACCGGCCTTGAGGTCGAGAAGGTCACCTCGCCGGTCACGCCCTGGCCGATGCTGTAGTTCTCCTTGAGCACATCGCCGAGGATGGTATTGACCACCGCCTGGATCGGCACGCCGGCAAAATTGAACATCGTGCCGTCATTGCCCTGGGACGCCGTCGGCGGCTTGGGCGCGGTGCCGCCGCGTGCCACCAGGCTCTGGCTGCCGCGGATGATCTGTGACCCCGAGGTCGGCGTCGCCACGGGCGCGGCAGCCATGCCGGCCTGCGCTACGCTTGTCGCCAGGGGCAGGCGATCCGGGCCGGTGCCGGACAGGCCGTCACGGAGCAGTTGGTCGTCATGCAGATCGTCATTGTTCACCGGCGCAATGCAGCCCGAGAGCAGGATGAAACTGAGGAGGCAGGGGTAGACGGCACGTTCGATCACAGTGATTCATCCTTGTACGGCCCTTACGGCACCTGCGGTGCGGGGCACCGAGGCGGTCTCAATGCACGGCGCTGGCCGGCAATTTCAAAACGGGGAGGCTCAGTTCCTGCTGGGTGGACTTGAAGCTCAGGGACACGGTTTGCGCGGTGATCCGTTCGATCCGCCAGCCATTGGGCAAGGTTTCGCCTTCCGCGACACTCAGGCTCTTGCCCTCTTTGGTCTTGAACAGCGCCTTGCGCAAGGCCGGCGAGACGGCGATGCCATTCAGCGAAAAACCGGCCAGCGATTGCGTGTCGCGTTCGTTTCCGGCCACCGGGTCGGGCTTGCGGTCGCGATTGAACAGCGAGCGCCCCCAGATCTCGGCATAGGCCGCCAGCGCCGGCGTGGCTTCGACCGCGGCCGGCGTGGCAGGCGAGGTCGGCGGGGTATGGGCCAACTCGGGGTACCACTCGATGCCCGCGCCCAGGCCCTCGAACAGGGCGAGACAGAGGGCCGCCAGCGACACCACGCAGACGCCCAGCCAGAACGTTGGTCTGCCCGGGGTTTTCATGTGGCGGGCTCCCCTTTCCTGACGGGGGGATTCTTCTCCGGCGGGTTGTTCAGGTAGGCGCCGATTTGCAGTTGCACCGCCAGGCGGTGATTGGCGTCGGGGGCCGGCATGGGGTTGCGGCGAATACTCAAGGCTTCGACAAACAGCGCCACCGGCTGGTTTTCCAGTTCATAGAGCAGGTTCGCCAGGGGCTCGATGGCGCAGTCGAGGTTGATGCTGATCTTGACCTGGCGGTACGGCGCGCTGTTGACGACCGGGATCGGCATGCGATTGGTGATGGTGCAGCCGCCGCCCTCGGGCGCCAGGGTTTGGAGTTTGGCCGCCACCAGTTGCATCAGTTGGGCGGTGGCGGCGCCAGCATCGGTGTCCGGCAGCAGGCTGTCATTGCTGCTCGGCGCGTTGCGCGCTTGCGCCAGTTGCGCTTCGAGGATCGGACGCTGGAGCTCCAGCGCCTGGTAGCGTTGGCGCTGGGCGCGGAGGGTGTCCATGTCCTCGCTGATCGACTGCAAGGGCGAGGTGAACCACCAATGGATGCCGATGAAGTAGGCGGCGATCAGCCCCAGCGCGGCCAGTAGCAAGGCCGCCCCGCGTTGGTCACGGCGTGTCAGGCGTAGGGGCATGGCGCTCCTCCCCCAGGTGGGCGGTCAGGTTGAGTCGGTCCTGGCCGGTGCTGGCGTCGGCTTGAATCACCCCTTGGAACTGCAGGTTGCGCAGGTCCGTGCAGGTTTTCATTTTGCCGATCAGGTCACCGGCCTGGCTGCTTTGCGCGCTGAGGGTGAGGGTGCCCTGGGCATCGATATCCAACTGTTCCAGCCAGGTGTCGACGGGGATGCAGGCGGTCAGTTCCCGCAGCAGGGCGGTCCTGGACAGCGCCAGGGTCTTTTGCGTTTGCACGTAGCGCCCGGTGTCGAGCCGCTCGTTGAGCTGTTGGCGCAGCCCCTGGATCTGCTGGGTGTCGTTGCGCAGTGCGGCGACCTCGGCGTTCATGGCGTCCAGGGCCAACTGGCGGTTATGCACCCACATCAGCATGGCGGCCAGCAGCAGGCTCGCAGCGAGCCAGATCAGTCGGCGCCGTAGCCGCCGGGCCGGATGCAGCTCCTGGGGGCGGCGCTGAGTCGGCAGCAGGTTGACGTGCAGGCGCGCGCCATCGCGGTCCAGCGCGTCAATGGCATCGATGCGCAGGCCGCTGCGCGCGGCTTCATCGAGGATCGCGTCGATGCGTTCACGCAGGGCGACCACCAGGGTCAGTTCGAACACCGGCCGGGTGCGGTCTTCGCGCGGGTCGCGCAGCGTATCGAAATAGACCTGGGCGGCCTTGAACGGCGTGTACTTGTCCATCTCGAAGACCAGTGCCGCGTGGGCCTGAGCCGAGGCGGCGAGGGGCAGTTGCACGCGGCTGAGCAGGACCTGTTCGCAGGGCATCAGCAGGACCTGGCGTCGGGCTGGGGCTGTTGCCGTCGAGTCGGCGTATTCGGCGGGGTGACGCAGGGCGCCTTCGTGCCAGTGCAGCAGGTGCTCCTGGTTCGACGATTCCAGGCGCTCGCGCCAGCGCCGGGGCAGGCAGGCAATCAGTTCCCGGCGCCACCAGTGCAGGAACACGGGCAACCGGGAGGCCCGCCAGTGTTGCGCGAACCGGGCTGTGGTGGTTTGCAGTGGCGCGAGCCACGGGCTTTGAAGTGCCTTCATTCCTGCCACCGCAGCACGCGATAGAGTTGCGTGCCCTCGGCTTGTGGGTTGAGGAGGAAGGTCACGTTCAGGTCGGCGGTAAAAGGCGCCACCAGCACCGCCTGGATCTGTGCGCTGTAGATCGGGCCGGCCGGGCTTTCGACCAGCGGTGCCGGCAGCTTGAGCGCTGCCTGTAGCGGGCCGGTGGCATAGGTCGGGTCCGGCTGGGGCAGGCCGGTCCAGATCGTCAGGTTCGGCGCCAGTTGCCCATAGAGCGTTCGGTCCATGGCGGCGAACCCCTGAAGCTGCTCGATGGTCTGTAGCGGGTTGTTGCCGGTGCGGCGAGCCAGCAGCTCCTGGGTCAGTTTGCGGCCTTGGGCGGGGCTGGCGCCCAGATACCCCAGCACCTGGTTGAACGCTTCGGGGGTGACCTGATTGAGGTCGAGCTTGCCGCGTTCGCTGCGCAGTTCGACGGTCAGTTGCGCGTCTTCGAGGGTCAGGTGATAGACGCGCCCGTCGGCGATCATCCCCGGTACCTTGGCCGCCAGGCTCTGCACCACCAGCGCCAGACCGGACTCGGCGGCGAGCAGGGCGCGGGCGTGTTGCAGCGCATAGGCGCTCTGGCGGTTTTCCAGGCGCACGGTGCCGACCACCACGGCCATCATCAGGCTCAGCAGCGCCAGGGCCCAGAGCGCCAGGACCAGGGCGGCCCCGCGTTGGCCGTTCATCGCGAGACCTGGGCTTCATCGAGGCCCGTGCTCAAGCGGATGGCAACCACCAGCGGCGCCCAGGGGATGGGGCCGCTGGCCTGCAGTTCGATGCGTATCGCCAGGGGCAAGCGCTCCGGCCAGGGCCAGCGTGGCAGCCAGCCGGTGGGCTGTGAACGTGGGTCCAGGCCACGGTAGCTCAACTGCCAGCTGTCCAGGTTGGGCAGCAGGATCTGCGGGTCGCCCCAGGCATGCAGCCCCTGGGCGTCGAACTGGAAGAACGCCACTTGCAGGTCCTTTGAACCGTGGCGGTTGTCCACCAGGGAGAACGCGTGCAATTGCAGGCCACCGGACAGGCGCGCCGGCAGCGGGGCGACGAAGCGCATCTGTTGTGCTTCGCCGTCGAACACCTCGGCGAGGTTCTGCGCGTCCCGTAGAAACACCATCGGATAGGCCTGTTGCGCGGCGCTCCTGAGGAAGTCCTGGGCCGAACGGACTTCGTTCAGACGATTGGAATAACGTTCGCCGAGCTCCTGGGTGTGGTTGCTGGCGACCAGGGCCGAGGCGATCAGCACCATCAGCAGCCCGAGCAGGCTCAGGGCAACCAGCACCTCCAGCAAGGTGAACCCCCGTGGTTGCGATTTCATGGCGTGGCTCCCGGCATGATTCCTGGCGTGGTGCCCTGGGCGCGCCAGGTGACGAAGCGTTCCTGGCGGCTGCCCTGTTCCAGTACCAGTTCCAGGCGATAGAGGTCCACCGGCGGGGTACCAGGTTGCGGGGTAGCAGGCTGCGCGGTGGTGGTCAGTTGCCATTGCACCCGGGCCAGGTTGCCCTGCCAGTGTCCTGGCTTGAGCAGTTTGCGGCTCTGGTCGTCGAACAGGGTCTTGGCCAGTTGCGCCATGCGCGTGCTCTGTTCGTCGCGCAGCAGGGCCCGGGTCGTGGAGCCCATGGCATTCAGGTAGACGGCGAAGCCGATGCTCAGCAAAACCACCGCCGCGAGCATTTCCAGGAGGGTGAAACCGCCTTGGCTGGGTGTTTTCATGGGCTGGCACCGTCCTGCCAACTGACCTTGCCGGTCAGCCAGGCGACATCCACCCGCCAATGGCTCGGGCCGCGTTCCAGATAGACATTGCCGCCACTGGAACCGCCATCGGGGTAGAACTCGATCACCCCGTCGCGGGATGACGACAGCTCGGCAGCGGTGGTCAGGCGCAGGTGCATGCCGGCGGGCAGCAGATGCTCGGCCTGGCCCGCGGCCCGATAGCTGTTGCGGATCAGGTCGAAGTGCAGGGCGGCCGGTTGACCATTGAGCACCGCCTGGCTGCGCACGTTGCGCAGCGCCAGGCTCAGTTCGCGCTTGGCCTGGCGGTCACGGGCGTTTTCCAGGCCGCCGGCGACACTGTGGGCGAGCAGGCTGGCGCCGACGGAGATGATCAGGATCACCACCAGCATTTCCAGCAGGGTGAAGGCCCGGACACCGCGTGGCTTGGCCATGGCTATTCCCAGTTGCCGACATCGGTGTTGTAGCCGTCGCCGCCGGGCTGCCCGTCCTTGCCATAGAAAACCAGGTCGAAGGGCCCGTGGGCACCGGGATAGCGATAACCGAACGGATGGCCGTAAGGGTCCAGCAGGTCGCTGGGTTTGGCGTAGGGCCCGTTCCAGTTGTGCACATTGGCGGGCGCGGTGGTCAGGTCGACAAGGTCCCTGGGCGGGGTGCCGACATCCAGGGCGTAACCCTCGATCTTCATCGACAGGCTGGCCAGTTGCGCCTTGCCGGCACCGTACTTGCCCTTGTCGACATTGGCCCCGACCTGGCGCACGACAATGGTCGCGACCACGCCGAGGAGGACGATCACCGCGAGCATTTCCAGCAGGGTGAAACCTTGGTGGCGGTAACGCAGCGAGCGACTGGCGGTCATGGCGGCTTCCTTTCAGAGGTTATTGGTCAGGCTCATCAGCGGCAGCATGATGGCCAGCATGATCAGCCCGACCAGGGCGGCCATCACCAGGGTCAGGGACGGCACCAGGGCGGCGAGCAGGCGATCGATATGGCGCTTGGCCTCGGCGTCGAAAATGCTCGCGACCTTGAGCAGCAGGCGGTCAAGTTGCCCGGATTCCTCGCCGACCTGGATCATCTGCAGCGCCAGTTCCGGGAAGGTCGCGGTGGTTTCCATGGCCGCCGACAGCCGGCTGCCGTCCTTGACCCGGACGATGGTCTGTTCCACTGCGTCGCGGACCACCTGGTTGCGGCAGACCTGGCGGGCGATATCGAAGGCGCTGATCAACGCCACGCCCTGGCTCAGCAGGGTGCCGAGGGTATGGGCCAGGCGGGCGGTTTCCAGGCGCAGCAGCAACGGCCCGATCACCCAGGCACGCAACATCAGGCGATCCCATTGCAGGCGGCCTTGCGGCGTGCGCAGGCGTCGGGCCAGCCAGCCGACCAGCACGGCCATGGCCGCGAGCAGGTAGAGGATGTAGTGGCCGAGGAACTGGCCGAGGCCGAGGATCGCTTCGGTGATCAGTGGCACGGGCACGCCGAGGCCGCTGAAGATCGGCACGAATTGCGGCACCACATAGGCCAGCAGCAGGACCAGCGAGCCGAGCACGCCGACCAGCAGGAAGGCCGGGTAGATCAGCGCATTGACCACTTCGCCACGGACTTTCTGTGCCCGCTCCAGGTAGGCCGCCAATTGCCCGAGGGTCTCGCCCAGCGCACCGCCGGCTTCCCCGGCGCGCACCAGGCTGAGGTATAGCGGCGTGAACGGCGGGCCTTCCAGCGCCATCGCCGCCGACAACGGCTGACCGCCCTTGACCCGGTCGCGGATGCGTTCGAGCAGGCGATGGGCCTGGGGTTTGCCCGGCTGGCGGACCAGGGTGTTCAAGGCCCGCTCCAGGGGTTGGCCGGCGTCGAGCAAGGTGGCGAGTTGCTGGGTGAAGCGCTCCAGTTCGTCGGCATTCAGCGGTGGGCGGTTGAACCAGCTGCCGCCCGGTGCGCTGCCGGCGGCTGCCGGTTCGAGCTGCAACACCAGCAGGCCGCGCTCCTGCAACTGGCTGGCGGCGCCGTCTTCACCTTCGGCATCGAGGGCACCGCTGACAGTGCTGCCAGTGGGGTCGAGGGCGCGATAACGATAATGTTCCATGCTCAATCGCCGCGCGTGACGCGCAGCACCTCTTCCAGGCTGGTGATCCCGGCCAGGGCCTGGCGCAAGCCATCTTCGTAGAGGGTGCGCAGGCCATTGGCCCGGGCGGCCTGCTCCAGCGTCGCGGCATCGGCATGGCGCATCAGCAGCGAGCGCAGGGTCTCGTTCATCACCAGCAGTTCGCTGAGGGCGCTGCGCCCGCGATAACCGTTACCGGGGGCATTCGGTCGCGGGCGGTAGAGGCGGATCGGGCGTTCGTCGGTAAAGCGTTGCAGTTGGTGTTCGGCCACCAGCTCCGCCGGCGCCTCGAAGCTTTCCCGCCATTCCGGGGCCAGCCGGCGCACCAGGCGCTGGGCGAGAATGCCGTTGACCGTCGAGGCGATCAGGTAGCTTTCGACCCCCATGTCGAGCAGGCGGGTGATGCTCGCGGCGGCGCTGTTGGTGTGCAGGGTCGAGAGCACCAGGTGACCGGTCAGCGAGGACTGGATGGCGATCCGGCAGGTTTCCAGGTCGCGCATTTCGCCGATCATGATCACGTCCGGGTCCTGGCGCACGATGGAGCGCAGCACCCCGGCGAAGTCCAGGCCGATGGCCGGCTTGACCTGGATCTGGTTGATCCCCTCCAGCTGGTATTCCACCGGGTCCTCGACGGTGATGATCTTGCGTTCGGCGGTATTCAGCCGGGCGAGGGCGGTGTACAGCGTGGTGGTCTTGCCCGAACCGGTGGGGCCAGTGACCAGCAGGATGCCGTGGGGCCGTTCGAGCACGTCGAGGAAGGCGTCGAGGCGGGCGCCATCGAAGCCGAGGCTGGGGAAGTCGAAGGACACGGTCTGGCGGTCGAGCAAACGCATGACCACCGACTCGCCGAAGCTGGTGGGCACGGTGGAGACCCGCAGGTCCAGTTCCTTGCCCTGCACCCGCAGCATGATCCGGCCGTCCTGGGGCAGGCGGCGTTCGGCAATGTCCAGGCGCGCCATGATCTTGATCCGCGAGATCACCGCCGCCGAGGAACTCACGGGCGGGGCTTCGGCCAGGTGCAGCACGCCATCGACCCGGTAACGGACATTGAGCTGGTTCTCGAAGGGTTCGATATGAATATCCGACGCGCGCTGCTCGACCGCCCGTTGCAGCAGCAGGTTGACCAGGCGAATCACCGGCGCTTCCGAGGCGAGGTCCTTGAGGTGCTCGATATCGGTCTTCTGGTTGCCGCTGTCGTCTTCCAGGTTCTCGATCAGCGTGCCCATCGCCGTGCGGCCCTGGCCGTAGTAGCGCTCGATCAGTTGCTCGATATCGCTGCGCAGGCCGATGGACAGGCGCACCGGGCATTGGCAGGCGTATTCCAGCGCGTGCAGGGCATGGGGCTGGTTCGGGTTGGCGATCAGCACGTGCAACTCGCTGTCGGGCGCCGACAGCGGCACCAGGCAATGCTGTTTGAGAAAGCGTGGCGCCAGTTCGGGCGGGTTTTCCAGCAGGTCGGGCGCACTCGCCAGCGTCAGCAGAGGCGCGCCGAGCAGGGTCGACCAGGCCTGGGCGAGGTCCTGTTCCGAGACCAGGCCCAGGCGCGCCAGGAGCTCGGTCGAGTCCTGCCGCGCGCCGCCATCCTGCAGCTGCTGGGCCCGGTCGAGATCGGCGGGTTTCAGGCGGCCGGCGTCGACCAGCCAGTCGACGGCGAGCCTGCCCAGGTCATGGGACATCAGGGCGTTCATGGTGCTCTCTCCAGGCTCCATGCCTTTGGGAATAGCCTGACCCCGAAGCGCCTGGGCGGCTACTGTCAGAAATGACAGTTCTGCTGACCGTTGGTCGGGTCGGAGCCGGCATTGTTGAGCTACAGGGCCTCCCTATCGGCATCGGCGATTTCGCCGGTGGTCTCGCTGATGCCCGCGGCGGTGTGCCACCGTTTCGAAGTCGGTCTGTCAGATGAAGAACGAATGGCCATTTCAGACGAGCGGCTATACGAACTGTCATTTCTGACAGTAGGCAGCCTGAGGGTTTGGGGGCAGGCTGATTTATGAAAGAGGTTTTAAGTTGCGCGCGTGGATTTTCGAGGAGAGGGATGTGGCCGGAGTATTCAATAAAATGATGTTAAAGGCTGATGTTGTGTCCGGGCCTGATCTGCGTGGAAGAAAAGTGTTCGTGCCACTTTTACTGTTTGTCGCGGTCTGCTTTGTCGGAGGGTTTGCTTCTCTGGCGCACTCTCAACCCGTGCATGACCTGGCATCAGTATTTAATAGTGAGTTGGGGTGAGGAGCATTTTAAAAAACAGCTTATTACCGATGAAAATTACTCAGCGCTGCGGAATGAAGAAATAGGCGATTACACCCCACCTTCGGCCCCAGCCAGCTGCACTCCGAATACGGCTGAGGGCAGAATCAAGAAGAAATTTGGATTTTGCTGAAAGGAGTGTGGTACAGCCCGCCGTTGCTCGGTGAGATCAGCGCTGTTCGTTAGAGAAAGCCATGTTTCATAAATATTTTGTCATCTTTCCAGTGGGCGGAGGTGATGATGAATGCTGGATAGAATTCAATTGGCTAAGTGTCAGGGCGTTTATAAACTATTAGTTAATAAGCTCTGCCAATTCCTTAATCCAGAGATAATGATCGATTGAGAGCCTGCGCAGGTGCAGTCTGCCCAGCGCGGCGGGTTATTCCCTATTTCTCATATCGAGTCATTCCCATGAATATCTATACCAAGTGCCTGGCCGTTGCGGCCGTTCTTTTCAGTGCCCAAACCTTTGCCCTGGACAGAAAAGACATTGCGCAAGTTATCCGCGTGGACTCCGATCCTTATGCCTGTGGCATTGTCGACGCGAAGATGACCTACAAGACCCCGACCGGGGAGATCAAGGAATACAAGTACAAGACCTGGGGCAGCGGTTGTTCCGGGGATTGATGGATCGAGTCGGTTGCTAAGCAGTCTGGATTATTGAAAACGTCATATCACCTGATGTGGGAGCGAAGCTTGCCCGCGAAGCTATTGGCGGCCTCAAGGGCCTCTTCGCGAGCAAGCTCTGCTCCTGCAAGGACCGTGTTCGGCCCTGATTGAACGGCATCAGGGTTTTCCAAGCCCCACGGTTTCTTACCAGATCGGGATCACATAACTCACGTAGAAGCGGTTTTCGTCCTGGATCGTCTGGCCGGTGATGTCCGGGCTGGCATGGGCATTCTGCCAGCGCACGCCGAGGCCTTTCAGCTCACCGGTAGGGACGTTGTAGGCCAGGGAGATATCGCGTTCCCATTCGTTGGCGTCGGGGTTGGCCGGCGTACGAATCTGGTCGCCATGGACGTAGGTGGTGGCGAACACCAGGCCATCCACACCCAACTGGGCGAAGTCATATTTGTACTGGGCCAACCAGCTGCGCTCACCGGCGTGCTGGAATTTGTTCAATTGCATGTTGGTCAGTGCCGGGGTGTCGGCGCCCGAGCCCGGGCCCTGGAGTTCGGCACCGCTGTTCAGGCCGGAGTCCAGGTACGGGAAGTCGCTGTTGCCGCTGTTCTTCTGCACGCCCAGGCCGACGGTGTGGCCGGACAGGCTGTAGCTTTCCATCAGGCTGATGGTCGACTGGTTGATCCGGCCCTTGGTCAGGCCGTTGCCGTAGTAACCGGCGGCCGAGTACTGGCTGTCGCCATCGGCGTTGCCGCCGGTGCCCAGGCTGCGGTAGGCGCGGAAGTCGCTGTCGATGGCGCCGACGGGCAGGGCGTCATGACGCTTGGCACCGAGGAAGGCCTGTTGGTAGTAGTCCGACAGGTTCGAGTACCAGGCGCTCAGGGTGGTGCCCGGGATACCGGAGTAGTCGGCACCGCCGTAGAGGAACCGATCGCTTTTCTTGGTGCCGCCGGCGGTGATCATGCCGGTGTCGCCGGTTTCGTTGCGGATCTTGGTCTGGGTGATATCGCCGACGGTGAAGGTGAAGTTATCCAGGTCCTTGGACACCAGTTGCGCGCCGGTGTTGGTCTGGCGGTACAGGCGGCCGTCGGTGTTGGCCAGCATCGGGTTGTTCTGGTACAGGGTACCGACGCGCAGTTCATCCTTGAGGAAGCGCGCCTTGAACGTCGGGCTGAGCACGCCGAACTGGTCGACGGACTTGCCGTCGTCCAGCGGGAACATACTGCCGGGGTAGCGGCCCTGGTGGGTCTTGTCGTCCAGGTCGCCGCCGGAATCGAGCTTCAGGCCATAGAACGCTTGCAGGTCCAGGCCCAGGCCGATGGTGCCTTCGGTGTAGCCGGACTTGAAGTCGAACTGGAAGCCCTGGCCCCAATCGTGATAGCTCTTGGCCTTGGCCGTGCTGCCACTGACGCCTTGACCATCCTGGTTCAGGTAACGGTTAAGGAGAGTCACGTCGGCGTGACTGTCATCGATGAAGTCCGCATGGGCGTAGATCGTGACACTCGCCAGGGCGGCGCCCACTAAGGGGCTCAACAGCTTGTTCATTGGGTTCGGATCCTAGTCACAGAATTGAAATAAGAGCAGCAAACTCTTGAAACAATTAAGGAGTGGCCATGTGACAGTTCCGAGTCAAACCCAGGTTTTGGCGGATGAAATTAAATTCATGAAGGGCCGGTCTAGAGCCTTTGCGAGGCTGTAGACCGCTGATTTCATGGGGGAAACACGGACCCTGTAGGAGCCGGCTTGCTGGCGATGAGGCCAGGGAGCTTTACGCCAATTTTGCGGTCGCTATCGTCGGAACGCCGCCCGCAGCAAGCCGGTTCCTACACAGGGGACAGTGGGCGGTAAGTCTCCCGCCCACGGCTGTGTCGCGCGCTGAAATCACTCGCCTGTCTTGTGGGTTTCCGGCAGGAACCAGTTCAGCACCAGGGCACAGATGCCGCCGGTGGCCACGCCGGACTCCAGCACGTTACGCAACGCCGCCGGCATATGGGCGAGGAACTCCGGCACCTGGGAAACCCCGAGGCCCAGGGCCAGGGATACGGCGATGATCAGCAGCGCCCGGCGGTCCAGGTGGATGCTGGCGAGGATATTGATCCCCGAGGCTGCCACCGCGCCGAACATCACCATCGCCGCGCCACCGAGCACCGGCTCGGGCACCGCCTGGATCGCGCCGGCCACCGAGGGGAACAGGCCGAGCAGCACCAGCATCAGGGCGATCCATTTGCCGATATGCCGGCTGGCAATGCCGGTCAGCTGAATCACCCCGTTGTTCTGGGCGAAGATCGAGCTGGGAAAGGTGTTGAACAGCCCGGCCAGCAGCGAGTTGGCGCCATTGACCAGTACGCCGCCCTTGATCCTCTGCATCCACAGCGGGCCTTCCACCGGTTGACGCGAGACCTTGCTGGTGGCGGTGACGTCACCGATGGCTTCGAGGGAGGTCACCAGGTAGATCACCAGCATCGGAATGAACAACGCCCAGGAGAAGCCCAGGCCGAAGTGCAGCGGCGTGGGGATCTGGAACAGCGCGGCCTCGTGCATGCCGGTGAAGTTCAGCCGACCCAGGTAACCGGCCAGGGCATAGCCGACCGCCAGGGCGATGACGATGGCGCAGCTGCGCATCCACACCAGCGGGATGCGGTTGAGGACCACGATGATCGCCAGCACCACGCCGGACAGCAGCAGGTTTTCGCCGTTGGCGAAGGTGCCGTTGGCCATGGCGCTGAAACCACCGCCCATGCTGATCAGGCCGACCTTGATCAGGGTCAGGCCGATCATCAGCACGACGATGCCGGTCACCAGCGGGGTGATCATGCGTTTGACGAAGGGCAGGATCCGCGAGATGCCCATCTCGACGAAGGAGCCGGCGATGACCACGCCGAAGATCGCCGCCATCACTGCTTCCACCGGTGTGCCTTGCTTGACCATCAGCGCGCCGCCGGCAATCAGCGGGCCGACGAAGTTGAAGCTGGTGCCCTGGACGATCAGCAGCCCGGCGCCGAAGGGACCGAAGCGGCGGCACTGGACGAAGGTGGCGATGCCGGAGATCACCAGGGACATCGAGACGATCAGGTTGGTATCCCGCGCCGACACGCCCAGGGCCTGGCAGATCAGCAGGCCGGGGGTGACGATGGGGACGATGATTGCCAACAGGTGCTGCAGCGCGGCGAGGAGGCCGATCAGCAGGTGGGGACGGTCCTCGAGGCCGAGGATCAGTTCGCTGGCCTGGGGCTCGGCGGCGGGCGGAGTCTGGTGAGCGGTCATGGCGGGGCCCTGGAAAAATGAGGTCGCGATTCTACTGGGCCTGGCGCGGGTCGCCCAGCTTCGGTGGGGCTTATTCGAGAATATCGAAACCGCTGCTGCCCAGGCGCTCGCCATTGACCAGCAAATGCACGGCGTGATGACCGCTGTAGTGCTTGCGGGTGGTCAGCTCGCGGATGTGCTGGCGACGGCTCAGGGTTTCACGGGTGCCGGCGGCCAGGTGCAGGGTCTTGAGCTTGAACACCTTGCTCGAGGTGGCGCCTGAGGCCTTCACGTAGTCGATAGCGTAGTCGATCACCAGCTTCTGGCTGGCGGTTGCGCTAGAGGCCAGGGTGAAGGAGAGGGTGACGCTGTCGCCGAGGTGGAACACCGCAGGTTCGACCTTCAGGTCCAGCACATCGACCTGGGCCTTGGCGCCGGCACCCATCAGCGTGAGGGCACGCGGATTGCCCTGTTTGATCAGGCTGCGCAGGGCGTGACGGGCGATCCAGGCGGTGCGCGGGTCTTCCAGCGACCAGCCCTCGATCAATTCGAGCACCCAGTCTGGATGCTCCTTGGTGATGTCGTTGAGGTGGTTGGCCACCGATTTGCGCACGTACAGGCTGTCGTCGGCCTTGAGGGTGTCGAGGATGTCGGCGGCGAGGTTCGGGTCGGCCTGGATCCGGGCCAGCCGGAAGGACCACGGCAGTCGCGGTCGCGAGCCTTCGCTGGCGAGGCGGCGGACATGTTCGTCGGGGTCCTGGGACCAGGTTTTCATCACCGTCAGGGTGCGTTCGAAATCATTGAGCAGGAAATGCCGTATGGCAAATTCCGAGGAGCCGAAGGCGGTGAAGTACTTCAGCGCGTCCATCGACAGTTCGAAGTCTTCGCTACCGTAGCTCGCCACGTAATGCGGCAGGCACATGCTGACAAAGGCGCTGTTCAGGCGCGGGGCGAGCTTGCGCAGCAGCTTGAGGGATTGCTTGTAGCTCAGGGGCAGCACCGCGTGCAGGCTTTCGCTGACCCGGGCCAGGCGTTGCATGATCGACAGCTCGTCCAGGCCCTGGTGGGTGCGGCTGATAAAGCCGGCGCTGTCGAAGTCGGGGTACACCGCGCGCATTTCGTGGGCGATATGCAGCAGGCGTTCGCTGTTGAAGATTTCCTTCAGCGCCGGGGCGGCTTGTTCGGTGCTCATGGCGGGACCTTGTCGGGTTTGGGGCTGCTGGAAAACTCACCGAGCCTGTTTTTAACGCAGCATAAGCGTCGCGCAGGCGCTTGTCGTACGGGGCCTAGAACGTTGGCGGAGTGATGACCCAGATGACCACTGCGTCGACGTCGCCGGGGTTGCCGTAGCGGTGCGGTTCCTGGCTGGAGAAGCTGAAGCTGTCGCCCTCGACCAGTTGGAAGTGGCGATCGCCGACCCACAGCTCGAAGATCCCGGACAGCAGGTAGCCGGCTTCTTCGCCTTCATGGCTGTAGCTTTGCTGGCTGTAGGTGCCGGGGGGGAAGCGCGAATGGAGCATTTCCAGTTGGCGGTTGGGTTGCGGGGTCAGCAACTGGTCGACGATGCCGTCTTCGTAGTGCACGCTCAGGCGGCTGTTCTTGCGCACCACGTAGCCGTTGTCTTCGGGGGCGGTGATGGCTTCGCTGGCGAAGAACCACTGGATGGTCACGCCGAGGCTACGGGCGATATTGAACAGGGCCGGGATCGACGGATAGGCGAGGTTGCGTTCCAGCTGGCTGATATAGCCGGCGGTGAGTTCGGCCTGGGTTGCCAGTTCGGTCAGGGTCATGCCACGCCGTTTGCGCAGGCCGCGGATACGCGTACCGAGAAACTGCGGGCCCGCGGCGGCGCTGTCACCGGCGGGCGTTGGGGCGTTGCTCATGGCCTGCTCCAATCCTTGAAAGGGCCGCAGTATAAGGCACTTGTCGGGTGCTGCGGGGGAGCCCTGAAACCTCGGATCACGGTGTGCCAGGCTGAACGCGAACTACTGTAGGAGCCGGCTTGCTGGCGATGAGGCCCTTGAGCCTTGCATCGCCTCTCAGGACGCCATCGCCAGCAAGCCGGCTCCTACACATGCGCTCAGATCTCCCAGGCGACTTTCAGCCCCTCGTAGATCGCTTCTTCCACCGTGCGCGGCGCCAGGCAGTCGCCGATCCGGCGGAACTCCACCAAACCCTGCAACTCGTCGCCCAGGGTATCGACCGGTTGATGCCCCTGGCACAGCACCAGGGTGTCGACCTCTTCGAACAGCATCGGCTCGCCGCTGGCGGTATGTTGCAGGTACACGGTGCTGTCATCGCAGCCATAGAGCCGGGCATACGGCGTGATGGGAATACCCAGGCGGTGCAGCTCGCCGGCCAGTTGATCGCGCACATACAGCGGCAGGCTCTCGCCGCAATGGGTACCGTTGACCGCCAGTTGCACCTGGTGCCCGGCCCGTACCAGACGCTCGGCGATGCCCGGCCCGATCCAGTCGCAACGCCAGTCGACCACCACCACCGAACGGCCGATCTTCACTTCGTCACGCAGCACCTGCCAGGCATCCACCACCTGCAATTCGCCACCGCGCTCGAAGGCTGGCCAGTAAGGTTCGGCGCCGGTGGCGACGATCACCAGATCCGGCTGCTCGCGCTCCACCAGCGCCCGGTCGACCCGGGTATTGCGCACCACCCGCACACCGGCCAGTTCCATTTCCCGTTGCAGGTTGGTGCTGGCGCCGCCGAATTCGCTACGGCGTGGCAGCAATTGCGCCAGCAACACCTGGCCCCCCAGTTGCGAGGAGGCTTCATACAAGGTCACCTCAT